>BNJS01000486.1_pt1 | contig 351514 bp, 425 predicted proteins | sample 8540461 | NCBI WGS metagenome assembly BNJS01 (sample SAMD00202454, study PRJDB9452) | human saliva metagenome | isolation source: human saliva | place: Japan
TAAGATTCTCGTTATTTCCGGTCACCCGCATCTCGATCGGTCCAACGCAAACGCTGCCATTTTGGAGAGTCTTGAAGACAAGTTCAATGGCAACATCCTTGAGGTTCGTCGTCTCGACGAGCTGTACCCCGACTTCAAAATTGACGCCAAGGCCGAACAAGAAGCCCTAGTTGACGCCGATGTCATTGTTCTGCAATTCCCCATCTATTGGTACAACGTTCCTCCCTGCTGAAGAAGTGGATCGAAGACGTTCTCGAATACGGGTTTGCCTACGGCAGCAGTGGTACCGCCCCTGCACGGCAAGAAATTCCTGCTGTCCTTCACCGCAGGTTCTGGTGCAGAAGTCTATCACGAGAAGATGGCTCACGACCTGCCCGACTTTATGCCGGCATTCCAGGAAACCGCGGCTCTCACCGGTATGGAATGGCAGGAACCCGTGTACTCCTACGGTGCGCTCACCGACGCAGACCTGGCAGCCAAACACAGCGACCGGCTCATCGCCCGATTGGTTGAAATCAGCGCATAACAGCTCAGGCCAACAACCAGCCTCAACGCCGCCGATCGCGCCACGATGATCGGCGGTTTTGTATCTCTCAATGTTGTTCATCGTGACGGTTATGCCATATACGCCCACATCATAAAGCAGTGTAACGTAGAAGCTGACTTTTTATGATGGGAGAACAATCATGGCAAAGCGAACTGCTGGTCGTAATATCCTGGGCGAATTTGCCCCACAATTCGCGGCGCTGAACGACGACGTCCTCTTCGGCGAAGTGTGGTCTCGGGAGACCGAGCTGCCGGCGAAAATGCGGTCGATCGTGACGATTAGCGCCCTCGTCGGGAAGGGAATCGTCGACACGTCACTGCAAAACCATTTAGTTGCCGCCCGGGAAAACGGTGTTACGCAGGAAGAAATGGTGGAAATCCTCACTCAGCTGGCGTTTTACGCCGGTTGGCCCAACGCGTGGGCTGCTTTCCGCATGGCCAAGGATGTGTATTTCGATGACAGTAGGATTGCCGCCGACGCTGATATGGTTGCTGGGGATCGCATGGTAGAAAGCGAGACCATCGGCAATGAGCAAATAGGCCCCGGATCGTATGGCGGTCTCTTTGGCCTTGGCGAGCTCAACGAAGCCTACGCCGAGTATTTCACCGGGAAATCTTATCTCAACAAGTTGTCGCATGATGGGGATCCCATCACCATTTTCAATGTCACTTTCGAACCGGGATGCCGCAATAATTGGCACATTCACCATGCGGAATCCGGTGGCGGGCAGGTTCTCATCTGCATGGGTGGGCAGGGTTGGTACCAGGCGTGGGGCGAAGCGCCCCGCGCCCTAAAACCAGGGGATATCGTGGAGATTCCCGCCAATGTGAAGCATTGGCATGGGGCAGCCAGCGATTCGTGGTTCAGCCACCTTGCGTTCGAAATCCCAGGCACCGGCACCTCAACCGAATGGTGCGAACCCGTATCCGATGCGGACTATCTTGCGCTCGACGAATCGGATGGTTAATCACCAATATGCTTGTTAGTAATATGTTTGACTCAGGATGGTGTGAAGCCGGTCAATAACGATCTTCACCTCATCGCAGGGATTGGTCACCTGCACCCCAATGTCACCGATCTGAAAGATGCGCATGAAGTGATGGTCGCTACTGGTCGCCAAACCGATTGGGAAGCCGAATCGGTCCGTGAGGGCGTCGCAAAGCTGCCGGGCGTAGTCGATGACCTGGAGCGGGTCGACGCCTACCTGGGGAGATTTTGACACCTGGATCGTTTCGAAACGTGCGTGAGTGACTGCGTCGACAACAGCATCAATGGCCTGCGGAATCGTGAGCACAATCTGGGGCGGCATCGTGCCGAGGCGTGGCAATGGCGATGGTGTGGTGGGCGGAACCTCCGTCGCAATGATTGCCCGCATTCGTCGAGCGTGATGCCGGGTCGCGGCACCCCGGTCGCCTGAGGGTCGTCATAGCCAGGTGTGACTGGGGCACGAATCAAAACCCTCAACACCGAAATGCCCTACCTCCGACAACAGGTGATTGGGTGCCATGCCGGCGATTACATCGGTCATGTTCACAAGCCCCGCATCCAAAATGCGCGCGGGGAATGAGTAGAGTAATTTCGACTGCACCAATGTCAATACCAATACCATCCCGCTCACCACTCACAGATACCCCACCAAAACCGGAGGGGGCCGCACCAATATTCCACAAGTAGGCTAGTCCAACCCGCCACGTTGGCGGGGTTAGCGCAATATCGGTCGGCAGTTGTTGTAACATGCGGCCAATGGTGATCTCAAAAAAATCCCACGTTGTGATCACCGGATACCCCGGCCACCACCAACCATTTTTTGGTGCTGGGCCGAGCAACGCCGACCAGAGGTGCAGTGGTGGGCATAGGTCCGGCATCCACTGATTTAACGACGAATACTCATAGGTATCCATGATGAGTTTACGGTCAAACGACCGTACTGTGAGTGTGCGCCTGCTACTCCGCGTGCCTGTCCGAATCTCGATGATCCGGTTGCCGATAAGCCACCGAAACCGAATCCCCGGACCATACATTTCTATCGGTTTTCCCCCTAAAAACTTGGCCGTGTCCAGAAGAAATGCATGGATGTCTTTTTCGGTCAGCAGCCGATTATGCACGGCAAGCACGCGGTCGGCAAGGACTAATTCTGGAACCATATGTTCTCCAATATCATCGGGGTCAATGCCATAAGATAGGTGGCACCTATTATAGGTTCGGGTGGGGAGAACGGCCATGGATATGTCATGAGACCTGCGGTGAACCAGAATGGTATTCGAAAAAGCATTGCCAGATGGTAGTCTGGTGCCTCAAAGAATTTCTTCCAGAGAATCCAACTGGTGATGGTCATGGCTAAACGTTTGTTTCAGCGGGTTGCTGACGAAGCCCGTCTCCCGGCAGTGTTGGGGCGGTATGGGCTGTATGAGGATTTTGAGCAGGTACTTTTGGATGATTTGGTGGAGTCTGGTGCGTGGCTTGACCTGGAGCTTAAAAGACCGTTTTTTGGCCCTGTGGGTGAATGAGGAGGATTTTCGATAACCCTGATTGGGCTGATCCTATTATTGCTCTTGACCAGGAGAATGTGCGGAAGTTTGCGGCAATGGACCCGGTAGTTGATTTGGAATCGCTACGAGGAATGAAGGTATACGTTATTGAACCATATATACGATGATGAAATCACAGGGAAGCTCATTCAGCTGCTGGAAATAGGATTGAATCACTGTGGCGCATGATCGCTTTTGAGGATCGAGAAGCACAAGGTATGCGATATGTTAGGCAATGATCGCTAGCGTCGCGCGTCGACAAGCAAAAATAGAATGGAAACAACCAACATGAATATTCTCCCCTATGAACCATCAATGCGTCAGGCTGCCCTCGACCTAGCGCTACGCGCCTGGGGGCCGGTATTTCCGCAGCTCAAAGCCGCCGTGCCCAGTTTCGTTTACGACGCATTCTACCCAGAAGGATGGCAGAAACGGCAGCTGAGTGACCTGATGCATATCCTCGACAATGAACCACACGCCGTGGATGTGGCAATGCTGCCGGATCCGAACGGTTCGGAAACCCCGCAGCTAGCGGGCTGGGTCTGCACCCGAATCCACCCGGAAGACTCCATGGGGGAGGTGTACATTCTGGCCGTCGACCCACAATTTCAACGCCGCGGCATCGGCCACGCCCTCATGAACCACAGCCACGACCGGGCGCGCGCAGTCGGCATGACCATGATGATGGTCGAAACCGGCGGCGACCCGGGGCACGCGCCCGCCCGACACACCTACGAAGCGGCAGGCTATCAGCGGTGGCCAGTCGCCCGCTATTTCAAAAACCCTGCAATAACCACGCGCAATACCTGTCCTACGAAGCCTTATTATTTGGATCGTCGGGATTATACGCACACTCCGAAACGGTCTTGTCGGTCTCCATGGTCAGCACCGACTCCAACCGATACGAACGAGAATGTTTCTTCTCGATGCGCGTCAAAATCACATTATTACTGCTGTACTTGGGATCATTAATCCGATCCCTGGCAAAAAATGCATCCTTGCTGCTAGGCTCTCGATTGGATATGTCATTCGGGTTACCCCGTCCAAACGACGCGTTCTGCACCATGTCCCGTGCCACCCTGAATTTGCAAGAACTCCTTGCGTTCCTGATTCGGATAAATAGTAAAAAGTCGTCTTCTGCGAGTTCGTGATTGGCGGCTTGAACTTGATATACACAAACGTGTCCCCCTGCACTGTGCGGGCCAGGCCCAGGTACTCCATCACCGGGTAATCATCTGAACCAGCCTCCGAAATCGGTTTTTTCTCCCCCTCCGGCAACCCGTCCTTACTGCGGTGCTGGAACGTGCACGCAGAATAATATATGGGATCCTCAATGAGGTCGTCGCCTTCCTCCCCGCCGGCACTAGACTTCTTCTTCGAGCCGTTTGACGCGCCTGTCGACGAATCCGCCGCCCCTATCGCATCCTCACCAGATGTTTTATCATCAGCCGAAGTCGTAGCTGTGGGTGCGGTAACCGTGGGCGAAGACGCCCCACCCCGGCGTCGGTGGCGAACTGCTGGGGAAACGGAATGGCGCAGCCACTCAAACAGGGGAGAAGCAGTAGTGTTGTCACCAACGTCCCGAATCGTCGCCGCGCTGGCCGCACCATAGTCTTACCCTTTCTCCAATTATGCCTTTACTCCTTTCAGCTTAATTCAGTGAAGGCCTGGTAAAACTCCCGCGACGAAAAACTTGCATGCCACAAGCCCACGCATCTAATCCCCGCAGCTCAAGCCATATTGCTGGACAAGGCTGCGGGTGGATGCCCTGACAAATGCTGCCGCCCTATTCGTCAGAGGTCGCAGGTTTCCTGTGGCCCTCGGCGGCCTTGGCGTCATGCACATCCTCAGGAGTTTTCGCCTCACGACGAGGAATGAAATGCAGCACCACCACAATGATCGCCCCCACGGCCAGGCCAATCACCAGCGAACATAACGTTTCCACCAGCTATTCCACAAACCCGCCCAGGTGGGCCACGTGATGAGCCCATCCGTGCACTAACTCATAAGGGCATGCCACCCCAATCGTAGCCCCCACCAGCAGAATGTGGCCCCCACCCACAACATGGCAAACATGCCAATAATAGAAATCGTGCAGCACCTTGGCATGGCAGCCACCAACCCATGGCCCAACTCTTTCCGAAACGCGTTCTCCCCGCGGACAGCTTCAACCCCACATCATCCATCTTTCACCAATACCGCGACCGCGCCATACACCATGAGCAGTCACCACAAAGGCCACCACAATCAGCACCACAAGCTGCATCCAAAAACTCTTGGTGGCTACCTCATTCAGTGAAATCACCATGATCTCTTGCGGACAAAATCAAATCCGTGGTGATCGCACCCCGCACCAACGTATTCTCATCCTTCGCCGCAGCCTTTTCCTCCGCCTCCTCGTTATGGCCAGAGAAAAACTCCCACACCTTCTCCGCGCCCTCAAACGAAAGGTACAGGCCGCCTAGCATCAACAATGGTGTGAGTGCCCACGGTGCTAAGGCATTCAACAATAAACAGATGGGCAAAATAATGGCGATCTTATTCACCACCGAACCCTTGGCGATGCGGAAAATAATCGGCAACTCCCGCGCCGGCGTCACACCCGTCACAAATCTTGGGGTGACGGCCGTATCGTCGATCACCACACCGGCGGCCTTGGCCGACGTGCGGCCGCGGCAGCAGCCACATCATCAACACTGGCAGAGGCGGCTTTGGCAATCAGGGCCACGTCGTCAAGCAATGCGGCAAGACCACTGGGCATAATGAAACCTCACTTACAGTAGAAATTATGAAGATTGTAATATACGGTGCCGGGGCCGTCGGAACCTGGCTTGGCGTGCACCTGTCCCGAGCCGGCGCCGACGTCATCCTTTATCGCCCGAGGCGCCACATTTGATTGGATTAGTCAATCACCCATGGAATTACGTGGCCCCGATAATACCCTGCGCATTGACGCCCACGTTGCCCACACCATTCCCGACGACGCCAACCTCGTCATTTTCGCCACCAAAACCCTGGGCGCCGTGGATCTGCCCAAACTTCCCGCCACAACCACCATCCTGACCACACAAAATCCCGTAGAAATGCCGCACCTGGCCATGGAAAAATACGGTCCCGGAACGCGTCATCCCTGGTGTTGTTCGTAGCTTCCTTACTAGAATAGCCCCCGGAATCACCAGTCATGATGGCAATATTCAAACCCTCACCTTCGGTAGTCTCCACCCAGCCACCCGGGATCTTGCCGCCCAACTCGCCGAAATCTTATCGAAAACCCCTATCACTCCGACCGTTCGGGACGATATCCTCGCCGACGTGTGGGCCAAGGCGCTTTCGTCACCACCTTCGGAGCCCTCGGGAGCCCCTCATGAACCAACCCATCGGCGTGCTCCGCACCACCTACCGGGACAGCTTGCGCACTCATCACCGAGGCCGCCCATGTGGCCCAGGCCAACCAGGTGGCACTGCCCGCAACCATTGTGGCCGACACCATGGCGTTCATCGACATCCAGGACCCCGCCAGCACCAGTTCCATGCAACGCGACATCATGGCCGGCAACCCCAACGAGTTAGACGCCCAGGTGGGTGCCATCTGCCGCATGGCCGGTCGCGCCGGGGTGGCGGCACCGCTCCATCGACTGGTAGTGGAGGCCATCGAGGCCCATCAGGTCGCTCCACCAACCGATTCCGTATCGTTCGCATAGTGATTCGGTGAGCGGCGGGCATGAGGGATCCAGTGGTGGTCAACTTGGCGTGTTGTTCCATGGTCTACCCAGCAACCCACCCCCGATAAGGTTTGCATTACGCAGATTCGTTTTATATTCTGCTTAAAAAATACACGAGTGTTCACCCCTGATATAGGTGAGCTGAGATGACGCAAAACATGGGTGCGTCGAATCGTTGAACCTGATCCGGGTCATACCGGCGCTAGGAAGAAAGAGATCATAAACATGACCAATACCATCAGCTCCAATCAAACACGCCCACTGCTGGCGTGGCGGGTCATCGACATCATCATCGCCGCGGTGTTCGCGGTCGCCATCGGCCTTATTTTCTGGGTATGGAACAGTGTGGGCTACGCCTGGTACACCGCCGCCAACGCCATCACCCCTGGCCTGGGCGGCATCGCCACCGGCATGTGGCTCCTCGGGGGCGTCGTCGGCGGCCTGGTCATCCGCAAGCCCGGCGCCGCCATTTTCGTTGAGGTGGTGGCAGCCTGCGTTTCCGCCGGCATCGGTAACCAGTGGGGCATTGAAACCGTGTATTCCGGCCTGGCCTCAAGGCTTGGGCGCGGAGCTCATTTTCGCGATTTTCGTCTACCGGAAATTCGGGCCTCGTCACCTCGGTGTTGGCTGGCATGGGGTCCGCCGTGGGGCGTTCGTGCTGGAACTGTTTATCTCCGGCAACGTCGCGAAGGGCATGGCGTACAACACCATGTATTTGGGCTCCCTCCTAGTGTCCGGTGCGATTCTAGCTGGTGGGTGGGTATTTCCTGGTGATTTTCCCTGGCCCGCACCGGGGCGCTGGACCGGTTTGCGGTTGGCCGGGAACGACGCGCCGTGGTGGACGCCTCAACCCACGGGAGTGGGGTGAGCGCCATGGCAATCATTACTGCGCGAGGCTTTGGGTACCGGCATGCCAGCCGGAAGAACCCCGCCTTTTCCGACCTGGATTTTACCGTGGACCGGGGCGAAAAGCTGCTGCTTTTAGGGGCGTCGGGTTCCGGCAAGTCAACGCTCTTGGCCGCCATCGCCGGGTAGCTTGGCAGCGACGACGGCGATTTTTCCGGGGAGCTCACCGTGTCGGGTGTGGTGGGTATGAGTTGCAGGACCCGGATCTCGCAGGTGATTGCTTCCCGGGTCGGTGATGACGTGGCGTTTGGCTGCGAAAACCTGGGGGTTTCTCGGGAGGGAAACATGGCGCCGGGTGCGTCGCGGTTTGGAGCTGGTGGGGTTGGATCTGCCGTTGGATCATCCGACTGCGGAATTATCTGGGGGCCAGAAGCAGCGGTTAGCGCTCGCCGGCGTGTTGGCGATGGGGGCGGACATCATTGTGCTCGATGAACCGACCGCGAACCTGGACCCTGCCGGGGTGCGGGAGGTGGTGCGTGCCGTCACCCGGGTGGCCGCGGAGACCGGCGCGACCGTGATCATTGTTGAACACCGGGTTGCTACCTGGCAGGGGGTGGTTGATCGGTGCATGGTGTTGGGGAACGCCAATTGCTTGTCGACGCCCCTATCGGCCGGATCATCGCCGACTACGGTGACAGGCTCGCCCGCGCGGGCATCTGGATGCCCGGGCACGATCCGGTGTTCGAGCCTGGTGGGCACGCGGCAGGCTCTGGGGAAAGCGCCATTGACCTGCACGATGTTGTGACCGGGTGGCGGCAGCCATTGCCGGGAATGATGCCGATCACCTGGTCGATTCCCCGGGGAGCGTCGACGGTGATTACCGGCCCGAACGGGGTGGGGAAGTCGACGCTGCTGCTCAGCATGTGCGGGTTGCTACCCACCCACACCGGCACGGTTGAGGTGCACCCCGACATTGCTGCCGGGTTGGGCGGGGACCCCTACAAGTGGAAGTCCCGGGATCTGGCCCGGCGCATGGGATATGTGTTTCAGGATCCCGAACACCAGTTTGTGGCCCGCACGGTGCTGGAAGAACTTTTGGTGTCCACCAAGGTGTTAGGGGCTGCCGGAGGGGACGGTTCGGCAGCGGGCCGGGGAGATTCTGGCCCAATTGCGGTTGGAACAGTTGGCGGAGGCGAATCCGTTTAGCCTGTCTGGCGGCCAAAAACGTCGCCTGAGCGTGGCCACAACGCTTATTAATACGCCGCGGGTGGTGTTTCTCGACGAGCCCACCTTCGGCCAAGATCGCACCACGTTTATTGAATTGGTGCAGCTGCTGCGGGGACTCACCGACGACGGGGTAACCGTGGTGTCGGTCACCCACGATGAATTATTTCCAGCATGCCATGGCGGACCATACCCGAACCATGACCAGGACTGTTTCCGGGGGTGAGCATGAATCTTCAGGCTGTTAACCCGGTTGCCCGGGTTATTGCGCTCTTGGTGTTTACGACCCCGCTATTGGTGAGCATCGACCTGGTGTCCGCCCTAGTTTCGCTCGTGTGTACGATCATCGGCGCCCCGATTCTGGGTGTGAGCTACCGGGTGTTGTTCCGCCGTGGCCTGCCGATCGTCCTGATAGCACCAGTGTCGGGTATTTCCATGGCGTTTGCATGGTCGGCCCGAAGGCCAGGAATATTTCTCGTTTGCTTTCGCACATGTGACCGATAATTCGTTGGGGCTGGCTGCCGCCATCATGGTCCGGGTTTTAGCTGTGGGCCTGCCCGTCATTGTGCTGCTCGGCACCATTGACCCCACTGAGTTGGGGGATGGGCTCAGCCAGATCCTCAAGTTTCCGCCCAGGTTTGTCATCGGACGGTGGCCGGCGCCCGGCTTGTGAGCCTGTTTCAGCGCGACTGGGAGGCGATGAGGGCGGGCCCGCCGGGTGCGGGGGCTTGATGGGCGTAATCGGGTTCGGCGCGCCCCTGACCATGACGTTTGGCCTGCTGGTTTTGGCTCTGCGCCGGGGCACGAAACTGGCCACCGCCATGGAGGCCCGGGGCTTCGGGAAGGATATTTCCCGCACGTGGGCGCGGGAATCCCGGTGGGGGCGGGCGGAAACCCCTGCTGGTGGTGGCGTGCGCTATCGCCGGGGTCATGTCCATCATCATTGCGGTGTGGTGCGACTCGTTCCGGTTCCTGGGGGCCTGAAAACACCATGATTGTGCTGGTCGATGGCCCCTCCGGCTCCGGTAAAACCACCCTCGCCACTCGCCTGGGGATCCTTGCTGCGGCTGCCCTGTGATTCACATGGATGATTTTTTTATCCCGGCTGGTCTGGCCTGGCCGCGGGGTCCGACATTCATTGCCGCCAGTGTTCTTAAACCCACCAATCCCGGCTACTACCGGTGGGATTGGGTAGCCGATCAGACAGGGGAGTGGGTGCCGGTCTCACCGGGTGCGAAGATCATTGAGGGTGCGGGTGCGGTCACCTGCGAAACGCTGCGGGCCGCGTCGATAAGCGATCACCAGGTGGCGGCGATCATGCTCACCGGCGAAGCCTCAACCCGCTACCGGCGGGCCATACGGCGCGACCCCTATTATGAACCCTATTGGGAAATGTGGGCTGAGCAGGAACGACACCATTATGCCGCGCAGCCCCAAAATCTGGGTGATTACGTCCCTACGCTGCGGATCGACACCACCGGGTTGGATGCCGGGCAAGTTGTGCGCCGCGCCTACGATTTCATCACATACTATGTGGAGTAACGTGTTACGTTGCTGGAGGTCAATGCGTCATGCCGATATATCATCAGATCCGCACCGTGGCGACTACCCTTGCCACCATTACCATTGCCGCCCTTATGCTCACTGGCTGTCACGCGGCGGTGCGCCGCAACAGTGTTGACGAAGTTCCCCGGAAGCTCATCACCGTGTCGGGTGCGGAGCCGCAAAACCCGCTCCTGCCGGCCGACACCAATGAAACCGGCGGCACGAAAGTCATCACCGCCCTGTTTGCCGGACTGGTGTATTACGATGCTGACGGCAAAACCCATAATGATGTGGCCGAATCCATTGATTTCGATGGTGACCGCACCTACACGGTGACGCTGCGGAAAACCAGATTCGCCGACGGCACCGAGGTGAAAGCCCATAATTTTGTGAAAGCCTGGAATTATGCGGTCACCCACGAACAGGCCCTGAGTAATTATTTCAAACCGATCAAAGGGTACACCGCGGACGGCAGTAGTCAGCTCACCGGGTTGACAATCATCAACGACACCACCTTCACGATTGAACTGGCCGAACCCTTGGCGGATTTCCCCGACCGACTGGGGCATGTTGCGTTTTACCCCCTGCCCGATGTGGCGTTTGAGAACATGGCAGCCTTTGGCGAACACCCCGTCGGCAACGGACCCTACACGTTGGCGGATTGGGCATACGATAAAGAAATCCGGGTGCTGACCAACAGCAATTACGATGGCCCCCGGAAAAAGCCGCAACGACGGGCTACTGATTCATTATTTATCCCACGGCCGAGCAGGCATACCAGGATCTTCTGGCCAATAAATTAGATGTGTTAGAAACCATGCCACCGAATGCCTTTTCGACGTTCGAAACTGCCTTAGGGGATCGAGCGATTAACCAACCCACCGCCGTCAACCAATCCATCACCATCCCCCAAAAACTGGAATACTTCAGCGGGGAAGAGGGAAACTTGCGCCGCCAAGCAATCTCCATGGCCATTAACCGGAAAGAAATCACCACCAGCATTTACAACAACGTGTACACCCCGGCGGTCGATTTCACCGCCCCCATCGTCAAGGGATATTCCGCCAGCATCCCCGGACACCAGGTGCTGCACTATAACCCCACCAAAGCCAAAGAACTCTGGGACCAAGCGAACGCCATTTCCCCCTACATTGGCGAATTCGCCATCGCCTACAACGCCGATAGTGGGCACCGGGCCTGGGTAGATGCCGTGGTCGAACAACTCAAAGACAACCTGGGCATCGATGCGGTCGGGAAACCCTACCCCAACTACAAGGCCCTGCGGAACGATATCACCCGCCACACCATTGGTTGCTCGTTTCGCGCCGGCTGGCAGGCCGACTACCCCCTCATCAGCAACTTCCTGGTCACCTCGTTCGCCACCGGCGGCAGCGCCAACAACGGCGACTACACCTCGGAAGAGTTTGATGACCTCGTGTCAGCCGGCGACAAAGCAAAAACCTCCACAGCCGCGATCAACTATTATCATCAGGCCGAGGAGGTATTATTTCGGGACTTACCGTCCATCCCATTGTGGAACTATCACGCCGTGGGCGGGTACTCCACCCAAGTATCACAGGTGCAAATTCGGGTGGATTCCACCCCACTGTATCACCGAATCATCAAAAACTAGCTGGACATGGGGATGGGGATAGACCGCAGATCCAGGCCATAATTCAGCACCGACTCCAACACTGAGCTGCCGGTCACCGGGATCCGCGGCTGCGGCACCACCGTCGGATACTTCGCAGCATCCACATCATCACTGGGCTGATCCGTCACCTGCGGCTGGGGGATGCCTGCATGCCGGGAAATCCACTCCGCATTCTCCGTCACCGGCACGTGGAATGCCACCGTCCCCGGGCCGGCAGCCGCGGACTGCACACCGGCCAGCTTCCCTTGGTCGTCGAAAAGCGGGCCGCCGGAATCACCCAATTGGATTCGCCCCCGCTCAATCTGGGACTCGATCACCGTCACCCCAGCCAGCGGATCGGGCAGATTATGCACCCGCCGCTGCACCACTGCGTCGGCCATGAGCGCACCCGTGAACTCGTTACCGCCCCAACCCGCAACAGTTGCTCGCTCCTGCGGCTGCAAATGCGAGGTCGCCAATGGGGTGGGGGTGGCACTCGTCGGACGATCCAGGCGAATCAACGCCAAATCATTCTTGGGGTGCAATATCGCCTCTTTGGGGTAATAATTTTCCTTCTTAATGAAGATAGCGGAATTCCCCTGGTGAACACAGTGCTTCGCGGTCACTACCCATTCGGGAGCGATCACCGTGCCGGAGCATTGCGACCCGCCCAAAATAAGCAATGCCAGGCTGTCGGCATTATTCACGCGGCCGCCAGCGATAGCACCCGCCGGCGGCGCCACTATGGTTGAGGAAGCTATGGCAATCGCTGCGGCAACTGCCGCCTTTTTCATCCAGTTCAACATGGGGTTATAAGACCTCCGCGATCTTTGTTGTGGGGCGGGCTATGACCACACCACTATCAGTTTCAATAATGGGACGTTGGATAAGTATTGGGTGCTCAGCCATGGCGGCACATAAGTCATCGTCGCTCATGGTTTCGTCTAATGCTAATTTGCGGTACCAAGCTTCGCCAGTACGAATCAGATCGTGTGCCCCCATCCCACCCCGCCGCATGAGCTCAGCAAGTTTGCTTTTACTTGGTGGGGTGTCGAGATAATTTACCACAATCACTTCACGATCCGGCGCGTGCTCAGCTAAATACGCCAGTGCGGCGCGGGACTTGGAACAATCCGCATTATGGTAAACCGTAACAGTAGAACCCATACCTATAACATTCTCTAAAAATTATGGACATGAACTTTCGCGTCACGCCGCATCGGCGAGACAAACAAATAACAGCGCCACGCGGCGGAGACATGACCGGTGACGCTGTTACAAACACTCACAAGGTGGATGAAGTTATGGAACCGGCACCAAAGTAACGTTCTTCGCCCAATCAATGGTGATGCCCTGTGACTTCAACCACTGGGCTGGACTATCGTTGTGGCGGGTGATTCCTCCACCGCAGCCAGCGTCACCTCAATGGCACGCTCAGCATCTTCGGCCGAAATCAACCCTGCTGATGTGGCGGCGGCAAGCTCATCAATATCGACAACCTCCACGCCATTCCCGTTATTCCAAATCAAATCTACATACAGGTCCCGGGTGGTCCACACGTCATTTTCCACGGAAATCTCCACCACATCAATGTAGATATCTTCCCGCTCGGTCACCCCATCACGGTAGTGGAAAATGTTGGCGCGTAGTCCTAGTTCTGGCAGAAGCCAGCTTTCTAGATAGCCAAAATTCGGGTGGTCGGCACCACGCGCCATGTATAACCCGAATTCGGTTTCCCGATAGGTATCTACCCGGCGCAGGAAGCCTTTGGGGTCAATATTCGTATTGGCCTTCAGGTTAAAGGTTTCTTCCTTCACTGGATGTAGATTTGTCATTAGTTCACCTCAAAGAAAGCGGCCGTTGGAATAAACGAGCAGTGGGCATTACTTTCTTTCTCTATCGTGTCGATTGACCCATCCATTACAGCAATGACATTTCCCTTCCCAGTGGGGGCATTGCCACTCACGGTAGCTGGGCCTTCGGGATTAATACCATTACCCCCGAGGGGTGCAACACCGCTCTTGAAAGTATTGATGTTGAACCAATACACCTTCATGTCGGTCTTGTTGAGCTTGCCGGTTCCCAGTGCGGTAAACAGGAAGGCGGTTTCCCCTTCCTTGGCGCCCGGCACAGGGATGACGGTGGGCCCGGGCACGGCAATGCCGGAACCAATGGCATCGGATTGGGCATTAATGCACTTCGAAGCGATCGACGGCCAATAGAACTGCTTGAACCTGGGGGTGGCGCCTTCCGGCAGCTTGATTTCCGACTTGCCGTCGCCTTCCCAGAACATTATGCCGGCGAGAATGGCGCCGCGGATCTGATCCGGCATCGGGGTGGAGTTAGCAAAGTTACGGGCCTGGTCGAGAATCTCTTTCTTTGGGCGGCCGAGATTGTCCACGGGCATGAAATCCTTGGGGCCGGCCATGAGCGAAATCGGCATTGCCGGTAGGGGATTGCCGGCACCAATGGCCATGGCCGCGGTTAGGGCAATCTTGGTTTCTTCTTCTTTCTTTTTAGCCAATTCTTGGGGGGTTTCTGCGGAGGCAGCGGCGGCTCCACTCACAGTTAGGGTAATTGCGGTGAGCGCACCAACAAGTGCGCGCCGGGCGCGGCGAGAAAGCGCTGGTAGCACAGTGGCAACCTTTCACGTTGAGGGGTGTGGTGGTTTGGATTGATAAAACGTTGAATAACGAGTGTTAAAGGCGCATTGTGACCTTTCGTACACCAAGGGAGTGTACTCGTTGAGAAAGGTTTTAAGAAGGAAAACCATAAATCACTCCAGTCACAATTGCATCATTAATCACTCGCGTTTCAGTAATCACAGTAATATTAGCTGACAGAAAGTCAAGACCGGGTTAGAGAAAAATCAGCATTACACTCCTGTAATTCAAGCAAAATCACAGGTAAAACCCGAAAATGAGAGTGGTAGAAGATCTTACTGAAGAAAGGTTGGTAAAAGGCTAAAAAATGCAGGTAGAAAGCTAAATATCAGATGTGCAGCCACTTGGTGAGATCTGGGGCGATATTGCGTCAATACGTGTTTAATACCTCACCCATAAGTGTCGAATGTGCGCTACCCCCATGTGGTGGAGTAAGGTTGTTTCGTTTTCATTTTCTTTCCCCTAGGAGCACTCGTTGTCTCATCCAGAGTTTCGTAATGTCGCCATTGTCGCGCACGTCGACCATGGTAAAACCACCCTCGTGAACGCCATGCTGGAGCAGTCCGGCGTCTTTGGTGACCACGGGGAAGTCGCTGATCGCGTCATGGACTCTGGTGATCTGGAGAAAGAAAAAGGCATTACGATCCTCGCAAAAAACACCGCCATTCGCCGCAAGGGGCTGGGCAAAGACGGCAATGACCTCATCATTAACGTCATTGATACCCCTGGTCACGCCGATTTCGGCGGCGAAGTCGAACGCGGGCTCTCCATGGTTGACGGTGTGGTATTGCTTGTCGACGCCTCCGAGGGGCCATTGCCGCAAACCCGGTTCGTGTTGGGCAAGGCCCTGGCTGCCAAAATGCCCGTCATTATCGTGGTGAATAAGACCGATCGGCCCGACGCCCGTATCGACGAGGTGGTGGAGGAATCCCAAGACCTCCTCCTTGAACTGGCCTCCGCGCTGGACGACCCCGAGGCCGCGGCCGCCGCCGAAACCCTCCTCGACCTGCCGGTTCTTTACGCCTCCGGTCGGGAAGGCAAAGCATCCACCGAAAATCCCGGCAACGGTAATGTTCCCTGACGCCACTGACCTTCAGGCGCTTTTCGACGTCATCCATGAGGTGCTGCCCGAGCCGTCCGCCACCATCGACGCCCCTCCAGGCGCATGTCACCAACCTGGACTCTCGTCCTTCCTGGGGCGCATCGCTCTGGTGCGCATCCACGCCGGCACCCTGAAAAAAGGCCAACAGGTTGCGTGGATTCATTACGATGACGAGGGCAATCAGCACATGAAAAACGTGAAGATCGCCGAACTGCTTCGCACCGTTGGCGTGGATCGGGAATCCACCTCCGAAGCCATGATCGCAGGTGACATTGCCGCGATCTCCGGCATCGACAACATCATGATCGGCGATACCCTCGCCGATGTGGAAAACCCCGTTGCTCTGCCGCGTATCACCGTGGACGAGCCCGCTATCTCCATGACCATCGGCGTGAACACCTCCCCGCTGGCCGGCAAGGGGGGTGGCGATAAGCTCACCGCCCGCGTGGTCAAGGCGCGCCTCGACCAGGAACTCATCGGTAACGTGTCCATTCGGGTGCTGCCCACCGAGCGCCCCTGACGCGTGGGAAGTGCAGGGCCGCGGCGAAATGGCCCTGTCCGTCCTGGTGGAAACCATGCGTCGGGAAGGATTCGAATTGACCGTCGGTAAGCCCCAGGTGGTGACCCACACGGTGGACGGCCACGTGTATGAGCCTTTCGACCACATGGTCATCGACACCCCCGCCGAACATCAGGGGGCAGTCACCCAGCTCATGGCCAATCGCAAGGGCATCATGACCTCTATGACTAACCTGTCCGGTGATTGGGTGCGCATGGAATTCGACATTCCCGCCCGCGGGCTCATTGGGTTCCGCACCACCTTTCTCACCGAAACCCGCGGCTCCGGCATTGCGAACTCCTATTCGATTGAATCCCGCCCCTGGGCCGGTGAAATCAAGGATCGTGCCTCAGGGTCGCTCGTGGCCGACCGCTCCGGCCAGGTCACGGCCTATGCCCTCCAGCAGCTTGCTGATCGGGGAAATTTCTTTGTTGAGCCGGGCATGGAAGTGTACGAGGGCATGGTTGTTGGCGCCAATAACCGTGACGAAGACATGGACATCAATATCACCAAGGAAAAGAAGCTGACAAACATGCGTTCGGCCACCGCGGACGCGACCGTCACCCTCGCCAAGGCCCATGTGCTGTCCTTGGACGAGGCCATGGAATTCTGCGGCCAGGATGAATGTGTGGAAGTTACCCCCAACTCGCTGCGGGTGCGGAAAGTTCTGCTCAACGCCACCGATCGGGCCCGCGCTCGTTCCAAAGAAAAAGCCCGCAATAAATAACCAGTGGGGGTAGGGAAGTACACTAGTCCCTATGACAAAACTGCGATGCGCCTCACTCCTATCGGTGGTAGCGGTGTGCGTAATCGGCACCCTCGCTAGCTGTGCCGCATCACCCGGCCCCGCCCCGATCGAAGAATCCAATAACGAGGCCACGCAGCCCACCACCACAACCACCACCCCCCGCAAACAGGCCAAAGAACTGGCCCTGGGGATTGACCCGGTGCATTCCGGGTTCAACCCGCACCTGCTTGCCGACGACTCCAGGTTCATCCAAACCCTGGCTCGGCTCACCCTGCCCAGCATTTTTGTGGACGGGCGACTCAACACCGACCTGGTGGTGTCGGTGGAAGAACTCAACCGCAGTGGTGAGGTTATCTCCGTCACGAATGCCCAGCACCCGGAGGGGCAGGCGTCGCAAAGCGTATCGGCGACCCAACCGACGTCGACAAGCACCGCCGCGAAACCGGCAAATAATAACGATGCGGAAACCGACAAACCCGCACCCGTGAAAACCATTCGCTATCGGCTAGCATCCGGCGCGCAATGGAGTGACGGCACACCGATCACTGTGGCGGATTTCGAATACCTGTGGAGCTCCATGCTCAACACCCCCGGCACCCTGGGCCCCGCCGGATATTGGGCCATTACGGACATACGTTCGAGTGGGGGTGGGAAAACTATCGAAGTGGATTTCAATAAAGACATCACCGCATGGCGCACCCTCTTGACCACATCCTCCCCAGCCACGTGCTCCGCGGCGTGAGCTTCGCCACCGCGCTTAGCTCCACGATCCCCGTGTCCGCCGGAAAAATTCACCATGAAAAGCTACGACCGGAATCGGGGGCTGATCACGCTCAACCGCAACGACCGGTTTTGGGGCAAAGAACCCGCACTGGTGGAAAACCTGAACTTCAGAGAGATTCGCAGCACCGACCAAGGCATCGAACTCATCCAAAACGGCCAGATCAGCTTCATGGATGTGACCCCCACCGAAACCTCCAAGGAAGCCTACTCGCTCGTGCCCGGCACCCAAGTGCGCACCGAAACCGACAAATATGGGCTCGAAATCGTGGCGAACAGCCACCTCCCCTAAGCCGCTCCGCAAAGAACTCCGATCCCTCATCGACCCCGAGTTCATTACCCGCATCGCCTATAACCGCCGAACCGATCTCACCCTCGTGGCCAAACCCGGCAGCACCACCACGGGAAGCGGCATGCCGCTCGACGCCACAACCGAGCCCGCCGAACCAACCGTCACCGACGAAACCGGCGCGGCAGGGACTAGCGAAACCCCGAAAAACACCACCGACCCCATCGGCCTGCAAACCCTCAACCGTCCCCTCATCATTGGTGTGGACCCCTCCGACCCCGTGGTCGCCAGCGCCGCAAAAACCCTCGTCAACTCGCTCATCCGGTACGGTGTGCGCGCCACCATGAAAAACGCGGACACGAATGAGCTCATGCAAACCCTCATTCCCCGCGGTCAAGTCGATGCGGTTGTGGCCAAAAGCGGGGCAAAATCTTGCCGACAGTTATGCATGCCCTAACATTGGGTTGTTAGGGTCGAATCGTTCCGGGTTTTGCCAGGCCGACACCCAAATACTCATCAACGAGTACCTCACCGGCAAAAAAACCGACGAGGAACTCACCGAACACCTGGCTCACCTCGAAACCGACGAAGCCCTACGCACCGTCATTGCTATCGACACCCGGCTGGAAGTCTTAGGAACCGGCGTGACCGGGCCGGACCCAGACCTCACGCAATGGCCACGTGGCTATGCCACCGTTGACACCCTGGCACAGCAAAAAAACTAGTGAAAACAGGTGCCGCCACCAACGAGTGACAACCACGCAACCGCACAGAACATACGCATCATAATGAAACGGACCCCTATGAAAAACCTGAACGGCGTCAATGTCATAGCAGTACACGCCCACCCCGACGACGAAGCAATCTGGACCGGCGGCATGCTCTCCGACCTGGCCATGCGCGGCGCCAACGTGCTCGTTGTGACCCTGCACCTTAGGGCGAGCAAGGCGAAGTCATTGGTGAACCCTACGCCAACCTGGTTGCCGACAAAGCCGACCAACTCGGCGGATTCCGCATCCGCGAGCTGCAAAAATCCCTCCAAATCCCTGGGGTTCACGGCACATTTTTAGGCGGTGCCGGCTGCTGGCGCGACTCGGGCATGGTCGGCGACCCGGCAAACCAGCACCCCCGGGCCTTCGCGAACGCCGGTGACGAAGCCGTGGAACAGCTCAAAAACATCTTCCTCACCCACCCGCCACACCTGATCATCACCTACGGGCCGGACGGCGGATACGGGCACCCCGACCACATTAAAGCTCACGAAATCACCCACCGGGCAGTAGAACAACGCAACCTGGTCACCCCCATCCTGTGGGCCGTGACCGACCGGCAGCGATTCGACGAAGGCGTTGCCGTGATTACCGCCCCCACCACTGCCGGGTGGCGCATGCCGCAACCAAACGAAATCGCCTGCGTTGCCTCCGCAGACATTGAGGTGCGGCTTTCCGACGCAGCCCTGGCCGCGAAAAGTGCAGGCCATGAAAGCGCACGCCACCCAACTGTGGATCGCCGACGGCAGCATCAACGACACTAACCCGGTGGCGGCATTCGCCCCCATCATCGACCCGGAAAAAGCCCCCTTCGTCTTCGCGCTCTCTAACCTGATTACCCAGCCGTTGCTCCGATTCGAGCACTACCAAATCGGCACAGTGGTCAATGTGTCCACCCGGCATACCATCGAGGCGCTCGTCGCCGCCGAACTCGAAGCCGGAACGAGCAGCAACAGTACCAGTGAGACCGAAGGAAATAGGGGAGGCGCGGGGTCGTGACCAATAACGAACCGCCAGCACCAACCCCGGACACACCCCCGGCGTCAGCCCCACAGCAAACACCAACGCGGCAGCCGGCGGTGCAGCGACTCTACCGCACCGCCACCCGGGGTGAAGCCATTGCCGGCATTGCCTGGCTCTGCCTAGGCGCCATTATCAGCATGTTCCTAGAAGTGATCTACCTGGGAACCTGGATGTTCGGGGTGGCGGTACCCTACACCATCCCCATCGCGTTCTTTTTCAATATGGTGCTCACCAGAACCGCACTGCTCTGGACGAAAAACCCCTATCTAGCACTCATCCCCCTATGGGTGTGGTTGGGTGGGATCATACTCATCGCATTCACATTTTCATTCACCGGCGACCAGCTCATCGGTTCGAATATTCGCAGTATATTACTCATGGTGGCCGGGGCCCTGGGTGGAAGTTGGCCACTATTTGTCAAAAAGTGACATAATAGGTCAGTCACTCATACCGAGTGTTAATGAAAATACTCGGAAAACCATACATGGTCACGAAGGAGTTCTCACCCAGCTCCGGGTGACTGGCCGACAATTTTACCCAACCCCACATGGAGAAGTAACACACCAATGACGTACGTTATCGCACAGCCCTGCGTTGATGTCATGGACCGAGCCTGCGTCGAAGAATGCCCCGTCGACTGCATCTATGAGGGTCAGCGCAGCCTCTACATTCACCCAGATGAATGTGTAGACTGCGGTGCCTGCGAACCTGCTTGTCCAGTCGAAGCTATCTTCTATGAAGATGACGTTCCCGACGAATGGATTGATTACATTGACGCCAACGCCGCCTTTTTCGACGATTTAGGCTCGCCAGGTGGGGCACAACAACTAGGCCCCCAAGACTTCGACGTCCCCTTGATCGCCGACCTGCCCCCGCAGGCGTAGGCCGTCGTCACGCATTACAAAGCGTAGCGGCCATAAAACTGCGGCCGGCGCTGGCGCAGACTATCGCGAGGAATCATCCAAGTGATACCCTAAAGCCATTATGGCACGAATCACATTAAGCAGTACTCTCCCGGATTTTCCCTGGAATCTTTCTGGAGCCCGCAAAACGCAAAGCCGGCGCCCACCCCGATGGTCTGGTCAACCTTTCGGTTGGTTCCCCCGTGGATGCGGTCGCCCCCGGCATCCAATTGGCCCTCGCCGAAGCCGGCGCCTACCCAGGCTACCCCCAAAACCATTGGCACGGCCGAGCTTCGCGAAGCCATAGTCGCGTCCCTAGAACGCCGCTACCACATTCCCCGCAATGATGAAACGACCGCGGTACTGCCAGTCATCGGCACGAAAGAAGCCATCGCCTGGCTTCCCACCCTTCTAGGCTGCCGCGGCACCGTCATCATCCCGGAAATCGCCTACCCCACCCTACGAGGTGGGGGTACTGATGGCCCGGCGCTACCCCCGTGCGCAGCGACGCCCCATGGGGAACTCGACGAAAGACGAAATCAACCCGGATGATATCGACCTGATCTTTCTCAATTCCCCCGCCAACCCCACCGGGAAAATCCTCGACGCGGCCCACCTGCGCAAAGTCATCGACTGGGCTCGGGACCATGACGTGATCGTCGCCAGCGATGAATGCTACCTGGGGTTAGTGTGGGAAGGCGAGGCCCCATCCATCCTGTCCCCAGAAGTAACCATGGGGGATCACCGAAACCTATTAGCCATCCACTCCCTGTCAAAAACATCCAATCTGGCCAGCTATCGTGCCGGTTTCCTCGCCGGTGATCCGGCAATCATTGCAGAGCTGACCGAGCTGCGGAAACATGCAGGACTCATGGTTCCCTACCCGATCCAGGTCGCATTCGTGGCGGCGCTGCAGGACGATGAACAAGAAGCATTGCAGCGGCTACGGTATGCGCAGCGTCGGGTGCGACTGCTCAAGGCGGTCATTGATGCCGGTTTCACCGTGGTGAATTCTGAGGCTGGCCTATACCTATGGGTAACCCGGGATGAGGATTGTTGGGCAACGGTGGATTGGTTTGCTGAGCGGGGAATTTTAGTGGCGCCGGGTGAATTCTATGGGCCAAAATCCCAAAGCATTTGTGCGACTCGCGTTGACGGAAACTGATGAAAACATTGACGAATGTGTGCGTCGATTAGCAAGTAAATAATTTATTAGGCCCCCTGTTCTAGGGATTTGCAACACTGCAATAACCCCAATTTGGGGAGCGTGATTCTGTAGCCGAAAGTGGGATACGGGGGTATTTTTATGGGCTGCATCTTTTACTACTTTCGAGTAAATGTGAAGATAAACCGACGAAGTAATACATCCTCCACTATTTTTGCTGGACAATAAGCAAAACCCAACTATGGTTCAAGGTTGATTTAAGGCTCTGCCATTACTGTTGTGGCAGAGCCTTAGTGCACTCCCTACCTATCCATTCACTCACCGAAAGAGGTGAAAGGAGTTGATTACGATCGCTAGACCACGAATTCCCGCTCGACTACGGAAACTACAAAAGATAGCTGAGCGGCAAGGTTGGAACGTCGACGTCACTCGCCGCGGACACCCTAGATTTACGCCACCGAAAAACTGGAATACCGGCACTGGGCATCTAGCCCACCCCATAACATTCCCGCTTACACCATCTGATAGCAAAGGCGATAAAAACTCTATAGCGGAGCTGCGTCGCTATGGCCTTCAGATACCTAGGGGGTTCTCGACCCGCTAGTCACCATATGGGGTGGCGCTATGAGTATGGATGTTTGCAGCTGACGTTGCAGCAGCTGTGTCACCCCATCATATGAGCTAATCTATAATTTTCGTACCCATTAATGAAATAGCCATAATGCTAGAATTGGCGGCGCTTTTCGACGTGCTGCGTTGTCCGATTATCCCCCCATGTATTTAATGCGCTGCACTACCAGGTAAGCTCATAAAAGTTATGCCCCATGAGTTCAGGGAGATCTGCGTTGGCGAATAGTAATCATCAAGGACGTAATAGCCTTGGCCAGTTTATTCAATTTGGCATGGTGGGTGGTTCTGGCGTTTTTGTCAATCTCTTCGCCATGTACCTCAGCAAAAAAATTGCCGAATGGGGATTCGGGCTTCACCAAAACGATGTGTTCATGAACCTTCTGGGTACCAGCTTTAATATTCGCTGGTACCACGTCTTTGTGACCATTGCCTTCCTGGTCGCCAACACCTGGAACTATCAACTGAACCGCATGTGGACCTTTAAATCCTCCGCAGTGGGCTGGTTTCGGGGATACATTGCCTTCCTCACCACGGGTTTCTTAGCGTTTCTGGTGAGCCTGGTGGTTACCACGCTGCTCATGAACCCCACCTCGCCGATCGCCCTGCCTTCGGACGTTTTCGACGACTCCACCGGGTTGCGCACCAAGCTATATTATGCCAGCGCCATTGCCATTCTGGTGTCTATGCCGGTGAACTTTATTATTAATAAGCTGTGGGCATTCCGTAAGCCTCGTACTCCCAAGGTGATTATTCATACAGAACCCTATGCTGCACATAAATAATGCGTGTACACTTATAAGTGCGGCGAGGCATCCAGAAGCTCGTTACTTCTTCATATTTAGGGGAGTACCACGGGTTTCATTATCCTCGCCGCTTAGCTTGTTCGGGGGTGAGTCATATAAGATTTTGACATATATAGTATTCTGGGGAATACTGGAATGCTGGCGAGGCACCCAAAAGCCTGTTACTTCTTTGTTCCTTTAAAACCACAGGTTTTACTATCCTCGTCCTTACACGTCATAGCCGACCTCTGCCAGCCCTGGTGAGGTCGGCTTTCTCTTTGGAGCACCGACATGATTACCCCGGCGATGCTGCGACGCGGCATCATTCCCCAAACCCACACCACTACCGATGGGGTTACTGCGGCGCAAGCCCACACCACCCTGGCGGAACTCCTCACCGTGGGATTCATCGCAGACCCCCAAGAACTACAGCAGCTTACCCTCGAAGAACTCGTTGCCCTCATCACGCAGGCGGGCACCATCATTGGTGCCAACCGAACCTGACAACCCATGTTCCCCTGGCTTCCCAGAGCAGGTTGTCACCATGCCGGACATTGAGCTGTTTCTCAACCAGATCTACCACTATCTCACCTACGGCCGATGGCGCCCCGATATCGAAAAAATCTTCGAACGCACCAAGCTTGCTCATACCGATTGGACCCAAAACTTCCAGCGTCTCACCCTCGTCGAGCTCACCCCACAATTAGTGCAGGAAGAATGGGCTAAGGCCGTAGCGCTGAGTCCCGCCGACCGGGAATTCCTCCACGACGTTATCGCAGAGCTGGGCATCAACGTGCCCGAACTCATGGCCAACACCGGTTTTACCAGCGGGGATAACTTCGCCGCAGCCCTCTGCGAGATTCCCCACCCGCACGAACGGCTCGATACCGGACTGGCCCTGGCCCGCACTGCAACCGACGTGCTCCGTACCGTACTGGCCGCCTACTGCAAAGAACCAGACCGGGCCGTTGACTTGCTCAGTAGCGCCGAATTCCGACTGGACATGCAGCATCCCCCGGCCGCAACGACGCAGCATCCTCCGGGCCCCTGGCCCGATTCGCTGATAACACCAACCTCGACATGGTGGTGCGCCACAAAAAATTATGGCGCCGAGCCCTTCGGCCCGTACACCCATTCGAATTACCACAGGCGGTGGATGTCCACACCCACCTCACAATCATCTTCGGCAAAACCGCCCACCGCACCTTCAACTCCCAAGTGGAGGCCGCCCTATTAGGCGACGATGTTCCCACCGCTGCCCGGCTATTAACCACCAACCCGGGCAACTTACTTCGGCGCGTCGACCACCTGATGCGGCTCTCTCGCAGCAACAAACCCGCTGCAGACGCCCTGCTCAAAGCCCTGGAAGAGGCTGCCCCGAAAGCGCGGCTCACCACCCTCATTTCCTGCTACAACGGCATCAGCAACCGGGATGCGCCCATCAAAGTATTCCGAATCCGCGGCCGGAACGTACTCAAAGAAACCAGCAACCCGCCGGTGGAATCATGGCTGAAATCCGCGGTACTCGACACCCTCACGGCAGCCATGCAGCACCGGTTGCGCGCCGCACCCGCACCCACCGGAGCCCGTCCCTCGTCGGCTCCACGGTGCCCGTGGAATTGGTGCGGCGGGAAGCGTCGACAAGCAAACTTGCTCTCGCCTGCGGCCAGCGGCTACCGCTCGGCGACGGCAGCATCATGCGGCTATTCGTCCACCGGTACGGGCGCGATGTTGACTCTTGGCGTGTGCTCTGCCGACGCGCTCCTCATGGAGCAATTGGGCTACCTCGATTACACCAACCCGTCCAGCAACCAGCTGAAACAATCCGTGCTGCACCGGTGACATCGTCCATGCGCCCATTGGCCCGACGGCGCCTGCAGAATTCGTCGACATCAGGACACGATTTGCGCAGAAACTACCAACCGTACGTGGTACGCAATCCCCGCAGCTCATCAGCTATTTCCCGGAAACCGATTCGACACTACTGTGACAATGTGGCCGGAATCATGATCCGCAGTCAGGCAATGGCGGGGAGATTGAACCCCCGCACCGTGGAAACCGCCATGAATGTGGTGTGAAACCACCTCCGCCATCCCCTTTATCGTGGATCTGGTGGATCGGGAACTCATCTGGTTAGACACTTCTCTCGGCTCCCGAATGGGCGGCTTTAACACTCGTCGTTCCGAAGGGGTGCAGCTCATTCGCGCCGAGCTGGAAGCCCTGAGCCACACGATGACCAATGGGCAGCTCCTGGCCCTCTGGGCCGCCGCCCACGACGCGGAAACCACCCCCGACACTGGTGACGAACCCACCAACCACGATCAAGTAGCGAAACTATTGGCCTTCTAGATGAGGGTAGGGGCTAGGCGTGGTGGCTGGCCTAGTTATTGGCGTGCAGGGCATCATTGAGGGCTACTGCGGCAGACTTCCAATTGGTTGCCTCCACCGCGCCGGTCACCGAATGCCGCCGGTACAGCACATTGCTTGCCCCCGATAACTCCACCGCCTTCGTGGTGTCTCCATCCTGCAAGCCCAAGGCTTCGGCAACTGAACCCCGCACCGTCAACTTCGTCCCGGCCGTCACATACAGGCCGGCCTCCACCACGCAATCATCCCCCAACGAAATCCCGCAGCCGGAGTTCGCACCCAACAGGCAGCGCTTCCCCAAGGAAATAACCTCCTTGCCGCCACCCGACAGGGTTCCCATGATCGAGGCGCCGCCGCCAATGTCGGTGCCGTCATCGACCACCACACCGGCAGAAATCCGGCCCTCCACCATGGAATTACCCAAAGTGCCGGCATTAAAATTCACAAACCCCTCATGCATCACGGTTGTCCCCTCCGCAAGGTGCGCCCCCAACCGCACCCGATCCGCGTCACCAATCCGCACCCCGGTTGGCATCACATAATCCACCATGCGGGGAACTTATCCACCCCTATACACCACAACCGGCCCCCGGGTTTGCAGCTTTGCCCGGGTGGTCTCAAAACCGGCAGGCAAACACGGGCCATGATTCGTCCACACCACATTCGCCAATAGCCCGAATACGCCATCAAGGTTTAGTCCGTGCGGCTTGACCAGTCGGTGCGACAACAAATGCAGCCGCAGATAGGCATCAAACGCATCCTGCGGGGCGTCGTCAAGCGAAGCGATCTGCGTGTACTCCACCTCCGCCGGGTTTCGCGCGCCGCATCAATATGGGCGAGCGGATGCAACTCGGCAGGCACCTTATCGGGAAACTCAGTGCCCGACTCGCGCACGTCGTCGGAAAGCTTGGGGTCAGGGAACCAAACATCGAGAACAGTGTCATTGGAATGAATCGTGGCCAGGCCAGTGGCAAAAGCAGAAGTCATGACAACCGAGTGTACTGCACTAATTGCAATGCTTGTCAAAGCCGCACGAGCACCACTATGCCCTCAATACTTCGGGCACTCGGATGGAAACGTTTCGCAACAAAAACTCATGAAATACCGCCAACCCAAACACCACAGCCACCGACACCACCTGTGACCGGGATGCAGCATCGGAAAGCATCAAGAGCACCAACCCGCCCAATAACAGCAAGCACACAATCGCCGCCCACGGATACCCCACCATGCGCACCGTCGTGATTTCCTCACCTGCCACCAACACTGGATGTAGGCGCAACCACGTCACCGCAACCATGATCCACAACGTAATCGTGCAGCCGCCCACCGCATTCAACAAAAACGCCAACAGCCCGGGCGGATTCCAATATTGCAACCCCTACCGATACGAACGCGAAAAAACATGCTCAATAGCACCGAATTCTGTCGGCACTTTGTCTTATTCGTCTTCGCAAACACCTGCGGCGCATCGTGGCGCTTCGCAAACGAATACACCAGCCGTGACGTGCCATAAATCTGGGCATTAAACGCCGACAACAGTGCCAACACGATAATCAGCTCCATGAACCCCACTACATGGGATGCGCCATCCCCAAAATAATGGTGAACGGTGACTCCGCCGCGGTCTTCGCGCCACCGATCATGTCGTAGGGCATAAGGAAAATAATGATCGTCACCGAACCCAAATAAAACAGCGTAAATCCGCCAAATAACCGACCGCACCGCTGTGGCAATTGCCGACGATGGGTTTTCCGACTCTGCAGCCGCAATCGTCACAATCTCAATGCCGCCAAACGCAAACGCCACCGCCAGCAAACCAGCGGCCACACCTGGGATACCATTCGGCATGAAACTGCCGTTCGTAAGATTGTGGGCACCAATGAATTCCGTGCCCGGCAAGAGCCCAAAAATTAATAATATTCCCACGATGAGGAAGAAAATAATAACCGCGACCTTGACGAATGCAAACGCAAAACTCGAACTCGCCAAACCCCTGCACATTCGCCAATTCACCACGGCGAAAAACGTCACACACACCAATGCGGGGAATCCACGGGTCAATGCCAAACCATTGACCCATGATGCTGGCGGCACCGGTCATCTCCGCGCCCATCACCATGGTGAGCATAAACCAGTACAACCACCCGAGCGAAAACCCCGCCCAGTGGCTCCAACCCCTGCTCCGCATACACCGCGAACGACCCAGAATTCGGCCGTGCCGCCGCCATTTCCCCAAGCATCTTCATAATCATCAAAACAACAATGCTGGCCAACACATAGCCGAGGATCACCGCCGGACCCGCAATATGAATACCTACGCCGGTAGACAAGAACAGCCCGGCGCCAATGGCCGACCCGAGGCCCATCATGGTTAGATGGCGGGTTTTCAGCCCTTTACCAAGCTTGGTGGTTGGCACTGTGGACGACTGATTCGACTGCTGCTGGGACTGGGATTGTGACGATTCCCCAACCCCAGTCACACTGCCGCCCTGATGCCCATCGGCCCCAGCCGGGGTTACCCGGGGGGTCGGATTATTTGCGGTTGATTCGGTCATGCTACGACTTTATCCCCTTACAGGGGGTAACGTAGGGCGAAACGGTCGAAACCTTCGCAAAATACGAAAATCTACGCAATGATATTGCCTCAGAATGGCAAAAATCTATTCGGAAAAACCCTAACGAATGCGGTTGAGTGGGAAACCGCACTACCGTACGACAGGGATGAACGCTTCGTCTTATTGATGCTCGGTGATGTTGGTGATGCGTGGCGCGAACCGTGGGCAGTGTGGGTTGTGGGCCATGCGGCTCAAGTGGTGGTGCGTGAACCGCGGTTTGGTGGCTGGTTGAAGCGAGCGGCGCGGCCAGTATACTGTGAGCGGCGCAGCACGGCGCGACCGGTCTGCCACGAAGCTCGACCTTCTGACCCACCGTGATTTTTGCAAGCGCCACTGCTTACTGGCAAATATGCATCACGCACACCTCAAACACGTGTATGATCAGTGGTAATCTGCCGGCAACGCCCAGGCCGCCGGAATTAGTAGGTGTAGTCGCTGACAGGTGGGGTCCGCAGCATGAACTTGGCATCGTGGTCGGTGAGGCGTCGGGCCACCGGCTCCACGGAATGCTTCTCCATTTGGATGAGCCAGTTGGATTGGCCATCAATCTCCCCGGCCAGATGAATCTCCTCGCTGTCTGCAAACATGAGCGGCGTGGTGGGATCCAGCACAATATTATTGCCACGTGCACGTTATCGCCTAGATTCAGGCCGATGACCGCGGCGGAAACCCCGAGGGAACAGTTATTGCCACGTGCAGAGGCGCCGGTTTCATCGACACCAGCGAGGCGGAAATTCCCAGGTCAATATTGGTTCCTACCACGGTGCCCGATGCGATACGGCCCTCGACTCGGCCGGGGCCCAGGGTGCCGGCATTGTGGGAAACGAAGCCCTCCCGTATGACTCGGGTGCCGGCGCGAGGTAGGCGCCGAGGCGGACGCGTTCGGCTTCGGTGATTTGCACGCCGGCGGGTACCACATAGTCGACCATTCTGGGGAGTGAGTCGATGCCGTAGACGTGGATGAGGCCGCGGGAGCGGAGGGCGGCGCGCATGTGTTCGAAATTGTCGGGGAGGCAGGGGCCTTTGTTGGTCCAGACGGTAATGGTGAGGCGATCGACCGCGTCGTCCATGTTAATGGTGGTGGGTTTGACGAGTCGGTGGGAGAGGAGGTGGAGTCGCAGATAGACGTCGTGGGCGTCGGTGGGGGGTTTGGAGAGATCGGCGATGGTGGTGCGTACTGCGACTTGTTCGACCATGCGGTCTTGGTCGATTTTAATGAGGTTGAGAAGTTTGATCGGCAGATCCTGCGCACCGAGTCGTTCGGTTCCGGATTGGTCAGAGGTGTTGGTGATTAATTCTGGATAGGGGTACCACGTGTCTAAGACTGACCCGTCCATTGCGATATTGGCAATACCAATCGCCTGTGCGCCGATTACTGTCATGCCATTATTTTAGCTATAACCCTTGACATTTTAGAAATCTGTGAATCATGTTTGGGGTTCTGGGTGGGGGGAATAGGGTGGGCATTATGAGGGGTTGTTGGTGGGTCGAATGGGATTATGTGCGGTGGAGGTGCAGGTATGGTGGGTGATTTTGCGGTGAGTTGGCGTGGGGTGAGTTTGTCTCTTCTTTTTGGGGAATTACCCAGTATTTACCCCCAAAAAGTCGTTATTTTTATAGGTAACATGTTTTGATTTTTAAGGTTGGGGTTCTGGGGCGTTGGGGTGCAGGATGGTTGGGGTGCCGGCTCGGTGCGGCAGGTATTGTGTAGTGCATGATTGATCTTTTTAACTCTTGATCCGGTTGCGTTGACGGCTGCGTTGGTGGATGTGCCGTCGGTGTCGCATGAGGAGCGGCCGTTGGCGGATATGCTAGAGCAGGCGTTGCGGCTGATTCCTGGGGTGGAGGTGTTGCGGCATGAGAATTCGCTTGTGGCACGCACGCAGCGTGGTTTGCCGCAGCAGGGTGATTTTGGCTGGGCACATAGATGACGGTTCCTATTGCGGATAATGTTCCTTGTTCCAGGGGGGTGAATGGCCGGGGTGAGGACACGTTATTTGGGTGCGGCACGGTGGATATGAAGTCGGGTTTGGCGGTGTGTTTGGCCGTGTTTGCGCGGTTGGCGAATGATCCGGCGTTGGCTTATGATCTCACGCTGGTGTGTTATGAGGGGGAGGAGGTTGCGGCCCGGTTTAATGGTTTGGGGTTGATCCATGAGCGCGCATCCTGACTGGTTGGTGGGTGATGTGGCGTTATTGGGGGAGCCGTCGGGGTCGATCATTGAGGCGGGATGTCAGGGGTCAATTCGGCTGCGGGTGACGGCGCATGGGGTGCGGGCGCATTCGGCCCGGTCGTGGTTGGGGAAGAATGCGATGCATGCCCTCGCACCAGTTATCAGCACATTGCGGCATATGAGGCGCAGGAGGTGCTTGTCGACGGCTGCTCGGTATCACGAGGGCCTGAATATTGTGCATTGCGAATCCGGGGTGGCTACCAACACGATTCCTGACGAGGCGTGGCTGTTTAGAATTTCCGGTTTGCCCCGAACCGCACTCAGGAGGAGGCTCTGGCCCACATGTTGGCGGTGTTGGATCTGCCGGAAGGGGTGGAGGCGAGATTGACGATATTGTGCAGGGGGCGCGGCTGGGCTGGACTTGCCGGTGGTGCACCGGCTGGTTGCGGCGACGGGGGTCAGGTCCGGGCAAAATATGGGTGGACTGATGTGGCTCCGGTTTGGCGAGCTGGGGATTCCGGCGGTGAATTTCGGTCCGGGGATCCGGCGTATTGTCACAGCATAAAGAGGAACAGTGTCCGACGTGGATGATTACGTCGAATACCGATCTACCCGGCAGGCAGGAGAAAAACTGATGAATAGGAAGCAAAACCAATAAGAAAAGCGCTTGTTGTGGGGGCCGGTGTTGGTGTGGCAGTCGGATAAGCCGGTTCGTCCACGTACGACTAGCGGCTATTGAGCACGAGGTGACCATGATTGAATCATGCGGACCCGTGGCGGGTGTTGCGGATCCAGTCGAGCTCAGACCGGGTTTGATAAGTGTTGCAATGAAGCTGTCGCTCTATGGTGACGGTGTCTGGGTCGGCTCGCCATCCGGGTGGGGAGCCCCTTACCAAGAGTTGGGTCGTACATTGGGGCTGGAAGCTGGTGGAGTCGCAGTATGCGGTGATTACGGGCATATCCGCAAGATGGGTTCATGAAACGGGGCGCAGAGGTCGATGGGTTGTCGGTGGGTTGGGGTATTGAACTCCCGAAGGCAGGGATCAACGAGTATGGATTTGGGGTGACCTTCTTTCGGTATTTCTTTGCGCGAAGACCATGTTTTTGAAGCGGCCCGTAGGCATTTGTGTTTGCTGCGTGGTTTTAAGTACATTGATGAGCTGTTTGAGGTGTTGTGCATGGCAGACCGCGCGGTGACGAATTATCCCATTGTGTTGTTGGGGTGGATTTTTGCGCCGTTGGCAGTAGTGGAGCTGACGGATCGCCTGGTGGCGGAGGGGGATGATTGCTGCGGATGATCTAGAATTATTTATTGACCGATAGCGGATGAGGCGGTGGCTCATATTATGGCGGCGCACCAGTCGATGCGGGAGCGGATGTAGCGGCGTCGTAACGCTCGAAAAATGCTAGGGTCAAGGTGTTAGTTTTGGTTTTTATGAAAGGTCGATCGAGGCGCTATGCTGTCGTGGATTGTAGCTCATTACAGCTCATGGGCCTGTTTATGCGGTATTTTGCCATTTTGCTAGCGTTCGGTCGGCGAGCAGCAGGCACCTCCATGGACAATACGGTGACGAATGCCGCGAACGGTGGCGATTGGCGACAACAACTCGATATTAAGTTCGCTACGGTGCTGCGTGGGTATCGGCAGGACCAGGTGGATGTGGTGATTGACGCGTTATTGACGGAGATTGCTCAGCTGCGCAAGCAGGTCGCAGAGATTAATTCAACCCCGCAGTAGGTTTGCTAAATTCCGTGCTACCTCGTTACTTTTACGACGTGTGGCGGCGATGCCGGAGAAAATAGCTTTTTATTACCCCGCATAATAGGGTTATTCACCACAAGATAGAAAACAACGCTGTGGGCTCCTGCCAGTGGGGGGTCTCGCGCATAAAACTGGTCGACATAGGGAATGGTGAAGTGCCCAGCGCTGCGTGAAGCCCCGAACCGGTAACGGCCCAATGGAAGGGTCATCGAAAGCCGGAAGATTGTGATGCATCCCCACGATGGTGGTGGGCGATTAGTCATTGAGCCGACAAGGCGGAGGCGGCGGAGTTGGGCTTCCACCACTCACCGCTGTTGCTGAGGCTTAGCACCTTTTCACGCAATAATAACCAGGTCTCATTGTCCCACGTTGCATATGTGATATGGTTCGTTCTTGGGTGAGGCGAGCCCATTTTTAGCGGGGCAGACCCAAAAATAAGGAATATGATTCGTGCTTAAACATATTATTGATCGCCCTGCCGATCCTACTGATGGCACCGGCACCTGCTGGTACGATGATTTCACCCAACTGATTTCGGAACCGCATGGCCACGACGTTGCCCCGGTGGGATGGCGTCACGCCTGTTGTGGGAGAGTATGGTCATTGTAGCGGCGAGGATTTACTGGCGATTACCGCCTCAATATTTACCCTTATTTGTCGCCCAGACGAACCCAGATTATTGATATTTGTCTGATCAGGCCGGCGCCCGCGGCATCGGTACTGACTGCAGTCCACCCACGCTGCGGAACTCCTGGCCGTCTGCCACCCCAGGTTGTGCCGTGGTGGCCGATGGTGTCCCGCTCGCCCATTCGTGGACGCGCGTGGACGCTATCACCGTGGCAGGTTCGCCCTCCCGCAACACGCCGAATTCCGCCCGCATCCCTCAAACCCCAGGTGAGGTCAGGCACCCCCAACCCACGTACCTTTGCGGAGCTGCGTCGGCCCTGGCATTGCCGATGGCTGAGGAAGGCAACTCGACCGGATGGATCGCCCAGGCTGCCGAACATTTGGTGCTCAGGCCGATGCCACCACCATCGAATTCGTCGAATCTAGACCAATAACCATTGCCACCCAGATTGGCATGAGCCCATCTGCCAGGCATATTCACCCCGATATTCTGGCGAACGCATCACCCCGCCGGATACCATGGTGACCGCCCGCCTCGATCACTGACCGGTGAGTTCACCAGATCACTAGCTGGGTATGGAACCGAGCCGAAACCCTTGAACCGTCGACGCTTCCTCACTGCTTGGCCTTTTCTGCCTCGCGGTGCCGCTGTTGACGACGGCCTGTACCTGGGCGGAGTAAGGCGCAGTTGATGATCCTTCACCCATCGACGGGGCACTGATCTGATACCCTCTGACGATTGGGCTTTTCCTTACTGGGCAGCCCTTTCGGACCTGGCCAAGGGCAGGGTCAAGGTATCGACTGCAGAGTTCCAATAGGGTAGTGCGGGTCGAAGGGGCGGCCGCCGCTGCCAAAGGCCACGCCGAAGGCGCCACCAGCAAAGTAGCGGTTGATCCGAAATGACCGCAATCGGCGGACAATGTGGCGGCGGGCCGGTGAATCCTACCAATAGCCGGGGATGTGCTAGTGATTTTTGCAGCAGCGAGGTTGCTTGTTGATCCAAAAATTCCCATCAAACCGAATATAGTGACATGATTTTAGGATGTGCTGGTAGAAACCGGCAAGGTGACAAAAGGTAATCTTGACAGCTGCGCGAACCAATACTGGCGGATTAGTCAGCGATCCGCTCACCGTCACCCCGATATGAAGCGCTGGTGTTCCAAACGCTATTATCTTCGCCGCCAAGTGGCTGGTCCCTCGACGCAAAACGACACGAATAAACACGACTTCACCGTCGACGGTAACCGTCACCGAGGTCGACATGATGGCTCTTTCAGCATCATGGCCCCTACATTGCGTCCGATGGGTGGCAGGGGTGCGCGCTTGGACCACCGACGAGGGAACTTTCCGCTTCATCCTCATCCCTGATGATGATCTGGGAGGACTCCCAAATAAAGCTGCGGCAGGCATTATCCCGTCTGGTGACTGCGCAGGAACAGACCGCCATTTTGAAGGTGGGTCTTCCCACCCAGGTATTCACAACCAGCAAGTGATCCTTGCGCTTTTTCACCCATGTTGGCCTGGGGGAGGAGGCAGCACTGACAAAAATGACCGGACCTGCCCACCAATATCGTCCAGGTTGTGCAGCAGGCCTTCACTTCGTTTGTGGATGAAGATATTAGCGGCTGGTGCCGTCACCGAAAGTTCGGCATGGAATCGATGGCGACACCAATGAACGGCGGCATCACCATCATTGCCGACCGGCCCCATATCATCGTCGGCGACGCAAAACCGCCACAATCTCCTGTTTTAGCTATGTTGGCGACCAACCAAAGCGGTAATTATGAGTTCTTCCAATGATTCTTCAATCCACAGCGCCGTCTCTCACTGAAGAGAATCAGCCGATCTGTTGGGACATCGGGCTGTTTCTTGCTCGGATGACCCCGATTCCGCCAATACGGTGGTGAGCCCGTCGGGGTAGTCGCCGCTGCCGGCGTCATTGCTGAAGGCAGCAGCATGACGAACCAATCATCGACCTGAAACGCTTCGACCGGCGTGACAATGTAAGCGGTGGGCGGGCCACCCACCAGACAGCTGAAGAAAACTCGCGGACGCACGGCAGCCCAACTCTTTGTCGACCCAGAATTTCCATCAAACGGCATACGGCGAGGCAATCGCCGGATGTGGGACGTGTCGATCGAAATTGGGGCACCACCAAGAGAATCTTGACGAATGGGTGCGAATCAACACCGCCAACCTGATTCAACATCCGGAATCAAGGTCACCTCGAAATGAAAACCTGTGTTAAAAACGCCATCACCTTTGCCGCCAAATGGCAGGAAGACTTTCGGACAAGGCGGCGTAATAGACGATGACTTCAATCGGGCCGATGGCAATTGCAACCCGGGTTGAAATGATAACTGTCCGCCGCGCCCCTGGCACGGTGTCCACGGGTGGCGTGGGGTACGCCTGGACTACACCGACGGGGAACTCGCCGCCTCGTTGTCTTCATCCCCGATGATGACATGCCGGAACAAGTGCCGCTCACGACGCTGCAGTGGCAGGCAGTATCGCAACTCTGTCGGTCGAACGAAACCATGGGGTCGCGTCGCTGTGGAACCCCCAGGTTCACGGTGACCCGGAGAAAAACCTCGAACTCAACTGACTGTATCGGCCTGAAACGAGCTGCGCTAAAAAGCAGAATGACAGATCTGCCCGTCATGCCTACACCAGGCCATGCAACAGACCATCATCGTGGTGGATGAGCGGGGAACCGTGGTGAGCGGTGGGTGACCAGCGGGCATGCCGGAAACGGGCGCCTTCATATTGCAGAAAACCCATCGAGATTATTGCCAACCGACCCTTCTGTACTTCATCGTCGGTGACGTGGAAACCGGCACACCCCTCGTTCCTCAGCCACATCGGTGACCCAAAGATGGTATAACGCAACGTGAACCACAGTAACTGAGGTCGACGGGTAATGGCAAGAAAACATCAGAGGAGGCACGCCACCCATCGTCGTTAAGCTAAAAACCATGAACCGCCGCCGATTCCTAGCCGCCCTATTCGCCTGTCCCCAGCCCGTCGACTGTACCGACTGCAGAACCCCAAGAACCACAACCACCGCTATGAACCCAACCCATACGCCCGAATCCACCCGAGCGCCCATGACGCTTAGCGCCGACGACGCCCTCAACGGGACTTCACCCCATTGACGGCGACCCTTAACCCATCTCATGGCTATCACCGGGTTTTCCCTGCTCGGCAGCCCCAACAATTGGCCAACGTGGATCCACAACCCCGCAAACCAACACGGTTGTCAGCCCAGTCGGGGCAGCCGCTGCCGCCGGCAATATCGCCGTGAAGGCGCAAGCCAACGGCACCGCCAAAATCGACCTGGAAAACACTTACAGCCAGTACGGTCAATGTGGCATCCATGGGCCGGGCCACCCGTCGCCATACACCCCAAGACATTCCGTGATCGCCGCGGAAGCAGGCCCTTGCCCAACCGGGAGTCTCTGTATCAAACCGACATACCGGAGACATAATCGCCGGTGGCGCCGATAGAAACCGGCGCAATTACTCAAGAGAACCTCGACGACTGGTGAACAAAGCACCGCCGGCCTGGTGCGCAACCGGTGTCGACGTCACCAGGGCGACATCAACTTTTGTGCTGCAAAACGCCATCACCTTCGCCGCCAGGTGGCGGAAACGTCAGCGCCAACAACACGCGACAAAGCCCATTCACCAAAACCACTGGGGAAAGCATCATGGTCGACATGATGGAGTCGCACCACCGCCCCGCCACAGTGCTGTCCGATGGTGCGGGTGCGTTTGATCTGCACCACGGGGAACTCGCCGCCTGTCTCATCCCCTGACGCCAACCGCCAGGTAACCCCACGATGCTCAAACAAGCTGCATCCCAACTCTGCTGGCCAAACGAAACCACTGACTGTGCGGGTGGGCTGCCCAAACCCGGCTCACCAAAAGACCTCATCCCTTCCTCCAATACCTGGGCATCGCCGAACATCGACCCGCCAAACCAAGGCCACGCGAACCCCATCGACATCAAACAAGCAGTGCTGGCAAGCCACCGCTGGTGTGGACGAAGAAGGAAAACCGTGGCCAGCGCGGTCACCGAAATCGGCGGCCGGGTTGGCGTCGCCCCGGCATGATCCCGGAACAACCATCGACATCATCGCCGACCGGCCCTTCTTTCTACCTGGTCATCGGCGACGGGAAACCGCAGCCCTCATTCCTCAGCCGCATCAGCACCCTGCGGCCCACCTTGATCCTAGAAGCGGATAATGCCTCATCCACATCGTCACAGATGATAAAAACCCGGACATGGTGGGGCAATAATATTCGTGCAACACCGTCACCCCAGGTGTGTATGCAAATAAAACCTCGCACTGGCCGTTGAAATACACGCGGCTGGCCATGGCCACCTGCCCACCATCGGCAGCCCACCCACCGTGGAACCATCAGCAATGACCGTGATCGTCCGTGTCCTCACCCAGCGGTGCCACCCGCTACCTCATCACCCTGATGATACGTATTCATCGACCGATCCAACTCACCGGTCCCTTACAATGCGGTAATCGTCGTGCCACTGACCACGAATCGGTCAGCTCCACCGTGATGGCATCCCCGGCGGCACCCTCAAAATACCAGAGCATGAGTGCCGATCGGACTCCTCAATGGCGGAAATCAAGCCCCGCGCCGGGTTTGGGTACAAAAATCCCATCTGCAACGTGACATGGCGGGGAGACTTAAACACCCACCACCCTCCGTGAGATAGCTCGTGCCGGTAGGCGTCGTCAGACGGCCCACACCATTCATGAACCCAAACAGATACATCCTGATAATGAGCCGCAATATTATTCGAACGGGAGACGAAATTGGTGTTGCGGGCGGTGAAATCATGGCTATGGTCAATACGGCTGAATGGCTTATCGACGTGAAACCCGGTCCCCACCAGAGAACCAATCAGGTACCCCGAGGCATCAATACCATCCCGCTCCAAAGTGATAAGCAGCACATCACACACTTTGTCTTTGACCTCGTCGTGCAGCCGCATAATGCGGGGCGCGACCATGCGCTCCCCTGTAACCCGGTATCGCCCACCGTCTGGAGCGGCCTGGCAGGACTGCGCACCCCATCCGGTGACGCACACCACTCAATTGGCATCCTGGTGGCCCTGAACTGCCAACATGATCCACCCCAAATGCCCACAGTCACGATCCGTGTGATCCCGCCAATCCGGGACCACGCAGGGGGGTGCGGAACCAGTGGCCACCATTGATATCGCCCAAAATTTCCCCCACCCGCCGCACATGCGGGTCCAAGGCGGTGGGGTCGTCGTTCACGTCCTCGACGGTGGCGGCAATATCCGGCACCTCGGCCAAATGAATACTGCGCCCGGTTTCCGTCACCGAGGTGAAATACAGGTTGACTTCGTTATCGGCGGCGGTGACCGAGCCGGCCCGGATTTCAAGTTCATCCCCCTCGGGGGCCAGCACATCATCGCATTCTTCGAAGGAGAATGGGGAACCGTCGGAATACTGGTGCGCCCATCGGGAGCCCTCGGTGGTGCGGGGTTGGAACTGGTGGAATACGTGCCAGATGGTGCCGTCGAAAAGCGCAGCAGCGGGGGCGCGAAGAACCGCGGTTCCGGGGGTGACATGAAGTTCAGGGCGGTGCGTCATGGGGAATGAAGTCTCCTCACACGGAAATTGCTGAAATGATGTAGATCACGGTTATTCCCGAGAGTAGTGGGAAAACCAAAATCGTGCACCGCAAAAACGCCAACCAGTACGGCGTCCGGTTGGCGCTTGAACGATTTAAGATGGAGAAACTACATCAGCGATTTGTAGATGTCCACGGTTTGCTGCGCAATATTTGCCCACGAGAATTCGGTCACGGCACGCTCCCGGCCGGCCACGCCGAACTTCTTCGCCAGCTCCTGGTCATGAACTACCTTATTGACCTGCTCAGCGATATCATGTTCGAATGCTTCCGGGTCGGATTCGTCATAGTGCACCAACACGCCGGTGGTGCCGTCCACAACCACCTCGGGAATGCCGCCCACGTCAGAGGCGACCACCGCGGTGCCGCACGCCATAGCCTCAAGGTTCACAATGCCCAGCGGCTCGTAGATGGAGGGGCACACGAATGCGTCGGCGGCCGTGAGGATTTCCTGAATCTTATCCTTAGGCAGCATCTCCTCACCCAAACGATGCCATCGCGCTCGGCCTGCAATTCCTCCACCAGCTTGGTGGTGCGGGCCTGCATTTCCGGGGTGTCCGGGGCGCCAGCGCACAGGACCAGCTGCACGTCTTTATCAAAATACCGGGCGGCCTTCACCAGATGCTCTACCCCCTTTTGGCGGGTGATGCGGCCCATGAACGCCACGATCGGACGGTTGGGATCTATGCCCAATTCCTTTAACACCGAATGATTCTGCCTCGTCAAAAGGTGGGGCGGGGCTGCCACAGCTCGGTGTCAATGCCATTGAGCACCACATGCACCTTGTCTGGCTCAATTCGGGGGTAGGCATCCAGCACGGCTTTTTTCATTTGCGCAGACACCGCAATCACCGCATCGGCGTATTCCATGGCGTTCTTTTCGGACCAGGAGGACACGTCATAGCCGCCGCCCAGCTGTTCCCGCTTCCATGGGCGGTCCGGCTCTAGAGGTGCGCGGTAGCCACATGGGGATGCCGTGCAGTAGGCCAGCCAGGTGCCCGCGGCCAGGGCCGGCATACCAGGTGTGGGTGTGGACCACGCTGGCGTCTTTTGTCGCATCGGCCATGCGTAACCCGGTGGAGAGGGTCTTGATGGCCGGGTTGGCGTCTTTGAGCGCTTCGTCTACGCCATGAACATAGACGTCCTTTTCGTCGCGGGGGGCGCCCATGCAGTGGACGTCGACCGGCACGATATCCCGCATATATCGTGTGAGTTCAGTCACATGTACGCCGGCTCCGCCGTAAATCTCGGGCGGATACTCTTTTGTCATCATTGCAACTCGCATAACTTAAAATGTAGCTGGTTAAGTTAATAAATGTGCGTGGTATTCGTCGCATTTATTCTTTTATTAGGCCAATGTCTCACATTTTTGGATAAATTAGGGGATGTGAAGAGTCAAAATAATGTCTTAGCGATCGTGCTTGCCGGCGGTGAGGGCAAACGGTTATTCCCACTCACCGAAGACCGAGCAAAACCAGCAGTGCCATTCGGCGGCGTGTACCGGCTCATTGACTTTGTGCTATCCAACCTGGTCAATGCCGGCTACCTTAAGATTTGTGTGCTCACGCAATATAAATCCCATCCTCGACCGGCATATTTCTCAGGCCTGGCAGTTCTCCGGGCCTACCTCGCAATATATTGCCTCGGTGCCGGCCCAGCAGCGGCTAGGCAAGCACTGGTATTTGGGTTCCGCCGACGCGCTTCTGCAATCCCTCAACCTGATTGATGACGAGAAGCCCGACTATGTGATTGTGTTCGGTGCCGATCACGTGTACCGAATGGATCCCGAGCAAATGGTTGCCGAGCATATTGCCTCTGGCAAGGCCGTGTCCGTGGCAGGCATCCGCATTCCCCGGTCCGAAGCCGGTGCGTTTGGGTGCATCCAATCCGATGCCGATGGGAACATCACCGAGTTCCTGGAGAAGCCCGCCGATCCGCCCGGCACCCCGGACGACCCCGATGTGACCTACGCCTCCATGGGTAACTATGTGTTTAGCACCAAGGATCTCATCGAGGCCCTGAAGGAAGACGAGAAGACCCCGGATTCCACCCACGACATGGGCGGCGACATCATCCCGTATTTCGTGGCCAAGGGCCAGGCCCACGTCTATGACTTCTCCAATAACGAGGTGCCCGGCTCCACCGAGCGCGATAAGGGCTACTGGCGGGACGTCGGTACCATTGACGCCTTCTACGAGGCACACATGGACCTGATTTCCGTGCACCCCATCTTCAACCTGTACAACCAGCAGTGGCCCATTCGCTCCACCGACCTGGGTGAGCTTCCGCCCGCTAAGTTTGTGCAGGGTGGCATCGCCCAGTCCTCCATGGTCGCCCAAGGCTCCATCATTTCCGCATCCACGGTGCGTAATTCCGTGGTGTCGACGGATGTCATGGTGGAGGAAGGCGCCACGGTTGAAGGCGCCGTGCTCATGCCTGGCGTGCGCATCGGCAAGGGGGCCATTGTGCGCCATGCCATCCTGGACAAGAATGTGGTGGTCCGCGACGGGGCCCTCATTGGTGTCGACAAGGAACGTGACGCTGATCGGTTCGCCGTGAGCGCTGGCGGCGTGGTTGTTGTTGGCAAGAATTCCGTAGTGGAATAAAAAATTGTCGGTGCAGCCATGATGGTTGCACCGATTTTGCTTGTTGACGGTTACCTCACGGCCGGGAACGCCCCTTAAAGATCCCGGAAGAAAAACGCGTTCTTGAGCATCATGCAGCTTTGCACATCACCATTCCACTCCACGGTCATGCCATATTCCGCAAACGTGGGGACGAGGACCATGACAAATAATTCTTGTAGCTGTATCATCCAATAGGGCTTCTTTTCTGCGCGCGGTCGAGTGTCTGCCACTCAGCCGAGCAAATATGCCTATGATTACAGTAGAACCGCAGGCAAGTTTCCCCAGTTTCGATCAACCGTTCGGTGTCCTGCTCGTGGAAGAACACGTGGGCCTGCCACCGGTCTGAGTCCTCATTCATGAGCCCGGTGGCTTCGTCAGTGCCCACGAGTATTGCAGCAGCTGAAAGTCTTCTAGCGCCAACACCCCCTGCTGTTGAAGCTGCTCAAAAGCCAACGTCAGGTTGCTTTTTCCCAGAAAACCCGGCCTCCTCGAGGCGCGGCAATCTGCTGTCGTCGGATTGCCATGGTGTGGGTGATGAATTCGGTCACGATGGCGCTCGTGTCTGCGGAAGAGTCCAGATCGTAGCCGTCGATGAAATCTTCCACGAGTTCTTTTACATCATCTTCGCCGCGTACGATTTGGAGCCACGTATTCGCGGGCGTCATTGATGCATTCTTCACCCACTTGGTTTGCCAAAGATTCCGGCAGTTCCAGGATGTCGGGTAGAGCATTTACGGTGTTTGCGTTCGTCATGGTTGTTACCCCAACCGCCGGGGTGGACACGAAACGTTCGATTACGCCAATTTCGTGATAATCGTCATGCCTGATCCCGGTGGCAGGGCGAGTCACATACACCCCTCCAGGGCGCAAATGTATTCGTCTGCCTCCCGGGCGGCGATCATGTCTCGGTCGGTGCGGGCCTCGTCGATAAGCGCACCGCCGAAAAAGCACGTCGGGCAAAATAATGGAACCACCAGGGTGAGCAATGGCAATGCGGTATTCACCAGTGCCTTTAAGTCAACCGGGAAACCTCCGCATCAATAAGCTGGTAGGAGGTGAGACGCTAACCGGCCCATGACGTCTAACGGCCGGGACGGCAAAAACCGGATGCGGCTCGGCGAATAGCCCGCAGCCCGAAAACGCCTGCCGGGCGAATGTTGGTGCTCTGGCTCAGGATCTATACACGTTAAAATGCCATTGCTGCCCAAACCCGCCAGCAAATACAGCCCCACCACATTTGCTGCTGGCGTGACCGTGATTGCTGCCTGCGCCTGGGTGGCAGCCGTTAATGTAGTGAGTAGGCGACCCGAGACAATATCCGGGACTGGTAACCCAAACTCGTGCGCGTCTTCGTATGCTTGTTCCAAATTGGGATCGAGGTCGATGGTTGATTCCAGATAAAAGCGAAGTTCGTCAGTCACGGTTCTAGCTTAGAACGCCGTGGCGAAAAACAGGGCTGAAAAACCGGCCGCGGCTTTATTACGCATAATTCCACAGGAAAATCCATGAGGAAAAACCCAATAATCGCTGTTGCAAATTGGGAAAATCCTCATAATAACGTGACGGATGTTGCTGTTGTTTTTTTCCAGGATAAAACCGCTAAAGCTTATAGCGCGAAAAATATAAACCCTAATACAGCAGGATAAGCCATAAAAATCATTCATTAATTCTTCCTAAGGGGAAATGATTGACAGGAAACTCACAGGCTCCTTGCTGGAAATCAGAAGTTGGATACGGCACAATCAAGGACATGAGACAGAAATCAACCGCTCAAGACTTCCCAAACGAAGCCTTCGACCACGAGGATGACACCTTGGCAGGGCAGGATTTGCAGGGAACCGCAGCGTTTGATGCTGGCGTTGGGGACATGCCTAGCTGGGGCGATATTGTTGCCCAACACGCTGATAGTGTCTACCGTTTGGCTTACCGGCTTTCTGGCAACCAGCACGATGCCGAAGATCTCACCCAAGAAACTTTTATGCGGGTATTCCGCTCCATTAAAAACTACCAACCCGGTACGTTTGAAGGCTGGCTGCACCGCATTACCACGAATCTCTTCCTCGACATGGTGCGGCACCGTTCAAAAATCTCCATGGAATCCCTCCCGGAGGATTACGAGCGGGTACCCGGCACCGACATGACTCCCCGAACAGGCCTACACCGAAGCAAACCTGGACCCAGCCCTGCAGGAGGCCTTGGATTCGCTCGCACCCGACTTCAAAGTAGCCGTGGTGCTGTGCGATGTGGTGGGGATGAGCTACGACGAAATCGCTGACACCTTGGGGGTAAAAATGGGGACCGTGCGTTCCCGGATCCACCGGGGTCGGTCCCAACTGCGGGCCGCTCTGGAAGCCAAGGCAGAAGTCGACAATGACGCTAAACTGCTGATCCCCCAATACCGGTAGCATGCAATAAAACTTACCCAGAATTTACCGCCCCTGGTCCGCGCACTATGCGTAGGCTGGGGGCCTGGTTTTTCTCCCCACCCCTACCCAAGTTGGTAGTGGAAAATCTTCTACAATGGTCGGTAATGAAACTGCAACGGATTGACAGTGAGGAACTTTCATAATCTGGTGTTCGTTGTAGTTGGTAGACCGTAAGTAATTGATTCAGAGAAGAGGTGAGCAGTGACGGATTTTGCACGTGAACCTCGTACCAGTCATAACGGCCAAGGAAGTCATAACCGTAAGACTCCTAGTACCCCTAAGGCCCGTAGAATTCAGCCCTCAATGTTCATCGAAGTGACCGCCATAGTGGAAACTTTGCTACCACTGATCACCTGAACCCCGAGGCTGTTGCCGCCTATGCGGATGGGGAGCTTTCGCCCTTGGCAATGCATCGGGCAAAAATCCACCTGGTGCACTGCCTGGAATGCCGGGAAGAAGTCGAACGCCAACGCCACGCTTCGAAACGATTGAAAGAATCCAATACGGCAAAAGTAGAAATGCCATCGGATCTGCGGCAGCGGCTCATGGGGATAGCCCAATCCTGCCCCGATGGGCCGTGCGCGGAAGACATACCCCGGGCGTCGGAAAGTTTCATAGCAAAGCTAGATGGTATAGCGCGAGGATTACGTCGCATAAACCGGGGCAAATAGCAATTAGTATAAAGTAGTTGTGTGTTTGATTCCGTTGGTTGGTCAGAGATCTTTTTTATTTTGATCATCGGCCTGATCGTTATCGGCCCAGAGCGTCTACCTGGGGTTATCCAAGATGTGCGGGCCGCTATTTTCGCGGCCCGGAAAGCCATTAATAACGCCAAAAAAGAACTCAATGGGGAATTCGATGACCTTGGTGCCGACCTTGCCGAGTTTCAAAAACCCATCAGCCAAATCACCTCAATACGTGCGATGGGCCCCAAGGCGGCGCTCGGCAAGGTGCTTTTCGACGACGACCCCGAGGTGATGGACATGCTTGACCCGAAAACCAAACCCACGGACCAGTCCACCACACCCGCACCCACCGACAATCAGCCATCTGGCGGTGGGCCGAAAAACCGCAACTTCAACTGGGATGATGTTACCTAACACCCAAATTTAAGGATTTCCCTGCCAACGATTCCTTCCGCACCACCAGCTTATCTGCCACCTGCATGATTGCCTGGCTGGTGGGGGAGTCGGGGTCTGCCAATACAATTGGTCGGCCCGCATCCCCGTTGGCCCGCAGGTTGGGGTCCAACGGAATCGACCCCAACAACGGCACCTTCGTCCCGGTCAGCGTGCTGATCCGCTCCGCAACCACCTGGCCACCACCGGAACCAAACACCTCCAACACACTCCCATCCGGCAACACCATGGCGGACATGTTCTCAATCACGCCGGCCACCCGCTGTTTCGTTTGAATGCTGATAGTGCCGGCCCGCTCTGCAACCTCCGAGGCCGCTGCCTGCGGCGTGGTGATGATTAACAGCTCGGCATTAGGTACCAGTTGCGCCACCGAAATCGCAATATCACCCGTTCCCGGCGGCAAATCCAACAGCAAAATATCCAAATCCCCCCAAAACACGTCACCCAAAAACTGTTGGATAGCGCGGTGCAGCATTGGGCCCCGCCACACCACCGGGGCGTTCCCATCCACAAACTGGCCGATAGAAATGTGCTTAATCCCATGAGCCTGCGGCGGCATAATCATGTCATCCACCGAATGCGGCCGATCCTCAGATCCCAGCATGCCCGGGATGGAATGCCCATAAATGTCGGCGTCCACAATCCCCACCGACAGGCCCTTCTGCGCAAACGCCGTCGCCAGGTTGACCGTCATGGAGGATTTGCCTACCCCACCCTTGCCCGAAGCAATGGCATACACCCGGGTGGTGGCATCCGGTTGGGCGAACGGAATCACCGGCTCCGCCACCCCGCCGCGCAGGGATTGCCGCAGCTCCCGGCGCTGCTCATCGGTCATCACATCGGTAGTGACCGTGACCTCACCCACCCCGCGATGTCCGCCACCGCGGCCTGGGTGTTGGTCACCAAGGTGTTTTTCATGGGGCAGCCAGCGATGGTGAGGTATATTTCCACGGCAACATCGGTGCCGGTAATGTCAATGGATTTCACCATGTTCAGTTCGGTGATGGGTTTGCCGATCTCCGGGTCTTCCACCCGGGAGAGGGCCTTGCGAACATCTGATTCAGTGATTGTGGTAGTCATCACCGACCAACTCTAGTCTGTGGGGTGCCGCCACGAAAGCTCCGCGGGAAAACCGTCACCATGATGGCGAATATTATTCCGGTGATCGGCCCCGTGCCGGATCGCGCAAATCCTCGTGGGCTGCCTCCCCCGCATAGTGGCGGGCGGCGGTGCGGGCCGCCGCCTCGTCGGCAATCTTGGCCTCAATGCGTTCCATCATGGTGCGCAGATCATCGAGTTCGTGGCGTAAATAATCCCGGGTGACAACCTCTCCGATGGCCAGCCGCAGGCCGGTGAGCTCCCTGGTGATGAATTCCGTATTTGATTTGGTTTCAAACGCCCGCCGGCGATCCTCGTTCAGCGAAATACGGTCCCGGTCCTCCTGCCGGTTTTGGGCCAGCAGAATCAGGGGGGCGGCGTAGGCGGCCTGGGTGGAAAACGCCAAATTCAGCAGGATAAACGGGTAAGGATCCCACTTCCACCAGGTGGCGCCCAGGTTTAATAACACCCACACGGTCACGAACACGGTTTGCCACATGAGATAGCGGCCGGTTCCGAAAAACCGGGCCACCTTTTCCGCGTAGGCGCCCACAGTGTCGTCGTCAAGCCGGAAATAGGTTTTTCTTACCGCTGAGCCGGGGGTGTCGAGATCAGCCATATGCGTCTACTCCTCACATTTTTGGGGACGTGCCGTTGCTTATTCCTTATTTTTCTTCGCCGCGCGGTCGGATGCCGGTATCACGCCAATCATCAGGCAGCAGGTGATCGAGGAGATCATCTACTGCCACCGCACCCAATAAATGCCCATCATTATCAATGACCGGGCCACACACTAGATTATAAGTAGCGAAATACCGGGCCGCGGTTTCTTGGGAATCATCAGCATAGAGTGGGGGTAGCTCCGGGTCGAGGGCTGCCGACACCAGCGTTGACGGCGGCACCCGCAGGAGTTTTTGCAAATGCACGCACCCTAAAAACTTGCCGGTCGGGGTGGCTGTGGGTGGCCGGGCCACAAACACCATAGATGCCAGTGACGTGGGCAGATCCGGGTTGGCGGCGTGCGCCAACGCCTCGGCAACGGTGGTTTGCGCATCCAAAATGAGTGGTTCGGTGGTCATGAGCGCCCCCACCGTGTCCGGGCTGAAACTCATGAGCCGCCGCACCGGGGCGGACTCCTCCGGGTCCATGAGTTCGAGCAGCACGTCGGCTTTCTGGTCGTCGAGTTCGAACAGCAGGTCGGCGGCATCATCCGGGTCCATTTCCTCCAAAATCTCGGCGGCCCGCTCGATGACCTAAGGTTTCTAACAGTTCCGCTTGACGGTCCTCGCTCATTTCTTGAAGAATGTCCGCGAGGCGCTCGTCGTCAAACTCGCTGGCAACACTATGCCGCTGCGATTCGGGAAGCTGGTATAAGGCGGTGGCGACGTCGGCAGGCCGCATGTCTTCGAACTCGGCGAGCAGCTCGGCGGCAGCGTCGGAAATCCCCACCCCGGCGGCGGTGATGCCATGCACATGCCTCCACGATGCGATGAGTATTTCGGTGCGGCGGCCGAATTTTGCCCGCTCGCTAATGACCGCCACCGCGCTAATCGCCCAATCGCGGGTGCGGGTGCGCTCGATCTCAATGTCGGCCACCTCGACGGGTTTCGCATGGATTTTCGGTAAATCCGGGTCATCCACCTGCACCTTCGCCCCAATAATGTCCCCCATGATCGTGAGCTCACCGGTGCGGGGTTTGAACGCCCGTAACGAAACTGACCCCGATACCAGCATGATTTCGTGCGGGTCGATAGAGGCGATACGCAACATGGGCAGGAAAATGCGGCGCTTATTCATCATTTCCACCACCAACCCCAGCACGCGGGATTGGTGCCCGGCCGGCCGCACATTTACCACCACGTCCCGCACCCGGCCAATCACATCTGTTTCCGGCCCCCGCACCACCATGCCCGCAAGCCGTCCCGCGTACACCCGAGTCACTTCACTCATAGTTGTAGAGTGTAACGCAGCCGGTAGCGAACTTTTCAATCGGTGTTTTTGCGCATTATCCTCGGGGAACAACCGCTATCGCAGTAACGTTACACAAAGTAACCCCCATAAACCTGAAACGAAAAATTTACCTCCACCCACCACCATAATGATGGAAAGGATAGTGCAATGCCCCGCAACCAGCAGAATCCCGCCCCGCCCCGCAGGCTGGCCCGTCGGCTCGTTTAGCACATATGATAAAGCCCAGGCCGCGGTAGACATGCTTTCTGATAAACAATTCGACGTGTCCAACATAACCATTGTGGGGCTTGACCTCATGGAAGTTGAACGGGTGACCGGCAGGCTCACCTGGCCCCGGGTGATCTTCAACGGTATTGTCTCCGGCAGCTGGCTAGGGTTATTCTTCGGCCTACTATTAGGAATCATGGACGGCGCCAATTGGCTGGGCTCCATCATTCTTGGCGTGGGCATGGGCATAGTGTTTTCCGTTGTCACCGCCAGTGTTTCCTACGCCATGCAGGGCGGTCGCCGCGATTTTTCCTCCGCCACCCACATCGTTGCCGGGCGTTACGACGTGCTGTGCGACCCCCACTCAGCCCCGCAAGCCCGCGACCTGATTAGCGAGTTCGTCGCCGGGCATTAGAATATGAGGCGCTGACATATTCGTTTCCTAGGAGCCAGAACCCACCATGCGTAGCACCATTCTGAAAATCACCGTCCCCACCCTGGTCTTGCTCCTCATCTTCATAAGCTACACCAACCTCGAACGATTCGAACCCACCGCCGACACATTCACCGACAGCGAAAAAATCGTAGAAATCGCCGTCCGCGCCAACTCGATGGAACAGGTGGTGCTCGGCGAACTCTATAAACAGGGTCTGGATCGGCATGGCCGGCCGGCGGTCATCAACATGGAAAGCCTGGGGGTGAAGCACAGCATTGAACGCCTCCGGCAGGGCAACGCCGACATTTACATTTCCTGCGCCGGCCGAATCCTGCACTACATCAATGGTGATAAGGCCCGGCAGTTGGAGAAAAAATACTCCGACACCACCAAAAAAGTAGACATCAACTCCGGTGACCGCCGGGAGGAGGTGTACCAGGCCGTCATGGGGTCATTGGGCGGCAACCTTAACGGTACCGACCCGGCCAATGCCCTAGGCTGTGCGGAAGAAGAATCCGACATCCCCCAACACATCATCCCGATTTACCGCAACCCGGTCTTGGACAGGGACGAACGCGGCGCCCTCAACGTGGTGTCGGGTATTCTCACCACCGAAAAATTAGAGAGCTGGTGGAGAAAAGCCGGGAAGGAAAAAACCCCAGCGAGGTCGTGTCCCAATTCCTCGACGACAACAGTGTCCAATTCGTGAACAAAAACCAACAAAAAGACCCCGTTGACGGCAAGAAACAAAACTCCTAATGCCCCAGGGCGGCACCTGCGGTGTCTTCGGCGGCAGGGGTGAGAATAGACGGGATCGGTGGGAACGGTGGGTCCGGGTACGTGGGTGGGGGTGGTTTAGGCCCAAATTCTTTGTGTGGCGCTCATTATGAACAGTGCCAAAAACACCGGGCACAAAAAAACAACCAGCGCAATGGCTATAGAAACCATGTCAGGGAATCTTTGACAGCCACGGATTGATGTTACCCATCACCCCACCACACATGCGACCTCAAAACACACCATCCCACCAACACCACTTGTCACCATGCCTTGATAGCCTCGACGGTGCCGGTCACTGTAGAGAAGAAACCTCATCAAGATCAGGGGCGGTAACACACACGGGATAAGGAATAAGAGCAGAACTATGGAGTCTTCAATCGGCATGAGCCCGCCTATGATAATGAAAAACAGCATCGCCGCAGCATAAGTCAGAAATAGAATGCGGTTCTTCCGACAACGCTCCCGTCTTACCCGAGGATCCAGGGGGCACAGCTCATGCGCTGTCATCACGGCACTCGCCGCTACCTGCGCTCGCTCCTCATCACTATGGGCGGCGCGGAACCACCAGTACCATTCCCGGGCATAATATCCCCGCTGGTAGGTTGGTACCCAATAAAGCGCGCCGAGAATCCGAAATATGTCGGCAATCATGGTTTCTCACACAGATTTCCAATAGGCAATAGGCACTCTTACCCTCACTCTACCCACACTACGTTAAAGAAAACACCCAATATCAAAAGGTCACGCGCCAAACACATTAGGCAAAAAGAATGAGGCTTGTCGACGCATCCCCGAGAGGAAACGTCGACAAGCCTTCATGGATTACTGCCCTCGCACCAGGCGCGTAATCATCAGCCACCACCGGGATGCCTCAGACATCCCTCGGCGCCGGCCGCGCACCATCCGGGCGCTGACCAGTAAGATCAAGCAACCGGCGCTGCCGCTGCGGCGCTCGGGCCGCAGCTCAGATTGCGGCTGCGACACCGTGGCCCCTCACTGGGCAAACGCCTCATCCAGCAAGGCGGCCTGCTCCACAGCATGCACCTTCGATAACCCGGTGGCCGTCGACGCCTGGGCCCGACGCGACACCCGCTTCAGCGGCAACAAATCCGGGATGAAATTCGGCAAATGCTCGTTCACAAACGTCCACGGGCCCTGGTTTGCCGGCTCATCCTGGCAGAACCGAATCTCCGTCGCGTTCGGATACATCGCAAACGCCTCCCGCAGCCGATTAAACGGCAGCGGATACAGCATCTCCAGGCGGATGATGGCCACATCATCCCGGCGTTCCTTCTCCGCACGCTTGGCCAGCTCGTAATACAACTCTGCCGGACACCAGCATAATGGTCTTCACCTTATTCGGGTCGCCCACAACCGTGCCCCTTATGGTCCACAAACCGGGGATCATTAATGACCGACTGGAACTTCGTGACCTCGGTGAACTCCGCCACCGAACTCGTGGCCGCCTTCATGCGCAGCATCGACTTCGGAGTAAACACCACCAGCGGCCGCTTCAAATTACCCAAGGCGTGCCGGCGCAGCAGGTGGAAATAGTTCGCCGGGGTGGTGGGCTGCGCCACCGTCATGCTGCCCTCGGCGCACATTTGCAGATACCGTTCGATCCGGGCCGACGAGTGGTCCGGGCCCTGGCCCTCATAACCATGGGGGAGCAGCAGAATCAGGGAAGACACCTGACCCCACTTGGTTTCCCCAGAGGACACATATTCGTCAATGATGGTTTGGGCGCCATTGGCGAAGTCACCAAACTGAGCCTCCCACGCCACCACGGCATCCTGGTTCCCCACCGAATAACCGTATTCAAAACCCATACCCGCATATTCTGTTAGGGCAGAGTTATAAACCAGCAGTTTACCGCCGTTACCGTGCGCCTCCGCTAATTCGTTAAGACTATTAAACTCTTCGCCTGTGTTGGGGTCGTAGACGACGGCGTGCCGTTGGGTGAATGTGCCGCGCCGGGAGTCTTCGCCAGCTAGCCGCACCAGTTTGCCCTGGTTTGCCAGGGAGGAGAATGCGATGAGTTCGCCCCAACCCCAGTCGATACCGCCCTTGGTGACGGACTCCAGGCGTTTCTTCGCAACGGGCGCTACCCGCGGGTGGAAGGTGAAGCCTTCCGGTGGGGTGGCGTAGGCCTGGCCGATTTCTTCCAGCTCTTCCCGGGTGATATTGGTCTTGAGGCCATGCGGAATTTCCTGGGCGCTGGTGATGCCTTCCTGCTGGGTAAAGGCCTTTTTCTCCGAGTTCTTGATCTCGTTAAACACCGATTCCATCTGGTCGTGGAAGTCGCGGGCGATCTTTTCGGCGTCTTCCTTGGTCAGGTCGCCACGACCAAGGAGGTCCTCGGTGTATTGCTCACGCACAGTTTTGCGACCGTCGATAAGCTCGTACATCTTGGGTTGGGTCATTGACGGGTCGTCGGCTTCGTTGTGCCCGCGGCGTCGATAAGCAATCATGTCGATAAAGACGTCTTTGCCGAACCGCCGCCGATACTCGGTAGCGAGTTTGCCGACCCATACGACGGCTTCGGGATCGTCGCCATTGACGTGGAAGACAGGGCAGCCAAATGCCTTCGCCAAGTCCGTTGCATAGTGGCTCGAACGCCCCGAATCGGGGGTAGTGGTAAAGCCGATTTGATTGTTCACAACAATGTGCACGGTGCCGCCCACGGTATAGCCCCGCAATTGCGCCAAGTTAATGGTTTCGGGCACGATACCCAGGCCTGCGAATGCCGCATCACCGTGCAGCAATAGTGGCATGACCGTGTACCCGCTCTTGCCCTTGTCCAGCATGTCTTGCTTGGCGCGGGCAATGCCCTCCATGACTGGGTTGACCGCTTCCAGGTGCGACGGGTTCGCGGTGAGCGTCACCTTGATTTCACCATCGCCGAACATCTGTAGGTGCGTGCCCTCGGAACCCAGGTGGTATTTCACGTCGCCCGAACCGCCGGCTGCCTTGGGCTCAATGTGGCCTTCGAACTCGTTAAAGATCGTGGCCAATGGTTTCGCCACAATATTAAAGAGCACATTCAACCGGCCCCGGTGCGGCATGCCGATAACCACCTCGTCCAGGCCCTGACCTGCGGCGGTGTCGATAGCGGAGTCCATGAGCGGAATGAGCGACTCGGCACCTTCCAGCGAGAACCGTTTTTGGCCCACGTACTTGGTTTGCAGGAAGGTTTCGAACGCCTCTGCGGAGTTCAGCTGCTGCATAATGAATTTTTGCTCCGCCGGGGTGGGCTTGGGCATGCCGTCTTCCAGGCGATTCTGCAGCCAGGTGCGTTCGTCCCGGTCCAGAATATGGGTGTATTCCGAACCTACCTTGTGCGTGTAGGCATTGCGTAGCTTCGTTAACACCTCACGCAGAGTCATGGTTTCGCGGCCCACAAAGCCACCCACGTGGAAGCGACGGTCCAGGTCCCAAATCGTGAGGCCATGAGACTCAATGTTGAGGTCGGAGTGTTCGGGGACCGGCATGCCCGGCTGGACCCAGTGGAGTGGGTTGACGTCGGCAATGAGGTGGCCGCGGGACCGGTATGCCTGAATGAGCTGCATGACCCGGGTGTTTTTGTCCAAACCGGTATTCGGTAAATCCTGCGACCAGCGCATGGGCGTGTAGGGGATGTGCATGTCGGCAAACACGTCATCCCAAAACGCATCGTCAACAAAGAGTTGGCTCAGGGTGCGCAAAACTCGCCGGATTCCGCCCCCTGAATAATCCGGTGATCGTACGTGGAGGTGATCGTGACCAGTTTGCCCACGCCCAGCTCGGCCAGACGGTCCTGCGAAGCCCCGGCAAATTCCGCCGGATAATCCATGGCACCCACGCCAATGATCGTGCCCTGCCCCTTGGTGAGTCGCGGCACCGAGTGGCGGGTGCCAATGCCACCCGGGTTCGTGAGAGATACCGTAACACCGGCGAAGTCATCTAGCGTGAGCTGGTTCTTCCGGCTCCGGCGCACAATGTCCTCATATTTTTCGACAAACGTCTTAAAGTCGAGGGTCTCGCACTCCTTAATGGCGGCCACCACGAGGGCACGAGTGCCGTCCTTTTGCGGCAGGTCGATCGCCAACCCCAGATTAATATGCTCCGGGGTGATGACTGTCGGCTTGCTGTTTATCACGTCGTAATGATTATTCAGATCCGGGTGAGCCATCAGTGCCTTGACCAGCGCATAGCCGATGATATGCGTAAACGACACCTTACCGCCGTGCGTGCGCTGCATATGCTCATTAATAATCGCCCGGTTCTCGAACATGAGTTTGACCGGCATGTCCCGGACCGAGGTGGCCGTGGGAATCTCCAGCGACTCGTCCATGTTTTTGGCGATGGCTTTATACACGCCCTTGAGGGTTTTCTCGCCGGCACTTGGTAGCTTTGCGACGCGACCCAAGGGGGATTGCTGGAGCTTCTTAGCTTCTTCCTCCCGCTTTTCTTCCTTATTTGCCTCGTCAATATGAAGATGATCAGCCTTGGTTGCCACCTCCTTGGGGTCCAGCTGCTGCACCGAACTGGCCTGACTGGGCTGGTTGGCGGTCTGCTGGGCCTGCGCTTGGCGGGGTGTGACCGGTGGTTGCTGTTGCTTGAAGGGATTGGTATTAGATGTAGTAGGTTTGCTTGGTGTGCCGGTGGTCTCGAAAAGCTCCCGCCACTCGGGATCTACCGACTGGGGATCCCTTTGGAACTGCTGGAACATTTCATCAACCAACCATTGATTTTGCCCGAAAGTACTCGCATTGCTCACGGCAAGTGCTCGCCTCATTTCTTTGCGACCGTCTTGTTTCAATATTCACTCGTTGTACTAGCTCAATCTAGGCTAACGGTTTCGTACCCGTCAGCTGTAATTGATTCTAAAGTAAAATCTGGATTCAGTATGTTGCATTTCACACTGAAAGAATACGCTGCGAATTTAGGGCGTATTACCCCGCCACATTGTGGCATAGCTACCCCCAAAAGAAAGTAATAATTCGTGGGTTCCTGATTCCACAATGACGCCATCGGACACCACTAAAATCAGATCCGCCCGCCTGGCCGTAGCCAGTCGATGTGCTACCACCACTGCTGTTCGGGCTTGGGTCACCCGGTTGCTCGCCGCCACAATGGTTTTTTCCGTGGCCGGATCCAAGGTCGCGGTTGCTTCATCTAAAAGCAGCAATTGGGGGTGAATCATCTCCGCCCGGGCCAAGGCCACAAGCTGCCGTTGCCCTGAAGAAAGACCCCGGCCCCGCTCGCCGATTCGGGCGTTGAAACCACCGGGGATCGCGGCAATGGCGTGCAGTGCCCCCACCCGGCGGGCGGCATCGGTGATCTCTTCCCGGCTGGCCGCGGGGTGGCCGTAGGCAATGTTCTCGGCGATGGTTCCAGTAAACAGATGGGCTTCCTGGGGGACGAAACCCACGGTGGAACGCCACCCATTCATAGGCAAATCCTTGATGTTTGTGGTGTTTACGCGGATGGCCCCCTCGGTTGGTTCATAGAATCGTTCAATTAATTTGACGATGGTGGATTTGCCGGCGCCGGTGGGGCCAACGACTGCCACCGTGCTGCCCGGCGCGATATCGAATGTCACGGTGCGCAGGGCCGGCTGGGCGGCGCCGGGGTAGGAGAAGCCGACACGGTCGAACCGAATGGGCCCGCGGGCATCAACAGCTGTGCCGACTGCGTTCTTGGGGGTCTCGGGGCTGGGCTCGGCCGGCTCGGTGTGTTCGGTGGGCTCGGCGAGGAGGGCGGAAATCCGGCGGAACCCCACCTGCGCCCTGCCCATAGGAGTCGAACACCTGACTCAAAATGCTGGATGGGGTGTAGAGCCGATCCAGGTACAGTAGGAACGCCACCAGCACGCCGGTGGGGAGGTGCCCCTGGGCCACCAAGCTCACACCCACGGCGAGGACCGCCGCGGAAATCAGTTCGCTCACCGCGTTAATGCCCGGGAAGTAGATGGCCACCGCGGTTTGCGTGTGGATGCGGGTGGTCCGGTAGCGGGCAGCAACCTGGGTGAAGCGGTGCAGGTTATTGTCCGCCATCCCATGCATTTGTGTGGTACGCAGCCCAGCGATGGCTTCATGGAATAGTGCGTTGACCTCGCTGATTTCCTCCCGGGCCCGGGAGTAGAGTCGGGTGGAGATGCGCCGAAAACCACCGTGCCCGCGGCGATAATGGGCACGCCAACGAGGGCGATGAGCGACAGCGGGATGCTGGTGACGGCGAGCAATATGAGAATGCCGACAAGGGTGGTGATAGCCACGACCGCGGAGGTAAACCCGGATTGCAGGAAACCATTGAGGGCATCAATGTCGGTGGTCATGCGGGTCATGATGGTGCCGGTGTTGGTGGCCTCAAAATAACGCATGTGGTAGGCGCATCAAATGTTTGTACGAACGGATGCGGAGATCATAGAGCAGGCGTTCCCCGGTGAGGGAGGTCAAAATGGTGGTGGCAACGGTGAGCGCCCAGGTGATGAGGACGACCCCGAGGCCGACCAGGGTGACGCGCCACATGGTGGTTTCTGTCCCCCAGGGCGACACCGTGGTCGATGGCGTGGCGGATGAGGGATGGGATGATCAGCCCGGTGAGCACGCTTGCGGTGAAAAGGCCGATGACGAGGAGCAGTAACCATCGCACGGAGTAAAACAGTGAGCCGGCGGTCACCTTTGTGGTGGGGGAGTGGGTGATAGTTTTTGGGGGTTGCGGTGGCGGGCGGTAGCCGGTCGACGCGGGCCAGGAGTTCCTTGGTGGCGGGCATGGTGGTTGAGGTCGTGTTGCCGCGCGTGGAGCCCCGGCCGCCGGCGGCGGGGTTAGCGCCGGCCATGGCGGCGGCGGTGCGCATGGCGGTCCGCGACATGGCGAGCCGGGCGTCCGTGGCGGCGACCGTGGGCCATAGCTTGTCGACGCCGGGTTCTGTGAGGCCATCGTCGAAGGGGACGGGGTCGCCTGCAGGAGCCGCCGAGGGAAAGTTCAGGTCCATGAGGTGGCTGAATCGGTGATTTTTGGCGCATGGTGTCCAGGTCACCGGTGGCGGTGAGGGCGCCGTCTTCCATGAGCCCTACCCGGTCGGCGATGTCTAGGGTGGAGTGCCGGTGGGCGATGGCGATGACGGTGGTGTCGGCGAAGTGGTGGGTGAGGTTGTGGAAAATGGTGCGTTCGGTGCTGGCGTCGATGGCGGAGGTGGCATCGTCGAGGATGAGGATGCGCGGGTTGCCGGCCAGGGCCCGAGCCAGGGCGATGCGTTGGCGTTGGCCGCCGGAAAGCGTGAGGCCACCTTCGCCGACGGTGGTGTCGAGGCCGTCTGGAAGGTCGGTGATTGTGCGGTCTATGGCGGCGTGGCGGGCGGCTGCCCAGATGTCGTCATCCGTGAGGCCGCGGCCCATATCAATGTTGTCGCGGATGGTGGCGGAATACAGAAACGGTTCATCGAACACGCATGCGACCACTTGCCGCAGTTCGGCGAGATCCAGGCTGCGGTAGTGGGCGCGGTGGCCCGCGGCGTCGACAAGCGAAATGCTGCCGGAATCGGGCTGGTAGAAACCGCATAATAGTTGCACGAGCATGGTTTTCCCGGCGGCGGCCGGACCCACAATGACCAGGTTTTCTCCGGGCGATACCGCCATGGTGCACTGCGATAACACGCGTTGTTCGTTGGTGGCGAAATCTACCCTCGACACTGCAATGCCGAGCGGCCCATCCGGTACTGGCTCGGGATTCGGCGGGGTGGTAGTGTCGGGCTGGATATTGATGAGATCGAACACTCGTGCGGCGGACGACATGCCGAGTTGCAGCTGCACCAGCATGCCCGCCACCATGGAAACCACCGCGGTGAGCGACACCATGTACACACTCGTGGCCACAAACACGCCAATGCTCATGTCGCCGTGCAACACCAGAAAACCACCCACCCCAATGCTGAGCACCAAGGATATGTTCGGTATTTGCTGCACCAACGGCCGGTAGCGGGCAGTCAACCTGGCGGCCCGCATCATTTGCGCATACACCACCCGGGCGGCGCTCCGCAGCGTCGCCACCTCCCGGGATTCTTGGACGAATGCCTTCACCACCCGAATGCCGCTGACGGTCTCTTCCACATGGGTCGACAGGTCCGCGACAGCCTGCTGGGCGGCCCACGTTGCCGCAAACAAGGTGGGGCGGGACATCATCGTGAGCCACGCCAACAGGGGCAACAACACCACCGCAATCAGGGTGAGCAGCGGGGAAATCCACAACATCACCCCCAACGTAATAACGATCTTGAGCACATGACCTATGATCAGCGGCATCATGGCCACCATGGCCTGCGTCAAATTCAAGTCAGAAATCGACCGGGACACCACCTGCCCGGTCCGTAACCGATCCTGCCCCGGGCCGTCGAGACGCTGCAGGCTACGCAATATATCCACCCGCAACTGGTGCTGCACAGTGTTCGACAATCGGCCGGCAGTATAGCGCCGACCGAACTGAAACAGGTAGCGCACCAGCGCCGCCACCACCAGCAACACCACAATGGTAGTGATCGACACTTCACCGGTGGCATGATTGCCGTTGGCCGCGGTGGCGCTATCAATCGCGGTGGCCGTGATGAGTGGAATAACGATGTCACACAGCGTGACCATCATCGTGGATATCAACGACAAAGCTACAGTGACGGGGGTTTTTCGTGCGGTTCGCCACAGCTGCCGCAGCGTCGAAGAAACATGCATACAGGTTTCGAAAATTAAAAACTCTTGGGAAGTGGCCCTAAGGTTTCGGCCACATGATCGATCAAATTATTGCCAATCTTACGGTTAGCAACGGATCCTAGCACGGCACCGATCCCCAACGGCATGAGTTTCCCCAACCATGCAAGTCGAACAGATTTACTGATGCGCTTCATGGCGTAATTGAACATTTTCTTATTCAAATCGCTTTAGCTTTGGTGTCGATGCCCTGGTGAGCAGCGCAATCGTCGAATCCGTCCCCATCGTGGCGGCTGCCAACGGTGTACCCCTCCGAACCCACTACCGACAACAACACAATCGATTTACGACGCTCCGGGTTGGTGATATCCACCCCCCGCAAATACGCGGAGGCAACCGCATAAAACGTTGCCGCATCCAAAAACGCCAACGACTCCACCCCAACCGCGGCAGCCCCCGTCACAAACCCCACCGCCGGAATCGCCGCCGTCACACCCGCGCCCGCACCAGTGCCGGTGATCGTCAACAGGAAATGCTTATCCAACTCGCCTGAATCTCGGCCGGGGTGGCCTGCGGATTCTTCTCCTTCAGACGATCCACATACTTCATAATCGTCTTGTACTGCAGCTTCGCTGCCTTATCCAAACCGGTTACCAACCACTTGGCAACCAACCCGGACTCCTGCATCAACGCTTCTGGATCCGAATGAACATAATCAGTCACCACAACCGCATCCGAGGAATCCTGCGACTTCGACCGGGATTTAAACATTGGGTTTCGCACCTAACCTTTCCATAACATGACTGGTAGTGCTCAACTTTAAATGGTGGCGGCCATCAGGTGCACGCCGATTCGCTCAGGGCGTAAAAATTCCCACCCCTTATTCCTCTTACCTCACCATACGCACTGGTTCTATGCCGAGGCGTACTCCTCCGCGGCAGCCACATTCTCCGGTGTCGGCCGCACCCCGGTATAGAGCTCAAACTGTGCCGCAGCCTGCCTACTGATAACCTCCCCACCAGTAATCACCGGCACCCCCAGCCGAGTAGCCGCCCGAATCAACGGGGTCTCCACCGGAAACGCCACCACATCAAACACCACCCGGGCACGCTGAATCTCCGCATCGCTAAACGACTGCGCATCCGCATCCGCCCCAGCCATACCCAACGGGGTCACATTCACCACCAACCCCAAGTCCCCGGCCGGCACCGCATCAGAATACGACCACCCATACCGCGAGGCCAATGACTGGCCGGTCGCCGCATTCCGTGCCACCACCGTGCCGGTCATGCCATGATCCGCGATGGCGGCCACCACGGCATTCGCCATGCCGCCCGAACCCCCGCACCACCACCGGCAGGTCCGCATCCACCTCGTGCTCCCGCAACAGGTCCGCCACCGCCACATAGTCTGTGTTGTACCCAACCAATCGCCCATCCGTATTGACAATGGTATTCACCGCCTTGATCCGGGCCGCCGAGGGTGCAACTCGTCGATAAGCGGAATCACCGCCTGCTTATACGGCATCGACATCCCCCGCTCCCCGAATACCCAAACCCCGTATACCCGCCACAGCCTGCGCAATATCCGTCGGCGCCACCGCCTTATACAAATAATTCAACCCCAACTTGTCATAAAGCCAATTATGAAACCGTACCCCATGATTCGATGGGCGGGCGGCCAAAGAAATGCACAAAACTGTATCCCGGTCGACGTAATTCACCATGTCACCTACTCTAGTGAAATATGCGGTACCCTCTCGGCCCTCACCCCACCGATGCCTCGGCAAACGACCCCGCGGAACCCACACTCGCGGCGGACTCCAGCGTCGAAACCCCCGACCTCACACCCCTCGATGCCAAGGTCATCGACGACCCAGCTGCCGACGACCTCATCGTCACCACCACCGCCGGCACCATCCGGGGCCCTCAGGCTCACCATTCCCGGCCCCTCCGCACCTGGCGCGGCGTCCCCTACGGCGACACCACCGCCGGCAACCACCGATTCCGCGCCCCCACCCCACGCCACGATGGGATGGCATCAAAGACTGCACCGAATATGGTGCCATCGCTGCCCAACCCTCCCTTACCCCCCAGCGACCGCATTCGCGGCAGCGAAGACTGCCTCAACCTCGACATTGTGCGGCCCGACGACGACCGCACCCTCCCCGTTGTTGTCTCACCTCCACGGCGGCTCCTTCATCTACGGATCCAGCCACCAACAAGTCCTCCGCGGCCACTACCTCGTCCAAGCCATGGACGTGGTCTATGTCTCCCTGAACTTCCGGCTCGGCGCCCTCGGCTACCTTGACTTCTCCAGCTTCGGCGACGACTGCGTCCCCAACCCCGCAGTCCTCGACCAGCTCCTCGCCCTCCACTGGGTCAAAGACAACATCGCCAGATTCGGCGGCGACCCCACCAACATCACCCTCATGGGCGAATCCGCCGGCGGCGCCAGCGTCATCACCCTCATGTGCGTTCCCGCAGCACGTGGTCTCTTCCACCGGGCCATCGCACAATCCGCCCCCGTCGCCGCAGTCCACTCCACCGCCCAAGCCGCCTTCTGGTGCAACGAACTCGTCACCCGCGCCGGACTCACCAACCCAACCCTAGATGAACTGCGGAAACTCAATCCCGAAACCCTCATCGCCGCCGGCCAATCCATGCTGTGGCGCAGCGGAGAACTCCTCAACCTCAACGCCTGTTTCGGCGCCATTGTCGACGGTGACCTCATCCGCGACCACCCCATCACCGCGTTTCGCGCCGGGGAACAACACAAAATCCCCCTCATGATCGGCACCAATATCGACGAAGTGTCATTCGCAAAAACATTCTATTTCAGGTCGAAGAAGCGGGCGCAGCGGGCCCGCACCATGCTGGAAGGCTACGACCCGCACGGCGCCGACACCATTCTCCGGTTCTACAACAATGCTGTCTCCCGCAATGACTACGCCGAACTTCTCACCGATTCGGTGTTTTGGGCGCCCAGCGTGATCGCCGCCTCCGCCCACAGCCTCTCCGCCCCCACCTGGATGTACAGATTCGACTATGCGCCAGCCGCCCTCCGGTGGCTGGGCATTGGTGCCTCCCACACCGCCGAACTCAGCCCGGTTTTTGGTGACCTGGATGGTTCCAAGGCCGCGGCCATTAATAAGCTCGGTGGGTGGGAGGAGCTCCATACGCTGCGGGACCAAATGCAAAGCTACTGGGCTAGTTTCATTCACACCGGCAACCCGAATAACACCGCCACCGCTACGGCGGGTACCGGGGTGGCCACCACCCCGGAAACCGATTGGCCGCAATACCGCATGCCCAGCGATACCCTGCCCGGTCGGGCCACCAAGGTGTTCGACACCACCGCCTATGTGGTGTACGACCCCGGCGCGGCCCGGCGGGTGGCGTGGGAGAACTACAGCATGGTGGAGTGGGGGAAAGGCCGTCCCGAGGTGATGGCAAAGTTATTAGAAACCGAGTAACTCACCTGCGGATGCCCGTAGACTGGGATTATACAGAAACCAGCAGGTAGGGCAGTCAAAGTGCTACCGGTGCCGTGTTTGTCGGTTTTTGCCCGAACGATTCGTGAGGAGGATTCACCCATGAGCCCCACCAATGTTTCCCACGCCGTAGATCGGGCGATTGCCCGGGCGGTGGCGGGCCAGCCACAGTATGCGCCCTGCGTGGATGATTCGCTGGGATCGGCGCTGCCGGCCGAAATGCTGGCAAGCGACCCGGTGGTACAGCGGGGAATCGCCTTGGGCCGGAAAACCTATAAGCTGCACGAGGATCGTTTCGGGGCGCACATGTGGTTGTTTTCGCTGACCTGGTCGGTGGCGGCACCATCGGTGGTGGCAATGGTGCTCACCGAGGAGATTCCCGACCTGGATTTGTCCTCTGGTTTGGTGTTTCACCGGGGTGAGGGGGAAGGGTATTGGTTTGGGTTTCGGCCGGGTCGGCAGGCGGAAAGCTATGTGGTGTCGGGCAGGCATGCGGGGGAAAGCTTCGCGCCAATCATCGCAACGTTGTGCCGGGTGGCGAAGATGCGACCGGCACCGTTGTGGGCGGTGGTGGCGGACGGGATAGTGCAGCCGGCGGTGGCAGCCGGTAATGAGCATTTTGAGCAGGATCGGGCCATGACGGTGGCGTCGGCGATACACCAAGGGTTGCAGCAGGTTGCGGACGTTCGCCTCCCCCCATTGAGGTTTGAACAGGTTTGCGATGACCAGGTGGTGCCGGTGCGGCCGGGGGATGCGGAGCCCGACTATTTGGTGGTGCATCGCAGCAGCTGTTGCATGGTTTTTCATGGTGATGATGCGGGATATTGTGCCCCCTGCCCGCACGTGCCGAAAAAGAAGCGGCTAGCTGGGATTATTGCGGCTGCTTCCCAGTATTAGCCCCAAGGGGTGCCGAAGTAGGTTAGTGTGTGCACTAGGGGTTACCACGCTGTGTAACCATAACCACAGTAATCACATGATTTTTTGAGGATGAGTGTCGTCATGACCTTCTTTGAGGAAATTGCCACCGCGTTGGATGCCGACGGAATCGAATCCCGGGTTCAAGGGGATACGCTTTTTGTGCCTATCACCTCAGAGGTGGAGATACAGTTCGTGGAAATTGACCCCCTCGTGCCGGCGGCAAACGTGTATATTGCTACCGCGGACGATGATTGGGATGCGGATTTCGAGGCGGTGCTGGTGTCCGTGGCGTTCTCGGTATCTGATGCGGTGCAGGCCGTGGCGTCGCATATCGCCACCGACCAGGTGGTGACCCTGTTGGGGGATTTATTGGACGGCACCGATGAGCGCATAGCTGACTTGGAGTTTGTGCAGGACCATGACGAAGACAATCGGGTGTCCGCCGTGCTGGGTGATAACACCAGTGTGACGGTGACAATTGAGATTATTGAGGGCATTCCCACGGCAAAGGTGCAGTTTGATGCCGTCGACCCCGAGTTTGAGGCCCACATGATGGAGGCGGAGCGGCATTTTGCGGCCATGGGGGAGGTGCGGAAGCTCAGCAATAGGGAGGTCAACGCCAAGATTGAGGAGTATGCCAACAGCATCCTAGAAACCTGCACCGAAACCCTGGACCTGGGCTCCTTCACCGACTTCGATAAGCTTTTCGACGTCCTGTCGTTGGCGGCGGATCAGGCCGAATCCTGGGCGGAACAATTAGTGCCCCTCGACGACGATGATGACGACGAGCCGGACGTGTACGACCTTTTCGGCAAGGATGATGACGACGAATTCTTCTTCGACGACGATGACGAAGATGACGACGAGGAAGAATAACAACCACCCGGTTCTTCTCGACTGCGACACCGGCATTGATGATGCCTTGGCGCTCATCTACCTGGCCGGCCTTGCAGCCGCGGGGGAGGTGCAGCTTCGGGCGGTCACCACCACCGCCGGCAATGTCGACGCCACCCAAACCGCTCTCAATAGCGCCCACATGTTACGACTCTGCGGCCTACCAAACGTGCCGGTGGTGGCGGGTGTGCCAACACCCCTGGTGGTGCCGTTGGTCACCACCCGAAACCCATGGGCCGCACGGCCTGGGCTATGTGATTCCCCCAGAGACCAGCACCGACACGATAGCGGTGACCCCGGGGAGCGGCCCGACACGGTTCCCGTGGGCGTGCCCGCCGCCGACACCGGGTGGGATAACCTGTGGCACGCCAACCAGGACGCCACTTTGATCATCACCGGGCCGGCCACGAACTTGGCCACCTACCTGCGTGATCACCCTGCCCACCAGCGCATTTACCTCATGGGCGGCGCCTACCTGCCCCGGCAACACCACCCCCACCGCGGAGTGGAACACGTGGGTTGACCCCCACGCCGCCGCCGAAGTATTTCACGCCACCATTCCCATCACCGTCTGCCCCCTGGGGGTGCGCTCCCAGCCCGTGACGGAAAGCATGCTGCTCTCGCCCGCCCTACTGGATGCCGCGTGCGATATTCTTGCCGCCGCAAACCACCCACTGGTTGAGGTTTTGCCGGACCTGCTGCGATTCTATTTCGAATTTCACCAGGCCATGGGGGAGGGCTACCAGGCCCAAATCCACGACCTCATCACCACCATGGTGGCCCTGGGCACTGTCGACTATGCCACCACCACCGTGGCCGTCGACGTGGAAACCACCTCACTCCTGCTGCGCGGCACCACCGTGGCCGACTTCAAGGGGCACTGGTCGGCGGAAACCACCGGCCAACCCGGCCGAAAACCCGTCGTCAAGCTGGTGACCGGCGTGGACCCGCAGCAGGCTTGGGCGGAGTTTTTCCGCAGTCTTCAGCTTTTGGTGTCGACGTCACCCATGATTTAGGATGGGAACGACTCCGAGGTGACATAGGGGTTTAGTTTCGCATGCCCAATTAACAGGACGTGATAGCCCCATGCCCGCACTCACTACCGCCCAACGCATTCGCGCCACAGTAGGTGTTGCCGTCATCTTTGGAACCTGGTTCTATCTGGTTTTCACCCGCCCCACCGATTGGGAATCCGTCGGCGGTTCCAGCCCCGCACTCATCACCCTGGGCGGCTACGTGTTCGGCGCGATCCTGTTGCTGTCGGCCAGCCTGCCGATCCTGCCCGCCCGCACGATCGCCATCATCCCCGCCGCCCTGGTGCTCAACATTGTGATCGGCCAAATCGTCGGCTCCGTGGGCATCCCCCTCTACCTTGACTCGGTGGGCACCATCCTGGTGGCGGGACTCGCCGGGCCCATCGCCGGCCTGGCCACCGGCACCCTCAGCAGTATCGTCTGGGGGCTTTTCAACCCCGCTGCCCTGCCCTTTGCGGCGGTGTCCGCCATGGTTGGGTTGTTGTCCGGGGTCATGATCGCCAAGGGGGCGTTGCGGAACATTCCCCTCACCATCGCGGCCGGGGTAGTGCTCGGCGTCATCTCCGGCATGCTGGCAGCCCCCGTCGCCGCGTTCGTCTATGGCGGCACCGCCGGCGTGGGCACAGGCGCCCTTGTGTCATTATTCCGGGAAATGGGAAACTCCCTCATCGGATCCGTCACCGCCCAATCACTCGTGTCCGACCCCCTCGATAAGGCACTGGTCATGATTATCGTCCATGTGGCAATCCGATCCCTGCCAAAGAAAACCCTAGCGAGCTTCCATGCGCGCACTTAACCCCCTGACCAGCATCATGTGCGGGTTCACCGCCTGGATCATCGTGTTAGGGCTGAATAATCCGTGGGCGTCCGCCACCGTGATGATTACGGCACTGGTCGTGGGCACGGCAACCACCCGCAACCTCTCGCTCATCGCCACCACCCTGGCCCTCAGTCTCCCCACCGGCCTGTCCATGCTGCTCATCTACGTGCCCTTCGCCACAACCTACCGGGACGGGCTGGTGACCGCCGGGCAGTTGAGCCTCCGATTCGCCGCGCTTATCGCAGCGCTGTTGGCCGCGCTCACGGTTGTCCGCATCCCCGAGCTGGTCAAAGCCCTCCAAACCGCTCGCATCCACCACAGCATGAGCTTCATCCTGGGCTCCGCCATCCAATTCCCTGCCCCAAGCCCACGACATCACCCGGCGCATGCGTGACGCCCTGCCAACTCGCCGGCCGCACCCCACCCCGGCAACCTGGTCATACCCGTGCTCGTGCAAGTGCTCTACCACGGCGGGCAGCGCGCCACCGCCATGACCACCATGGGCCTGGAACTCCCCGGCCGCCGCACCGTGCTGCGACCACCACCCGACAGCACAATACAAAAACTTGTTCGAATACTTCTGCCCCTGGCTGCCATCACTTTGGTGATTATCGTATGAAACGCCACCTCGTCATTGGTGACGGCCTCTCATCATGGGCCAGCGAGCTTGTCGACGCCGCCCCGCGCGGCCAGGTCGCCTACCTGGGAGCCGACGCCACCTGCCACCTCACCTACCTCCGTGACACCGTCATCGAAGAAGTCGCCTTCGGCCTGGAACAACGCGGCACCCACCCCGACATCATGCTCGACCGCGTGACCGCAATCCTCACCGATTTGAACCTCATGGACTTGGCGGAAGCCCACCCCACCAGGCTCTCCGGTGGGCAAACCCGCCGGGTGGCATTGGCCAGCGTGCTGGTGCTCCAAGCAGACACCCTCGTTCTCGACGACCCCTGGGCCGGCCTCGACACCACATCATGCAAACAAGTGTGCGACATTTTAGACCGCTATCCGGGGGATATCATCGCCGTCGCCCACAGCCTGCCCCCATCGACCACCACTTTGACTGCTTCGAACTCCGCGACGGCACCATGGTCCCCTACACCGAGCAGCACCTACCCCCACAACTGCCACCATGTGCCCCCACCGGGGACATCATCGACCTGGGCGACGCCGCCGGCCGGCGCGAACCACCCCGCCGGCGCTGGTGGCAATTCACCACCCCACCGAACCCAGATTCACCACACCACCACTGCATTTACGCCTCGAACGCGGCGAAATCTGCTGGCTCGGGGCTCCCAACGGGGTGGGAAAAACCACCCTCCTCCACACCCTGGCGCTCACGCCGCAACCGGCGTCGATAAGCATGCAAACCCAACGCGCCTGCGACCAGGTAACCGAAACCACCCTCCGCGACTTCATTGGCGGCGAGCCGGCCGGGGCCCTGGCCAGCATCGACCCCGAAACCCACCCGCTCGACCTCACCCCCACCATGCTACGACTCGCGCAGGTTGAAAAGGTATTCAACCAGGGAACTGATGTGGTGTTACTGGATGAACCCGACGTAGGGCTAGACTACCCGGGTCGCACCCAGTTCCACCGGCTTATACACCGCCATCTACGCAGGAACCGACCGCCGGCGATCATCATGACCCTGCCACGATCCCACCCTGATGGCGGAAGTCTCACAATACGCTACCGTGCGGGAACTGGCGCTGGCGTAACCAATTCGGCCGGTGACGCAATCGGCAAAAACGAACCATCAACCACCCACACATACGTCGGCGTCGACTCCCGCGGCAATTCGTGCACGCATTCGACGTAATCCGACCCCACTAACGCCCGCACCCAACCCTCGGCAACACCCGGATCCACCCACCGCCCATCAGGGGCGGAGATTCGCAGAAACACCAGGTAGGCAGCAACCCGCGGATCATCCGGCGTGTATAACCTTCGCTGCATTGCCCACCCCACCCGATGCCGGGAAATCGTGGCATTCAACCGCCTTCGGCCGGTCAGCGCCGGGAGTTTCTTGGTAGGCGGCCTCCACGTTGCCACCGGGCGTGACAGCGAACGAGGATGACGCATCACCGAACCCAACGCCGAAACGGTCTGCGGATGCTGGGTCACGGCCCGATCCGCCATGGCGCCGGGATCGGAAGGCGCAGGAAGTAATTCGGGAAAATCCTGGTGCGTCATCATGGTTACCACCCTAAAACCCGTCCCGGACACCCCACCCAAGCATGCGAAAATGTGTCTCGATTACCGTTGGTTTTTTTACGGATTTTTCCGTAGGCAAGGTCTACGCTAGACAACGATGACTACCAACAGTGCCTTAACCGACCGCCCGGCAGAGAGAATCCCCAGAGAAATCTGGATCTTGGTGATTGCCGCCTTCATCATTGCCCTAGGCTACGGATTCATTTCTCCCATCCTCCCGCAGCTTGCCACCAGCTTCGGTGTTGGCGCAGTTGCGGCCGGCGCCGTCATCTCCGCGTTCAGCTTCACCAGGCTCGTGTTCGCCCCCGCCGGCGGCAAACTTGTTGACAAACTCGGTGCTCGTTGGGTGTATATCACCGGTTTGCTCATCGTTGCCGTTACCACTGGCCTCATTGCCGCCGCCCAAGAGTATTGGCATCTTGTGCTCCTTCGGGGGCTTGCCGGGTTTGGGTCCACCATGTTTACCGTGTCCGCCATGGGGCTCATTGTACGGCTTGCCCCGCCCACCATCCGGGGCCGCTGCTCTGGTGCCTATGCCTCCGGGTTCCTCTTCGGCTCCGTCTTTGGCCCCGCCTTGGGGTCGCTCCTCTCGGTCTTGGGGTTCCGCTGGCCATTCCTCATCTACGGGCTGTTTCTGGCCTTGGCCTCCCTCGTCGTGTGGCTGTCCATGCCTCAAACACATTGGCAGCCGTGTGGCACAATCCCAGGACACCCGGCTGGAATTGGGGGGTCATGGAGGCGCTTCGCCACCCCACCTACTGGGCCATTATCGTGACCTCGTTCGCCAACGGGTGGGTGAATTTTGGGGTGCGTGTCGCCGTGGTCCCGCTTTTCGTCGAGGCCACCTTCACCAATGGCGGTACCATTGCCGGCTACGTGCTCTCCGCCTACGCCGTGGGCAACGCCATCGCCCTGCAATTCTCCGGGCGCATTGCCGACGCCATTGGGCGCAAACCTCCCATTTATTGCGGACTCATTGTGGCGATGGTCTTCACCGCAAGTTTCGGGTTCACCCATAGCTTTGGGGTTCTCGTTATGTTCTCCGCCTGCGCCGGCCTTGGGGCTGGGCTCAGTAACCCGCCCATCCAGGCCGCCCTCGCCGACATTATTGGTTCCGATCGCAACGGTGGGAAAACCCTGGCGGCTTTCCAAATGGCCGGCGACTGCGGCACCATTCTTGGGCCCCTGGTTATCGGCTGGGTGGTGCAGCAGTATGGTTACGAATACGCATTCCTCATTGCCGGGGCGGTCATCTTTGTTGCCCTCGCAACCCTGGCTGCGGGCCAAAGAAACCCTCCACCGGCCATCCGACCTGGGTGATACCCAGCTCACGGAGGTCGTGGGTGCCGTCATTACCCGCGACGGTCGGATTCTTGCCGCCCAGCGCGCCGATACCCACATGTGGGAATTCCCCGGCGGCAAAATTGAAAACGGTGAAACCCCAAAGCAGGCTCTCAAACGGGAAATTAGCGAAGAGCTCGGCTGCGTCATCACCGTCGGCGATAAAATCACCACCACCATTCACAATAATATTGCGCTCAGCACCTACCGCTGCACCATAGAATCCGGTGAGCCCCAGGCCCTGGAGCATCAGGCCATCGCCTGGCGGGTCCCGGAACACCTTGCCGAACTTGATTGGGCACCCGCCGACCTGCCCACCGTCGAAAAGCTCACCAGGATAAATCACATCTGATAAGACACACGTCGTGCTGGTTCGCTATTAGTCACGAAATGGCGTACTGTGGTGCTGCAATGAGTATTACCGATGACGCTACCGGCAGCGCTTTCGAGCCGGACGAGAATAATGTAGTGTCGGAATCTCAGGAAACTTCGCAGGAAGTCACGCCCAATCCCATCACCCTCGACGAAATGGTTGTCGAGGAGCCGGGCGGCGACGACTCCAGGGTTGCGGACACTTCTGAGGCCACCGACTTTGATGAAAATGACTCAGAAGAAACCCCAGGTGCCAGCTTTGATACGCTGGGCCTTCCCAAACCTGTAGTCAAAGCAGTAGAAAATGTGGGGTTTGAAACCCCGTCACCCATCCAAGCCCAAACCATACCCGTTCTCCTCGACGGGCATGATGTGCTCGGTCTGGCCCAAACCGGCACCGGCAAAACCGCAGCATTCGCGCTGCCCATTTTGTCGCTTATCGACGCCGACATCCGCCACCCCCAAGCACTCATCCTCGCCCCCACCCGGGAACTAGCCCTCCAGGTTGCCGACTCCTTCCAGGTTTTTCGTCGACCACCTCGACGGCGACATTTCCGTCCTCCCCTATCTATGGTGGCCAGGCTTACGGCATTCAGCTTTCCGGGCTGCGCCGCGGCGCCCAAATCGTTGTGGGCACCCCCGGTCGGGTCATTGATCACCTGGAGAAGGGCTCCCTCGACATTTCCGAACTGCGGTTCCTCGTCCTGACGAGGCCGACGAAATGCTCAACATGGGCTTCAGGAAGATGTGGAACGCATCCTCGCGGACACCCCGGAAGACAAACAAGTCGCACTGTTCTCCGCAACCATGCCCAGCGGGATTCGTCGGTTGTCAAAGCAGTACATGGACGACCCGCACGAGATTCAGGTCAAATCCGAAACCCGCACCAACACCAATATCACCCAGCGGTTCTTGAATGTCGCCCACCGCAATAAGTTGGACGCGCTCACCCGCATTCTCGAAGTCACTGAATTTGAGGCCATGATCATGTTTGTGCGCACCAAATTCGAAACCGAGGAATTGGCCGAGAAGTTGCGCGCCCGCGGTTTCAACGCGGCCGCCATCAACGGCGATATCGCCCAGCAGCAGCGCGAACGCACCGTTGAGCAGCTGAAGGATGGCCGCCTCGATATTCTCGTGGCCACCGATGTGGCCGCCCGCGGCCTGGACGTGGAACGCATCTCCCACGTTTTGAACTACGACATTCCTTCCGACACGGAATCCTATGTGCACCGCATTGGTCGCACTGGACGCGCCGGTCGGAGCGGTGAGAGCGATTTTGTTCGTCACCCCCCGGGAGCGCCGCTTCCTGCGGAATATTGAGCGGGCCACCAATGCGCCCCTGCAGGAAATGGAATTGCCCACCGTCGACGAGGGTCAATGAGTCCCGCAAGGCCAAGTTCGCGGACTCCATCACCGAATCTTTGGAAAACACCCAAGTGGCGGTGTTCCGTAACCTGGTCAAGGCCTATTCGGAACAGCACGACGTGCCGCTAGAAGACATTGCCGCAGCCCTGGCCACCCAGGCCCGGGCCGGTGATGAATTCCTGATGACGGAGCCGCCGGTGGAGAAGCGCCGCAATCGGCGAGACCGCGACCGGAATGATCGCGGTGACCGGGGCTATGATCGGTTCGACCGGGACCGGGATGATCGTCGCGGCGGCTACAACCGTGGCGATCGAGGCGACCGCGGCGATCGGGGTGGCCGGGGTCGGTTCGACCGAGGCAGCCAAGACATGGAAACCTACCGGTTGGCCGTGGGCAAGCGGCAGCATGTGCGCCCAGGCGCCATCGTTGGTGCCCTGGCAAACGAGGGTGGCCTGTCCAACAAGGACTTTGGTCGCATCACCATCGGTTCGGACTTCACCCTGGTGGAACTGCCCAAGGGGCTGCCGAAGTCGGTGTTTGATAATCTGCGGGACACCCGCATTTCCGGCCAGCTCATTCACATTGAAAAAGACACCGGCGGCCGGGGCCGCGGCGGCTACAACCGGGGCGACCGCGGTGACCGTGATTGGGATGATCGCGGGGATCGCGGCGGTCGGGTGGCTACAACCGCGACCGGGGTAACGGTGGCCGAAACCGGGACCGAGGCGACTGGAACGATCGTCGCGGTGGTTACAACCGGGGTGATCGCGGCGACCGGGGTGACCGTGATCGGGGCGGCTACAACCGGGATCGGGGTGACCGCGACTGGCGGGATTAACCCCACACCAGTCACACTAGGCATGTGATACACAGTTGGCCCACCACACACCCAGCGGTTTTTCACCGAGGCGGGTGCGTGGTGGGCCGTGCCATGTCTTGGGGCAGGGGGCGGGTGGCAGAAAATCCTATTTGAGCCGGTAGCCGGATCCCCGAACCGTCTCTACCTTGTCGGCGCCGATCTTCTTCCGCAGGCTGCGGATATACACATCCACCACGTTCGAACCCGGATCGAAATCCATCCCCCACACCTGGCTGAGCAATTGGCTGCGGGAAAGAATTTGCCGGGGATGCCGCATGAGGGTCTCTAACAGACCCAATTCCCCTACGGGAGAGGTCCCGCCATTTGTCGTCGATAAGCACCCTATGGGCCCGTAAATCCAGCACCATGCCGTTATGGTGAATCTGGGTGCTGTTCGCCCCATTCATGTCGGGGTTGCTTTCGGCCAGGCGCAGCCGCACCCGGGCCAGTAGCTCGGCGAACTGGAACGGTTTGGGCATGTAATCGTTGGCACCACCTTCTAGAGTGCGCAGCCGGTCCTCCAAGGCGGTGCGGGCCGTGAGCACAATGATGGGCAAAGTGGTGCCCAATGATCGTAACTGTTCGAGAATATCGGTGCCGTCCATATTGGGCAGGCCCAGGTCAAGTATCATGAGCTGGTAAGCGCCGGACCTAGCCATGCCGAAAGCCACGGGACCATTGTCGGTCACGTCACAGGAATAGCCTGCGGACTCTAGGCCTCGGGCAATGAATTCTGCAATCCCATTATCATCCTCAGCGATTAAGATACGGCTCATTTAATACTCCTTATAAATATCAATGATTTCTGATTGGATTGGGGGAATAGTTGCAGGGAAAGTGATACCAAATGTCGAGCCCAGGCCTGGTGTCGAGTCTACCCAAGCATGCCCACCGTGCGCTTCGGCGATCACTTTAACAATGGAAAGCCCCAGTCCGGCGCCTTTCTTCGGTACCTGGTCGGAGGATGGGGATTGTTCGCCCCGATTGAATCGGTGGAAGAGAATCTCTTGGGTTGCATTATCAATGCCGGGGCCGAAGTCTCGGACGCTGAAACCAACCTGACCGTCTTTATTGGTGGATCCAATGATGATGGGGGAATCATCATTGGTATATTTCACTGCGTTGCGGGTTAATTCCAGGATAGCCTCGGTGATGCGCTGCGCGTCCGCTAACACAAAACCTTCGGCAATTTCGGTGACCTTGGCCCGGCCGCCGGAGACCATGTCGGCCTTGTCTTCAATGTCGATTGTGAGTTCGGTGAGGTCGATGGGCTGCATGTGGAGGAAGCTGGGGCCGTCTGCGTCGGCAATGGCGAGGGTTAATAGATCGTTGACCATGCGGGTCATGCGGTCGAGTTCGTCCATGCACAGTTTGATGCTGCGTTCCCGTTGCTCATGGGTGGCGGTGTCGAGAAGTTCCAGGTGGCCGCGGATGACGGTGATGGGGTGCGCAGCTCGTGGTCGGCATCGTCGACGAATTGCCGCTGCGCCTTATAGGCGGTGTCGATTCGGTCAAGCATTCGGTTGAAAGTACCAGCCAGGTCGGCGATTTCGTCTTCGCCGTCGACGGGGACGCGGGAGGTGAGATCGGAGTCGGTGATTTGGTTGGCAATATTGCGGAGGGTCCTGATGGGGTTAATGATCTGGTTAGCAATAAGCCAGGCGATAATCACGGCTATGAGCATGACCACCAGCCCTAAGGTTGTGAGCAGCTGGGTTTGGGTGGTGAGATTGCGGTACAGATCGTCGGTGAACACCACGGTGGCAAAATAGTCGGGTTTGTCCTGGCCGGGGGTGGTGATTTCGACTCGTGCCCAGTGCATGTTATCGGTGATCCCGGAGTTGCTGGATCCGGTGAACATGTCTTTTAAGAGTTGATCTCGTTGCTCTTTGGGCAGGTTGGTGAGTTTTTTTCTTTGTCGACGCTTTGTTGTACTATGCGGCCTTTGTAGACACCAAGGAGGATTTGGTCACCCTGGGGAGCTCTTGGGTGAGGTAGGCTCGATTAATTGGCGGGCATTGGTGTAGGTGGTAGGGGAGTCTTTGACAAAGGAGTTGAATTCGGAGATTTCCTGTTCCACCGCCTTATTGGCAGAGTCGTGGATTTCGCCGCGGCGTACTGCGTCGGTGAGGTAGAGGACCGAGGAGAGCGCGGTGAAGACGACAAGCATGATCCAGGCAATCATGCGGGATCTGATGGATTTGAACACCTTGGCATTGGGGAGAGCCGGAGGGGAGTCCGGCCGGCAGCCGAGAAGACAGCACCGTGGTGTTGGGGGTGGAAAGGTGTCGAGCCATGATTACCCCAAGTTAATATTGAGATCGTGATAATTCAGTGGGGGTTGGGGATCACAATATTAGGCAAGCCTCCTGGCAGGGGAATTTGCGGAACACCGGGGACTTTGTAATTGCGGATTCGACCCCCTGATTGGGGTTACCTGCGGGGTGCGGCGGGGGCTGCGGCGCCGCCATCGTTGGGTGCCGCGGGCTGTTGGGCCTCGGGAGCTGCTGGGGCAGGAGTGGTGGCGCTGGCGCTGGTGGGTTCGGCAACAGATGCTGCTTCGGCGTTTGCTTGGGGTTCGGAGGGCTCGGAAAGCGCAACGGATGCGGCGGCTGGCCCAATATTTGGTGGTCGTTTTGAGTTAGATAATGCTGAGCCGGCGAGGACAACTAAGATGAGGAGTGTGACGACGCCAAAGATCGGGGCGAATCGTTTTGATGCGAAAGGCATGATCGTAAAAAGCTCCCAAAAAAATACGTAGGTAACAAAATTATCACAAAATTGTGTTTCCGCAGTGAAGTCGGGGGCGATGGGTTCGGTTCGACGTCACCTGGTTGCACCATGTCACACAGAGGAAAGCTGGATCAAATTACGGAACCCCCTGGGTGTACCTTTAATTATTATGCCCCATTGTTATGAATTAGAGATGAAATTAGGATGAAGAAACGTTAACTTAGTCTTATATTCCCCTCATTTGGGTTAAGGAACGGGCGTGGGTTCTTGCAGGTTATTTCTCGCTTGTCGACGTCGCAAAGCGTGCGAATTACCCCATGATTCGGGGTAGCATCATGAGTATCGCAGTGACGACCCAGAGGAGCGAGAAGATCCCGCACAAACATTGCCAACTGCGACTTGGCTTTTGTTCCAGTTGGCAACCTGAAAATCGTGTGTGAGTTCATCTTCGGGGAGGAGTCGGAGCGCGCCCATCATGGTTTTCTGGCGGGGCATGATGACAAACAGCAGGAGGGCCCAGGCGACGACGGATAGTAGCAGGGATGCGTGGAATCTACCGTTGTGCCAGTAGTCGCCGGTGAACATGATGGCAAAGCCCACGAGCGGCACCAGGAGGGAAAGCATGCCGTAGGTTTGGGTGATGCGGTAGAGTACGCGGGCGGCGCCCCCGGCGGTGGTGTCGCCTTCGTGGGCTTTGAGTGCTTGCACCTGGAATTGGGAGACTGCGACGGTGACCGGTCCGAGCAGCAGAACGGCGGCGAGAACGTGGACGATGGTCAGAAGCGGACCCATAATCATATTGATATTAACTTCCTTTTTGTAGATTGTGGAACAATAGGTATAAACATTAACCCATGGGGCATTGGTGGCGCATCACGGCAGCATCAGCCGCCGACACCGCCAACCCGTACGTCACAGCAATATCTGCCAGTTGATTGACATACCAGCATCGCCGCGAACTCTCCGATGGTAACCATTCCGATGGTAGAGAATCCGACTTTGCCTGATTTTTCGGCCTTGGCCACGGCCACCAGATTGGCCGGATCGTTGGCGAACGCCAACCGTTTTTCCATCGGCCAGGCGTACGCCCCCATGTCCCAGGCCGCCGATAGGGGAAAGATGTGATCCAGCTCGATCGGCTCCCCGGCCGCCATGGCGGGGTCGCTGCTGATGAGTCGACCCGAGTAGGGGCAAATCCCCTGCGCAATCGGCTTGCACCGGTCGGATTCTGCCAGCACGGTCAGCTGTGTTTGCAGCATGTCGTCGCGCACCGAACATCCTGGTTGGGTCGTGCTTGAACCCCACCCGGCGCCGAATTCCGTCCGTTCATACCCCACCACGGTGCGGCGTTGTGGCACCTGGGTGAGCATGGTCATGCTGGGGCTGCGTCGCTCGCAGCCGATAGGTAAAAGCGTGAGGCACATGATGATGGTCGCGGTGATGAGCAGTCCGGTGGCGGAGAAAACAGGTCGTATGATTCGCATGTCCCATGGGACTGAGGGATGAAAGATTATGGGTGGCAGGTGCGGAAACCATTGCCCCTTGATACCCCTAAACGGGGGAGAGGTGGGCTTGGGGTTGTAGCCGTATGTGCCATCGTGACATGGGGTCACGTCGTCAGGATGGGTTTTCACCCCGGACAGAGGAGGAGACTTCGGAGGTCCTACAACTTTAGGGAACAAAAACTAGTCTGGGGAGGCTTTCACTAGGGCATAAAACGACCCAACACCAACCTGGAGTGATTCCCCGTGGCACAAACCATAGAAAAATGGTTGTCGTCAGTTCTGCATTTTCCGGTCATGATGCTCATAGGCATCTTTGTGATGTGGAAAAGCCAGACAAACATGGTGATTTTGGTTGCCATCACCTGCGGAATTATCTTCGTCTACCACGCGATAGCCCCTAGTGCGGGGCCGAAATAGCATATTTTGGCCCGGAATCTCCTGGTCGCTCGGATATTTCCTCATAGGTGTCTACTATTTTTACGGCCGAGGCGCCGCCGGCGAAGCCACCTGGATGTTCACGCTGGCAGCCTTCAGCATGGTGTTATCGGCCCATCACTGGCGGTATTCGCCTCGCATCACCATATGGCCGGGCATTATGCTCAGTCTTGGCCTGGCTGTAGTGGCTATCAGCCGGCCCGTCGGTGATTATGCGACAGATATTGTCATCCTCTCGGTGGTGGTGTTCGGCACCCAGCGTCGCAAGAGTCGCGCCACCGTGCTGTGGTCCGGCGTTAGCCTGGCGGCTGGGCTGCTCGGCGCCAGCATGTATTGCGCCTACTTCGTCCCAGGATCGCCGGCGGCGACGGTTGCAGTGATCAGTCTGGTTGCCCTGTGGCTGTCGCTGGGGTGCCAGCCAGCCAAAACAGTCATGCTGCTGCGTGGGACGTGGACGGCGTGCCTGATGCTGACCGGGTTTATCTGCTACGACACCATCCATCCGTGGCTGCTGATTGCCGGAGTCCTGGCGGCATTCGTCAACCCCACACGGCTGCTGGATCCCGATGCCGTGACCAGCCAGCTGAGCGAAGAAGCAGCCAGAGAACGACAACTCATCGACCAGTGGTGGAATCGACCCGTGGATTCCTGCTACCCCGTGCTCCTCATCGAGGAAACCACACTGTGGGTTCATCCATTGCAACAATTCTTCCGCCAGGGTGGGGTAGGGGCGGGCATCATAACCGGCATAGACACCGCCGGCACCATGCACACGCTGGGAGTGTGGGTGGGCGATGGGCTAGGCAACCGGCTGCCCTGGCAACAGATCCACGCCAATCTCACCCGCCGTGGCTTGCAGGATCCGATCATGGTGTGCTGCGCCGCCTCGTCCGCCTCACTGTCGTGTATCGCCGACCTGTGGCCGCACGCCACCATAGAGATCTTCGACATCGACCACTACGACATATGGAAACACGTGTGCGATCGCATCATGCCGAACGTCTCGTCGTCGGAGGCGGAAATGGTTCGTGTGAACGACCGCCATAACGCCGTCATCCACGCGATGAGAGACGTGTGCCATAGCAATACAAAAATCAGCGACAAGCTGGCAGCATATCTGCACCGGAAGCTGTACTACCACGAGGCAACCTACCACATCACCATTGGCACCGGCTGGAAACCACTCATGAACCAGTGGGCAGAGACCTACCCTCACCGGCTCACATCGAGCGTCGAATAGCTTTTTCGACGCCGCGACATGCGAGGAAAATAATGACACAACTCTTGAACGGCATTCTTCTGCCCTGGTCCCTCCTAGTATCCGTCGCAGTCATCATGTTTGTGCTGCGCAAATCCCGCAACCAGTGGCAGGAACTGGCACTCGCCTGGGCACTGGCCGCCATCGGCACCATCCACATCATGATCACGCCACCCACCGCCACAACATCCATGCTGGGATTGCCCATCGTCACGACCACAATGTGGGTCTTTCCCCTCGCCGCAATACTGGTCCTGCGATGCGTGATCGGAACCACCATGGCATTCATGTGGCCCGGGGTGGCTTTTGCCCTGTACCTTGGGGCGGTAGGATTCACATGTTTCGACGGATTCGCTATGGGAATCATCATGGTGCCGGCCATCCTCATCTTGCTGACCTCCCTGCACCTATGGGCACGAACCTACATGTGGTGCCTCCTGGCGAAACCCCTTACCGGATGGGTTTGTGCCGCCTCCATGGCCGTTATCGGCAGGGATAACATCCTTCTGTTCCCCGTGTTCATCCTTTGTGTGGTGCTTGCGATCAAGCTCATCTCGGACCCTTACGAGCCCAGCGAACCAGAGGAAGAGATGCCACAACCGGTGGCAGCAACGCCCCCACCAGTTGCGTCCCCCAACGCCAGCAACCGGTGGCACCGCCGATACCTAGGCGGTGGCTATACCCGGCTCGTCGTCGACACCATCACCGTGAAACTAGCCGACCCCTACCAGCGCATATTCATCATCATCGGGATAGACAAGGCCGGTGCCGAACAAGCCCTGGGACTATGGGCAGACACCGACCACGTGTGGGAAGACATCGGCACCCAGCTCCGCAAGCGGGGTGTGACCACCATCCCCACCATCTTCTGCCTCGAAAACCCCCACCTGAAAACACGCCATCGAACTCGCCTGGCCCAGGGTCACGGTCTGCTTCGACGACCCCACCCCACGGTCACGGCGTCGCAGCCGAGCGTTACGGCAGGCAGCCCGCAGCAGGCCACACGCTGACATCGTAAACATGATGGACGCCCTGCGGGTGGCGCTCTACGACTACGAGACGAACGAACAGCCACCGACAGGGACGTCGACAAGCAAAAGTGTTAAGCCTTCGCTAAAAACTCTTTCTCCCGCTCAACCGCGTGCTCGAAGCCGGCCACAACCTCCTCGCTCGGGGGCTTGGTCATGATCGTCACAACATACGTGATGACGGTAGCCGCAATCACGCCCGGCACCATCTCGTAGACCACATCCTTGAGCCCGGTATTGCCCCACACGCCGCACACCACGGCCCCGGCAATCATGCCCGCCAGCGTGCCTTGCACATTCAGTCGCTTCCAATACAACATGAACAACACTGCAGGCCCGAACGCGGAACCAAAGCCCGCCCACGCGAAGCCCACCAAATCCAGAATCGAATTATTGGGGTTCACTGCCAAGAGTCCGGCCACCACCGACACCACAATCACCGCGGTACGGGACAGGTTAATCATCACATTCTGGCTGGGATGGTTTTTCTTCACGACCTTGAAAATATCCTCAATTAGCGACGTGGACGACACCAAAAGCTGCGACGAAATCGTCGACATAATCGCCGCCAACACCGCCGTCAAAATCAGGCCACCAATCAGCGGGTGGAACAAAATCCGGGCCATATCCAAGAACACCGACTCGTATTTGCTCGTATCCGTGATCGCCAAGTCTGGGTTTTGGCCGAAGAACGCCGTGCCAATGATCGCGATAAACACCGCACCAACGATCGAAATAAACATCCAGCTCATGCCGATCATCCGGCCGGTTCGGGCATCTTTTGGCGTGCGCAACGCCATGAACCGCACAATAATATGTGGCTGGCCGAAATAGCCCAGCCCCCACGCCAGATTGCCAATAATCGTTGCCGCCGAAATGCCGCTAATCAACGAGTAATACTGGGGGTTCCCGTCCGCGTGCGGCCCATACGAATTCGACGTTGCCCACGTCCATATCGACGATGGATCTTCCAAATACAACAGTGCCATAACCGGCACAATGATCAAGGAGCAGAACATAATCATGCCCTGCACCGCATCCGTGTATGACACGGCCAAGAACCCGCCAATAAAGGTGTAGGTCACGGTAATGAATGCCACGACGAGCATGCCCGTGAGATAATCCCCGCCGAACGTGGATTCGAAGTATTTGCCGCCGGCCACCATGCCCGATGACACATAGAAGGTGAAGAACACGACGATGATGATCGAACTCACCAATCTAATTGTCCGCGACTTATCACCGAGGCGGTTTTCAAAGAACGATGGGATGGTGACCGAATCGTCGGCAACCTCCGAATAAGAGCGCAACCTAGGCGCCACATAGGTCCAGTTTGCCCAGGCGCCCGCTAAGAGCCCCACGGCAATCCACAGCTCGGACATGCCCGACACGAAGAGCGCGCCGGGCAGGCCCATGAGTAGCCAGCCGGACATGTCGGCGGCGCCAGCTGATAGCGCCGCTACGAAGGGGTTGAGCCCCCGGCCTGCTAGAACGTAGTCTTCATATTCGTCGGTTTGGCGATAGCTCCAGTATCCGATACCGAGCATGACCGACATATAGATGATGATGGCTATGACATTCCATGTATGTTCACTCATCAATGGTCTCCCCGTAATTATTTCGGTAGTGTGGGTCACACTTTAACCTATAATGTCAATTTTTGGGTAGAAAAGTATTGTGTTTAACACACCCGAATGGGGGTGGATAAAGTGGGGTTGGTGAGTTAGGTATTGTAAAAACATGGGCACAGCGATGCATCTGATTCACGGATTCTGGCAGAAACAGTCAGGCCTCCATTTGTGGATTGAGCAAGTAGATGGGCATAAAATCGTTACTGGTAGCGGGATTACCCCTGGCACATTCCCCCCGGTTATCGAAGACCTCATTGCCGGAAAACGGTACCGGCACCGAGTCGATATGCACCTCATGACTCCCAAAGGCAGAGAACGCAAGTTACCCGTACCTACCATCGCCTGCACCCCTCGAACAGGCGGTGCCGGTGCTCGCCGCCATTGCTGCCATAGTCGACGACACCAATGACTTCGATGACCCCACCGACACGCCACCAGTCACGCCAGAACAACGCGCCACCCTCGCCCCCGACCTCCTCTGGCTCGCCCACATGTACCGGGGCTCACCGCCTTGCCCGGGCCGGTCGGGTCACCATCAAGCTCGGCTTTTTCGAGCGACAATGGTATCCCACGTGGCAACTCGCCGCCGGGTTAGGCGAACGCGGCTGGTTGGTCAGCATGACCAAAGCCGCCCCCGGCGTCATCACCACCAACGGCGGGCCCACCATAGTCGAAGACATCGCCGACGAACTCCTCCACTGGATCGTCAACTCCCCATCAGTGACGACTACCATAGACCCCGACCCACCCCCTGGCACGACTTTGCTGCCGCTCTCGTCGAAAGTAGCCCCCTGCGCCGGGGCAGCGCTACTTTGGTTTCCGCGCTCAATAAAATGGCGTGACTCCATCGCTGCCATCGACGTCCAACTCGTGCTCATGATCGAAGAGCCCGACACGAACCCCGACCTTGAACCGGTAGACGGCGGCCATACCCAAGCCCATATGGCCCATTCGTGTCCAGGTGCGATCCGGGGTGGATGCCCCCATGCCCATTCATCCGGCCAACTTCGACCACGTCACCAACCGCCGCATCACCGCCCTGCGGCGCGAGGCCCAACTCATCACGCCCTACCTCAACCCTGACCGTCCCAGTCCCGACTTGCCACTGGTGGCGGCGCTCCGCCACGCCGACAACGCCGGGGATTGGGACGTGTACCTTACCACCGACGAACTCCTCTCATTCATCAACGACGCGGTTCCTCGGCTCCGGGAGCGCGGCATTATCGTGATGCTGCCCAGGATGTGGCGCCGCCAAGCTGTTACCGCCCACATGCACCTGCGCGACGACGAGGAAGCTACTGCCGCCCCCCAACTCGGCCTCGACCATATCGTGGCCTTTGACTGGCGGGTATCCATCGGCGATATAGACCTGACGGACAAGGAAATGTCCGACCTGGTGGCAGCCAAATCCGGCCTGATCAATCTGCGGGGAGAATGGGTTCTTGCCGACGCCGCGTCCATTCGTTCGATCTCCCAGTACATGGAACGGCTGCGGAAGTCGTCGGTGGGCTCGGTCGCGAGCCAACTCAAGCAGGCCAAACAACGACTCGCCGCCGCAAAAGCCGCAGGTGAAGACACCACCGAAATCGAACGCACAATCGACGAACTCACCGCGGCGCTCGACAACCCCAGCAGTGGCGAAATCAGCCTCAAGGAGCTGCGGGAACTCAACCTCACCGCCGAAACCACTGACCCGATCGCGGTCACCGGGCACGACTGGCAGGTCAGCCTTATCGGCGGCGCCATCAGGAATGAGCTTCCCGCACCGCGACGCATCCCCATCCCCGCCAGCGTGACCGCTAGCCTGCGCGAATACCAGCGTCGTGGTGTGGATTGGATGTGCTGGATGGCCCGCCAGGGGCTCGGTGCCGTGCTTGCCGATGACATGGGGTTGGGTAAAACCCTGCAACTTCTCGCCCTCGAAGCCGCCGAACGTGACAACTCCGAACGCGAACCAACCATAGCAGGGCAGACGGGAAAGGTGGGGCCGTCGCTGGTTATCGCCCCCACCAGCGTGGTCGGTAACTGGGCGCGTGAGGCCAAAAAATTCACCCCCCACCTGAAAATCCTGGTCCACCACGGCACCGAACGCAAAAAAGACCAGGAATTCCTCGGCACCGTCGCCGACTATGACATTGTGATTACCAGCTACGGCATTGCCAGCCGCGACTACCAACTCCTGGGGCAGCAACACTGGCATCGCGTCACCCTCGACGAAGCCCAACACATCAAAAACTCCAGCACCAAAATCTCCAAGGCTGTCCGCTCCCTGCCCGCCAACCACCGCATGGCACTCACCGGCACTCCTGTAGAAAACCGCCTGCTGGAGCTGCGCGCCATCCTGGACTTCTGCAACCCCGGCATCCTCGGCTCCGTCTCATTTTTCAAACACCACTTCTCCTAAACCCATCGAAGTCACCGGGGATGAGAAAAAACAGGAACAATTGCGCAACCTTACCGCGCCCTTTATACTGCGCCGGCTCAAATCCGACCCAGCCATCATTGGGGATTTCCCCGGAAAAACCGAAACCGTCATTACCGTGGACCTCACCAAGGAACAAGCCGCCCTCTACACCGCATACGTCAACGACCTCACCACCCAGCTGGAACAGGCCGAAGGTATAGGCCGGCGTGGCCTGGTGCTCGCGTCGCTGACCAAAATCAAACAGATTTGTAATCACCCGGCGCATTTCCTCGGTGATGGATCCCCCATGCTGCGAGGGAACCACCATCGCTCCGGCAAGGTGGAAGAACTCATGCAAATTGTGGAAAATGCCCGTGACCACGGTGAAAAAGTACTTATTTTTACCCAATACAAGGCGTTTGGGGACATGCTCACCCCTTATCTCTCCGACTATTATGGGCAGAAAATCCCGTTTCTCCACGGCGGGGTGAGCAAAAGCGGGCGGGATACAATGGTGCAACAATTCCAGGCGCCGGATGGGGCGCCGGCAATGGTGTTGTCGCTCAAGGCGGGCGGCACCGGCCTCAACCTCACCGCGGCAAACATTGTGGTGCACATGGACCGGTGGTGGAACCCCGCGGTGGAAAACCAGGCGACGGACCGGGCGTACCGCATTGGGCAGGACAAAAAAACGTGTTTGTGTATAAGCTGATTACGGCAGGCACGGTCGAGGAGCGGATTCACGACATCATTTTCGGGTAAGTCTGAGCTGGCGGCGGCCATGATCGCCCAGGGCGAGGGCTGGTTGACGGAGCTTTTCCGACGCGGAGCTGGCCACATTGCTGAGTTATCGGGAGATGGAATAAGTGGCAGAGAGGTTCGATGGGAAAGGCCGCAGGTCGTCGCGCAGGTCGCCCCAGGCAGACAACGTTATCTACGTGAATTTTTGGGGCGCGGGATCGTGCGCCTGTTGCCGGTCGTGACATGTTTGCCGACCCCGATGCGCCTTCCCGCAAGCCGCGGCGGAAACCCACGAGGGCGCGGGCGAAGACCAAGGGGACCCGCAGCACGGCCGCTGACTGGCTCACCGATCTGGCATTCGCCCAGGCTGATAGCGGCAGGATGAGCCGGGGCCGCGGCTACTATCAGGGCGGGCATGTGCTCAACGTGGAGTTTGTGCCGGGATCTATTACCGCGAAGGTTCTTGGTTCCCAGCCGCAGCCGTTTTCGGTGGACATTATGTTCCCGCCCCGCACCGACCCGCAGTTGGCGCGGCTGCCGGACCTGATTTCCCAGCTCGATGGCGGGATTCAGGCGGTGCGATCCGGGCAGTTTTCGCCGGACATGCTCAAGATTTTGTTTGGCGGCCACCCCTATAAGGCGCGGTATTACTGCGATTGTCCGGACAAGGCGAAGGTGTGTAAACACATTGTGGCGACCATGATGGCGGCTGCGGACCGGGTGGCAACCGACCCAGGGTTGGTGTTTCAGCTGCGGGGCCTGAACTTGGCCGATATGCGGCTGCCGAAACCAGCAGGGTCGGCAGGGGCGGAGCCCGAGACGCCTGCATCGGCAGAGGGGTCGAGGCAGAAACCGCAGGCAGCAGAGACTGCGGGTGCGGCAAAGCGGGCGGAGGCGCCGTCGCCCGAGGCCATTGCCGCGGCTACCGACCGGTTTTGGAACGGCGGCCCCCTGCCGGAGATCCCTCAGCTGAAAACCCAGTCCGCCCTTGCCGACTCGGACGAACAACTCCTCCACAAAGCCATGCGGACCATTTCGTACACCAGTGTGGATGAGCTATGCGCCGTATCTGATATCGAAGACTTGTACTATAATCTCACGCACGAAACATAGGGGTGATAATGACCGCGCTGACTACCCGATTTCTTCACACTTCCGATCTGCAACTAGGCATGACCCGCTGGTTTCTGCAGGAAACCGACGATGCTCAGGCGCTTTTCGACGCCGCCCGCGTCGAGGCCATCACTCGCCTCGGAGAAAAAGCTATCGAATACCAGTGCGATTTCATTATTATTGCCGGCGATGTATTCTGAACATAATTCCATCTCTGCCAAGACCCGGGAGCGTGCCCTTGCCGCATTGGCGGCCCTTCCCGTCGACGTGTACCTGCTCCCCGGCAACCACGATCCGCTGACCGCCGACAGCATTTTCTACCGCGCCGAATCCCACCCCAGGATTCACGTATTCACCGACAGCACCCCCATCGAGGTTGCCCCCGGCGTGGAGCTCATCGGCGCCCCCTGGCACAGCAAAACCCCCAGCTGCGACCTGGTATCCAATGCCATTGCCGACCTGGAGCCGGCCGCTACCATCCGAATCGTCGTGGGGCACGGCCAACTCGATAACCGCAGCAACGACATTCGCATGGACATCATCGACCGGGATACGGTGGAGGCCGCCATCCGCGGCGGCACCATCGACTACCTGGCCCTGGGGGACACCCATTCCGCCATCAGCCTCAGCGATACCGGCGCCATCTGGTTCTCCGGCGCCCCCGAAGTCACCGCCTTTAGAGAGCTGCCCAGCGGCCAGGGGGAAAATAATTCCGGCAAGGCGCTCATCGTGGATATCGTCAAGTCTGCGGCGGCCCAGGCCGAGGTGACGGTGACTGAAACCCAGATCGGCACGTGGCGGTTCGACGCCATCAGCGCCGACGTCAACAGCCTTGACGACATCCGTGACTTCATCGCCCAATTGGACGCCTACCCGCGCAAGGACCGCACCGTCATCAAATACTCCCTGGTGGGCGCGGTAGACCTCGCCACCCGCCAACACCTAGAAGCCGAACTCGCCCGCCTGCGGCCCCTGTTCGCCCACCTCTATCCGCGCACCCGAACCATGAATCTCACCACCGCGGCCACCGATGTGGACATTGCGGACCTGGACCTTTCCGGCTTCGTCTTGGCAGCCGCCCAGGAGCTGGCCACCGACACCGACCCGGTTGCCTCCGATGCCCTCAACCTGCTGCTTCAACTCCATAACGAGGTATAACCAACGATGCTGATCACCGACATTGAAATTAGAGATTTCAAAACCATCCGGCATCTTCGATGGTCCAACATTCCCGACCATGGGGTTTTCATCATCCATGGCGATAACGAGCAGGGCAAATCCACCGTCCTAGAGGCCATAGCGCAGGTGCTGCACACCAAGCATTCGTCCCGGGCCCAAGCGGTGAAAGACACCCAACCCCTGGGCAGCGACGTCGGCCCACAGGTGACCGTGAACCTCGCCCTGGGGGGAAAGAATATTCGACTATTCAAGCAGTGGTTGAAAACCCCCAGAGCCGAGCTCGCCATTTCGGGTGACGGCAGCTACACCGGCGGCGATGCCGAACAGCGTTTCGAAGAATTCTTCCACAAGCATGTTGACCAAACCCTGTTCACCGCCCTGTACAACCGGCAGGGCAGCATGGTGCACCCGCTGGTGCTGGGGGGCATTACCTCCCTCACGCAGGTCCTGGCGGAAGCCAGCGGGGCGAGCGGGGATGGCGGTCACGCTCAAACCCGGGACGCGGAGACCGGGCCGCTTCTGGCCCGCATCATTGGCGAATACCACAAGTATTACACGCAGCGGGGCAAACCCACCAAGCAGTTCCAGGCCCACCACGATCGGGTGGCGGCCGCCACCCAGGCCGCCCAAGATGCCGCCAGCCGGCTTGAGGAGCTGCACCACCATGTTGCGGAGGTCGAACGCATCACCACGGCCCGGGTCGCGGCCGAACGCGAACTGCCGGGGCAGCGGGAGATCCGGGATGCCTGCCACGAGGATTACGAGGCCGCCCGGCAGATTCAGCACCAGGCCGAGCAGCTCGACCGGGACCAGGAGCTGGCCCGGGTGCGACTCCAGGCCGCCGAGGCCGCCTTAGCGAAACGCCTAGAGCTTATGGAAAGCGAACGGGTCGGCCGGGAGCGCGTCGACAAGCTCGAAGCCGCACTGGTTGACCTGCGACAGGCCGCTGAGGCGGAGGACGAGCGCAGCGCAACGCTCACCGCCGCGCGTGCCGCGGCCGTGGCCGCAGAAAAGCAGGCCCATGACGCGGTGCGGGCAGCCACCGCCACCCGCGACGCGGCGGCCAGCCAGCAGCGGCGAGCCGAGCTGGAAAAAAACTGTGCCGCGCCTCGACGATATTGCCGCCCAGCGCCGCACACTGGTTGCCGTCCCCAAGGTGGCCGCGGCGACCGTCACCCAGTACGAGACGGCTGAATCCGCGGTGCGCCTGGCCCGGCACACCCATGAGCTGCGAGCCCCCAAGCTCGCGGTGCAGGCGCCGGCGGGCACGAAACTCACCCTCAACGGGGAGCCCGCGGACGCGGGAATTCGAACATGTGGTTGCTGACACCACCACCCCTGACCGTTGGGGAAGCCACCATCACTATCACGCCCGGCGCCGGGGATGCCGAAACCCACGACGCGGTGGCTCAGGCGGAGGCGGACTTGGCCGATCTCATTGCCAAGCATGGGTTTGCGACCCTCGCCGAGGCCCGGGCGGCCCCGGACCGCCTACACCGAGGCGCAGTCCACGCTGAAGCTGCTCGGCACCCAGCACGATGTGTTGCTGGGGAGTTGAGCCTGGATGAGCTGGATGCGGCGCTTGACGCCGAACCCGTAGAGGTTGATGTCACCCTGGCTGAGGCGGAGGCTGCGGTGATCTCGGCGGGCCAGGCGCTTGCCGAGGCGGTGGCGGATCGGGAACAGGCCGACGCTGCCCTGGTGAGTCTTGCCGACCGGCCGGCCGCCCAGGCGCTTGCGGTGCACGAGGCGGTCCTTGCGGATGCCCGGGAGGCCGCCCGGGTCGCCACCGAGCAACTCGAACAGGTTGTCGATTTCCCGAGTCTTGACGAGCTCCGGGCCGACTGTGCCACCGAGTGTGCCGCGTTGGATGAGGTGACTGCCGCCCGTGACGAAATTGCGGAGCGGCTGAAGCAAGCCGCCCCCACCGCGAAGAAGCAGCTCTACGAGGCGGCCCAGGCGCATGTTGAGTATTTGGAGAACCATGTTCGGGACGCCGCCACCAGCATCGCCGAGCATCGTAGCTATATTGAGGCGAGCGTCGGCGCCGCCGAGGATCACGATCGGCTTCAGGCGGAGAAGGTTTCCGCCGAGCGGCGCCTGGCCGCGGAGACCCGCAGGGCACAGGCGGCAAAACTGCTGTATGAGACGGTGGTGCGGCACCAGCGGGCGGCGCACGCGAGGTACGCGCAGCCGTTTGTTGACGAGCTTTCCAGGCTGGCCCAGCCGGTGTTTGGGCCGGGTGTGCAGTTTGTGTTGGACGACACGTTGAAGCTGACGCAGCGGGTCAGCGCGGTGGGGGAGCACATGAATGTACGCCAGCTGTCGGGTGGGGCGCAGGAGCAGTTGGAGATTCTCACGCGGTTTGCGATCGCCAGCCTGGTCAGTGATGCCCAGGTGCCGGTGTTCTTCGATGACGTGTTGGGGTCGAGCGATGCCCGGCGGCTCATGGCTATGGGGGCGGTGTTTGCCGAAATGGGCAAGCAGCGTCAGGTGTTCGTGTTGACATGTGCCCCGGAGCGCTATGCTGCGGTGGCTGGCCGGGTGGAACGGCCCCTGCGCGGCCTGCAGCTTTTCGACGACTAACGCCGGGATTCTCGCTTGATGGTGGGGAGTTGGCGCCGCCGTTTGGTGGGTGGTCGACACACCCCACCAAATGATTGATGCATCAACAATATGGTGGGATAGTGATATAGTAACGAGAAATTTTCTAACGATTTGGCAAAAAAGATACTGGATGACGCAAAAATATAACGTTATCCTGTTTAATAGGTAACCATGAAGAATCCGAATTGGCTTAGCGATGATGAACAAAAATTTTGGCGACTGCTACTTGCCGCATCGAGGAAAGTCAATCATCATATAGAAACCGTATTGCAAGACGACCATAATCTCACCAGCGCGGAGTTTGCGGTCCTCGTCAACCTGTCCGAAAGCCCCGAGAAAGAAATCCGGCTCCGTGACCTGTGCCATATACTCAATTGGGACCGCAGTCGAGCATCACACCAGGTGAGCCGCATGCAAAAGCGAGGATTGCTCACCAAGCGCCGCTGTATAGGTGACGGTCGGGGAGTGATCATAGAGCTTACCGACGAAGGTGACCGCCGCATCCGCAACGCTGCGCCCTCACACGTGGAATCCGTGCGAGACGTCATATTCAATAACCTCGACCCGGAACTGCTAGAGCCGGTATCAAAATTCTTACGACACATCCTCGATCAACCTGTGGGACTAGCAAGAAACTAGTACCTACGGTGGAGGCCATCAACCGTTGGGAGGATGCTTGCCAGCACCATGGGGGAAAGCAAGAACGAAGCCCTCAGGGGGCCACCAGGGAAAACCCTGGGTTTTCCTGGCAAAATCCCAGGGAAATACTTTCAGGGAAAAGATCGGGGGTATCCCTGATGCATAAACGCAGGTAAACCGGAACAATAGGAAACAGAAACAGCAACCAACAAAATTTTCAGAAAGGTCAATTCCCATGAGCTACCCCAACTACAACGCCACTGCCGCCGCTGACACCCAGGTGAACCTGCCGCCCATCACGGACTCGGCAGTCGCCACCGATCCGCTCTCCGGCACCACCTATGGCATGTACGGTGTGGTTGACCAGCCCACCTATGCTACTGGGTTGGGGTACATGGATCCGGCTTCGTCAATGCCGGTACTGCCTATGGAACGCCCCCTTGTGCGGGACATGACCAATAACTGGTTCGGCGGCGTTCTCGCGGGGATCGCTAATAAGTTCGACATCAGCGTCACCCTGTTGCGGCTCCTCTTCGTGCTCAGTTGCCTGGTGCTGCCCGGCGCGCAATGTATTTTCTACTTCATTGCCTGGGCCATCATCCCCAAAGGGATTGGCTATTAAGCCCCAGAACCACCCAGAGATATTTTTAAGGAGGCTCATCATGACATACCCCGTACCTATGCTGCAACGCCGGCTTCACCGTAACACCATCAATAAGTGGGTGGGTGGCGTGTTCCAAGGAGTCGCCGACACCTACGGGTGGGATGTGACGCTACTTCGGATCTTATTCATTGGAAGTAGCTTCCTGCTTCCCCGGACCGCAGTGGGTGTTATACGTGCTGGCCTGGATCATTATGCCTCCGAACTAGGGTTCGGATTAATATAAGGATTGGTTGTCGACATGAGCAGTCCTCTTGTCACATACAACCAAACTGAAGAGAAGCCGGAAGCTCGGACCGTACCTTGCATAAGATGCGGTCCGGGCTTTCGCTATCATTAACCCAAAACCATAAGTAGCTATTGTGCTATAATTTATTCTTGTGGTGGGGAAGCATGGTCCTGCCGCGCCACCACTGGCGACGTCGCAAAGCGTCGTCAAGAACTCGCAAGGCGGGACGCCCGTTATTTGCGAGTGCGGTTACTACAAAAATCTTGCACACCAACAACCCCTGTTGGGTGCAAGATTTTTCTTGCCGACCCCAGCAAACGGGACTATTATGGGCGGTGGATGCATCCAAAAAGTCCACTCTTTGACTGTTAGGTGGTGGTTTATTCGCTAGCCTCATCACAAAGAAACCATGACGTTTAATAACCCCGATGGGTCGTAAGGCATCAGGCCGCGACCCATCCTTTCCATGTATGGTGGGCGTGGGGGAGTGGGGGCTACATCCTTTTCACCGTGGATATTCTCAGCAGATCAGCGAATGACGCTGGGGGAACTAATTCTTTCATTAGACTGTAGGGAAAATCCTGGTGGTGCCAGGCTTGAATGTACCTTGCGACGTCGATGCGCTCCACTACCGATACTAGATTGGTAACGGATACGACTATGACGGTTGATTGCTTTCATCAGAATCATCGTCAAAACCAAGGAAGCTGAAATAAGGGATACTTCCAACACTTTGCTTAACAACTTCAAATACCCTATCACTTATCAGATCTAAATCTTCTTCACAGGGTTCACCATCTTTTTCGTGAACCATGCAGGTAAATTTCTGCTTTAAAACATAATTTTGGCGATCTTCAAAATTACTTTTACCTGCGTCTTCACTAGACAAATCGTAGTCATCCGATTCTGTTTTGATAGAAAAAGTAGACAAATCTGCTATTTTATGAAACTCTTGAATAAACGAACTGCAAAAATGCTGAATAAATTCTTCAAGCTCCAATGGAGAACAGTACAGGTGTACCTCTTCAACAAGTTTTTGTTCCATCATTTGCATTTTCTTTTCAGTTCCCTTTCGAAGGAGTCCTCCATCATGAGAGAACCTTTTTGCTTGATATGCGCAGCTACCATTGGCTCAGCCATGACGTTTTCCAGCTAATACTTTAGATAGCAATGTTGCAGAAAGCGATCTCTACTTAACTTTTCGAGGCACTGTAAAAGTTAAGTGCCCAGTCGTCAATCTTCGTAATGAAGCAACCGGCGAATACATCTGGGGATCCGGCCGTACGAAAGCTGCAGCAGTTAAAGATGCTAATAATAAACTCGCTAGCCAAAAAGGCCGTGGTTTTAAATTGAAGCGCTGTCGCCAGGTATAAGGCAAAAGTTTAAGGCATTCAATTTTTTACTTTCAGCCTCTTCGCGCCCGTATGCGAGGGAACCCAGGTGGCCGCATGCCGGTCGGGGAAGCGAGTGGGGCGAATAAGGTCGGAGGGTGTCTGTCTAGAGGGAGTTTCTCCCTTTGCCGCCACAGTGGGCGCGTGGCAGAGCCTCGCTGCCCCACATCAGCCTTGCGTTCTGGGGTGGTGGAAGCCCGCGTGGCCGCCTGGCGGCGACTCCCCTCGCCGCGGGCATCCCTTCCGGGACACCCTTGACCACCAAAAACCCCTCCAGCAGCCCCATAGACGCGAGAAAAAAACGCGACATAAAACACCAAGAACGGCCAAACAAGCCCCACTAGACCCAATTCAAGCGTAAGCTCCAACCACACAACCCCACCCCTATCGTGACCAGCCGCATTCAAAATGCCAACTGCGCATTGTAGCATCAAATCCACTACCCATACCTCAAACTTCACCACACCATTTGCACTTCAAGTGCACTAACCAAAAAGCACCAACGAAGGGGGCTGAGTTGGTGAGCTGTAGGTGTGCTAGGAGGGGAGTGGGGCCGCATCCTTTCCACTGTGGACATGCTCAGCAGATCAGCTGTTATCTTCGTCTATTCTTTTTTAGTTGGTTTTCGGTACGGCTGCGTGGCAGCTGTCGGTTATCTATTACGTGAACCTCGGTTTGGCGAATTTGTTTCAGAAGGGCGGTGAGATCAGCTTCAGATATTTGTGAATTGCGAGCCATATTTTCGAAAATACTAACAAGTTCAGCATGTGGTAATTGCATAAGTTCAGACCAAACAGCCTCAAGTTCATCAGTATCAATAGTGTGTGAATTGATGACCATCTGCAGTTGCTCATCACTGTAGGCGCGTCCCATCGCAGCTAAAATAAGCCTAGCTTTTGCTTCATCAATTGACATGGTTTGTTGCTCTTTGGCTATAACTATGTCAGTTGAAGGGTTTTCAGAAGAAACCTTGGAATCTGTTGGTTCTTCCGCAGCAATCAGAATTGCTTCCAGATCGTGGTGAATAGAATGCTGTTGGTCTTTTACTTTTGATCTAAAAAACGACTTAACCTTTTCTTTCAAAAACCGTTTTACAGGTGGCATAGCTAGTATTGCGCCACAACAAGCAGACACTACTATGAGCGCAACAGATATTTTAATGAAGGCGTCATCTGCTTCTGAAGATTGGTGTTTTTCCTCATGAACATGATTAGTTATCGAATAGTCGTCTTCAGAATAATCACCATCACCATAATCATTATTGTTACCTGTTGGTATGAAGTGTGCTTGACCCTTGAGACCATCCGAATCAAAGAGGTTTGGGCTCCAACCACCTTCCTTCGCTCGGCCAGGTGTTAAGTTCTCGTCATCCCATTCTAAATAACCATATTCTTGCGGCATATGGTTGATTGTACTCTCACGGAAACCAGTCCAATGCCCCCACTTAGGCGTCGTAAAGCGCAAAAACTGGGTCGCAATAATACAACCCAGTTAAAATCGTGTCCCCGACAGGATTCGAACCTGCGACCTTTGGTACCGGAAACCAATGCTCTATCCACTGAGCTACGGAGACCCACGTTGCCTCAACCACATCTTCGGCAACGCTTTGACAGTTTAGCACCTGCCGGCCCAAAAACGAATTCGGGCCATCAAGCAGGGGCAGCGGGGGTTACCCGAAATAACCCGGCACCTCACCAGCGGTGGCCTTACCGGTGCGCAAATAGTCCAAAACCAGCTTGTCCACAGCCTTATTATCGTAACCGAAATGGCCGTGACCAGGACCATTCACCGTCACCAGGGTGGACTGCATGGCGGCCTGCATGTGGGAGAAATTACCATACGGGGTTTGCGGGTCCTGCCGGCCCTGAATCTCCAGCGGCTTCACCTTCAACGCGGAACCATCCAACTTCACCCCAGGCGTCACCCGCTTCGCACCCTGGCAAGCCAAACCCGAACCGTGCAACAGCTGGCCCGTGGCAAACGGATCCTTGCTCACAAACATGGTCCAGTACGCCCGCGGAATCTCATTCGCCCGCGGCGCCGTCACCGACTCATTACACATCATCGTCTGCTGCATCTGCAGCGATGCGGTGGCGGCCTTGATCTTCGCATCATTCACATCCAGCTCGCCGAGGCTCTGCAAATCCTCCTCAGCCAACTTCGGGTTCGCAATCGCCCGGGCGATCGTATCCCACTTATACGCCATCGGCAGGAAAGCGTGCGTGTACAGCATCAAAAACGAGCTCTGCTGCGACTTCCCGCCCGCAGTTAACTGGGTGCCCACATTCTCTGCCTGGGCCCGACCCGGCTCCACCGAATTCATCGCATCCACACCGGCCTGACCGGCGCCCTGCGTGCCCGCCGGCAAATCCGCTGCCGTGGCCTTCGGCGGCGCAACCGACGGCGTTACCCCGGACTGGGCCTTGACCGCATCCGCCCACTTCCGGTACACCGCATAGGGAGTGGTGCCCAAATGGTACTTCGCATCATTCTGCGCTACATAGCCGAAGAACTGGTGCAACACGTCCCGATACGCCGGCTCCTGCCGGGCCATAATCTCCGACCACTGCAGCGTTGGATCAATACCCGAATCCAACACCAGATGCTTCACCCGATTCGGGAACAGGCTAGCATAACTCGACCCCAGGATCGTGCCATACGATAAACCATAAATATTAATGGTTTCCCGCTTCAACGATTTCCGCACCTCCTCCCAGTCCCGGGCGGTGTTCTCCGTGGTGATTTGGTCCGCATACCCCGGTTGCTTCGACTCACACCGGGCTCGCAATGCGCTACCCGGGTTTGTGAACTCATCAACCGGATTCGACCCCGGGTTTGCCGGGCAATCCATCGGCGTGGACCCCACCAAACCGCGGGGCTGCACCCCCACCACCTCAAACTGGGAGAAAAGCTCCTGCGGCAGCCGGGTCCCATTCTTCTTCCCCAACCAGTCGTACACGCCCCCACCGGGGCCGCCAGGGTTGGTAAACACCACCTCAGCGTTCGCGTTCGGGAACTGGATAAACCCCACGGTGATTTTCTTACCACCCGGATTCGCGTAGTTTTCCGGCACCTCAATGTGCCCGCAGCGCGCGCCGGGTCGGTCGAGTTTCTCCGCCGGGCATTTCTCCCACGTGATCGGGGCCGCTGCGGTTTGTGCCTGGGCTTGAGCGGTAAGCGGCATCATGGCCGGCAGTAACGTTGTTGCAGTCACAACACTCATGACGCGCCGTATGGTGTGTCTCAAAGTTCCCATGAGATATGAATACTTCCTTGTAAAACTCATCATAAATACTCATCAGTATTTTAGAATTAGATATCTATATATTTAGGTTAGTGGATGAGCTTTTTCTGCGGAAAGAAAAAAACTCCCCAGAGGGTAATAATTATTACCTTCCCATCCGGGGAGTTTTCGCTATTATGCCGCAGCCTCATGGATGCCATGCGATCATTACCACCAGCTGGCCGTGGGCTTTGCCTACGCCGCCGCGATGTCACATGGCGCCAGTGTGTGGTACTGATGCTGTACCGGTGCCGCACTCAGCGCCGCATGATTGCGGTATGTGTGGGGCTCGGACACCTAAGCCGCAGCCCCAGCACATGCCGGCGCCCCCAAGCGGGCCCGCCTAGGCGGGCACACGGGCTGGCATGGGCCGGTTAGTCGACGATGAGGCAAATGAGCGTGCGGGGGCCGTGCACGCCCTCCACACGGTTGAGCTCAATATCCGACGTGGCCGACGGGCCGGAAATCATGGTGACCGGCTTCTCATGCCCCAGGCGACCAATCATTTCCGGCACCCCGTACACCACGTTTTCCATGCGCACAATAACCACGTGGCAGTCCGGCACCAGCGTCAACGCGCGGCGCCCACACAGGGGATTCGACTCCAGGCAGATCGTGCCCGTTTGGGCCGACGACACGTGCGAATCGGTGACCACCGCATCAACATCGTTGAGCAGCCGCGGGTCGGTGCTGCGATCATCCGGGGTGGCATTGCCGGTGAAGGACGAAAACAGTTTCTTGTCCAACCCCTCGGCGTAGCGAACCTCCTTCGCACCGCGCTCCTTGAGCACGTCGGCGATGGTTTGCGGCAGCTTCTTCACGCTGGTTTCGTGCACAATCGCCTTGTAGTCTTCAAGACGCTCAATGAGGATTTCCTTGAGCTGCTCCCGGGAATACTCCTCGGTCTTGTTCATGTTGTAGGTGCGGACGATCTCCACATCCTTGGGCATGTTCGACAGCTGATGTGCGTTACGGATGCGTGTGAGGATTTCGGTCTTGGCGTCCATTATTTCTTCTCCTCCTTGGCAGCGTCAGCGGCATCAGAGTCGGCTTTGGTAGGAATATTATTCTTTGGCAGTCCCTCCGCCTTTGCCCGCGCTAAGAGCGCGGCGGCCTCAGTGGAGTCGAACCACTGGCGGAACGATTTCTTCGGCGGCACCGAAGTGTCGCGCACATCCGTCCACCCAGCCAGGAAGCTCGGCAGGTGGGTGATCTTGCCCTTCGTGCCGCCCAGGAGACGACCCATGAACACCAGGTGGGCTGCAGAATTCCACAGTCGCGGATTCGACCACATGAGCTGCATGCTGGCCAGCAATGCGCCCTCAACCACCGGCTTGTGTTCCTTCACCTTTTTGTGCCGCAATTCCAGCAGGGCATCGGTGATCGGAATCTTCACCGGGCACACCTCATTGCATCGGCCACAGAGGGAAGATGCGTAAGGCAGGTAGCCGTTGGGGTCGTGGGCGTCATTAATGCCCGTGAGCTGCGGGGTGAGGATAGCGCCGATCGGGCCAGGGTAGGTGGAACCGTAGGCGTGGCCGCCGGCCCGCTCGTACACCGGGCACACATTGAGGCAGGCGGAGCAGCGGATGCACTTCAAGGCTTCCCGACCGATTTCGTCGGACATGGCAGCGGTGCGGCCATTATCCACCAGCACAATGTGGAAGTTCTTCGGGCCGTCGTCTTCGGTCACGCCCGACCACAGGGAGGTGTAGGGGTTCATGCGCTCGCCGGTGGAGGAACGCGGCAGCAGTTGCAGGAACACCTCATAGTCCCGGAAGGTGGGGAGAATCTTTTCGATACCCATCACGCTGATGAGGGTTTCCGGCAGGGTCAGGCACATGCGGCCGTTACCTTCGGATTCCACAATGGTGACATGCCCGGTTTCGGCGATACCGAAGTTAGCGCCCGAAATGGCGACCTTGGCCTCCATGAACTGCTTCCGCAGGTACATGCGGGAAGCCTCGGCCAGTTCGGCGGGCTCGGAGGAAATGGAATCATCCACGTGAGGCATCTTCTTGAGGAAGATGCTGCGGATCTCGGCCCGGTTCCGGTGGATGGCCGGCACGAGAATGTGGGACGGCTTGTCCTCACCCAGCTGTACAATGAGCTCCGCCAGGTCGGTTTCCTGGGCGAAAATGCCCACTTTTTCCAGCTGCTCGTTCAGGGCGATTTCCTGGGTGGCCATCGACTTGATTTTGACCACTTTCTTTTCCCCAGTGTCCTGCACCAGTTCGGTGACGATCTTGCCGGCCTCTTCGGCGTTACGGGCCCAGTGCACATGTCCACCGCGGGCGGTGACGGCTGCTTCGAACTGTTCCAACAGTTCCGGCAGGTGGGCCATCACATGCCGTTTGGTGGTGGAACCGGCCTCGCGCAGATCCTCCCAGTCGTCGATCTCGTCGATCACACGCTGCCGCTTGTTACGGATGGTGGTGGTGGCCTTAGTGAGGTTACGGCGCTGGGTAACGTTATTGAGCCCATCGTGGGCGGTGTGCGGGAAGGTTTTGTCGCCCCGCAGGTTGGAAATGTCGGATGCCCGCGGCGGCATGGTAGGGGTGCCGAGCATGATAGGGGTCACAGCATTGCCTCCTTGGTGTAAGCAGCTGAGGTGGGGGTCCAGGGATGTTCTTTCGTCGATGCGAGGATTTCCGCAAGATGAATGGCGCGAATGCCCACATGCTGGCGGGACAGCGAGCCGGCAATGTTCATCAGGCAGGAGGAGTCGCCACCGGTGACGTATTCAGTGCCGGTGGACTCGATATTGCGGGACTTGTCCGACACCATGGCGGCGGAGGTTTCGGCGTTCTTGAGCGCGAAGGTGCCGCCGAAGCCGCAGCATTCTTCCTTATTGGGCAGTTCTAACAGTTCGATGCCCTCAACATTGCGGAGCAGCCGGTAGGGGCGATCGCCAAGCTTGATAAACCGCAGACCATGGCAGGAGGGGTGGTAGGTGACCTTGTGGGGGAAGAAAGCTCCCACGTTTTCGACTCCGGCAATATCGATCAAGAATTCCGGCAGGTCGAGGGTCTTCTTGGCCGTGGTCTTGGCGCCGTCGACAAGCGCCGGGGTGCCGTAACGGGTGGCGACACGTTCGTGCTGCTCACGGACCGCGCCGACGCACGAACCAGATGGGGCGACCACATAGTCGATGCTGGGGTCGGAGAACGCCTCAACATAGCTCTTAATCTGGCCGACAGCTTCCTTTTGGTAACCGGTATTCACGTGCATCTGCCCGCAGCATGTTTGCTGCTTGGGGTAGACCACATCGTGGCCAAGTCGCGCGAGGAGCAGTGCCGTGGCTTTAGACGCATCAGGGAACATCGCGTCACCGATGCAGGTGGAAAAGAGCGCAATTTTCATCAGATTGAAGCTCCTGGTAAGGGTGAGTTTGTGAGCTGATATTCGGCGGATGGTGTACGAGCGATCGCCTTTCGACGGCTATAGCAAGCAAATGTGTAGCACCCGAAAAGCAAGCGGAACCAAACAGTGATGAAGCATCACGTGCCAAACTTAGTATCTAATTTACCCCGAAATCCCCCGAAAATTTAGCCACAAGCTGCACTTATATAAAAAACACTAGTGTTGCGAAAATCCCCGCATCCCTCTCATGCAGGGGTTATGTGCTTTCGGGGGGAGCCGTGGCGGCATGGAGTGGGGGTCAATTGTGAAAAATATAACCACGGACCCACCCATATGGGGTGAATCCGTGGTTGGAGTGAGAGCGTCAAGAGACAATTTGTGGTTGTCTCTAGAGCCGAGTTTTAGGGAACGACCGGAACCGTGAACGACAGTGCCGTGGCCTCCAGGTAGACCAGGCAGCACACGAAGAGCACGAAGGCGAACGACCAGCCCACCACAGCCTTGAAGATGTCGGACTCCTTGCCTTCCATCTCCACGGCGGTAGCGGCAATAGCCAGCGACTGTGGGGACACCATCTTGCCCACCACACCACCGGTGGTGTTGGCGGCCAGCATCAGATCCGGGTTAATACCGGCCTGCTCGGCAGCGGTGACCTGCATCTTACTGAACAGGGCGTTAGCGGACGTGTCCGAACCGGTCACTGCGGTGCCCACCCAGCCCAGTAGCGGTGCCAGGAAGGTGTACAGACCACCCAAGGAAGCCACGAACTGGCCAATCGCAATGGTCTGGCCGGAGTCGTTCATGACATAGGCGAGGCCCAACACCAACACGATCGTCAAAATTGACCACCGCATCCGGTAGAACGTGCCGGTGAGTTCTTTCCACACTTGATTGGCGGACAGGGGCATACTTCCCGTTCTCCGAATACTTGGAGTACACGAGCGCCACAATCAGCCCGGAAATCAATAGCAGCGTGCCCGGGTTGTGTAGTACCGCCACCGAATAGGTGCCCGACGAAGCGTTCGGGGCGCCCGCGGTATTGAGCAGCCGGTCGTGCAGCAGCGGCCATGGGATCTTCACAGTGAGGGACTTCAAGGCGGTGCTGATGGCGCCAACGTTGGCGACACCGAAGATCACGGTCACAATGGCGTAGGGGAGCATTGCCATCCACACGCTGCCGGGGCAGATCCTCGGAGGTAGGGGCCGGTGGCAGATCCATGCGCTCCCGCATTTCCTCGACGTCCTTCGGTTGCCACCGCTGAAGGAACGCGAAAGCCACACCCAGCGACACGATACAGGCGATCACGTCGGTGAGCTGGTAGACGAAGAAGTTTGCCGTGATGTACTTGGCGATAGCGAAGCTAATGCCGATGACGAAGGCCGGGGCCCAGGCGGCCTTCACGCCCTTCCAACCGTCCAGGATGAACAGCAGGATTGCCGGAATGAATAAGGCAATGATGGGGGTTTGAATACCGACGATAGCGGCGATGTTTGCGGTTTGCTCCGCACTACGGCCACCGACCTCGCCAGCCGTAATGATCGGGGTGGCCACCGCACCGAACGCCACCGGGGCGGTGTTGGCCAGAAGCACCACAGTGGCGGCCTTGAGCGGTTTTGACGCCCAGTGCCAAAATCATGGTGGCGGTAATAGCCACCGGGCGCCGAAACCGGCCAAGGCCTCCAAGAGGCCACCGAAGCAGAACGCAATCAAAATGGTTTGGACGCGCACATCACCGTTGCCCAACTTATCGAAGGTACGGCGCAGGTCTTCGAACCTTCCCGAGGCAACCGTTATCTGGTAGAACCAGATGGCCATCACGATCACCCACACGATCGGCACCAAACCGAAAGCGCCACCGCGGAAGGCGGACATGACAGACAGCTCAATGGGCATATGGAAACCAAGAACCGCAACAAGAATGCCGGCAGCCAACGCCACAGCGGCGGAAACATGCGCACGGGCTTTCACCCCGATGAGCATGATGAAAAACGCCAGCAGTGGAACGCATGCGACGAGTGCTGAAAGTCCGAGGCTCTCGCCAACGGAGTCAGTCACTGGTTGAAATGTGTCCATCGCAACTCCTTAAAACAAAATGTTCGTGACATATATAGGTGAAGGGTTAACAATTATTCATTGTGTTGATAGGTGATTAATTTGGACCTCATCATTCTAGATCTTTGTCGGTATGGTCGCCCCGTGGCGCAAAAGTTACTCAATTCACATTACGGGTTGAGTGTGAAGATATGCAACCGTCCCGATAAGAATGCTCGACACATATTATTTTTCTGGCTTTTTCATCGGTTACACTGTTGCGTTATGACACCATCGGATCTTTCCTACCTCATCAACACTGAGGCCCACAAGATACTTGCCGATCGACAGCTGGACGTGACCGTCCTAGCCCGAGCAAGTGGTCGTGGAACGCCCTCGCAATCCCGAGCACGGCGACTACGCCACCAACCTGGCGCTCCAGATTGCCAAGAAGGTAGGAATGAATCCGCGCGAACTCGCCAGCCTGCTTGTCGACGCCCTGTCGGCACATGACGAGATCGCCACCGTCGACATCGCCGGCCCCGGATTCATTAATATCCGACTGGCCGCCGCCGCCCAAGGCCAAATCGTGGCCGACATCCTCGCCGCCGGCACCACCTACGGGCACAACAATCTCTACAGCGGTGAGCGCATCAACCTGGAATTCGTCTCCGCCAACCCGACCGGACCCGTCCACCTGGGCACTACCCGGTGGGCCGCCGTGGGCGACTCCTCGGCCGGATCCTCGCAGCCTGCGGCGCCGACGTGACCCGCGAATACTACTTCAACGATCACGGTCGCCAAATCGACCGGTTCACCAACTCCCTCATTGCCGCCGCCAAAGGCCAACCCGTCCCCGAAGACGGTTATGGTGGCGACTACATCACCGAAATCGCCGCCAATATCGTGGCCCAAGAACCCGGGGTGCTCCAGCAATCCGAACCCGACATGCGCGAAACCTTCCGCGCCCTCGGTGTTGAACTCATGTTCGATCACATCAAGGCCACCCTCCACGAATTCGGCGTCGACTTCGATGTGTACTTCCACGAGAACTCCCTCTTCGAATCCGGCGCCGTCGACCGCGCCGTCGACAAGCTCAAAGAAAACGGCAACCTGTATTTCAGCAACGGCGCCTGGTGGCTTCGCAGCACTAACTACGGTGACGACAAAGACCGGGTCGTTATCAAATCCGACGGGGATGCCGCCTACATCGCCGGCGATATCGCATACGTCGCAAACAAATTCGAACGCGGCCATACCCGCTCCATCTACATGCTCGGCGCCGACCACCACGGCTACATTTCCCGCCTGCGCGCCGCCGCGGCAGCCATGGGATACAACCCCAACAACGTGGAAGTCCTCATCGGCCAACTCGTCAACCTGGTCCGTGACGGTGAAGCCGTCCGCATGTCCAAACGTGCCGGTACCATCATCACCCTCGACGACCTGGTCGAAGCCATCGGCATCGACGCCGCCCGCTACTCCCTCGTGCGCTCCTCCGTCGACTCCACCCTCGACATTGACCTCACCCTGTGGGCCAACCAATCCAACGAAAACCCCGTCTACTACGTGCAATACGCCCACGCCCGCCTGTGCTCCCTGGCCAAGAAAGCCGCCGCCGTCGGCGTGACCGCAAACAACCCCGACCTGTCACTGCTCACCGAAGACCACGAAGGCACACTCATCCGCACCCTTGGCGAATACCCCACCGTGGTCAAAGCGGCCGCCGAACTCCGCGAACCCCACCGCATCGCCCGCTACATCGAAGAACTCGCTGGCACCTTCCACCGCTTCTATGACACCTGCCAAATCCTGCCCAAGGCAGGCGAGCAATCCCAACCCATCCACACCGCCCGCCTGGCGTTGGCCACCGCCACCCGCCAAGTCATCGCCAACGCCCTCGGTCTCCTCGGCGTCACCGCGCCAGAACAAATGTAATAAGAGAACCCACACGACCCACACACCTGACTTCAACGCACCCACCTTCAATAAACTCCCCGCCGCAGTTTGGCCCCGCACCGCCATGCGCGCCGGTGACGTCAGCATCGCCGGCGTCAGCCTGCCCAGCATCGCCAAAGAATACGGCACCCCGGTCATGGTCGTTGACGAAATCGACTTCCGTTCCCGCTGCCGCGACATGGCCCGCGCCTTCGGCGGCCCCGAGCACGTCCACTACGCATCCAAAGCGTTCATGACCTCCCGCATCGTCCAATGGGTCAACGAAGAAGGCCTCTCCCTCGACATCGCCTCACACGGCGAACTCCTCGTCGCCCTCCACGCCGGATTCCCCGCCGAACGCATCGCCGCCCACGGCAATAACAAAGACGCCGCCTTCCTCCGCGACTGCGTCAGCAAAGGCGTCGGCTTCGTCATTCTCGACTCCCACCAAGAAATCGAAGACCTCCACGCCATCGCCGCGGAACTCGGCCAAACCCAAGACGTCCTCATCCGCGTCAAACCCGGTATCGACGCCCACACTCACGAATTCATCTCCACCGCCCACGAAGACCAAAAATTCGGCTTCTCCCTCGCCTCCGGCTCCGCCCTCAAAGCCGCCCGGCGCGTCGTCGAACTCCCCAACCTCAGGCTCATCGGCCTCCACTGCCACGTCGGCTCCCAAGTGTTCGACGCCGAAGGTTTCTCCCTGGCTGCGGAACGCATCCTCAAGCTCTACCGCACCATCATCGAAGAATGCGAGGTAGGGGAGGAGTTTAACATTCTCAACCTCGGCGGCGGCTACGGCATCGCCTACGTTGAAGGCGAACAACCCCTCGACGTCGAAGCCGTCTCCACCGACCTCCTGCAACGAGTCAACACCTACGCCGAACGACTCCACCTGACCATGCCATTCATCAAGGTGGAACCCGGCCGGGCCATCGCCGGACCCAGCACCGTCACCGTCTACACCGTCGGCACTGTCAAAGACGTCACCATTGACGGTGGCAAAACTCGCCGCTACATCAGCGTCGACGGCGGCATGGGCGACAACATTCGGCCCGCCCTCTACGGCGCCGAATACGACATCCGACTCGTCAACCGCAGCACCGACGCCCCACTCATCCCAACCCGTGTTGTCGGCTCCCACTGCGAATCCGGCGACATCCTCATCAATGACCGTAACCTCCCCGAGGATATTCGCCCAGGCGACATCGTGGCCCTCGCCGCCACCGGCGCCTACTGCTACTCCATGTCCAGTCGCTACAACATGATGATGCGGCCCGCCATCGTCAGCGTCGGCGCCGCCGACGATAAGGCCCACCTCATGGTCCGCCGCGAAACCCTCGAAGACTTCTTCAACCTCGAAGCCTAACCCCCGACCAGGCCGGCGTCGCAAAAGCACAACCAACCACAACCCATCAAGGAGCACAAAACCATGACCCCCACCACCTTCAACCCCGGCAAAGGCGCAGGATCCACCGTCGGCATTGCTATCCTCGGCTACGGCACCGTCGGCTCCCAAGTGCTCCGCCTCATGGTGGAAAAACGCCGACGAGTTCGCCCACCGCACCGGCGGCCCCTCGAAGTCCGCGGCGTGGCAGTGTCCAACAAGGAAAAACACCTCGGCACCCTCGCCGACGAACTGGGGCTCCTCACCGACGACGCCCGCAGCCTCATCAAACGCGACGACGTAGACCTCGTGGTCGAAGTCATCGGCGGCATCGACTACCCGCGCGAACTCGTGCTCAGCGCCCTCCGCAGCGGCAAATCCGTTGTCACCGCCAACAAAGCTCTCGTCGCGGCCCACTCTGCCGAACTCGCTGAAGCCGCCGACCAGGCTGGCGTCGATCTCTACTTCGAAGCCGCCGTCGCCGCAGCCATCCCCGTTGTTGGGCCGCTCCGCCGCTCCCTCGCCGGCGACCAGGTCCAATCCGTTGCTGGCATCGTCAACGGCACCACCAACTTTCATCCTCGACGCCATGGACTCCACCGGCGCTTCCTACGACGACATGCTCGCCGAGGGCTACCCGACTCGGCTACGCCGAGGCCGACCCCACCGCCGACGTGGAAGGCTACGACGCCGCATCCAAAAGCCGCCATCCTCGCGTCCTCGCTTTCACACCCGCGTCACCGCCGATGACGTGCATTGCGAAGGCATCACGGGCGTCACCGCCCACGACATTCAGGCAGCTAAAACCGCGGGCTACACCATTAAGCTCCTTGCGATCTGCGACCGGCTCAAGGACGAAGCCGGGCACGAGTCCATCGCCGCCCGCGTCCACCCCACCCTCGTGCCCCCGCAACCATCCCCCGGGCCAATGTGCACAAAAGTTTTAACGCCATTTTCGTTGAAGCCGAAGCTGCCGGCCGGCTCATGTTCTATGGCAATGGTGCTGGTGGGAACCCCACCGCATCCGCCGTCCTCGGCGACATTGTGGGCGCCGGCCGGAACAAAGTATTTCGGCGGCCGCGCCCCCGGCGAATCCACCTACGCCAACCTGCCCATCGCCAACTTTGGTGACGTTCCCCACCCGATTCCACATCGACATGACCGTCGTCGACATCATTGGGGTGCTTGCCGAACTCACCAAAATCTTCGCCGCCCACGGTATTTCGCTCCGCACCGTCCGCCAGGAAGAAGGTACCGAAAAAGAACGCCCGACTTCTGGTCGTGACCCACGAAGCTAAAGAATCCGACCTGAGCGCCACCGTCGAAGCCCTCAAGGACGCCCCGTCCGTCATCAAGGTTAACTCGGTTATCCGCATGGTTGGCGAATAACACCGGCAACCAATCAAAGCTCACAACGATAAGGACCCCACCATGCCCACCGAACTCCCTGTTGGCACCAAAGTGACCGTCACCGTTCCCGCCTCGTCCGCCAATCTCGGGCCCGGCTTCGACACGCTCGGCCTCGCCCTCGCCCTCTACGACACCGTGGAAGTCGAAGTGATCCCCGCAGGTCTCGAAGTCGAGGTTTTCGGTGAGGGCCACGGCGAACTCCCGCTTGACGGCTCCCACCTGGTGGTTAAGGCGCTTCGTACCGGCCTGAAAGCTTGTGATGCTATCGCGCCGGGGTTGCGGGTGGTGTGCCATAATGTGATTCCGCAGTCCCGGGGTTTGGGTTCGTCGGCGGCGGCGGCGGTGGCTGGGGTGGCGGCCGCGAATGGGCTGTGCGGTTTCCCGCTCGATGATGCACAGGTGGTGCAGCTTTTCGTCCGCGTTTGAGGGGCACCCGGATAATGCCGCCGCCTCCGTGCTGGGGGTGCGGTGGTGTCGTGGACGGAGATTCCCGTCGATGGTCGGACGGAACCGCAGTACAAGGCGGTAGGAATCCCGGTTCACCCGAACATTCTTGCGACCGCATTGGTGCCGAGTTTTCACGCTTCCACCGAGGCGGTGCGGCGGGTGTTGCCGTCGGATGTGACCCACTTGGATGCCCGGTTTAATGTGTCCCGCTGTGCGGTGATGACGGTGGCGTTGCAGCACCACCCGGAATTATTGTGGGAGGGCACCCGAGACCGGCTGCACCAACCCTACCGGGCGGATGTGTTGCCAATCACTGCTGAATGGGTGAATCGGTTGCGGAATCGCGGCTATGCTGCATATTTATCCGGTGCGGGCCCCACCGTCATGGTGTTATCGACCGAACCTGTTGATGAGGCTATTTTGGGTGAGGCGCGGGAGGCCGGGTTGACTGTGCATCATCTCGATGTGGCGAAACCAGTGAAGGTGGTTGTGAACAAATGATAAAGAAAATACTTGTGGCCGTGGTGGTTATAGTGGTGCTGCTGATAGGCCTTGTGGTGTGGGCGTTCAGCGGCCGTGACCCATTGCAGCAATATTTGAGTCAGCGGGCGGAGAAAACCTCGCTCACCCTTGAGTCGGTGTTTAACACCAATGCCAATACTTATTTATTGGTATGCCCGGGGGCTGATAAACAGAAACTGAACCGGTATGTGAGTGGAGATATAGAGCGTCGAAGGAAGGCTCTGAATACCTCGCGACAGGACTCAGGGAAAGGGACAGCTCTGAATATAAGCGGGATGCGATGATTTCTGCGTCAATGCTCGAGATCCTATCCAGTTGCCGCAGGCAGTATGGTTTTGAATTTCACTCAGCCAGATCAATCTTCCCGGTGGGTGCTCGATAACGGTTAAAAACGCTGGTTATTGATTGTAGGCTGTTTGGCCGGCGGTTAATGGAAGCTGGTTACGCATTATTCATCGACCGCTCAGGTTTTTCTGAGTATGTGCTGTCAGCCCTAATTCATGCAACATTTATTTGCTTGTCGACGCCTAGTCAGGTGGAGTGCGATCATCGCGTAGCGTTCCCCCGGTGCCCTAAGAGCCAGAGCCAAAACCCCAGCGTGATGACCGCTAGGGACATGGCGGCGCGGTCGAAGGACTCGGTTTGGGCATGGGTGGCATGGGTAATAGCGATCCGTGGAATCATCCATATGGTCATCGTCAGTGCTGCCATGATCCAAAAACCGATGAATGGCACTTTCGCGTGCGGAAATGGTGGTTGGTTATTGGGGTATGCGAGGAAGACAAAAGCCGAGAAGCAGGAGGGGAAGGTCGTAAAATACATTATGAAACTTCCCACTATGGGCCATGCGGCTATTTCTGCTCCTGACTTGAGGCCAAGCAGCAGCATGATCCCTAACGGAACCATGAAGGATAATCCCATCCATAACAAGATAGTGGAATTCGTTCGTCTCGTGGCGCCGTTTTCTCTTGTCCTGGGGGTGATTTCTATGAAGCGTCGGCCCGGACCAAGGGGTAAATGTCGGATTGTTCCGTGCGAGGTGGCGGCGGAGTATCCTGCGTTTCTGTGTTGGCGTATGACCGAGTCCGCATGCCGATGACAAAGATCGTGATATAGCATGCGGCGGCAATGATGAAGAACACGCCAGCCACCAGGAGATACGTTGCTTCCCGGTCGCCCCCTATGCGCCTATTGATCATGGATATGAACGGGTTGAGATAATCCCGGTTCGTGTCACTGTCATCCATAAGCCACATCTCTATGATGACAATGATCCAGATGAGGGATGGTGGGGATGCGGATTTTCTGCCAGATATGTGGGGTGTGCTTTGGAAATATACACAGCACCAGGGACGATGCCATGAGGATTGGGATAATCATGAGGGACATGAAGCCGAGAAAAAACGTCGCAAAGCCCGCAAGATTCGTGGTGACTCGGAGTACCATCCCAAGATGGTAGGAGCAGAACGCGGAGATGATCCAGTAGATAATCAGTAGGTTTCGGGAGGCCGATGTGATGTCACGAGTGGTCATGATGGTGATTCCTATCATCTGAGGGTGAGGGACGATAGGCGCTCATGTGTTGATTCATCATGGCAATTATTGTGGGCACAGGCGACCGCATCCCCGTACCCTCATGCTAGCCGAAAAACCGCTAAAACATGGTCTGACCACTGACTTTAGCGAAAGTTAACCGGTGATCATCTCACTGTTTATCGTTGATTGATTCATCTTCGTCGACCTCCGAGATTGACACCATGCACTTACCGTCGGCCAGGAGTGGCTGCAGGTCAATGTGCAGTGGGGAGAGGTCTTTATGGTGTTGCATCATGCCCTGATGCACATCGCACACGAAATCTTTCAGCTCCCCATCCCGGCTCACAAACGGGCAGGAATGCATGCACACGTCGACTCGCTTCTTGTGGGAGTTCGTGGTGGTCGTAATGACCTCCGGGTCGAAGCCCATATCCCGCAGGTGCTTACACAGGGCATCCACCGCCTCTTGGATATTGGCGGAGCTGAACCCCTCGTCGATAAGCCGCGCCCCGGCCTCCCGCCCAATCTGCTGCGCTAATTGCTTGGCATGGCTGCCGGCGCTGTCTTCCAGGTGCTGCGCCATGATATTAATCAAGGCCAGGTATTGGTCGGCGATAGTTTTATTATTCGGGATACGCAGCTTATAGATTAATTGTGGGCGGCCCCGGCCGGTGGTGGGTGCCGGGGCAGCAAAGACCGCTTTCATGGCCACCAGCTCCTCTAAATGCCCGCGGGCGGTATTGGTATGCATGCCAAGAGCCTTGGCTATCTCACCCACCTTGGCGCCGTTGGGAAACTCATCGAGGGCATCGAGTACTGCGCGCTGTTTGGGGCTGAGTCGCAGCGACTCGGGAAATAGCTCAGTCACTGGGCGTGGTCGGGGCGGATGAATCATAAGCGGGGTGATGGCTTTCCTGGCAATGGTACGGCTGGGAGCAAAACAAGGTTGATAGCGGAATGTCTATGTGGCGTGATTGTCCAGTTACTTCACAGACCATACACAATTTCTAAAAGTGGCGCCAATAAACTATGGCGCCACTAATAAGTTAGGAAACCTTACGACTTCAATATCCGCCATAATATAGGCGGCGGATAGATAAAATCATGCTGCTGACCACGGCGAATCTTGGAACACTCTGAACCTATATGCAATGCACATGATTATTTTGGTTGTTCGGCTTCGCCATTGTGGTGCGTGATTTTCCGGTGATGTGATGGCCTATGCTGTGACAGGCTCCTCAATTTCCCGAGCTAGTTTCGGCGTTGCCTTATGCATCAAGCGATACCGTCAGATGCATCCAGGTGAAGGAAATCGCCACCAACACAAAGATGCAGAAGAACGTTGAGCTGGGGAAGCCAGACCAGGTTTTGGTGTATGCGAAAAGCGGCGGCAGAATAAAACCGCCCAGGCCACCAAGCATGCCCACCAGGCCGCCAACGGACCCCACATTGTCCGGGAAATAGTCGGGTATGTGCTTATACACCGCGGCCTTGCCGAAGCCCATGGCGCAGCCCAGAATAAACACGACGAGAACGAAGAACGGCAACGAAATCTCATAGAACATGAGATCGGATTCACTGCCATCCGGGTGATAAATGGTGATATGGCCGTCGGGCATGGTGAGAATCCCACTGGCAACCAGCATGATCCCAAAGGTGGCATACATGACCCTTCGCGCCCCCCACCGGTCCGACATCCAGCCGCCCAAGGGCCGCAACAGGGATGCCGGGAAAATATATGTGGCAGTCAACAGGCCTGCGGTGGTGAGACTCACATCGAAATTATCCACGTAATATTTCGGCAGCCAGGCGGAAAGCGCCACATAGGCACCGAAAACGGTCACATAATAAAGCGAGAACCGCCAGACTCGGACGTGCCGCAGCGGTTGCAGCATCTCCGAAATCGGCTTGGAGGTGCCCGGTGCCCGGTCATTCTTCGGCACGATGACGAGCGTGAGTATACCCACGATAATAAGGAGCACGGCGTAGATGACGGGGATGAGTCGCCACCCACCCTGAATACCAAAAGCATAGGTGGTGCCGGCGGTGGCGGCGATCAGCGGCGGGCCAATAAACTTAGTGACCGATGCGCCCACATTGCCGGCGCCGAAGACCCCCAACGCCAGGCCTTGCCGATCCTTCCCGAACCAGGCAGAGTTCCAGGCCGTCCCCACCGAGAAGAGGTTACCGGCGAAACCAACCAGGAACGCAAGTGCCAGCACCGTGGTGTAGCTATTGGCGTGGGAGACTAGGTATGCTGGGATGGCAGTGAGGAAGAGCACGACAATGGTGATCTTGCGGCCACCAATCCGGTCGGTGAGGATACCAGCCGGCAGTCGCCACATGGAGCCATTCAATACCGCTAGCGCGGAAATCCACGATAGTTGTTCATCGGTGAGTGCTAGTTCCTTTTGAATGGGAACGCCAAGAATACCGAACATGAGCCATACGGCAAACATGAGGGTAAACGCTATAGACGACATGGTAAGGACGCGGCCGGCGCCCTTCCCGGTGTCGTGAATGGGAGGGACTTCTGTCAGCATGAGACCTCTCAATCGAAACGGAGTGGATAGAAAAAAACTTTGGGATATGTTATCGGTGGTTATCGGTGGTTTTCCCGAATCGGACGACTCTGAATGGCCGGATTTTATCTTACTGCTCTCTGTAGCAAAAATTCGCAAATTGCAGGTATCAATATCACTGGGTTTTATCGCTATATGGTGGGGAATTGCCGGTGTTTGCAGCAGGCGTGTGATCATCGATGGCCATTACGTGGCAGAGGGCGTCACCATGGTGTGGTGTGAGCGTGAAATGTTGCCCATCGGGGCCCGTCCGGGCGGCAAGCATACCCATGTGAATGTCGCACACGGTGGCGGGAGTGTCCTTGTGCGGGTGCGGGAATGGGCAGGAGCGCAGCTCAATGATCAGGCGGCCGGGGGCGGTCCGGGGCGATCCCGTTCGTCGTGGTTGCCGTTCCTGGTGCCTTAGGCTGCTGCGTGTTCGACTGTTCGGCTAGCGGCGCAGCCAGTTGGGTATCTGCCTGGCTGCGTGATTCCTCGACGGGGACCGGGTCGAAACCCATTTGGGCCAGCCGAACCAAGAGCTCTGATTCGTCACATGGTTCCGTGGATATTTGCCCTCCCAGGTGCGGCCAATATCGTAAGCGGCAGCCTGCGGGTTGTCGGTGGTTTCCGACAAATATTGGGCAAAAACCCGCACCAAAGTGATATATTCCAAGGCAATAGCGCGGTTATCCGGCACCCGCGAATAATAGACGAGGGCGGGTCGGCCACGGCTCCCCACGTTGGGCGCCTCGGCGCGGATGGCCTCCTGGGCGAGTAATTCATCAAGATGCCCACGCAACGTATTGACGGTGGTGCCCATGATCGTGGCGATTCTAGCGGCGGTGATGCCCCGCGGATGTTCGTGAATAAATCGAGAACTTTCCGTTGCTTGGTGCTAAGTTTGAGCGATTCCACAAAAAGGTTTGAAACCGCATCGGGGACAGTCATAATATTCACCTACAAGCGTCACATTTTTTGATTGGGCTATCTGGAAAATTATAGTTGTGGAAATACCATGACGTTGAGTGCTTTCGCGGAAATAACGACTTCGGAACCCGCATCAAGGTGCAGGTCTGTCACCGATTGGGCTGTGACCAGGCATAGCACCGGGGTGCCGCCCACGTCGACAATGACGTTGGTGCCCACGCCGGAATTATAGTGAGCCTCGATGCTGAGAATCCGCCCCGGCCAATGATTCCGCGCCGATTCTTCGCTCACCTGTTCGGATGGTTGCAGCGTGAGTGATAATGGCTCGACGACCGCGATCGCGTGGTCGCCCTCGCGCAGCGGCCCGTCGGGAATCCCTGTGACGGTGATAGGTCTGGGATGGTCGTCGTCATGGTCAAGATGCAGGGTGACAAACTCCTTACTAATAGCGTGTACGGTTCCCATGAGCCGGTTCCGGCCGGTGAAAGTGGCCACGAACGGGTTCGGGGGAATGCGGAAAATCGTGGAAGTGTCGTCGTGCGCGATCACCTCGCCCCGGTCGAGTACCGCAATGTTCTTGCTTATCGACGCCACTTCGAGGGGATCGTGGCTCACCAGGGATGCTGGTGCGCCCCGGGGTGATGGTCCGCAGCAGGGTGCGCCACCGGTGGGCGGCCGCACTATCCACGGCCGCCAGTGGCTCGTCTAGCAGCAGGACGGCAGGTCTGGCCGCCAACCCACGGACCAATGCCACCTGGGCGGCCTGCCCGCCGGAGAGCCCATCGCAGCGGACCTCCGCCAATTCCCTGTAGCCCGGATGCCGTAAGAAGCCGCCGGCTGCGACCCGCATCCTTCGTGACCATGGTGAGCGCCTGGGCCACGGTGGCAAAACGGCGGCAGTCCGGGCTGCTGGGTGACCACCACCACGCCCCGCCGGTGGGTGGGAGCGCGCTCACGTCTGCGCCACCCACAGCCACCTGCCCGCCGGTGAGCCGGCCGCCGATCTGGCCCAGGGAGCGTGGTCTTGCCGGACCCATTGGGGCCCACCAGGGCGGTCACCTGTCCGGAGCGGAAGGTGACGCCATTGATGGTGATGTTTGGCGCCGGGTGGGTGGGGTCGCAAAGGTCACGCAGCGCGTCGGTGTCTAGGTCCGTGATGGTGCGGGTCACCGGTTTAGGGGTGCGTCGCATAGCGAAAAATGCCTGTGGACAGCAGCACCAGGAGCGCCAAAAGAATCAGGATGGCCGCAAGATTATAGGCATCGGTGGGGTCGGTTTCCCGGGCCAGGTAAATGCCGACCGGCATGGTGCGGGTCGTGCCCGGCAGCGAACCGGCGAAGGTGAGGGTGGTACCGAACTCGCCGAGGGAACGGACAAACGCCAGGCCAGTGCCGGTCACGATTGCAGGTCTCAGGGTGGGCAGCGTGATCCGCCACAGCACCCTGCCACGAGGGACAGGCCAATGCCCGCGGCTGAGTCAAACACCTCCCGGTCGATTTGGCGCAGTGCCGCATCCACCGTAATGACCACGAAGGGTAATCGCAATAAATACGTGTGCCACCACCACGCCGGCGAACGCAAACGCGAACTGCAGCTCAAGGGCGTTGAGAATGGGGGCGGTGATCCCTCGCCGACCCAATAGCGCTGTGAGTGACAAGCCTGCCACCACCGGTGGCATCGCCAACAGTGGAGGATAAAAGGATGCGCACCAGCTGCGAGCCTCGGCGCAGTCGTTGCAGCATGATGGCCATGGGCACACCAATAAGTACCGTGATGATTGTGGCGTACAGTGCCGACCGCAGGGTGATGTCTAACAGTGTTTGGGTGGCTGGTTCCAGCAGCGTATCCCCCAGAGTGTCCCAGGAGACGCGGGCCCCCAGGGCGGCCAAAGGTAGGAGTAAAAACGCGCACCCGAAAACGCCAGCACCGCTAGCACACCCGGGATGGTGATGGGGCGTGCTAGCGGTGCGGAAGAGTGCGGAAAACTCCTAGGAGGCTGACTCAAAACCGTGGGTCTTCCACAATTCGGCAACCTTCTGCGACTTCAGCAGGTCAATGAGCTGCTTGGCGCCTTCCTGCTGGGTGGAGGACTTCACCACTGCGGCCAGAATCTTATTGCGGTGCTTCTGGGCGTTCGGGATTTCAATGGCGGTCACCGCATCACTGGCGGCTGCGGCATCGGTGGCGTACACGAAGCCAGCGTCAGCCTCACCCGAGGTCACCTTGCCCAACACATTGGACACGGAGGTCTCAGGGATGCAGGGCTCTACCTCAACCTCGTTTTTCCTTCAGCACCTGGTCGGCCACGTTACCACAGGGAACATCCAGGTCACAGGTGACCACTGTGGCGAGTTCTTGGTCTTCACGAAATCGTCCCAAGACTTAATTTTCTTCGGGTTATCCTTCAGGCACCAACACCATGGAGTTCGTGGCCAGTGTTACGGGGGCGTCGACCAGGCCAGCATCTACAGCTTTTTTTGCGTATTCTTCTCGTCAGCGGTGACCAGCACGTCCGCCGGGCCGCCGTCTTCGATCTGCTGCACCAGAGAGGGGAACCATCATTGTTGAACGTTATCTTGGTGTCTGCCAATTCGGGCGAGTGCCTGGAGCTCATCGTTGATCACCCGGGTGGAGCGGCGGCAAAACAAGGTGAGGGAAGGGCGGAAACCGGTCACGTCACCGCTGGCCTGGGCGGACTTGCTTGCGGCAGCTGATTTGCTGGCCGCGGCCGAGCGGCTGGCTGCCGCCTGGCGTGCCGCGACGATGTGTTGGACTGTGCACAGCTAGTTAAAAAGCGCAACGCAGGATACGGCTGCGGTGACGGCAACGAAAAGTTTCTTCATGATCGTGAGAGATCCTTTCTTGACCAGGTAGAAGATCAGAATTTTCTATGGCGATACACCCGAGACTCCCCGGGAATAACCCCATATGAGGGGAGCTGTATCGGTTCAATCACCCATGATACGGGGGTAGCAGGTGGAAGTTAAGGCTTTACGCAGGTTGTTATTAACCTGGAATTAAGCCTGAACCCCACCTGCAATTTCCCTCAATAAGGTTTCTGAGACTACGCCCCCGACCAGCGGGCTTCCTCTGTCGGCTGGTGCTTATTGGTGCGCACCGGCTCCCACGCGGTGTGCTGCCGAGCCGGTTGGGTACGAATATCCCGGGACCGGTACACCACATAGGGGCGGGTCACATATCCCACCGGTGCGGAGAGCGCGTGCACCAGTCGGGTTGCCGGCCACACCGCCAGCAGCAGGAACCCGGAGAAAACGTGCAGCTTAAACTGCCACGGGACTTCCTCCATCAGCTCCGGCATGGGGTTGAGGATAAACAGTTCCCGCAGCCACGGGGAGATCGTTTCCCGATAGTCATAGCCGTGCGGCCCCCCAAACACCTGGGTGGACACGGTGGCGATAAACCCGGACATGATGGCCAGGGTGAGCAGCAGGTACATGACCTTATCGGACCGGGAGGTGTGCATCCGCACTGTGCGGTTGACAAACCTTCGGATAATAAGTCCGATTAGCCCGAGGACTGCGGCGATGCCTGCGATTGTGCCGGGGATCGTGGCAACCAGGTGGTAGGTGTGATCGTCCAACCCGACGGCCCGGGTGAATTCCTTGGGGAACGCCAAACCCATGAGATGCCCGGCGAAGACAAACAGCATGCCGTAATGGAAGAGCGGCGACGAGAGGCGCAGCAGTTTCGATTCGTAGATTTGTGAGGAGTGGGTGGTCCAGCCGAACTGGTCGGTGCGCCACCGCCAGATGACGCCGACGATGCAGGCGACGATAGCCAACCAGGGGAAGGCGACCCACAGGAAAGAGTTTGCAGTGAGCTCGCAGATTAGTCCTTCAAGGTATCCGGCCCTACTAGCCGGGTTGTGAGGTGGGGAAGGGGAGCGGCGATTCGATTCCACCACTTCAGCAGGGTGGGCCGCTGCGGATAAGTTCTAAAAAGTTCTCCCGGGTGGCATCGTCGATCGGCGGCAGTGCCGCGCAGATTGCCGTGACAATGCCGGCATACGGCGACTCGGCGTGTTCCAGTGCGGTGCGGAGCACCTCGATGCCGTCCCGGTGTGCGGAAAGCATGCCACAGGCCATGCTGTGCGACTGGTCGTCGGCCAAGGCGGCGGCCTCTAATACCACGCACAGATGGTCCGGCAGTTCGTCGCGCTGCATGGTGAAACTCATGGATTCCAGCGCTTCCTTAAATGCCCAGATTGCCGCCCCACGCTGGCGGGTGTCTCCCACCGCGTAATAGGTGAGAAAGAGTGAGCAGCGGCGGCGTTGGTCGAAAGTGCTCACATAGTGTTCCTCCAGACCCCGCTGCCCCTGTTGATAGGCGAATGCGAAGAATGGTTGCAGGAGCTTTTCGACGCCTGCCGGCAGCGTTGCCGCCTGCTCGTGCACCACCCGGAGCTTGTGCTCCCACCCGTCATCCGGGTAGTCCAACAGCACGGACGCCATCATAAACAGGGCCCGACGCTGCGCCTCCGACATGGCGATCGGCTCGGTGGGGGTGGGGATCACTCCAGTGTGGCTGCGGTCTCCGGGTTTCATGATGATGCGGTCTCCGATGAGGCTGAGCTGGACTTCGGGAACATGGAGCGCGGCACCTCGCCCGGCGTCCACGACGCCAGGCTGATCGTCCCGCTGCCACCCCCAGCACCCACACCGGCGTGGCAGGCCTCGGGAGCACCCTCGCCCAGGCCGTGGAATTCGGCCACGGTGGCCGAGGGATCCACCCCATTGAACGATGGCAGGGACGCAATGCCCCGTGGTGTCTCCGGGGACGCGGTGGGGATCACATACCGGTCATCGTATTTAGCGATGGCCAACAGGCGATGCATGCTGCGCATGTCTTCGCCGGTCATGCCCACAGCTTGGGCGATTTCCTCCTGCGGCTCGTTGCCCAAATTAATGTCCCGCATGTAGGAACGCATGGCAGCTAGTCGCCGCAGCACCTTCTCCACCGGCACCGGGTCGCCGGCGGTGAACAAGCCGGCCAGGTAGTCCAGGGGGATGCGCATGTTCGAAATCGCCGACAGGAGAATCTTATGGTCCTCCCCATCGTTGCCGGTGCTGGTCACCGCCTCAACAATGGGGGACAGCGGCGGAATGTACCACACCATGGGCAGGGTCCGGTACTCCGGGTGCAGGGGCACCGCCACCTCATAGTTGAAGATGAGATCCCAAATCGGGGAGTTTTGGGCGGCATCAATCCACGAGTGCGGAATGTTTTCCGCCTCGGCCGCAGCCACCACCCGCGGGTCGTGCGGGTTGAGAATCAGGTCCTTTTGGGCCTGGAAGAGCGCATGCTCATCCTTGGTGGCGGCCGCCTCGGCCACCTTGTCGGCGTCGTAAAGCACTACACCCAAATACCGCAGCCGGCCCACGCAGGTTTCCGAACACACGGTCGGCTGGCCCACTTCGAGGCGCGGGTAGCACAGGGTGCACTTTTCCGCCTTGCCGGTTTTGTGGTTGAAATACACCTTCTTGTAGGGGCAGCCGGACACGCACATGCGCCACCCGCGGCACCGGTCCTGATCCACGAGCACAATGCCGTCCTCGGTGCGCTTATACATGGCCCCCGATGGGCACGATGACACGCAGGTGGGGTTCAAGCAATGCTCACAAATGCGGGGCAGGTAGAACATGAAGGTGTCTTCAATCTGCTTCTTCACCTGCGTGTTCATGGTTTTCAGCACCGGGTCGTCATCCATGGTGGCGCCGCTGCCGCCCAGGTTATCGTCCCAGTTGGAAGACCACGAGATCGTGTCGATGGGCTTGCCATCCAGCTGCGACACCGGCCGGGCCGTGGGCTGGGTTTTCTGCCCCGCCGGCGCCGAAAGCACCTTTTCGTACTCGTAGGTCCACGGCTCGTAATAGTCCTCGATGGTGGGCAGCTTCGGGTTGTGGAAAATGGTGGCGAGCTTCTTCAACCGGCCGCCGGACCGGGGAGTAAGCTTCCCGGACTTGGTGAGCGTCCACCCGCCTTCCCACTTGTCCTGGTTTTCCCAACCATATGGGTAGCCAACACCGGGGCGGGTTTCCACATTATTGAACCAAATGTATTCCGTGCCTTCACGGTTAGTCCACGCCTGCTTACAGGTCACCGAGCAGGTGTGACAGCCGATGCACTTGTCCAGGTTCATAATCATTGCGATTTGAGCCATGACTTTCATGAGTAACGAACCTCCTGGGAACGCCGCCGAATGCGGGTGACCTCGTCCCGGTTGTTACCGGTTGGGCCGATGTAGTTGAAAACCATAGGTGAGATGCCCATAACCACCGGCAACGTGGATGGGCTTAATCATGATGCGGGTGAGGGAGTTATGGGTTCCGCCGCGGCGCCCGGTGAACTCATTGATGGGGGTGCCGGCGGTGCGCTCCTGGGCGTGATTCATAAACACCGTGCCTTCGGGGATACGGTGGGACACAATGGCCCGCGCCGACACCACACCATTGCGGTTATATGCTTCGATCCATTCGTTGTCCTTGACCCCGATCTTTTCGGCATCCTTGTCGGACATCCAGATCACCTGGCCGCCGCGGGAAATGGAAAGCACATGCAGGTTGTCGTAGTACTGTGAGTGGATTGACCACTTATTATGCGTGGTCAAATACCGCACGGTTACCTCAGGGTTGCCGTCCTGGCCTTGCAGCGTCAATCCCGGGGCGTGTTCCCCATTGATATGGAAATGGTCGAACGGCGGCCGGAACATGGGCAACGATTCGCCATAGTCCATGAACCAGTCGTGATCCAGGTAGTAGTGCATGCGGCCGGACAGCGTGTTAAACGGCCGGTTGTATTCAACATTGAGCGAGAACGCGGTATAACGCCGCCCGCCCTTCTTCACGCCGGTCCACTCGGGGGAGGTGATGACCTCGGCGGGGCGTTCCTTAATCATGTCCCAGTTGATGTGCACGCCCGCAACGTCGTCGACAAGCTCTAGCAGCTTCTCGTTGCCGGTGCGTTTCGCCTGGTTGGCGAACCCATTGGCCGCAACCTCGCCATTGGACACACCCGACATGTGCAAAATCCCATGTCGATCGCCTTCGTCGCCGTATCCAGGTTTGGCCGCATCCCGGCGGACTCCGTCATGGATTCCCCATTGATGCCCCGCAGCTCCTCCACCTGCTTTTCGACGTTAAACGGCGTGCCGTGCACCCCCGTGCCCAGCTTCGCCGACAGCGGACCAATGTGCATCCACTTCTCATACACCTTCGTGTAATCCCGCTCCACCGGCACCAGCTTCGCCATGGTCTTACCCGGGATCAGCCCGGTCTCGTCCAGGTTCGGCACAATACCGTTCGGCATGTTTAATTCGTCCGGGGAATCATGCCCTCAGCGGCGCGGCCACCACATCCTGCTGGGTGCCCAGCCACGAGACGGCCAACTCCGACAGCTTCGCCGACAAATCCCGGAACACCTCAAAAATCGGTGCGGGCCTCCCACGGCGGATTAATCGCCGCATTGAATGAATGCAGGTAGGGGTGCATGTCCGTCGACGACATGTCGTGCTTCTCGTACCAGGTTGCCGCGGGCAACACAATGTCCGAACTCAACGTTGTTGATGTGTTACGGAAATCCGTGGTGAGCATCAAATCCAGCTTGCCCTGGGGCGCTTCGTCATGCCACTTGATCGACTCCGGGCGCTCCTCTGGCTTGATCTCTTCCGTCGTTGCATCGGAATCAATGCCGAGCATGTGGCGGAGGAAAAACTCCGTGCCCTTCGCCGACGACCCCAACAGGTTCGTGCGCCAGTTCAACAAAATCCGAGGATAGTTGACCGGATTATCCGGGTCCTCGCAGGCAAAATGTAAATTACCATTCGTCAACTCATCCACAATGTATTCCGCAACCGGAACACCCTTGTCCTTTGCTTCCTGCGTGATGACCAATGGGTTACGGTCGAACTGCGGGTAGCTCGGCATCCAGCCCCGCTTCATGGCTTCAATCAGGGTGTCCGCCGTGGACTTATTGCCCACGGTGCCGCGATTCGCCAACGGGCTGGCCATGCGGGCTGCCTTCGTGTTGTCGTACCGCCACTGGTCCGTGGTGAGGTAATAGAACCCGGTGGTGATCATTTGCCGCGGCGGCCGCGACCAGTCCGTGGCAAACGCATACTGTGCCCACCCGTTCATGGCCCGCAGCTTCTCCTGGCCCACATAGTGGGCCCAGCCGCCACCATTCACCCCCTGGGTGCCGCACATGCTGGTCAATGCCAAAAACGTCCGGTAGGTGGAGTCCGCGTGGAAATAGTGGTTCACGCCCGCACCCATGATGATCTGCGAACGCCCCTTCGAATCAATGGCGTTGCGGGCGAATTCCGTGGCGATACGGATGGCCTGCGCCGCCGGCACCCCGGTCAGCTCTTCCTGCCAGGCCGGCGTGCCCACCTCGTCGGGATCGTTGAAGTCCTTCGGCCAGGAGCCCGGCAGGTTTAACTCCTCCCGGTTCACCCCATAGTGCGCCAGCATCACGTCGAACACCGTGGTGACCAGGTGCCCATCGTAGTGCATGATCGGCACGCCACGGTGCACGATCCCCGCGCCCACGGAGCCTTCCTTGTCGTTCTGATGGTCCGACAGGTCGAACCGCGGCAGGAGCAATTCCACGGATTCCTCCGCCCCGGCCTCGGCCACCGACATGATCGGATCCACATTGTCCAGGTTCAGGTTCCACTTGCCCATGCCCTCTTCACCATAGCGGTCAGCCAGGGTACCGCCCGGGTCCACAATGGTGCCGTCTTTCTGCATCATCAGCAGCCGGTGGGTGGCATTGGGGCTGTTCTTCAGCGCCGGGTCGGAGACATTCGACGCGGTGAGGAACTTGCCCGGGGTGTAGGTGCCGTCGCCCCGATCATCTAAGGTGATGAGGAACGGGGCGTCCGTGAACCGTCGCATGTAGTCTAGGAAGAACGGTTCCTTCTCGCCCACATGGAATTTCGACAGGATCACATGCCCCATAGCCATGGCCAATGCCCCATCGGTGCCGGGAGCCAGGCGGCACCACTCGTCGGCGAACTTGGTGTTGTCCGCAAAGTCCGGGGATACCACCACAACCTTCGTACCGCTGTAGCGAGCCTCCGCCATGAAGTGGGCGTCCGGGGTGCGGGTCACCGGAATGTTCGAACCCCCCATAATCAGGTATGAGGAGTTAAACCAGTCACCGGATTCCGGCACGTCGGTTTGGTCGCCGAACGTTTGTGGCGATGCCGGCGGCAGGTCCGCGTACCAGTCATAGAAGGACAGGGCCACGCCCCCGATGAGCTGTAGGAACCTTGTGCCTGCACCGTAGGAAACCTGCGACATGGCGGGAATCACGGTGAACCCGGCGATGCGGTCCGGGCCGTATTGGCGCAGCGTGTACACGTGTGCCGCCGCCGCCATTTCGATGGCCTCGTCGTAGGGGATCCGAATCAACCCGCCCTTGCCGCGCTGCGACACATAGGCATTGCGTTTCTTCGGGTCCTCCACAATGTCCCGCCAAGCCAGCACCGGGTCGCCCAGACGCTTTTTGGCCTCCCGGAACATGTCCACCAGCACGCCACGGGCGTAGGGGTGCCGAATCCGGGTGGGGGAGTAGGTGTACCAGGAGAACGATGCGCCGCGGGGGCAGCCGCGGGGCTCATACTCGGGCATGTCCGGGCCGGTCGTGGGGTAATCCACCGCCTGCGACTCCCAGGTGATGACGCCATCTTTGACGTACACCTTCCAGGAACACGAGCCGGTACAGTTCACACCGTGCGTGGATCGCACTACTTTGTCGAACGCCCAACGATCCCGGTAAAACACGTCCGCCTGCCGGCCACCTTGAAGGAAAATCTGCTGACCTTCCTTCCCGGTGGTGCCGCGGCGCACAAAACTACCGAGTTTAAATAAGGGATTGACGTTGTCCGTGCGTGGTGAGTCAGTCATTGTCACGGTACGTTGACCTTTCTGTTATAACGACTATGAAGTTAGAAGCCGGTTATCGTGAGCGTGCCGGCCGATGATCGGCCAGCACTGGGCTGATAAGTGGCTTGCTGCGATAACCAGAGATTAACCAGGGAATGGTGCACCGGGCCGGGCGTAATAAATCCAGGTCAGTGCGGTAGCGAAGGCGAAGAATGCGACGCAACCCCAGAAGAATGTGGTGGGGGCCATGGCAGAGAGCAGCACGCCGACAATAAACGGGCCGAAAGCGGCGATTGCACTGGTCCAGCCGATCACGCCACCTGCTTGTCGACGGGGGAGAATCATGGGCATTTGCTTGAATGTGCCCGCGTTCCCTATGCCCGTAAAGAAGAACATGATGAGCATGGCGGCCAAGAACCAGTTGAATTCATTCGGGTCGGACGGCTTCAAAAATAGTGCGGCAATGGCGGTAAAGATGGTCATGCCCACCCCGGAAATAAACGTCCAGATGGCCCCACCAAACTTGTCACATAGCGGGCCCCAGGCAGCCCGGACCAATGCCGAAATCAGCGGGCCTAAGAATGCGTAGGCTGCGCCGCGGGGAAGATTAATGTATTCATCCTTGAACGGGGAATCCGCACCGAAAGTATTGTTAATCAGCAGGGCAAGTTGGGCGGCAAACCCGGAGAACGCACCAAAGGTCATGAGGTAAATAATGGTCAGAATCCAGGTGTTTTTATTGCCGAAGATGTCGATTTGCTGCCGGAAATTCGCCTTAATGGGCACATCCTTGAGCATGATCCAGCCGACGATGCCCAAGACAATGGCCCATGGGATGAGGACGGCGGCGACGGAATGCACCCACACTAGACCTTCGCTGGTTTTCTGGGGGGCGAAGGCGCTCAAACGCAAGAGGCTGACGCCCATAATCATGGGCGCAACCAATTGAATAAAGGAGACGCCGAAGTTGCCGATGCCGGCCTGGATGCCTAGGGCGGTGCCAGCCATGCGTTTCGGGAAGAAATACCCGGTCGATGGCATGAACCCGGAGAACACGCCGCCGCCGATACCGCCGATAAAGGAAAGGACCATGAACCACCAGAACGGGGTGCTGGTGTCCTGTACGGCCATGAACCATCCCAGCATGGGGATGACGAAGAGGAAAGAAGAAATGGAAACGAGTTTCCGGGTGCCAACGATGGGCGGCAAGAACATGAAGACGAGGCGGAAAAGCCCGCCGGAAAGCCCTGAGATTGAGGCGATCCAATATAACTGCCCCTTGGTGAATTGGAAACCAATGCGATTCAGCATGGGGGCGATGGCTGATACAAGGTACCACGTGGCGAACGCCAAGAATAGGATCGCGGTGGTGATGAGCAAGGTTTGCCAGGCTATTTTTTTGTCCCAGTTTTCTGGGGTTTCGGGATCCCAGCCCTGAATAACCTTCCCAGATGTATCAAGGGAAGTCATGTAACGCTCCTTGTAGGTGGTCGTAGGGTGTTCTTATCAAAAACTCAAGTAGTGATTAAGGGGGATATATCATGGCTTGTGAATGGGGGTAAAGTACGAAGGTGTCATGTGACGCTCCTTCTTTTCTGTAGATTTTACCGTGTAAAAGCGAGAAAATCTGGTTTTTCGGTAATTTCTTCATGGTAAAATTTGGGTCATTCAACCACAATGATATTTTTCTATTATCATGGGCCTATTAGGGGCAAAAAACTCGTTCAGCAGGGCTCATGAAATATGGAATTGCTCAAAAATGATAGAAAGTAACAGGAGTGCAGCAATGCAGAGTGCGTTCATTTTGGTGTCCGACCGTGTAGTAAACGGCGATAAGCCAGATAAACTTACCCCTATTGTGGGGGAGAGGCTGGCGGCGGCCGGCGCGCCGGTAGCAAGTGCCGTAACCATCCCCGAAGGTTTCGACACGGTTTCCGAGGCGATTCGCCAGGCCCTGGCCGATGGGGCCCGCGTGGTGCTCACCGCCGGCGGAACCGGGCTTAAACCCCGAAATCGCACGCCAGAGGCAGCCTTGGAATTTATCGACACCCGACTGGAAGGCCTCGAACGTCACATCCTGGTTCAAGGGCTGCAATCCACCAACCTTGCAGGTCTTTCCCGTGGCTATGTCGGGCTTACCAGCCGAAACGCCGACGCCGCCCTCATTATTAACGCCCCCAGTTCCGTCGGTGGAATCACCGACGTCCTGGACGTCATCTGCCCCCTCTTAGATAACGTATGGGAAAGCCTGGCTCGATAGGGTCTACTCCGATTGTGTAAAATCGGCAAAAAGGTTTTAACTATTAACCGCCGGCGAAGGGCGGCAACACATCCACCCGCCCAGCCGCACCAATCGTGGTATCCATCTCGGCGTGCCTGCCATCCACCAAAAACTACACCGGGACAACACCTGGGCCAACGACAACCCCGAATCCGTCGTGCCCACGTCCGGTAGGCGGCCCAACTCGTCGACAAGCTCGGCAAGCGTCGTGGCCGCAGTGGTAATACTTTCATGTGCCAACCCGCGGGCCGCCCGCGCCGCAGCGAAATAATGAATATCCATGGCACTTATTATGCAACACCATATGCGCAACCTTGGTGTATAACTGATCTTCGCACCAATTACCCACAACTGAAGAAAGACAACCATCATGGGCAAACACGACCATCCCGCCGATCATAATGACCACGACGACTACCGCAACCAGGCCGCCACGCCGCGCCGGGGGCTGGTTGTTGTGGCATCTACCCGCGCGGCCCAAAGGTGCCTACGAAGACGAGTCGGGAAAAAAACGCTGGCCTACATGGCTGACCAGCCGGAGCTTCGACACCCCGGAACCCGTGATCGTGGCGGACGCCGACATTCCCAACCATTTCGCACAACTGTTCGGTGATATTGCGTCGCTGCCACAGGTCGTGCTCACCACCGGCGGCACAGGCCTCAGCGACGACGATATAACCGTGGACGAACTCGCCAAATACCTCCCCAAGCAGTTACCCGGCATTGCCATGCAATTTTGGCAGACCGGGTTGCGCGCCACCCCGCTCGCCGTGTGTTCTCGGGCCATCGCCGGCACGGTGGGGCATACATTTGTGATGGCGCTGCCCGGCTCCGTGTCCGCCTGTCGGGACGGCATTAAAGTGCTCGACCCCATCATTGATTCACTCGTTGGAATGTTGGAAGGAACCCATGTCCATTAACGCCTCACCGGACCCCGACTATGTTGCCACCCACACTGGTGTGGTTATCGACGCCATCATTACCGAAACGCCCCTCGAAGACCTGGCGGCATCGGCCCGGCCCCAGGTTGGCACTGATGCCATGGGGGCGGTCGTCACCTTCGATGGGGTAGTGCGCAACCATGATGGTGGCCAGCAGGTGCGCTGCCTCACTTACACCGCGCACCCCACCGCGGCCGACGCTATTCGGGATGCCGCAATGGAAATAATTCGAAAACACGAGCGAACCCGGGTGTGGGTTGCGCACCGGGTGGGGCCGCTGGCCATTGGGGATGTCGCCTTTGTCGTGATTGCCGCCGCCGCTCACCGTCAGGATGCCTTCGCCGCCGCCGCGGACCTGGCCGACCTGGTGAAAGCCACCGTGCCGTTGTGGAAAGAACAGGAACTCACGGATGGCAGCATCCAGTGGGTGGGGGTGGATTAAATGCCGACCTCGCACGGGAATGCCCGGTATGCCCGCCAGCTCAGCCTCCCCGGTTTCGGGCCGGAACAGCAGCAACGGCTTGCCGACGCCCACGTGTGCTGTGTCGGGGCCGGCGGCCTGGGCTCCCCAGCCCTGCTCTACCTGGCTGCCGCGGGGTGGGCACCATCACCATCATTGATGACGACACCGTGGACGTGAGTAACCTGCACCGCCAAGTCATTCACACCACCAGCCAGGTGGGCCGCCCCAAGGTGGAATCCGCTCGCGAGGTGTTGGCCGACCTGAACCCCGAGGTGCGCATTCGTACTCACAATGGCCGGCTCACCTGGGAGGAATCCGAACGCCTGTTCGCCGGCGTGGATGTGGTGGTTGATGGTACCGACACCACCGATATTCGCTACGTGATCTCCGCCCGCTGCGCCAGGATGGGGATTCCCCACGTGTGGGCGTCCATCCTCGGATACGAGGCACAACTCTCCGTGTTTCACGCAGGTCACGGGCCCATTTACGAGGATGCGTTCCCCACCCCGCCGCTCCCCGGTGCCGTGCCATCCTGCGCCCACGCCGGGGTGCTCGGGCCAATCGTGGGGGTGGTGGGCAGCGCCATGGCCATGGAAACCCTGAAACTCATCGCCGGCATCGGCGACCCCCTGTGCGGCACCATCGGCTATTATGATGGGCTTTCCGGCAGGTGGGAATACATTCCCCTCGTCGCCGACCCCGAGGTTGCCATCCGCGTCGCCGCCGAACCGCCCCGCCACAGCCTGCGGGTGCCCACCACCGACACGCCCACCGGGGTGCTTATCGACGTGCGGGAGGCAGACGAATACCGGCGCGGTACCCTGCCGGGGGCGATCAACGTTCCCCTTTCCGACCTGGAGGCCGGCCGTGCGGCCGGGGTTCCCGACGGGGCGGTCCTCTTCTGCCAGTCTGGGGTGCGGTCCCAGCGCGCGTGGACCATTCTCACCGATGCCGGCATCACTGGACTATTGAGTCTCGCCGGCGGGTACGATCGGCACGGCCGGGGGTAGGTTTTGGAGCTCTTCGGGGGTATCGTAATCCCGCTCAACCCCACCTGCGGGGTGATGGTGACAATGTTTACCCCCGCAGGAGCCGCTTCAGCGGAGCCTTGGTGAAGTCGCCCACCTGTTCTAACGCCGCCTGGAGGGCGGCGAGCCGCCACAACACCCCCAGGGGCTGAACATAGCCGTCTGCCAGTACCGTCACCGCATCCACCTGTGGGCCGGCCTGCCGGAGGGCGTCGGCAAGCTGTGGAATGAGGAGCGATGAATCTGGGGCGTCCACCGCCAGCACCGCCACGAGGGAGACTGTGGGATGATGTGCGCAATCCGACGCAACACCGGCGGCCACACCCGCCACCGGACCCGAATGCGGCGGGTCCTCGCACACCACCGGGCAGGGAAACCCCCAGAGTGGCCGGGCTGACCACCACCGGCAGGACCCGCGGGGGCAGTTGGCGCAGCAGCCGGTCAATCAAACGTTCCCCATGCGCTACCACCTGCGCCTTGTCGCGGCCCATGCGGGTGCTTCGGCCGCCCGCCAATACGATGGCGGCAAGCTTCGGTGCTGTCTCATCCATTGGTTAGGGCAGCTCCCGGGACCAGTCGCCTGACCGACCCCCCGATTTCGCCGTGATGCCGCAGCGGCGAATCACCGCCGACCGGTCCACCCCCTTGACCATGTCGATAACCGTCAGTGCGGCCACCGTCACCGCGGTCAGCGCCTCCATCTCTACGCCGGTGCGATCCGCCGTGGTGACCGTGGCGCTAATAGTCACATGGTCCTCGCAAATCTCCAGGTCAACCTGGCAGCCGTGCACCCCAATGGTGTGCGCCAATGGCAGCAGGTCCGGCACCTTTTTTGCCGCGGCAATGCCCGCCACCCGGGCCACCGCCAATACGTCCCCCTTGGGAACCGTCCCATCCCGGAGTGCGGCCAACACCTGGGGGGAACACGCCACCTCCCCGCGGGCGGTTGCCGTGCGCACCGTGGGTTGCTTCGCCGACACATCCACCATGTGGGCGGCACCGGATTCGGTCAAATGTGTAAATTTCATGAGCTAAACCTTCAACAATATTACGGGGACCAGGTCGCCGGGCTGGGTTTTCCCATGGTCCAGGGGCAGGTGAATGATGGCGGAAATCCCCACCAGCGACGCGACGAAATGCGACCCCATGCCGCCGGGAATGACCGGGTGTACATCACCCTCCGTCCAATCGATTGCGCAGGGAATGAACAGGTCCCGCCCCTTGGGCGCCTTGATGTGGTCGTGGGAGGGCAGCATGAGCCGAGCCTGCTGCGCCGCAGACTGCGGGGGAATGCCCGACAGTACCCGGACCAGCGGCATGACAAAAAGGTAGAAACACACGAACGAACTCACCGGGTTTCCCGGCAGACAGATCACTGGCGTGCCATTCACCCGGCCCAGGCCTTGCGGTTTCGGCTGGATTTGCACCGGCCCAAACCACATACGTCCGTCGCGCCCGAGGCGGTGGGTTTCGTCAACGCTTCCTTCACCACGTCGAACGCGCCCGCCGACACCCCACCCGACGTCACTACCAGGTCGCATTCCCGGCTCAGCGCGTCAAGTTGCTTGCGGAACGTGGCCGCATCATCGTCCACCACCACCGACCGGACGCTTCGCGAACCCCCTGCTCCCGCAGCAGTTCCGCCAGCATCGGCCGGTTCGAATCCGGGATCGTTCCCGGACGCAGTTGATCCACCGAATCGACCGACGCCACCAGCTCGTCACCCGCGGAAATCACCGCGACCGTCGGCCGATCATAGGTCACCACCGAGGTTATCCCGGTGGACAGCAGGGAAGCGATCACCCCGCGTCGATTACCGTCCTGCGTGGGCAATGACGTCGCCTACCTGACAATTCTCCCCCTGGTGTCGAATATGTGTGCGATCATGGTGTGCGGTGGTCACTACGACCTTATCCGGCAGGGCCACCGCGCCGGCCGGAATATTGGTGTCCTCCACCGGCACTACCATGAGCCCCTCCGTGTTCACCGGCGTGGGGGCGCCCGTCATAATGCGCACCGCAGTCCCCGGCGCCACATCAACAGGAGTTTGACCTGCGGGAATATCCCCACTGACCGGCAACTCCCACGGGCTATCACCCGCCGGCAGGTCGGCCGCCCGCACTAAAAACCCGTCCATGGCCGAGTTGGAAAACGGCGGCACCGGCAGATTCGCCCGGGCATCCGCGGCAAGAACCAGCCCCGCCGACTCCTCGGTGACTACGGTCCGGGTGGCGGTGGGTTTCCCCACTGCAAGCACCGCCGCCAGGTGGTCGGATAAACTCCGAAACGGAACACCATGATGGTCGCATGAATGATCCTGTGCCATAAAATCTCCCTATAACATATGGTGTGGGGTGGTTGCGGGCGTTTCAACCACCGGGTTGATGATTGCTCTTTTTTTGATGTTAGCCACCAATGGCGGACATGGTGCGATTCGGCTGCACAAACCGTGGATCATTAATGCCATGACCAGCCTTTTTCCGCCACATTGCGCGCACCCAAGATGCGGCAAGCTCCGCATCCGTCGCCCGCGCGCATCATATCCCGCAGCGACGTCTCCTCATGCGAAAACAAAGCAGCTCCGAATCATCCCATCCGTGGTGAGCCGGGTACGGTCGCAATCCCCACAAAACGGGTGCGTGACCGCGGCAATCACCCCAATCTGCCCACTCACCGGCCCGGATGCGGTAGTTCCAGTCACATCCCACAATTGGGCCGGCGCCGCCCCCCGCGGCTTCGACGATGCAACCAGCGTAAACCGGTCCCGAAGCCGGCGGATAATATCCTCGGCGGTGACCAGCGTTTTCCGATCCCAACTATCCCGCGGCCCCAACGGCATGTGCTCAATAAACCGCAGCTGCAGCCCCCTGTCGAGACAATATTCGGCCAGCGGAATAATGGCGGTCTCATTCACGCCAGGCATGATGACCGCATTGATTTTCACCGGCGTCAACCCGGCCGCAAGGGCAGCGTCGATGCCGGCCAGCACATCACGGTGCCGATCCCGCCGGGTGAGGGACGCATACTGGTCGGCGTCGAGAGTATCAAGGGAAATATTGACCCGGTGCAGCCCGGCTGCCTTCAATTTGGCGGCGCGTTTATCCAGGCCCAAACCGTTTCGTGGTCAACGCGGTGGTTACGGGCTCACCCGTGTCGGTAGTGAGCGCAGCGGTGGCGGCAACAATGGATTCCAGACCCCGCCGGAGCAGCGGCTCCCCACCGGTGAACCGCACCTGCCGGATACCAAGCATGGTCACCGCAAGGGTGATGAGTCGAATCGTTTCGTCGTCGTCAAGCGTGTCGGGGCCGGGAATCCATTCCAGGCCGTCGGCAGGCATGCAATAAGTACAGCGAAGATTACAGCGGTCGGTGAGTGACACCCTCAAGTCACGGGCGACCCGGCCGAACGTATCCTGAAGCCGCCACCCCCCACCATCATTGCTTTTTGCCTCAAAAAAGTCGGTGGGTGCGGTCCGTAACGTAGGAAATGGAAGTCGACTGCGCATAATACCTAAACATTAACGAATTGAAGTGCTTGCCGACGATTCTACGTCGACTGCCCCGGCCCCACCAGCGCAATCACCGAATACTCGCCATTTGCTAAATGCTGACGCAAATCAACCTTGTCGAACTTACCCACCGACGTTTTATCAATCGAATCCACAAACGTCCAATACGCGGCAACATCCACGACGGAAAACTCTCCCGCAAATGATCCCGCAACCGCTCAGCCGTGTCCCGATCACGCGGCACACCATCCGCCACCACCGTCACCGCCAACGGCCGCTCACCCCATTTCTTATCGGGATACCCAATAACCGCGCACTCCACCACCGGCTTCGCCGCCATGATCTCATTCTCCAACAACGCCGAATAAATCCACCCCCACCCGACCGAATCACATCGCGGGCCCGATCATGAATTGTCATACCCATCCGCCGACACTGAGCCCCACATCCCCGTGTGCAGCCACCCGTCCGCCGTGAAATGCTCCTCAGTAATCTCCTCATCATTAATCTCGGAGCCCCGAAACACCGCGGCCGCACCCGCCCCATCCTGTGCCGGCGAATGATAATACGACCCGGTCACCCAATTACCTCGCACCTGGATTTCCCCCTGGTTTCGGTCCGACTGCGCCACAATCCCCCCATCATTGACTACCCGATATTCCATCGACGCCGGAAACCGGCCCTGACTAATCTGGTACGCCCGGCGCGTCTTTCCCGAAACTCCCGCCGGGGGGCGCGCCACCGTGCCCACCGCGGATGTTTCCGTCATGCCCCACACGTGCACAATATCCACACCATAACGCTCCTCCCATAACTTCATGAGAATCGGCGGCACCGCCGAACCGCCTGAAAAAATCTCCTGCAAACTCATGCGCTCCGGGGGAGTGCGCATATAGTGCACCATGAGCTGAATCCAAATCGTCGGCACCCCATGGGCTACCCGCGGGTGGCATGCTGCAATCAGGCTCGCCAACCCTTCCGGGGACACGTCCGCGCCGGGAAACACCAGGGGCGCCCCCGACATGAATGCGGCAATGGGAACAAACCAACTCAACACGTGATAAATCGGCACGCAACAAAGAAACGACTGCCCAGTCTCAATCGCCATGGAGTCCGTGGTCCGCAGGTTTAACACCTGTAAATATATGGAACGGTGCGAATATGCCACCCCCTTGGGTGCGCCGGTGGTGCCCGTCGAATAGCATAATGCTGCCGCCGTGGTTTCCTCCAACACTGGCCAATGGTAGACCGTCGACTGCCCATCGAGGAGGGTTTCGTACGAAACGCAGGTGATTGGGTCCGGAATGAACCGTGCCGCGGCGGAAATATCGGCTCGTCCAATAAACACCACGGTTTTCACCGTCGGGCAGCCCAGCGCTAAAATCGCCCCCAATTGTTTCGCCAACCGCTGGTCGCAAATGATCACTTCGTCTTCCGCATGGTTGATAATGTGCGCAATCTGGTCGTTCATTAATTGCTTATTGAGCGGGTTAAATACCGCCCCCTTGCATGCCACCGCAAAGAACGCCTCCACATGTTCCGCACAGTTAAACATGAACGTTGCTACCCGCTGGTCGCCGGTGATCCCCAACCCGTCCAACGCATGCGCTAATGCCGCAGCCCGTGCCGCGATTTCCCGCAAACGTTGTTTCCTGCATCACCCCTGACTCCTATGTGGTCACCTTGCATTTGGCAAACACCGTGGCACCATAAGTGAGAATCCGCGAAAGATTCAGCGGTAAATCCTGCATCGTCGAAAGCATGCTACAAACTCTAGTAAAAATCCCAATAACCACAATGTGACCACTCGCCAAACCCGCCGCTAGCACAGCATAAATACTGAAAATACCCCAACGAAAACCAGGCACTTTTTACCTGCGGTTTAAGGTGCGCTACACTATTAGCCAGAACGTTCCTACGCAATCACTTGCCGTTCTTTTAACTCCACATACGGCGTATGCTTGACATAATCCCGCTCCGCCCCAGCAACCTGCTTGATTCAAAGCGGTCCGCCGCCCGGCGGAGAAAGTCCGTGAAAAAGAACGACAACGCGTTCACAAAAGTTTTCTGCGTGCCCTGCTGGTGAGCGCCCACCTGCCCACCAGCCGACACAACGGCGCCAGCTAACCGCTCACCGGGTCACCGGAAAACCCAGGAAGTTCATGACGCTTGGGTGGAAACACCTTTCCGCCCCAAGCCGCGGACGGCCGTGTACCCACACGACCAATGACCTAAAAATACACATGGGAGCTTCCAGCTTTAGCCACATCGTTACCGGCACACCCTAACAACAAACACTGCCGCCACTCTTTGACGATACAACGCACCAAACCGGCTGGTGAAGCAAATGAAAGGACATCTGTGACCACAACAGATAATGGCGCACCGCGAAATCTCGCCGCAATGCGTCTACCCGAGCTGCGCAAACTCGCAGCTGACCTCGGACTTAAAGGCGTATCCGCCCTGCGTAAAGGGGCCCTCATCGCCGCCATCACTAACGCTTCCGGCGACAGTCCCGCACCAGCGGCCGACACCAACGCCGCAAAGCCCAGGCAAACTCGCACCCCACGTCGGAAAGACACCAAGCCTGTCGATGACGCCCCAGCGGCAGAAGCGGACAACGCGACAGAAGACTCGGAAGACCATAAACCCCGCCGGCGCCGCGCGGTTCGAACCGAACACTCTGGTGATGGCCAGGTAGGCGATGAGACGCCAGATGCCAACACCGCATCGGAAGACACCCATGATGGTGACACCGAAGGGGAAAACCCGCCACGAGTCCCGCTCCGCCCGAACGCCGGGCTCGCCGCAACCGGGCTCGCCGGGAAGAACGCGAAAACCGGGGCGATCGTAACGAACGGCGGCAACACTCCCGAACCGACCTTGATGACGCCGACACCGGTGATACGGAACCACCAGCAGCGACGCCGAAACTGAGGCCGATGCTGGCGACAACAACGACCGTTTCGAACGCAGCAGCGACCGCTCCGATCGCACCGATCGTAACCAGCGTTACGACCGCTCCGACCGCAATGAGCGCAATGAGCGCAATGAGCGAAACGATCGGGACGACGACCGCCGGGGCCGACGCGGCTGCCGTAACCGCCGCGGCCGCGACCCGGGACAACGACAGCTACGACAACGACAATCGCAACGACAACCGGGATAATCAAAGCGGCCGAGACAACCGCGACGACCAACTCCAAGTCGTTGCCGGCATCCTCGACGTGGTCGACAACAACGTGGCATTCGTCCGCACCTCCGGCTACCACGCCGGCCCCGCCGACGTCTACGTCAACAGCCAAATGGTGCGCCGCCTCGGCCTCCGCTCCGGTGACGCCATCACCGGCTCCGTACGCATGACCGACACCAACGACCGGTACAACAACAATCGGGGCCGCAACCGGCAAAAATACAACCCCCTGGCCCGAGTCGACTCTGTCAACGGCATGACCGTCGAAGAAGCCAAAACCGGCCCGAGTTCAACAAACTCACCCCTGCTTTACCCCAACCAACGCATCCGGCTGGAAACCGAACCCGGTATCCTCACCACCCGCGTAATCGACCCTCATTATGCCCATCGGCAAAGGTCAACGGGCACTCATCGTATCTCCCCCGAAGGCTGGCAAAACCACAATTTTGCAAAACATTGCCAACGCCATCGCCACCAACCGGCCCGAATGCTACCTCATGGTTGTGCTTGTCGACGAACGACCCGAAGAAGTCACCGACATGCAGCGCAGCGTCAAAGGTGAAGTCATCGCCTCCACATTCGACCGCCCACCGGCAGAACACACCGCCGTGGCCGAACTCGCCATCGAACGAGCAAAACGCCTGGTGGAACAAGGGCAAGACGTAGTAGTGCTCCTCGACTCCATCACCCGATTGGGTCGGGCCTACAACAACTCATCCCCCGCATCTGGTCGAATCCTCTCCGGCGGCGTCGACTCCAACGCCCTCTACCCGCCGAAACGATTCCTAGGCGCCGCCCGAAACATCGAAAACGGTGGATCGCTCACAATCATCGCCACCGCCATGGTCGAAACCGGCCCGCCGGCGACACCGTGATCTTCGAAGAATTCAAGGGCACCGGCAACGCCGAACTCAAACTCGACCGCAAAATCGCGGAACGGCGCGTCTTCCCCGCGGTAGACATTGGACCATCCGGCACCCGCAAAGACGAACTACTGCTCGCCCCCGAAGAAGCCCGAGTCATGCACAAACTCCGCGGCATCCTGTCCGTGCTTGACAATCAACAAGCCATCGACACGCTGATCGCGCAGCTCAAAAAGTACAAGACCAACGGGGAATTCCTCGCCCAAGTGGCGGCACAGCGAGCCTTCATGCAGCAACGGGGAGGACTAAAAAACACGATGGCTAGCCAATCTCATCAGGTTTCGGCAGTAGACGACATCGTTTCGGAATACCAAGGCATCGAAGCCCAAATGTCCGATCCAGAAACCGTGGGGGACCAAGCACTGTTTCAGAAACTATCGAAACGGTATTCGGAACTGCAGCCCATCATGAAGGTGAACACTGCCCTGGAACAGGCCCGCGCTGACCTTGCCGACGCCAAAGAAATGGCCTACGAAGACTCCGAATTCGCCGCCGAAGCCGACCGCCTCGCCGGCGAAGTAGTGGAGCTCGAAGAAAAACTCGCCGACCTCCTCGCCCCCGCGACCCCCACGACGGTGACGACATCGTCATGGAAATCAAAAGCCGGCGCCGGCGGGGAAGAAGCAGCCCTCTTCGCAGGCGAACTCGTACGCATGTACCAACGCTACGCCGACAAACACGGATTCAGCACCGAAGTACTTGGCTTGTCCGAATCCGACCTGGGCGGGGTCAAAGACATGACCCTATCCATCCGATCCAAACAACCGTCCCGCGACGGCGCCTGGAGCGTCTTCAAATTCGAAGGCGGTGTACACCGAGTACAACGCGTACCCGTCACCGAATCCCAAGGCCGAATCCAAACCTCCGCCGCCGGGGTCCTCGTCTACCCTGAACCCGACGAAATCGCCGCCGTCGAAATCGACGACAAAGACATCCGCGTCGACGTCTACCGATCCTCCGGCAAAGGCGGCCAAGGCGTCAACACCACCGACTCCGCGGTCCGCATCACCCACCTGCCAACCGGCATCGTCGTCACCTGCCAAAAAGAGCGATCCCAGATCCAAAAACAAGGCCCGAGCCTTGCAAGTGCTGGCCGCCCGACTCCAGGCACTAGCGGAAGAACAAGCCGAAGCCGAAGCAGCCCAAGGCCGAGCAGCCCAAATCCGCACCCTCGACCGATCCGAACGAATCCGAACCTACAACTGGCCGGAAAACCGGATCTCCGATCACCGCATCGGATTCAAGGCAAACAACCTCGACTCCGTGCTCAACGGCGACATGGAAGACCTCTTCACCGCGCTCCGAACCGCGGAACGTGCCGCCCGCCTCGAAGCCGAATAAGAACAGGTTCCCACACGTGCACGAAATACTGCGCGTAGCGGAGGCCACCCTGGCAGCAGCCGGCGTGGCCTCCCCACGTCACGACGCCCACACGCTCGCCGCCCACCTCATCGGCACCGATCCACTCACCGTGCGGCTCATGTCACCCTGCCGACCTCCCGCCACCTTCCACCACGACTACGCCGAACTCATCACCCGGCGCGCCCACCGAGAACCCCTCCAACACATCCTCGGCACCGCCCCCTTCGGCCCCCTCACCCCTCGCCGTCGGGCCCGGAGTATTTATCCCCGACCCGAAACCGAACAACTCGCCGACTGGGTCGCTACCCATCTTGGCAACACCCCAACCCGCTCATCATCGACCTCTGCACCGGCTCCGGCGCCATCGCCGGCTACCTCGCCCACGCCCGCCCCGACGCGGACATTTATGCGGTAGAACTCTCCCCAGAAGCACTCACCTACACCCACACCAACCTCGACCCCTCGGCGTCACCATCGTAGCCGGCGATGCCACCGACCCCACCATACTCGAACACCTGAACGGGAAAGCGGCGGCGGTAGTCACCAACCCGCCCTACGTACCCCACACCACCGACCTCCAACCAGAGGTCTATGCCGACCCGCCCATGGCCGTCTTCGGCGGCGACACCGGAATGGACGTCATCACCCGGCTCATTCCCACCGCCCGGCGCCTCCTCGCGCCGGGGGGAGTGTTCGCCTGCGAACACGACGACACCACCGGGCCGGACGTCGTAAAGCTCGTGGCAGAAGCGGGGCTACACCAGGTAACACAGCACAAGGATTGGGCGGGGCAACCCCGATTCGTGACAGCAATTTGTGACAGTACGGACTAAGCTGTGAGAATTATAGCCGCGAAAGCGAAGACCATGACCACCACGATGTGACATAAGGAAACCTACTGTGAGCAGGATCTATAGCTGCACTGATACCGGAGAAATTCGTAGCCTAGGCATAAAGGCAGCCGTGGGCGCCGTGAAATCTGGCCGTCTCGTGGTACTCCCCACCGACACCCTCTACGGGTTGGGCTGTGACGCCTTCGACAACGATGCGGTGGCCCGCCTGCTGGCCGCCAAAGGTCGGGGCCCAGACATGCCTGTGCCGGTGCTGGTCGGCAGCTGGGATACCGCCCGGGGCCTGGTGCATTCCTATAATGACCAACTTCGTACCCTCATCGAAGCCTTCTGGCCTGGTGGCCTCTCAATCGTGGTGCCGCAAGCACCCTCGCTGATGTGGAACCTGGGGGACACCCGCGGCACAGTCATGCTGCGCATGCCGCTCCACCCCGTCGCCATCGAACTATTGCGCGAAACCGGTCCCATGGCGGTGTCCAGCGCGAACATTTCCGGCCAACCCCCGGCAACAACCGTCGCCATGGCGGAGGAACAACTAGGGCGACAAAGTCAACGTCTACCTTGACGGTGGGGAAGCGGCGGTAGGGTGGCATCCTCCATCATTGATGTTTCCGGCGACCAGCCACGACTATTGCGCGAAGGCGCTATCCCCGTCACCCGCATCGCCGATGTGCTCGGCATTGCCCCGGAAACCCTCACTGCATCAGCCCGCACGCCGGAGAATTCGCGCTAAATGGGTGCGGGTGCAGGCGTCCCTCCGGGAACTAGGACTTGTGCTGCTGGTGGGCTTGTCGTTGGCGTACCTCACCACCGGGGTCATTCGGTATCTCATGGTCCGGTCAAATTGGATGACCGAAATCCGCGACCGTGACGTCCACACCATCCCCAAACCCCGCATGGGTGGGGTGGCCATGTTTACCGGGTTCATTGGGGCAGTGTTCCTGGCCGACCAGCTGCCCGCGCTCACCCGCGGTTTTCAGCCCATCACCCCGGAAATGAACGCGGTGGTTGGCGGTGCGGTCATTATCGTCATGCTGGGTGCCATCGACGACCTGTGGGAACTCGACGCGCTCACGAAGATCATTGGCCAACTCTTGGGCGCGCTCATCATGAGCCTGCTGGGGTTGAACTGGACGCTGCTTTATATACCCTTCGGCGACGGCACCACGGTGCTGCTCGACCAATTCTGGTCGGTGGTGATCACGGTGCTGTTCACCGTGACCTTGATTAATGCCATTAACTTCGTGGATGGACTCGATGGGTTAGCTGCCGGCCTGGGCATGATTGCCGGCGGGTCGATTCTCCTGTTTTCGCTCACGATTTTGCACGATCAGGGCGGCATGGTGTCCGCATATCCGCCGGCAATCATTGCGGCGGGATTAGTGGGCGTGTGTGCCGGTTTCCTGCCGCATAATTTTGAACCGTCCCGGATTTTCATGGGCGACTCCGGTTCCATGCTCATCGGGTTTCTGCTGGCTGCGGCATCAACATCGGCGAGTGGCAAAATCAATATGGGGCTCTATGGGGCGGTGGACATGGTGGCGTTATTGTCGCCCATTATTGTGGTGCTGGCGGCGGTGGCAATACCACTGTTAGACCTGGTGATGGCGGTGGTGCGTCGGGTGCGGAAAGGGCAGTCGCCGTTTAGCGCGGATAAGAAACACCTACACCATCGGCTTCTCACGTTGGGGCATTCGCACCGGAATGTGGTGTTGCTGCTGTACACGTGGGTGTTTGTGGTTGCCGTGGGGGCGGTTGCGTATTCCATGGTTCCCGCCGCTGTGGGCCACCGTTGGTCTTGTGGTGGCGTTGATTTTTGCTGCCTTGGCTACCCGGGGGCCGGTGAAGCGGGCCAGGGCGGAGCTGCCGCCGCAGCCGAGGCGGGTGATTAGTCACCGACCCCGCATACTTCACCGGGAGAAACCACCCCCAGAGCCCCCGGCAGATCGTGAGATTGCGTCTCATAAGGCCATGTCTTCTACGGTGGCGGATCCTGGCCCTCACCCGGCGGATCCTCAGGCGGCAGACTGTGGGGCAGTGGACTATGGGATGGCGAATCGTGAGGAGGCGCATCCCAGTATGACGCATAGGGGTGGCCAATCATAGCGCACCGCATTATGGCAAGCCGAACCGCAATGCACGAAGCGGTGAGGAAACCATAGATCAAGCTCCCGGAAACCCCGTAGAAATTATGGTGGGGCACGATCAGTTTCAATGAACATCCTGGAGTTGGGTAGGATTGTCGTTTGTGACTAGCAAAAATGATTTAGGGCTGCAAGAACGTGACCAGCATGATTACGATGATCACCGACGTCCGCTGGTGCGTGCATTACGGCTGGGTTCGTCCGCCCTGCTGGTGGTGACCATCGTATCGCTCATGAGTTGGGGCGGTTATCAAGGGCTCCCAGGAATATGGGGGTGCTCATCGGTGCCGCCATTGCCGGCGGATTTCTCCTGGTGACGGTGGCAAGTGTGCTGCTCACCGCATCGACCACGCCGACAACCACGGGGGCGGTGGTGCTGGGCACATGGCTGATGAAGGTCATTGTGGTGCTCATGGTGCTGGTGCTGATCCGTGACCTGACGTTTTACTCGCATGTGGCGTTTTTTGTCACTTTACTGGTCGCGCTGATTGTAGTGCTAGCAACCGAAGCGTATGGGGTGATTACGTCCCGCGTGACATATTTGTCTGCATAAATGTAGTAATTATGCATTATTAATGCTTGACGACGCCCGAAGTTGCCGGTCGGCAACCACCGATTTTTACCCAATCGGGCTGTATCAAATTCTCTAAATTTTGGATTGGGGCGGAATTGACGCATGACACATTCACTACGCCTGTGGGGGAAGAGCCGACAATTTTCAATCGACAAATTTCCACCCCATCAAAAGACTAACCCCTAATGGGTGTGGTTGGGGAGAGTAGTGATGGTCAATGGTTTGGGGGATTGATTACGGTTTTGTAACACAATTGCAAGGTAAGTTTATGACCCTATGGGGTGATACTCATGTCGCCTTTGGCTGGTCGCGCCGGGTGGTCATAACCAAAAAAGAGGTGAATAGTTCAAAGAGTGGGGGTAGTTAATTACCCCCGTTTTTACTTGTGTCCCAGGTCACTTTTTAGGGTTCGTGCCTGTTCATTGCGGGTGAATATCGTGGGGGTGATTTTTACCGGGGATTATGTGGGAAATGTCGGATTTATGCTGCTATTCTAATCGGTGGGTTAATCAGGAATATTTGCTTCCTATCAAGGGGTATTCCAAGCATAATCCCCTGTGGCCGCCATGCTGATGTGCGACGGAGTCCGTGGTGGTTGCAGTGAGTTTACAGACATCCATCGCACCGTGAGAATCTTTCATTAGAATTCTTGCGGCCCGAACACGGGAGAGAACGCTGAGCGTTACAACATTATCCTTGGAGGGGGAGTTTCACGCACCCTCAATAGGGGAGTTTTTCCCGGGTGAATCGGCCAACGAATTCATTTGGGAAGACACCATTACCGGTGGCTGGTTTTCCCTCGACCGTATTATGTTGGTCCGGTTGTTGATGGCTGCGATTATGATCATTTTCTTCGTCGTAGCGATGCGTAAACCCAAGATCGTTCCTAGTGGTTTACAAAACGTCGCGGAGATCATGCTCGACTTTGTCCGAATCCACATTGCGGAAGAAATTCTCGGCAAGAAAGAAGGCCGCCGATTCCTCGCCGTTTTGGTGCCCATCTTCTTCCTCGTCTTATTCCTCAATTCCTCTTCGGTCATTCCATTCCTAAACATTTCCTCCAATGCGCGTGCTGGTATGCCATTGAATTTTGGCTTTGTTTGGGTATATCGCCTTCATCTATGCAGGTGTAAAGCGGTATGGCTTTTTTAAGTACATGAAGAGTTCGGTGGTTATTCCCAATCTTCCACCTGCCCTCCACGTGCTTGTTATTCCGCTGGAATTCCTTTCCACCTTTATTCTGCGTCCCGCTACGCTGACTATCCGTTTGTTGTCCAATATGCTGGTTGGGCACATCATCCTGGTGTTGCTGTTTAGCGCAACCAACCTGTTCTTCTGGCAGTTTGATGGTTGGTCGGCATTATCCGCAGTCACCTTGGTGGCAGGTATTGCATTCACACTCTTTGAGTGTCTGGTGATTTTCCTCCAAGCGTATATCTTTACCCTGCTGGTGGCCGTGTATATCGACTTATCGCTACATGCGGACGAACACTAACCTCAAAAACTCACACACTCACCGCCCTTAAAAACATGAGGGCATTTTAGAAGGGAAATACATTCTCATGAATGAACTGATCCTTGCGCAAGCCGCTGAATCCGCTACTCACGGCAATATTGCCACCATCGGCTATGGCCTGGCCACCATTGGCCCCGGCATCGGCATCGGCATCCTGGTTGGCAAGGCACTCGAAGGCATGGCACGGCAGCCGGAAATGGCCGGTACGCTGCGTACCAGCATGTTCTTGGGTATTGCTTTCGTTGAGGCCCTCGCCCTGATCGGCTTGGCCGCTGGTTACATGTTCACGTAAACCATTTTCACTGCCACTACACGAAAGTACGAGATTCATGACGAATATGATCAGTTATCTGGCCGAAGGCAGTAGCAGCGGTGCGATTAACCCGCTATTGCCGACGACCTACGATATTGGTTGGTCCATCGTCGTACTCTTAGTTGTTGGACTTTTGTTCTGGAAACTGGTGCTCCCAAATTTCCTGAAAACACTTGCCGAGCGAGAAGAACTCATTAAGAGCGGCATTGAAAGCGCCGAAAAAGCTCAAAATGAGGCCAAGGCTGTGCTCGAAAAGTACAACAAAAAGCTTGCCGACGCCCGCATCGAAGCCGCAGAAATCCGCGAAGCCGCCCAAGAAAAGGGCAAGCAGATTGAAGCCGAGATGAAGGCAAAAGCAACCGAAGAGAGTGCACGCATTATCGAAAATGGCGAAAAGCACCTGGCTGCCCAGCGCGAGCTGGTTGTGGCGGAGTTGCGTCGTGAGATGGGGCAGAACGCCATCAGTCTTGCTGAGGCTCTGGTTGGGGAACAGTTGTCGGAGAACGTGAAACGTTCTGGCAGCATTGATCGATTCCTTGACGACCTTGACTCCATCTCTGCTAAGTCAGCAGGAAAGTAGGCATACATGCACGCAGCAAGCCGCGAAGCACTGGAAACTGATTTCCGAGTATTTCGACACCACGTCGAAAAACAAGGCAAAACCAGTTGCCGTAGCCGCGCAGACTGGCGCTGAGCTGTTTGACGTCGTTGAGCTTCTCGATGGGGATCGGGCATTACGCATCACCATTGCCGAAGCCTCACTGGCTGAAGAACAGCGCGCAGAAGTTGTCTCTGCTGTGTTTGCCGGAAAAGTGTCCCAGTACACCTTAGAGCTGCTCATTATGGCAGCTCGCCAGGTGTGGTCGACCCCGAAGGAAATGCGCACCGGACTGGTGACGCTGGGACGACGAGCACTATTGCGGGCCGCCGAGCACCAAGGCCAATTAGAGCAGGTCGAAGAAGAACTCTTCCGCCTCTCCCGGTTGCTGCTCAAAGCAACCAGAATTGACCCTACTGCTTGACGACCAGAGCGCGGATCCCGTCGCAAAGCGAGATCTGCTGGCAAAAGTGCTGTACGGCAAGGTGGCCGCGGTAACGGAAGCCTTAGCACTGCAAGTCATTGGCCGCCCCGAACATAATGCCATCGACGATGTCAATGCCCTATCGGAGTACGCCGCCGAACTTCACGGCTGCAAGGTAGCAGTTGTAACCTCGGCAAATGCTTTAACAAAAGCGCAACACCGGGCACTAGCTGCCAAGCTGGAAGGCATTTACGCGCATCCGATGAGTTTGCACACCGAGGTTGATCCCAACCTCATTGGTGGTGCAATCATTCGAGTCGGTTATGAAGTCATTGATGGCAGCACTTCGGGTAAAATTGCCCGACTGCGCGCCCAACTCGTGTAATACACGAACCATACATTAACTAGAAGAAATTGCTGGAAGAAACAACCGAGAGCAGGAAGAACATGGCGGAGCTTACGATCTCCTCCGATGAGATCCGTAGCGCGATTGCGAACTACACTTCAAGCTACTCCGCGGAGGCCTCCCGTGAGGAGGTCGGCGTGGTCCTTTCCACAGCTGATGGCATCGCCCAGGTGTCTGGACTCCCATCAGTCATGGCAAATGAGCTACTTGAGTTCCCCGGTGGGGTTATTGGTGTCGCGCAAAAACTTGGACACGGATCGCGTCGGCGTTGTGGTTTTAGGTAACTACGAAACCCTCAAAAGAAGGCGACGAGGTCAAACGAACCGGGGAAGTCCTCTCCATCCCGGTCGGCGATAAATTCCTCGGCCGCGTCATTAACCCACTGGGGCAGCCCATTGATGGTTTGGGTGCCATTGAGGCTGAAGAAGACCGGGTGCTGGAACTCCAAGCACCATCGGTGTTGCAGCGTCAACCCGTGGGCGAGCCGATGCAAACCGGCATTAAAGCCATCGACGCCATGACCCCCATTGGCCGGGGTCAGCGCCAACTTATCATTGGTGACCGTAAGACCGGCAAAACCGCCGTGTGTATCGACACCATTTTTGAACCAAAAAGGCCAACTGGGAAAAGCGGCGATAAAACCAAAGCAGGTTCGCTGCATCTATGTTGCCATCGGCCAAAAGGGTTCCACCGTCGCCGCAGTGCGGAAAACCCTAGAAGACCATGGTGCGTTGGAATACACCACCATCGTGGCTGCCCCCGCATCCGACTCCGCCGGCTTCAAATGGCTGGCCCCTTCGCTGGTGCGGCACTTGGCCAGCACTGGATGTACCAGGGGTATCACGTGCTGGTCATCTACGATGATCTGACCAAGCAGGCCGAAGCCTACCGTGCCATCTCCCTGCTGCTGCGCCGCCCGCCGGGCCGGGAAGCATACCCCGGTGACGTGTTCTACCTGCACTCCCGCCTGCTGGAACGCGCCGCCAAGCTTTCCGACGATATGGGTGGTGGTTCCATGACCGCCCTGCCCATCATCGAAACCAAGGCCAACGACGTGTCCGCCTTCATCCCGACCAACGTGATCTCCATCACCGACGGTCAGGTGTTCCTGGAATCCGACCTGTTCAACCAGGGTGTGCGTCCCGCCATTAACGTTGGTGTGTCCGTTTCCCGTGTGGGCGGTGCCGCCCAAACCAAGGGCATGAAGAAGGTGTCCGGTTCGCTCCGTCTGGACCTGGCCGCCTACCGTGACCTGGAAGCCTTCGCCACCTTCGCCTCCGACCTGGACCCCGCGTCGAAAGCCCAGCTGGACCGCGGTGCTCGCCTGGTGGAACTACTCAAGCAGGCCGAAAACTCCCCGCAAACCGTGGAGCACCAAATCACCTCCATTTGGTTGGCCAGCGAAGGCCACTTCGATAACGTGCCCGTGGTCGACATCCGTCGCTTCGAATTCGAATTGCAGGACTACCTGCAAGCCGAGGCCCCGCAAGTGTTCGAACAGATCAAGGGTGGCCAGCAGCTGTCCGAAGAATCGCAGAACACCCTGGTGGAAAAGACTGAGGAGTTTCAAGCACAGCTTCCAAACCACCGACGGCACCCCGGTTGTTCACGACCTTGACGTGGATGCCCTGTCCGAGGATGAGATTAGAAGCAAACCCTCAAGGTGAAGAAGTAAGAACATGATGTCGATGCTTCTTACCCAGCAACACCACGGAAGGAGGCGGGTGACCCATGGCTAGTTTGCGCGAGCTACGCAGCCGGATCAGGTCGGTGAACTCCACCAAAAAGATCACCAAGGCCCAAGAGCTCATTGCCACCTCACGTATCACTAAGGCACAAGCCAAGGTGGAAGCAGCCGAACCGTACGCCACCGAGATCCACAATGTGATGGAACGACTGGCGTCGGCAAGTTCTCTCGACCACCCCATGCTGCGGGAACGGGAAAACGCGAAACGGGCCGCGGTGCTGGTGATTTCCAGCGACCGAGGCATGTGCGGTGGCTATAACTACAACATTTTCAAAAAGGCAGCCGAGCTGGAGAAAAACCTCGAAGACCACGGATATGAGGTAGTTCGCTACGTTTCCGGCAATAAGGGTGTGGGATACTATAACTTTCCGCAGCCAACCCTTTGTTGGCTCATGGTCTGGGTTCTCCAAGACCCCTCGTGGAAAGAAACCCATGATGTGCGCCGGCACCTCATTGATGGTTTCCTCGCCAGCAGTGAAGGTACCGCCAAATATCGGCCCTGGGTCTGACCGGCCCGGAGGGCAAAGCAGTACAAGGATTTGATTCCGTCCATGTTGTGTACACCGAATTCAGATCCATGCTGACCCAAACCCCCGAGTACACCAATTGCTACCAATCGAACCCGTGATCGAACCCGAAGAGTTTCCAACTGGCGAGGGACTACCTTGACTCTTCCAGCAGCAGCGATGCGGAACCCGATTACGAATTCGAACCGGATGCCGATACCCTGATTGCGTCATTATTGCCCAAATACGTGTCGCGCAGCCTGTTTTGCCATGTTCTTGGAGGCTGCGGCATCGGAGTCGGCTTCCCGGCGTAACGCCATGAAGTCGGCAACTGATAACGCCACGGAATTGGTGAAAGACCTCTCCCGGATTGCCAACCAGGCACGTCAGGCCCAGATTACTCAGGAAATTACCGAGATTGTCGGTGGCGCTGGCGCGCTCGCCGAAAGCGGAGAAAGTGACTGAGATTATGACCTGGCTCTTTCAGAGCAGAACACGCAGGCGTCCGTCGCCGGCCGTGTCGTGCGCGTCATCGGTCCGGTCGTCGACGTGGAATTCCCGCGCGGCGAGCTGCCGGCACTGTATAACGCGCTGACTGTCGAGATCACCCTCGAAGCAGTCGCAAAAACCATTACCCTTGAGGTGGCCCAGCACCTAGGCGATAACCTGGTGCGCACCATCTCCATGGCCCCCACCGACGGCCTGGTGCGTGGTGCCGTGGTGACCGACTCCGGCCGACCCATCTCCGTGCCCGTCGGCGATGTAGTGAAGGGCCACGTGTTTAACGCCCTGGGCGATTGCCTGGACGAGCCCGGCCTTGGTCGGGACGGCGAACAGTGGGGCATCCACCGCGACCCGCCCCCGTTCGACCAGTTGGAGGGCAAGACCGAAATCCTGGAAACCGGCATTAAGGTCATTGACCTGCTCACCCCCTATGTGAAGGGCGGCAAGATCGGCCTGTTCGGTGGCGCCGGTGTGGGTAAAACCGTGCTCATTCAGGAAATGATTACCCGTATTGCCCGGGAATTCTCCGGTACCTCCGTGTTCGCCGGCGTGGGTGAACGCACCCGTGAGGGCACCGACCTCTTCCTCGAAATGGAAGAAATGGGCGTGCTGCAAGACACCGCACTGGTGTTCGGTCAGATGGATGAGCCGCCGGGAGTGCGTATGCGCGTGGCCCTGTCCGGCCTGACCATGGCCGAATACTTCCGGGACGTGCAGCACCAGGACGTGCTGCTGTTCATCGACAACATTTTCCGGTTCACCCAGGCCGGTTCCGAGGTGTCTACCCTGCTGGGCCGCATGCCCTCCGCCGTGGGCTACCAGCCCACCCTGGCCGATGAAATGGGTGTGCTCCAAGAGCGCATTACCTCCACCCGAGGGCAAGTCGATTACCTCGTTGCAGGCCGTGTACGTGCCCGCCGACGACTACACCGACCCGGCGCCGGCCACCACCTTCGCCCACCTGGACGCCACCACCGAATTGGACCGTGGCATTGCCTCCAAGGGTATCTACCCGGCCGTGAACCCGCTGACCTCGACGTCCCGGATTCTTGAACCCGGTATTGTGGGTGAGCGGCACTATGAGGTGGCGCAGCGGGTGATTAATATTCTGCAAAAGAATAAGGAACTCCAGGACATTATCGCCATCTTGGGTATGGACGAGTTGTCGGAAGAGGACAAGATTACCGTGCAGCGGGCCCGCCGGCTGGAGCGGTTCTTGGGCCAGAACTTCTTCGTTGCCGAGAAGTTTACCGGTATTCCTGGCTCGTATGTGCCCCTGTCGGAAACCATTGATGCCTTCGAACGCATCTGTAACGGTGACTTCGATCACTACCCGGAGCAGGCGTTTAATGGTTTGGGCGGCCTCGAAGACGTGGAAGCTGCGTATAAGAAGCTGACTGAGAAGTAGGGGAGTGCCATGGCTAGCGTTACTGTGGAATTGGTGTCAGTGGAACGCATGATGTGGCGTGGTGAGGCCAGCATTGTGGTGGCACAAACCACGGAAGGCGAGATCGGCGTGCTCCCGGGCCATGAACCCATGCTTGCCGAACTCGGCGAAAGCGGCGCCGTGATTATCCGACCCATCGAGGGCAATGCCCTGGTGGCTGCGGTTCAGGGCGGGTTTTTGTCCGTCGCTAAAGACAAGGTTACGGTGTTGGCCGAATACGCGGTGTGGGCGGATGAGGTGGATGCTGATGCCGCCCAGGCGTTGCTGGATGCCGATGACGAAAGTCTGCATGCTCGGGGTGCCGCAGAACTCATGGCGATACGTCGCAGTTCGCAATCCTGATAACCGCATAAATATTACGCCATTGGCCCCTCCAGAAGTGGGAGAGTGATTCTTCGCTGCTGGTGGGGCCGGTGGCGTCTTTTGCGTCGTGGGGGCAATCTTTTAGTTGATCTCGAAATGGTAACAGGGTGATAAATTTTCTGAAATTTCCCCTAGGGGGTAGAATACCGAACTAACCCCATTTTCTGTGTTTTAGATAAGAACAATGGTGAGAGCCTACAGCAAGACTGAAACTTATAAGGGAGTTATGAGGTACGAAGATGTATTACACATTCATGGCTATTATAGTGGCGTTTTGTCTGGTCCTAATGTTCCTCGGAGCGTACCGGTTTTTTACCCTCCGCTCCAACGGTAATAATGTGACTTTACGACGATTACCAGCGGTGGGAAACCATGGTTGGCGCAATGGCATCCTCCGATATGAATCCAATAATGAGCTGAAATTCTACCAATTCCGATCACTCAGCCCCTTCCCAGACGTCATTTTCCACCGATCCCACCTCACCTTAGATGGTCAGCGGGATTACACGGAGGAAGAGGCGTCTTTTCTGTTTGATGGCACGCCCATCGTAAAATTCCAGCATGAGGGCAAGGACTTTGAGGTACAAATGTCCAAGCATGCCACCATGGCCTTTGTGTCCTGGATCGAATCCGCCCCCAATACCCGCCTGGATAAGATGAGTCCCAGCGAGGCTCGGCGGCGCATGCGGCACATCTAGATGGCGGAGAGTAATAAAAATTACCATGCGAGCCTTGCCCCCTTCCCTTAAGTTTCGACTAGTCTAAGTCATCATGCGCCTAGTTATTGCTCGTTGCTCTGTTGATTATGTCGGTCGCCTGGAAGCACACCTGCCTTCGGCGGACCGACTTTTGTTGGTCAAAGCCGATGGTTCGGTGTCCGTTCACGCAGATGACCGCGCATATAAACCATTGAATTGGATGACCCCACCGTGCACGCTGACGGAAACCATTGATGAGGATTCCGACGATGCCGCCTATTGGGTGGTGGAGAATAAAAAGGGCGAGCAGCTACGGATTACCCTTGAGGTGGTGCATTCTGACCTGTCGTACCGGCTGGGGGACGATCCGGGACTGGTGAAAGACGGTGTGGAGGCCCACCTGCAGGAGCTATTGGCAGAGCATATTGATACCTTGGGTGAGGGCTACACTTTGGTGCGTAGGGAGTATCCCACCGCCATTGGGCCGGTCGATATTTTCTGCAAGGACGAGCGTGGCGGCAGCGTGGCGGTAGAAGTGAAACGCCGGGGCGGCATAGACGGGGTGGAGCAGCTCACCCGCTACCTGGAGTTGTTGAATCGGGATTCGGTTCTGGCCCCGGTGGCCGGTATTTTTGCCGCCCAGGAAATCAAACCGCAGGCCCGCACGCTCGCCGAGGACCGGGGTATACGGTGTGTGGTGCTTGACTATGATGCGCTGCGCGGTATCGAATCGGACGAATTGCGGTTGTTTTAAGGCTCATGGGTAGGAAGAATCGGCGGTTTGATGACACCCCACGGCAGCTCCCGCCGGATGGGTCGGGGCTCATGGGCATGCTTGAGGTGGAAGGGCCGGCCTGGACTCGGGGCGAAATTTATTTGGTGCGGACCATGGGGTCCCATGCCGCGGTGAAGACATATGTATGCCCGGGGTGTAATCAGAACATTCCCCCGGGCGTGGCACATATTGTTGCATGGCCTAAGGATGCCGGCCGCGGTGCTGAAGACCGCCGCCACTGGCATAAGGCCTGCTGGGAGCGTCGCTAGGCGTCGTTAAGCGGGCTGAGTCAATTCCAGGAGCACCCCGCCGGCATCCTTCGGGTGCACGAAGTTAATCTTTGCCCCACCGGTGCCCACCTTCGGGGCGGGGTACAGCAGCCGGACACCCTGCTCGGTCAGGTGCTTGCTGAGCGCCTCAATGTCGGAGGTACGCAGGCACATTTGCTGCAGGCCGGGGCCTTTTTTATCAATGAATTTAGCGATGGTGGAGTTCTCGTTGAGCGGGGCCAACAGCTGGATCATGCCGTCGGTTTCCTTCAGGTGCTTCGGGCCGATCATGGCCTCGATCACGCCCTGCTCTTCGTTGGTTTCCTGGTGATGGTTCACCCACCCGAAAGCGCTGCGGTAAAACTCGACTGCGGCATCCAGATCCGGGACTGCGATCCCCACATGGTCCAGGCAAATAACTAGCTCGTGGGGGATGTCAATGGCGGAAATATCATTACTCATATCTATCATCGTAATCTCACTTGCCGCCAAATGGGGGCAAATGTGTGAGCTTTTCTGGCGAGGTTAGGATAGGAAACTATGATTGTTGCGTTTTCCGTTGCCCCCACCGAAGTCCCTAACGCCCAGGCCGAAATGAGTGAGGCCGTTGCCGCCGCCATTAAAATTGTGCGGGAATCCGGCCTGCCGAACGAAACCAACGCCATGTTTACCCTTATCGAGGGCGAATGGGATGAGGTGATGTCCGTGGTGAAACGCGCCACCGAGGCGGTGCTTGCCGTGTCACCGCGGGTGGGGTTGGTGCTCAAGGCCGATATTCGCCCCGGGTATACCGGGCAGCTCCGCGCAAAGGTAGAATCTGTGGAGCGGCACTTGGCCGAATCTGACAGCTAGCACGCCAGCTTGTCGACGCCGAGGCGGTGGGGGTGGCCGAAAATAACCACGCATGCGTCGGGGTTTAGCGGTAAACTGCCCCTTTAGTGTGGTGTGGTGTCCATGATGCGAATTGCAGAAACGAGGTTGACGAAGCATGACTACTCCTAACACCCCCCATAGGTTCATTGCCGGGGCGATCGACCTGGGTGAGGTGAAGGCCAAAGGCGGGAAGCCCGCGCCCAAAGCCGCCCAGGGGGTGCCGGCAACCCGGGAGGACACCCAAACGGGTGTGGCCGCTGCCCTCACGTTGACCATGGAGAATGTGGAGGATGAGCTGCTGAAGCGTTCCGCCCAGGTGCCGGTCATTGTGCTGATTGGCACTCCCCGCAGCGAGGACTCCAACCGGTTACGCGCCGACTTCACCGACCTGGCCGAGGCCGGTAACTATTCGTTTGTGTTCCGGTACGCCGACGCCGACGCCACCCCCGATATTGCCCGCATGTTTGGGGTGCAGGGGCTGCCCACCGTGGTAGCCATTGCCGCCAGCCAGCCCATCGCTAACTTCGCCGGTGAGCCGAAAAGAAGCCCTTATCCAGTGGGTTGCCGCGGTGAAGACGCCGTGGCTGGGCAGCTCACCGGCATTCCCGCCGAGGAGTTGGCGGGGCCGGCCGACGATGAGGCGGCGGAGCCCGAGGATCCACGGTTCATCCCCGCCGAGAAGGCCATGGCCGAAGGCGACTACGCCACCGCCATTGGCGTGTACGAGGATATTTTGGCTCAGGACCCCAAGAACACTCGCTGCCCGGGCCGCCCGCGATAATGCTCGCCTGCTCGGCCGGCTCACCGATGCTGCTGGCACCGACCCGATTGCGGAGGCCAACGCCCATCCCGCGGATGTGGCGGCGGGGTTTTACCGCCGCCGACGCGGAGGCCGCCGCCGGTGATGCCGAGTCCGCTTTTAACCGGCTGTTGGCGCTCATGGCGGTGGGCTACCCGATCGAAACCCGAAATCCGGGATCGGCTTTTTAGAACTCTTTGCCCTTTTTCGACCCCACCGACCCCGAGTGCTGGCCGCCCGCGGAAAAACTGGCCAGCGCCCTGTTTCTAACACCACCATGCAGAAAACCGCCACCACACTCGTCGCCCTCGGCATCGCCATCAGCACCCTTGCCACGCTGGGTTGAGTGCATGCACCTCCTCCGCAGCTTCGTCGCAACGCTGCATTATTCACGCCAACGGGGACGAGCCGGAAGCCTTGTTGCCGGGAACCAGCCAAAGCGGCGCCAACCTGCGGGTCACTAAAATGATTTATTCCGGCCTGGTGATGCTGGATAGTTCCAATAAGATTCGGAACGATTTAGCGCAAGAGATCAAACAGATAAAACCTACCCTGTACCGGGTCATGCTGCGGCCCAACCTGGTGTTTTCCGACGGGTCGCCCATGACCGCCGCCAGCTTCGTGGATGCTTGGAATAAAGTGGTGGCTGAAAATAATGCCAACTCCTACCTGCTCAGCCCTATTGTAGGGCTACCACGACGATGTGGAAGCGGTCACCCCGCTGCGGGGGCTGAAGGTGGAAAACCCCACCACGTTCACCATCGAGTTGGAAAACCCACTGTCGGATTTTGTGATGCGGCTTTCCCACCCGGCGTTTAGCCCCCTACCTGCGGTGGCGTTGGGGAAGGAGCCGCCGAAAAACTATGCGAAGCAGCCGGTCAGTTCCGGCCCGTACGTGTTGGAATCGTGGGTGACACAGCATTCGCTCAAGCTGGTGAAAAACCCCCATTATCAGGGGCCTCGGGCGGCAGCTAACAATGGGGTGGAGCTCAGCCTTTATAGCCGGGGCACGAAACCCCACGAGGATCTGCTGGCGGGCGATCTCGATGTGGTGGACGCGTTTTCCCCCACGGGTTTCCAAAACTACCGGAAAGACCTGGGCGATCGGGCGATCGTGCAGCCCAGCGCGTCCGTGATCGAATTGAGCATCCACGCCCAAACGCCGCATTTCACCGGGGAGGAGAGGGTGCTGCGCCGGCGGGCGCTGTCCATGGCGATCGACCGGGAAAGCATTGCGAAAACCGAGCTGGGGGGCGCGTATGCGCCAGCAACCGGGTTTGTGCCACCAAAAGTACCAGGATCGAATACCAGTGCGAAACAACGGGAGGTGTTGAGTCTGAATGTGAAGAAAGCGAAAGAGCTGTGGGCGCAGGCCGATGCCACCCTACGGCGCGTTTACTGACCAGGTGCCGGTACACTTCTCCTTCGACATTTCCGACAACCAGCGGTGGGCGACAGCGGTGGCGGATCAGCTGCGCCGAAATTTGGGGATTCAATCGTTCCCGGTGCCGGGGGCAGACTTCGCCCGGTTCCGCTATGATTTCCGCGCAGTCCGGTTCGATGGGGCATACCGTACCGGGTGGAAGGCCGACTACCCATCAGTGCGTAGCTACCTGGAGCCCAATTTCGCCACCGATGGGGTGTCGGAATGACACCGAATACTCCAACGATCAGGTGGATGAGTTATTCAAGCAGGCCGACAAGGCGACAAATCCGGCGGCTGCGGTGAAGGATTATGAGAAGGCGCACGGGGTGTTGTTAGCGGATTTGCCGGCCATCCCCCTGTTTTTCCCCCTAGAGACCGTGGGGTGGAAAGCAGATGTGGGCAATGTGGCGGTAGATTTTGACACCTACCCGAACTATTCGGCAATCGCAAAGCGCTGCTAGCGCTTGTCGACGCTGCAGGTCACATCCCTCGTTATTTCTACGACAACCGCCCCCACCATCGTGGTCGAATGGCGGGGGCGGCGTCAAGAACTCATTCTACCCTGTGACTAGTTATTTTCCCAGCGGTAGTATTGGGCGCTCATGGCCGGGATGTGCAGGGTGATGGAATGATCGTAACCATCCCACCCGGTATCCCAGGCAGCAACTTCCTGCTCCAGCTCGTTATCCGCACCCTCATAGGTGGCAAGATCCGTGTTCATGATGCACTTCCAGAACCCGGATCTGGGAACCCCAGCTTGTAAGACATTTGGGAGGTGCCACCCAGGCTGAATACGCACAACAGTTTCTCCCCGTCGGAACCATAGCGGACGAAGGACAGAATATTATTCTCCGCATCATCCGACTTGGTCCAGGCGAAACCGTCCGGCGTGTTGTCCTGGGTGAACAGGGCCGGATGCTCTTGGTAGAGGGCGTTTAAGTCCTTCACCAGTTGGGAAATGCCCACATGGAATTCGCCCTCCCAGCCGGGTCAGGCTCTCCCACTCGACGGGGCGGCTTTCGTTCCACTCCATGACCTGGCTGAATTCTGGCCTTGGAGAGAAGTTTCTTGCCCGGGTGCGCATACATGAATGCGTAGAGGGTACGCAGCCCTCACAGCCTTATTCCAGGCGTCGCCCGGCATGCTCCCACAGGGAGCCCTTGCCGTGCACCACTTCGTCGTGGCTGAACGGCAAAATGTAGCGCTCCGAGTAGGCGTACACCATGGCGAAGGTGATTTCGTTGTGGTGGTAGCGGCGGTGGACCGGATCCTTGGAATAGTATTCCAGGGTGTCGTTCATCCACCCCATGTTCCACTTCAGATTGAAGCCCAAACCATTATATTCGGTGGGGGCGGTCACACCCGGCCAGGAGGTGGACTCCTCGGCGATGGTGAGCACACCCTCATGGTGTTTGTGCACGGTGGCGTTCATTTCCTGGAAGGAACTGCACCGCATCCAGGTTTTCCCGCCCACCGTATTGGTTGGGCAACCATTCGCCGTCTTCGCGGGAATAGTCGAGGTACAGCATGGACGCCACGGCATCCACCCGCAGGCCATCAATGTGGAATTCTTCCAGCCAGTAGAGGGCATTGGCCACCAGGAAGTTAGCGCACTTCGTTGCGGCCGAAGTCAAACACGTAGGTGCCCCAGTCTTTCTGCTCGCCCCGCCGCCAGTCAGGGGTGCTCGTAGACTGCCCGGCCGTCGAACCGTCCCAACGCGAAATCATCCTTCGGGAAGTGAGCTGGCACCCAGTCCATGATGACGCCAATGCCTTCCGCGTGGAATGCGTCGACAAGCTCACGCAGTTCGTCGGGGGTGCCCCAGCGGGCGGTGGGGGAGTAGTAGCCGGTGACCTGATAACCCCACGAGCCGCCAAACGGGTGCTCGGCAACGGGGAGGAATTCGACGCGTGCAGCCCATCTCCTCACATACGCCACCAGTCTCGGTGGCGAGCTCCTTATAGCCCAGGTCGTCCGCCACGAACCCAAATGCACCTCGTAGATGCCTGCTGGGCTCCACATCGTGCTGTGTCTTGGCGCGCTTCTCTAGCCACCCTTGTCCTGCCACTCGTAGTGCGACTCGGTTACAATGGAGCCGGTGCGGGGCGGAACCTCGGTGCGGCGGGCCAACGGGTCGGCCTTGTCGAGTCGCCACCCCTCCTGTGTGTGGATGGCATATTTATACACCTCACCCTCGCCCACGCCGGGGATGAAGATTTCCCAAATACCGGAATTGCCCAGGCTGCGCATGGGGAACTGGTTTGGGTTCCAACCACAGAAATCACCAATGACCGCCACACCAGCGGCGTTCAGCGCCCACACCTGCAAAAGCGTGTGCCCTTCACCGGGCCGAAATTATCGGTCTCGATCTCGCACACATGCGACCCTAATACGTCCCACAGGCGCTCATGCCGGCCCTCACGAATCAGGTGCATGTCCAACTCGCCCAGGGTGGGCCAGAAGCTGTAGGGGTCATACGTTTCGGTAGTGATGTCATTATTCCAGGTGATGCGGAGTTTATGCCCACCACCGGTGTTCTCGCCGGTCAAAAACCGAGCTGAAAATATCATCCCCCAGCGGCTCCAGCTCAATGCTGCCACCATCGGGTGATGACAAGTTGAACCTTTTTAGCGTTTAACTGGCGGGTGCGGAACACTGCGCCGCCTTCTTCCATGGGGTGCCAGCCATAGATCGAATGCGGATCATAGCATGCCGGCATTGTGTCAGTAGGGCCCGATTGTGGTCGTTGAAATACGACGGGTGGTTCGGGTCAGCTGATAGGGGAGCCTCATGCAACCAGCCTCCAATAGAAAAATTTCGGTATGTTTTGGCCACGCTTTCACCCTTCACGCTACCGCAGCCACCACATATTTTGACGAAAAATCTGCGTGAGATCACTGCTTATTGAGCTTTTCGACGCCGTCCTAGCGTCGAAAAGCTCAAAATTAAGCGCGATAGTCGTTGACAGCCCGCTCGCGGATCTTCGCTAACGCTGCGCCCTCAACCTTCGGCAACTGCAAAATGTGGGCCACATCACCCCACGGGCTGAGCCGCACAAACGTCCGGGCATACCACGGGAAAGTCCCGGCCGGTCACAAGATCATGGGCGGTAAACGACGCATCCGGCGACTGCCCAATTTGTGACATATCCAACTCCAACACCGTCTCCTGGTCGTGGTGCGGATCCAGATTGACCACCACCAAAACCGCGTCACCGGTCACCGGATCCACCTTGCTGTACGCAATGATGTTGTCGTTCGGGGCGTGGTGGAAATGAATCTGCCGCAACTGCTGCAACGCCGGATGCTCCCGCCGAATCTTATTCAACGTCGCAATATACGGCTCCAACGAATCACCATTTTCCAGTGCCGCCTCAAAATCCCGGGGCCGTAACTGGTATTTCTCCGAATCCAAATACTCTTCCGAACCCGGGGCGACCGCCTGGTTTTCAAACAACTCATAGCCCGAATACACGCCCCACACCGGCGATATCGTGGCAGCTAACGCTGCCCGAATAGCGAAAATAGCGCGCCCACCATACTGCAACGAGGCGTGCAAAATATCCGGCGTGTTCACAAACAGATTCGGCCGGCACACGTCACTCATCGCCGCAATTTCCTCGGCGAACCGGGTGAGTTCATATTTCGAAGTCTTCCACGTGAAATAGGTGTACGACTGGGAGAACCCAACCTTCGCCAACCCATACAGCCGGGCCGGGCGGGTAAACGCCTCCGCCAAGAAAATAATATCCGGGTTCGTCTCATGCACCTTAGAAATTAACCACTGCCAGAAATTCGCCGGCTTCGTGTGCGGGTTATCCACCCGGAACGTGGTCACTCCTATCTCCACCCAGAACATCACCACCTGTAGATCTCCGCGCAGATATCCGTGGGTTATTATCAAAATTCAGCGGATAAATATCCTGATACTTCTTCGGCGGATTCTCCGCATACGCGATCGTGCCATCCGGCTGCGACGTAAAGAAATCCCGATGCTCTACCGCCCACGGGTGATCCGGTGCCGCCTGCAACGCCAAATCAATCGCGACCTCCAACCCCAGCTTCTTCGCATACTGCAACAGGGTCTTAAAATCATCAATCGTCCCCAACTGTGGGTGCACCACATCATGCCCACCCTGGGCCGAACCCACAGCCCACGGCGAGCCCACATCATCAGGCTCCGGCACAAGCGTGTTATTCTTTCCCCTTCCGGTGCACTCACCGATCGGGTGAATCGGCGGGAAATACACCGTATCAAACCCCATCTTCGCCACCCGGTTCAATGCCCGCGCCGTGGTCTCAAACGTGCCATGGATCGGATTCCCGTCCGCATCCACCCCACCGGTCGACCGGGGGAACAGCTCATACCAGGAATTCACCAACGCATCCCGGCGCTCCACCAACACCGCATTCGGCTGCCCGGTGGTCAGCAACTCCCGCAACGGGTGCTCCGCCAAAATATTCAACGTGGTTTCCGACAATGCCGGTGCCACCGGGCCTGCAGCTGCTCCTATGGGTGCGCAATTCCTTCGCAATGGCCTGCAACACCTTGCGCTGCGACTTGTCGGGAACCCCCTTGGCTGCTTTATCAAACAAGTCCGCACCATGTATTAGATCATTAGCAAGCTCTTCTTCCGACTGCCCCGCCTCAATCTTCTTCGTGACTGCATGCCGCCATGTGCGCATAGGATCACTCCACGCATCAACCTGGAACGTCCAGGTCCCCATGACATCCGGGATGAAAAACGCATGCACAAGATCCTCATTGAACTCATCCTGATGCATGGTGATATGCAATGGTGACGCCGCAATCTGCGAATCTTTAGGCCCTGTGATGGTGAGAGTAGCGGAAATGGCATCATGGCCTTCCCGCCACACCTGTGCGCTGACCGGCACGAGTTCACCAACTACCGCTTTCGACGGGTAGGCTCCGGCAGAAATTTGCGGGCGAACGTCTTCAATAGCGAGTCTTCCAGTCACAATACTGACGCTTTCTTTGTGTGAGTAAGGGGATATGGGTTTACACTTTATTTACTTGTGTTGCATTCAAAACTTTTAAGTCCAGTATGCCTGTTGCTACGCCCCGGCGAAATGTGTTTCCATTCACGTTTTATCAACATGGTGCCCGCACATGGGGGAACCAGCAGGGGTATAAAGTTTTTCTACGCCCTTACTAGCGTAGTTAACTTGTGTCAGTTCCACAGCAAAAAAATTCTTACGACAAGATGGAAGCTATGAATAATTCAACCCCCACCAATGAACTAACACCCCCGCAACCTGATATTTTGATCCAATTCACCGATGTTTCCTTAATCCGCAATCAACGCCCGCTTGTTTCCCACATCACATGGCAAGTGGCTGCTGGGCAGCGCTGGATCATCGTCGGACCCAACGGGGCCGGGCAAAACCACCCTCATGCGCCTCGCCGCCGCCGAAGAATTCCCCTCCACCGGCACCATTTGGCTATTAGGTGAGCGCATCGGCCGCACCGACATGCGCGACCTTCGGGCGGCCATCGGCATGTGCTCCAGCGCGGTTGCCGGCCGCATCCCCACCGGTGAAAAAGTTATTGACCTGGTGGTTTCCGCAGGTTACGCCATTTTGGGCCGGTGGCAGGAAGAATACGATTCCGAAGATCTTGACCGGGCAACCAGCATGCTCACCCAGGTTGGCGCCGATCATCTTTCCGACCGCACCTGGGAACCCTCAGCGAAGGCGAACGCAAACGAGTTCTTATCGCTAGGTCCCTCATGGCTAACCCCGAACTGTTGCTTCTCGACGAGCCCAGCGCCGGCATGGACCTGGGCGGCCGGGAAGATCTCGTGTGCCTACCTGGGGAACTAGCAACCGACCCGGATGCTCCCACCCTGGTCATGGTCACTCACCACGTGGAAGAAATCCCCGCTGGTTTCACCCACGCCCTCCTGCTCGACCAGGGCGGCATTGCTGACCGCTGGCCCCATCGACCAGGTGCTGACCAGCGATAACCTCAGTGCCGCCTTCCACCAGCCCATCCAGGTCGATCAGGTGGGCGGTCGATCTTCGCCCACCGGTAGCCGGCGGCTGTGGTGGCCGCAGCTGGCTTGCTGGCCGGCGACACGGCGCATCGGCGGCCGGGTGTTATGCCGGCGGCGTAGCTGGCCGAAAGCGTGGCCAGTAAAACAAACCCACCGAATCATGATAACTATCATGCCCATAACAAACATCCACCCAGGTTAGGTATGCTAGTAAAAACATGATCGGGAGGTCGAAACACAAGTGGCACGATTCGTCGAGGGGTATCGCGGCAATAAACTCGCCGTCACCGTCCTCCTAGTGAGAGACGGAGCCCATGGTCTCGAAGTTTATGTGCAAGAGCGCGTCCTCCATGCCCACCTTCCCCAAAGCCACGGTGTTTCCCGGGGCGGCGTCGATCCCCGCGATTTCACGCTCGCCCAACCCCAAACCGGCAAGTCGAACACCACACTCGTGTTCGAGACCACTCACTCACGACATTTTTCGAAACCGATCCCACCTGGTACGGGCCCAGCCTCAGTGTGTGGGCGAGACGCCTGAAAACCGACAGGTTTCGCGCCCGCGCCCTCATCCTTGGCGCCTGCCGGGAACTCTTCGAAGAATCCGGCACCCTCTTGGCCTCTCACGCCGACGGTCGCCTCGTTGCCGACGCCACCCCCTTCCACGATGACCGGCTCGCGCTCGAATCCCACTGCCTGTCCTTCTCGCAGTTGCTGCTGCAAAAATAATCTCGTCGCCCGCACCGACCTCTCACCCCGTGCTCCCGCTGGGTCAGCCCCGAAACAGACAAACACCAGTTCGATCTTTATTCGTTTGTTGCCGCCCTGCCCCACAACCAAGAACCCGATGACGACGACTCTATCGAAGTCTCCTCCACCGGCTGGTTCCCCCCATCACTCATTCTCGATGGGTGGCGCGCCGGCCTGCTCCACCTCGTCATACCCACCTGGGCGCACATGCTCTTCCTTAGCGAACACACCACCGTCAAATCCCTCCTCGACACCCTCCAAAACCCCAGCATGGACCCGGTATTAGGCGACCCCATCCACGACCCCCGCTACCAAGAATTCTTCACCTACACCCCACCAAAACGCTTCTAACCCCCACCACAACACCACCACCGTGAGCTACAGCATCGACGAAGTCCATTACCTCATCACCCACAACGCGGACATTACCCACCACCTGGCAACCCGCAGCTTCACCCCCCGCGATGCTCTCACCGACGCCACCTACCTACGCGAACACCTAGGCGAATACGGTCGCGCAGCCATGGAACTCGGCCGCGCCCGCCCACCGCCGCCCAAAAACATCTCCCCGCCGACTGGATTGTCTGCCACGAATCTGCCCAACAAGCCACCCCACTCCCTGTCGCCCGCGTGCGGGCCGCCCGCCTAGCCCACGCCCTCGGGCTGGGGCCCGCATCCACGACATCACCTGCTCCATCGGCACCGAAGGCCACGCACTGGTTACTGCCGGCCTCCAATACCTCGGCAGCGACCTCGACCCATCACGAGTCACCATGGCCCGCCACAACCTTAACGCCACCCTCCCCGCCGCGCCCGCCACCAAAAACCCCCAGACCAACTGGGGTTTCCACATCGCCGACGCCCAGTATCCCGCCACCATTCCCGGCGCCGCCGACGCCATTATCGCCGACCCCGCCCGCCGCCACCAGGGGCGACGCATCACCAACCCTCGACGAACTTCTTCCACCGCTTTCCACCATCATTGGCACCTACCCGCACACCCCCATGGCCATCAAATGCGCCCCCGGCATCGACTTCACCGGCTGGGATGGCCTGGTCAGCCTGGTCAGTGTTGACGGTGGGGTGAAAGAAGCCTGCCTGTACAGCCCAACCCTCGCCGACGGGCTCCGCCGCGAAGCCGTCATCATCCGGGGTAACACCATGGACATCCTCACCGACCGTGACGATCTGAGGCCCGACACCCCGGTGGGGGAGCCCGGCACCTACATCATCGACCCCGATGGGGCGGTCATCCGCGCCGGGTTGGTGCGCCACTACGCCCACAGGGAAAACCTGTGGCTCTTGGATGAGCGGATTGCGTATCTCACGGGTGATCGGATTCCGGCGGGCATGAGCGGGTTCCCTTACATTGAGACGGTGCCGTTGAAGAAGCTACGGTCGGTGCTGCGGGGCCATGATTGCGGGTCGGTGGAGATTTTGGTGCGGGGTGTGGATGTGGACCCGGACCAATCTGCGGCAGAAGTTACGGCTTTCTGGGTCGCGGCCGATGGCGGTGGTGTGCACGCGGATTGGCCGGTCCGGGGTGGCATTGGTGTGCGAAGCCCGGGTCGTGGGGAAGCCGCCTGCGGGCCGACCCGTACCATGATGCGGCGTGGTGTGGTTTCGGGTTGTTCGGAATTTATTGCGTGCACGAATGACCGTGTTCGAGATGGGGGTGTTTCGGCAGCGTGATGTGACGAAAATTCTCAAGAATTGGGTGTTGCGTCAGCGGTTAGTGATAGGTTGGTGCTGGTTCTCCGCTAAACTCTGCACAGAAACAATTTATTACGAAAGGTGAGTGACTGCCCATGCCGGCAATTGTGGTGCTGGTTAAGAACGTGCCGGATACCTGGTCGACGAAAAGCCTGACGGCGGATTTTACCCTGGATCGGGAGGCCGCGGATAATGTTATTGATGAAATTAATGAATTCGCGGTGGAGCAGGCGCTGCGGCTTCGGGAAGCCAATCCAGAATTCACGGTGGTTGCGTTAAGCGCCGGCCCCGCAGGTTCCGAGGAAGCATTGCGTAAAGCCTTGGCCATGGGGGCCGACGATGCGGTTTTGCTTATCGACGACGCGCTCGCCGGATCCGACATCCTTGGTACCGCCTGGGCGCTCACCAATGCGCTGCAGCAGATCCCCGACGTGTCCCTGATTATCTCCGGGGTGGCGTCCTCTGACGCCGGCACCGGTGCGTTGACTGGGGTGTTGGCGGAATACCGGAATCAGCCGGCGCTGACTGCCTGCAATTCGGTGAGTATTGAAAGCGGTGTGGTTAAGGGGGTGCGGGAGACCGCCGAAGGGCATTTCAACATTGAGGCCCCACTGCCGGCCATCGTGTCGGTGACCGACCAGGCGGATAAGCCCCGGTTCCCGAATTTTAAGGGCATCATGGCGGCCAAGAAGGCGGAGATCCGCCAGCTGGAGTTGGCGGATATTGGGGTGGACCCGCAGCAGGTGGGGTTGGGGTACGCCTCCACCGCGGTGACCGCGGCCGTGACCCGGCCAGTCCGCACCCAGGGGGAGATCATCCGGGACGAGCCGGCCGCCGCGGCGGCCCGAATCGTGGAGTATTTAGTGGCCGAAAAGCTCATTTCCGATCAGAAGTAGTTAGGAGAAACCCACATTATGTCTACCGCATATGTTCTGGTCGAATATGATGGCGACCAGGTACTCCCCATCACCGGGGAACTCATTACCGCCGCAAAGGTGTTCGAATCCGTGACGGCCGTGGTTGTTGGTGCGGCAGGCGCCCACGAGCCATTGGTGCCCCAACTGGCCGCCCTGGGCGCGGACGCCATCGTTGCCGCTGTCGGGGCCGATACCACCCAGCGGGTCGTGCTGCCCGCCGCCGACGCGCTCTCCATGCTTGCGGCCAGCGCACCCGGGCCCATCCTGGTGGGTGCGGGCGTGACCGGCAACGAAATCGCCGGCCGGTTGGCCGCCCGCCTCGCCTCCGGGGTGCTGTGCGACGTGGTGCAGGTCAATAGTGACCTCACCGCCCTCATGAGCATTTTCGGCGACGCCATCGAAGTGTCCACCGCGGTGGGCGGCAGCAGCCCCATCTACACCATGCGGCACGGCGCCACCGAGGTGCCGGCGGAACCCACTCCGGGGGCTGGTGTGGTCAGCACATTCTGAACTGCCGGCAGCCTCGGAGAAAGACGTGACCGTCACCAAGTTCGTGCCGGTGGTCAAGGGAGACCGGCCGGATTTGACCAACGCCAAGGTTGTGGTGGCCGGCGGCCGGGGCGTGGATTCGGAAGAAAACTTCCACACCGAAGTCGAAGCCCTCGCCGACGCGCTCGGCGGTGCCGTTGGCGCCACGCGCGATGTTGTGGACCTGGGCTGGTACGATCCGATCTACCAGATCGGCCAAACCGGCGTGACCGTCAGCCCCGATGTGTATATTGGCCTGGGGGTTTCCGGCGCCATCCAACACACATCGGGCATGCAAACCGCCAAAAAAATCATTGTCATCAACAACGATGAGGACGCCCCATTCTTCCACATCGCCGACCTGGGTGTGGTGGGTGACCTGCACGAAATAGTGCCCCTCATAGTGGAAGAGTTGGCAAAACGGAAATAACAACCACCGCAACCATGCGCTATTTTGATCATGCCGCAACAACAATGATGCGGCCCGTCGCCCGCGAGGCATGGCTGAACGCCAGCAGACTCCTCAACCCGGCCGGCCAATACCAGGTGGGACGGAAATCCCGCCGGGTGTTAGAGGATGCCCGGGAACTCGTCGCATCCCTCCTGGGGTGCGAACCCATCGAAGTGATATTCACCGCCTCCGGCACCGAATCCGACAACATTGCTCTGGTGGGGCAATGGCAGGCCCGGAAAGAACAACACAACCGGGTAGTGAGCACCGCAATTGAGCATGCTGCCATCTACGAAACCGCCCGCTACCTCGCCGACCAAGGCGCCCAACTCGATGTCATGCCGGTCACCCCGGAAGGCTTCATCCACGACCCCGACAAATTTCTCGAAACCCCCGCCGCGGTCGTGGCATGCATGTGGGCGAATAACGAAACCGGGGCCATCCAACCCCTGCCCGACGTGATTGCCCGGGCGGACGCCACCGGCACCCCAGTGCACGTGGACGCGGTCCAGGTGGTGGGAAAACTCCCGGTGAACTTCCACGAGCTTGGGGCCACGACACTGGCGGCATCCGGCCATAAATTCGGCGGCCCCCGCGGCGTGGGCCTACTCCTGGCCAAACGCTCCCCGGCGCCACACCCCCTGATCCACGGTGGGGGACAAGAACGTGGCATTCGCTCCGGCACCGTGGACGTGGCCGGTGCCGTAGGGTTGGCTGCGGCACTGGAAGAAGCCTGCGCCGACATGGCGGCCGAAGCACGACGCGTCGCAAAGCTCAAACAGCAGCTTATCGACGTCGTAACCACCATCCCCGGCGCACATCAACACCCCCCACCGAATTCGCGCTCCCCACACACCTCAACGTCAGCTTCCCCAACGCCGAAGGCGACAGCCTCATCATGATGCTCGACGCCGCCGGCATCGCCGCATCCACCGGCTCCGCCTGCGCCAACGGCGTCAACCGGGCGTCACGGGTGCTGCTGGCCCAGGGGTGGACGAAAAACTAGCGCAGGGCACACTCCGACTCACCCTCGGCTACACCACCACCGAAGAAGACGTCGAATATCTCATCAACCACCTGGCCAAAGCGGTCACCATGGCCCAACGCGCCGGCATGGCATCATAACTCAACTAAAAATATTCCCCGCCAGACCAGAAAGTCTCGCGGGGAATAATAATATCTTCAATTATTTCTGGGGATCCGGGTAGTTGGACTTATCCGGCACCGAAGCCAGCTCGTTCTCCAACCCGAAGCCACGGGCGAAGGTTGGCCAAGACTCCCGCATATCATCCAACCAGTAGTACCAGGTGTGCACACCAGTGTTACGGAACTTGTAGTCCGCCGGAATGTTCAAACCATTCAACTTGGCCCGCAGATCATGGGTACAAGCGTTCGTGGCGCCCTCAATCAGGCCACCAGTCACCACAATGTCGGAAGAAGTGTTAGCGGCAGCACCACTTTCGGCGCCTTCCTTCCGCAACCGGTTGAACGTCTCATTCTGTGACATCAAACCAGTAGCGTTCGACACATAGATAGCGGAACCGCGCAAGCCCTCAGCCTTCACCAACGCATCATGCTCCGTGTTATAGGAGCCACCCATGGGCCCAAACACCTGCCGCGGGAAATACCCTCACGCTGCAACGTGATCGAAGCAAACATGTACGGGATCGGACGCGACGTGGATGCACAACCCGAATACGAGCCCACAGCCTTATAGAACCCGGGGTTACGGGCAGCCAACAACAGTGAAGAGGTAGCCGACATTGACAAGCCCACAATGCCGCGCTGGCCATTGCTGCCCAACGTGTTCTCGATCGGCTCCGCCAACTCCTTCGTCAGGAAGGTCTCCCAGTTCTGGGGGCCATCAATATAGGCCTCACCCTTGGCGCCCTTCTTGTCATACCAGTCAATATAGTAAGTGAAGGCACCACGCATCGGCACCACCACATTCACGTTACGATCCAGGTAGAACCGAATAGCCGAATCAAACGTCATCCAGTTCGTCGACTGCTCGCCGCCACCGGCACCATTGAGCAAATACATGGTGGGGCGGTTCGCATCCTTCGCCCGAATAATCCCCAACGGAATCTTGGCATTATTCATCGACGGGGAAGTAGCAGCCATGGCCACCACCCGCTTACGGCCCTGGGAATCCGTGTACTGGGAATACCGATTCAAATCCCCAGCCCACGCTTTATCCGCAAACTTGTCCTCGGAAAGAATCCACGAAGGGTTCTCCTCAATCTGCGACTTCTGGCCCGTGAAATTCGCCCCCGGAGTAGCGTTCGTATTAGGTTGCAACCCGCTATCTGAGCTCAACGAAGAACCATTCGACCCCTGCTCCTCCGCCGCTTTCGCCGCCGACGTGGCTGCCGCAGAAGGCTCAGCCGACGCTGGCGCCGCAGCAAACGTTGATGCAGCAGCGGCCGCTGACGACGGTGCCGCGCTGGTCTGCTGCGCCGATACCGCTGGGGTCATCACCAACGGCATCGCCAATGCCGTGCACAATGCCACGCATGATGCTAGATTTCTCATAAAAATCCCTTTCCGAGGTAAAACACCCGAATGCCAAAGCGAAGTTAATCAGTCAAAAACATTACCAAATCATTAACCAAAACACTGGGATCGCTTAAGGTTTCGATAGCTAACGGGTGTAGCACACCCTAACCTCAACGGCGAATATGATGCAAGCGGAAATACCCCGCAACACATGACCAATAACCCAGACTGATAACTTCACAAAGATTCCATTAACTCAATCAGTTTCCCTATCGCCCGCGCTGCATTAGACATTACAGCTCATGACATAAACCCACCCCCGGGTCGTCGTAAAAGCACCCGACCCCCAGCCGCCATAAACGCCCGCGTCCACGCATCATCCCGATACTGCGCCGGCACCGCACCAGCCAATAACTGTTTCGTAAGCTGCGCAGACACCCCATCACCCGCCACCGGCAACCCACCATCCGACGCCAACAACACAATATTGCCATAGCGACGCCCCTTCAACATCGGCGGATCCGCAATCACCCCCACCCGCGCAAACACCGTAGCCATGGTTCGCAACTCCGACCGCGCCAACCGCAAATCCGCATGATCCCCACAATTCGCCACATACAACCCCGACGGCCCCAACCCACGCCGCACCGCGGCTAAAAACTCCATCGTCGTCACCGGCCGGGAGTCACCGCCCCCCACAAACACATCACGAATCACCACATCCCGACTCCCAGGACGAAACCCATCCGCCACCGCCCGCGCATCCCCCACCCGAATCTTCAACCGGGGCGCCCGCGGCAAATCAAACCACTCCCGCACCAACCGCGCCAACTCCGCATCAACCTCCACCACCGTCTGCCGCACCGACGGATACCTGGCCGCAAAATACCTCGCCAACGAACACGCCCCACCACCCAGATGCGTCACCCGCAGCCGGGAAGCATCCAAACGCGAATCAATAACCGCCTCACAACCAGCAGCAATCCACCGCATATACTCATACTCCAACCGCAACGGATCCGCCGAAATATGACTCGACGGCACCCCATTCACAAACACCTCCCACCCATCAGCCACATACGGGTCCGGCCGCAACTCCACCTCACCCGTCGACGTTACATACCGCCCAGCAACCGGACCCGCCACCGAACCCCACCCCGACTAACGCCCCGACCAGCACCAACCGATGCGCCGGGAATAGAACCCACCCGAGAACTGTTTGAACCTGTGTTCGCATTTCGCCGTTTCCTACCCATGTGTAAATATATTACGATGCAATTTCTAACCCCGAGTTAACCTAAGCCACCAACAACAGAAAGGCACCACCCATGCGAGTCCTCGCAGCAATGAGCGGCGGCGTCGACTCCGCAGTTGCCGCCGCCCGCGCAGTCAAAGCCGGCCACGACGTCGTCGGCGTCCACCTGGCACTCAGCCAAGACCCCCAAGCCGTCCGCGAATCCTCCCGCGGCTGCTGCTCCTCGAAGACTCCGCCGACGCCCGCCGCGTCTGCGACAAACTCGGCATCCCCTTCTACGTGTGGGACTTCTCCGACCGGTTCAAAACCGACGTCATCGACGACTTCGTCGACTCCTACGCTCGCGGCGAAACCCCCAACCCTTGCCTCCGCTGCAACGAAAAAATCAAATTCGCAGCCCTCCTAGAACGGGGTATCGCCCTCGGCTTCGACGCCGTAGTCACCGGTCACTACGCCCGACTCACCCAACCAGCCGACGGCGGCGACGGCTACCTGCGCCGCGGCGTCGACCCCTAACAAAGACCAATCCTACGTGCTGGGCGTCCCTAGGCCACCACGAAATCGCCCACTGCATGTTCCCCGTCGGCGACACCATCAAACCCAAAAATCCGGGAAGAAGCCGCAGCCATGGGCTTCTCCGTTGCTAAAAACCAGACTCCTACGACATTTGCTTCATCCCCGACGGAAACACCCTAAGCCTTCCTCGGCGAACGCATCGGGCTCCGACCGGGCATGATCGTCGACACCGAAGGAAACAAACCTCCGGGAACACGATGGCGCCTGGAACTACACCATTGGGCAGCGCAAAGGACTCAACATCAAACAACCCGCCGCCGACGGCCAGCCCCGCTATGTGACGGACATCAACGCCCAAACCGGCACGGTGACCGTTGAGTCGCGCCGGGATTTGTCGGTGGGGGGTGATTGAGGCGGACCGGTTGAAGTACCTGCACCCGATGATGGATGGCAGTTTTGATGCTGATGTGCAGGTTCGGGCGCACGGGTCGGTGGTTCCCTGCCATGTGACGGTGGATCGGGAGGCGGATTTCATGCGCCTGGAGCTGAAGAAAGCGCTCCAGGGCGTGGCGCGGGGCCAGGCCGCGGTGCTGTATCTGCCGGACCCGGGCGGTGACATTGTGTTGGGGTCCGGGACGATCTGCGGCACGGCGAGCGTCTGATGGTTGCGTTTGTGCTGGGGGTGATGCCGGGGACGGACATGGTGGCCGCGGCGGATGTGATTGCCGGCGAGACCGGTGATGTGCGGGCGATTCCGCGGTTGCCGGCCCGGGGCATCATGTCTGATGCGGTTGGTGCCACGTGCGCGTTATTGCCGGATGCGCCGGTGGCTGCTGGTCCCCGAAGTTGGCGGCTTGAGGCTCGGCCGCAGCTCATAACCCGGCGGCTGTGGGATCAGGCGGAGCGGGACCTTGACCTATTGGAGGCCGAATGGGGTTCGTCGGGTTTTACGGTGCAGGTGGCTGCGTTGGGTCCGTGGAGCCTGGCCGCCCAGGTGGAGTTGCCCAATGGGCATTTGGCGGTGACGGATCCGGCGCGCTGCACGACCTCACCGAGATCGTGACCTATGGCCTGGCCGAGCATGCGTCCCGGCTGCGGCGCAGGTTTCACGGCGAGGTGAACATCCAGGTTAACGAGCCGCTTCTGGCCGCTCTGAATCGTGGCGAGATAGCGGGTACGAACGATTTTGATGTGTTGCGGCCAGTCCCGGCCAAGGAACTGGGGGAGCGGTTGCATTATGTGTTCGAATCTCTGCCGGGGCGGCGTCTCCTCGGGAGCGGTTCCCGCCCGCTTTTCGACGTGGCCCGCATCGCGCAGCCGGACGCCGTTATCGTGCCCCAATCCGCGCTGGTGGGTAGCGAACTTCTCGATGGTTGCGCGGCCGCATTGGATGCGGGCATCGGGGTTTCTCTAGGCCGTGTGACGCTGGGTAATGATGTCGATGATGCCCGCGATGTGGCCATACAAATCGCACAGCTTTTCGACGAGCTTCGCATGGATCGCGCCATAATCCCGGAGTTGGTGGATGTGACGAACGCCCGGGAGTTCACCTCCGGCGACCTGGTGTCGGTGGCTCGGGCGCTGGCGTGCGCCCGGGTGGCGGATGAAATCCTGGTGCGGGACGTGGGGGATCTTTAAATGTGGTTAATCTGTTAAAAGGTCGATGAAGGTCATGGCTTATCAAGATTCAATGAATAAGATTCAATATTCTAATGGTCTTTGATGTATAACTTTTTGCCTTTATGAATATTTGATAAAAAAACAACTAAGCTAAGCGTCATGACTAATCCTGCTAAAGCTCTATATGATATCCTCGCAGCCTGGAGGGAGGCCTCTACTTCAAACGATGAGGTAAGGCGACTTGGAAGCCAGGATGGGTGGGAGCAACAATTTCGCGCCATTGAGTTACTCAAAGATATTAATCAGCTCATTACTATTGCTGAAAACGAGGGAGAAGATGTATCAGCTGCAAGGGAAGCCTTTCCTGGGTGGCGAAATATGGTTTTTGCCTACTCTGGTGGCTGGGATGCGCTTTCGTCTCATACAATCAATGAATTCGATATGCTTCTCTTAAGTATGTTTCAGGGAACAGTTAGTAAATATGTTCCAGAGTTTACTGATGATGGTAAGCAGTATCTAGAAGATTTCCTGGATATTGTTATGGAAAAACTGGAGGATGCTGAGCCATATTTTAAAAATTACGCATACCGGCTCGTTAGCCATATTCGTGGCGTTCTTGAGGAGTGGGAATATTGTGCTGAATTCCGTATCAGTGGGGCTATGCAAGATCTCAAGAATCTCATTGATTACTTAGCGGAGCAGCAACCAGAGGATACCTTTTGGCAAAAGGCTAAAAATGGTTTTAGTGGTTTCTTTAAGACTGGCCTGATTACAGCTGCTACAGCGGCGTTGTTGACTACGCCGGCTACGGAAGCTAGCAAGGCAATAATGTCAGGGGGTAAAGAATTAATATCAGAAATACGTGCCCAAACAGAACAGAAGCAATTACCTGTAGCTGAACCTGATGCTTCAGTTGAGTCAACTGATGAGACATCTGGGCCACAATAATCTAGAGTATGAACGTGATAAGTGAGATTGAGGCTTAGTTAGAGTGATTAGTGGGGCATCAGATTGAGTTTCCCAGCAACTCAATAAGCTTCATGGGGTTTGCTGGCCGCTATTGAGACGAGTTTCTTTGTCTAAGAGCATGATGAGAATTATTTTTGTCATTTTTACTTCCGTGGTTTACTGTGTGGTGCTAAATTTTTCTTCCATGAGAAGAACAGTAATCAGTGCATCTCTTACCATCATGACTGCTATGTCCCTGTCTTTGCCCGTGGTGGCGTCAGCCCAAGAGCAGGAAAATACTAAATCTATGGGGTCTATGGGCAGCTCCAGTGACAAAGATATGATTACGACTGCCGTTGCAGTGGCTGCAGTGGCCGGTCTAGCAGGTGGAATAACGTCTTCACTTCGGCAACATGGGCAGCTTCCACAAGTCCCTGGGCAGGTTCCGCCACCATATTATGGAAACTGCGAAAACGTTTGGGATGTGTTAGGACACCCCATTACTCGCTTTAATCCAGGGTATCGAGAAGAATTAGACCACGACAAAGATGGAATAGCTTGTGAGCGTGATCCGAGGAAGAAAAAGTAGTTCTTGCAGCTTATTTGGTTGCTGAGAAAACACGACTGAGACCTCAGGGCGACCGATAAGGTTACCCCACCGGGTTTTCCCTGGTGGGGGTTGGCTCCTTTGGGCGTCGTCAAGCAAGCTAGGGGGTTTGCAGCGGCCAGGCGGTATTCACGTCGCTCGCATCCTTGCCCCTGCCGAGTAAATATTTCTTGAAATCATTCTGCGACCGGTAGTAGCCCACCGCCTGAAACTCCATGAGCTGCTCCATGGTTTGGGGGCTGATTTGTGACGCAAATCGTTTCTTGGCCTGCTTCCACGCGATCCGCGCCGCGGCTAGGGCGTCACTAGTTGCCTCGTGCGCATTCTCTAATTGCACCTGGTATTCCTCGCATAATGCAGTGAGGGTCCGCTTACCCCGCCGGTAGGGGTCGAGGAGTTTATCCATCACATACGGGTCATAGACCGGTCCGGTTATCAGAAACCCCGGCTCCAGCGAATGCAGCACTGTTAAATCGTATGATGCGTTATACACGATGAGCGTGTACCCATCCGCCCACGCTTTTCTGATTGTGGCGATGGTTTCCGCAAGCACATCCGCGTGGGGGCGGCCGTGCTCCCGAGCATATTCCGTGGTAATGCCATGCACCTTGGTGGCGGCCTCGGGGATGGGAACGCCCGGGTCGGCAAGGAGTTCTTGGGGGTGGGCCCCGCCGGAGTCAATGTGTACGAGCGCGGAGGTAACAATGCGGGCTTCGAACGGGTTCGCTGACGTGGTTTCTAAATCGAAGCTTAAAACCTTGAGCGGGTTAAAAGGCTGGGTGAGACTATCCATGAACATGGTCCTAGCTGAGTGATCGGTTGATTGCTTACCACCTTAAAACACGCAGCGGACATGAGGGTAGCGTTCACGATCACACACCAAAAATTTAGAAAATAAGTTCGACTTACGACGGGTGGATGGTGGATGTGTGTCAATCACGGTGGTTAAACTCATCACTATGACTAATACCCCAGCAGAAACGACGGATACGCAGGAAATTCACCAGGAATGGCAGCGTCTTGCCTCCGAGGTGACCCGGCACCGGGAGCTCTATTACAATCAAACCCCCGAAATCACCGACGCGGAATTTGATGCACTATTCAAAAAGTTAGAGGCATTAGAGGCGGATCACCCGGAGCTCGCCACCCCGGATAGCCCACCCAGCAAGTCGGTGCCCCAGTCGAATCATCGTTCGAGAATGTGGAGCACCTGGAACGCATGCTCAGCCTCGATAACGTATTCGACGAGGAAGAACTCGACGAGTGGTTGCAGCGGGTCGACGCCCCGGAGTACGTGACCGAACTCAAGATCGACGGCCTGTCGTTGGCCCTCGTGTACCGTAACGGGGTGCTGGAACGCGCCGCCACCCGCGGCGATGGGCGCATCGGCGAAGACGTGACCGAAAACGCCAAGGTTATCCAGGACGTGCCGCATACACTTACCGCCACCGAGGAGTTTCCCATTCCCGACCTGTTAGAGGTGCGCGGTGAGGTGTTTATCGCAGTGGAGGACTTCGCCGAGGTCAACGAGCAACGCCAGAAGGATGGCGGTAAGCCCTTTGCTAACCCCCGTAATGCCGCGGCGGGCTCGCTGCGGCAAAAAGACTGTGAGGCCGTGCGCCGCCGGAAACTGCGCATGCTCTGCCACGGCATTGGGGCCACCGAAGGGTTCACCCCCGCATCCCAATACCATGCCTACGAGGCGCTGGCCGCGTGGGGCCTCCCGTGAGTACCTACACCAAGCTGGTGAAAACCATTAATGAGGTGCATAAGCAGGTCGCCTACTGGGAGAAGCATCGGGGCGATGCGGTGTGCGAAATGGATGGCCTGGTGGTGAAAGTGGACAGCATTGCCGAGCAGCGGCAACTCGGTGCCACCTCCCGGGCGCCCTGCTGAGCCATTGCCTACAAATATCCGCCAGAAGAGGTCCAAACCAAACTGTTAGACATTCACGAGGGCGTGGGTCGTACCGGACGGGTCACGCCGTACGCGATCATGGAACCGGTGTCGGTGGCCGGCAGCATTGTGGAGCTCGCCACCCTGCACAATCAAACCGAGGTGAAACGCAAAGGTGTGCTCATTGGCGACACCGTGGTGATCCGCAAGGCCGGGGAGATCATCCCCGAGGTGTTGGGCCCGGTCGTGGAGCGCCGCGACGGCACCGAACGCGAATACGTGTTCCCCGAAAACTGCCCCAGCTGCGGCACCAAGCTCGCTCCCCAGCGGGAAGGGGACGTGGACTGGCGGTGCCCTAACTCGCAGAAATGCCCGGCGCAGGTGGCCGCCCGCATCAAATACCTGGCTGATCGGGGCCGGTTCGACATTGAGGCGTTGGGGGAGAAGGCCGCTGAAGACCTGGTGCGTTCCGGAGTGCTGGTGGATGAGGGAGGGTTGTTCAATCTGACCGAGGCGGACCTATTGCGCACCAGCATTTACACGACGAAGAAGGGCACGCTCAACGCCACCGGCAAAAAACTGTTGAAGAATTTAGAGACCGCCAAGCACACGGATTTATGGCGGGTGATGGCCTCGTTATCCATCCGCATGGTGGGTAACACCGCGTCCCGGGCGTTAGCGTCCCGGTACCGGAGCCTCGATGCGTTGCGGGCGGCCACGGTGGAAGACATTGCCGAAACCGAGGGGGTGGGCCTGGTCATGGCGCAAAGCTTCAAGGACTGGTTTGAGGTCCAGTGGCATTGCGACATTGTGGACCAGTGGGCGAAAAGCGGCGTCACCATGGAGGATGATGCCTCGGATCAGCCGGAGCAGGTGCTAGCCGGCCTGACCGTGGTAGTGACCGGTAGCCCTGAGGGCTTCACCCGTGATTCCGCCAAAGGAAGCTATTATTTCCCGTGGTGGCAAGGCCTCTGGGTCGGTGTCGAAGAAAACCGACTATGTGGTGGTGGGGAGAAGGCCGGTTCAGAAGGAGAAAAAAAGCCCGTGATCTGGGGCTCACGATCCTGGACGAGGCCGGGTTCGTCCAGCTGCTTGCGACCGGCACCGTGGATGCCGCCGACGATACTGATGACGCGGATGGTGCTGATGCTGCCGACGAATAACCAGGGGTTGCCTAGTTCGCCTCATCCCGGCGCGTGGGTGGGGTGCTGAGCCCCCGAAGGTGGGCCGTTATGAGTTCCCGCATGATGTCCTCCTGCTGCCCTGCATGCGAGGGGATGGCGATGTTTGTTGCGGAGGCTTGCACGAGAGTAGGGGCGGGGTGCCCCACACCCCAGGCGTAGCAAATGTGGGCATGGATGCCGGCAATGAGCGGCAGTTCGGGGCATTCCGAAAGCTCAGGGCAGGTTTCTTGTACAAAATCCGTTAAAGTCTTCACCTGGTGCAGGATCTGTGTTTTAAAATTCACCACATCATCAACGGTGATGTTATGCTCCAGGGTATTTGTGAGTTCGCTCAGCAACGGGGGGAAGAGCGGTTGGGCGCAAGCCTTTTGGGCGAGTATCGTGGCCAACGCTTCCGGGCTCGTGCAATCATTGGCGGTGGCCGTGACATTGGTGACCCAGGTGGTGTATTCCGTCGTCAACAGTGAGAGCAGGATTGCTTCACGGGAGTGGAAGTAGCGGAGCACATTCGACTTGGCCAGGCCGACCTCGCGGGCAATCGCATTGAGCGAAAGGTCGGGGACCCGCGTGGTCGCCAGCATGCGGCGCGTTGTGTCCAAAATTACTTCCGAGCGGATTTTGCGCTGCTCATCGGTGTGGGCACGGCGAAAACTCTCCGGCACAATCCCTCCTGAAACCTCACTGACATACGGCCTCTGTTACCCTAGAATAAAGACCACCGGTCTGATACTTATGTTTGTGCCCAACCCAAGGAGCAACAGTGGCCATCCCACAAATTTCCCTTAATAATAACGTAGAGATTCCCCAATTAGGATTCGGGGTGTACCAAGTAGACCCCGCGGAAACGGAACGCGTCGTCAGCGACGCCCTTGCCGCAGGCTACCGTCACATTGACACCGCCGCAGCATATTTCAACGAAGAAGCCGTCGGCCGCGCCATCGCCAGCAGCGGCATCCCCCGAAACGAAATCTTCGTCACCACTAAACTATGGATCAGCGACGCCGGTGACGACGGCGCCCGCCGCGGTTTCGAACGATCCCGCACAAAACTAGGCCTGGACTACATCGACCTCTACCTCATCCACCAACCCTACGGTGACGTCTACGGCTCGTGGCGCACCCTGGAAAAAATCTATGCCGAAGGCGGCGCCCGCGCGATCGGCGTTTCTAACTTTGCGCCCGACCGCTACCTGGACCTGGTGCTCCACAACCAGATCGTGCCCGCGGTCAACCAGGTAGAAACCCACCCCTTCTTGCAGCGCACCGAGGAGCAACAATTCCTGGCCAAGCACGGCACCATCCTGGAATCGTGGGGTCCCTTCGCCGAAGGGCGAAACCAACTATTTACCAATGCGGTCCTGACGAAAATTGGCGACCAATATGGTAAAACCACGGCACAGGTGGTGCTCCGGTGGTTCATCCAACGCGGCATCATCGTTATCCCCAAGTCCGTTCGCCCCGAACGCATGGCCGAAAACCTCGACATTTTCGACTTCGAACTGTCTGAAACAGACATGGCGGCCATCGCCACACTCGGCGGTGACGCCTCCCTGTTCATTGACCACACCAGCCCCGAAGCTGTCGAAATGCTCGTTCATGCGTTGACGATTGAATAAGCTTTAATGTGACTATTAATAATGGTACGGTGACTACGCGTTCTGCTGATGATGGGGTGAATGCTTCGCTTGACGACGGCCTGGCGGATCAGAATGTGACCCTTCGATTACTATTAATGGTGGCACTGTGAAGGTTTATGCTGATGCTGATGGTTTTGGATTCTAACGGTGATCTGACTATCACCGGTGGCAGCACTACGGTGGTTGGTATCGGCAGTGGTGGTATGCCGCAGACCCCTACGGTTGGGCAGGGGTGGATTCAGCAGAATGTGACGGTGAAGGCCCAGGACCAGGTGAAGGTCACTGATAGTAATGACGCTGAGGTGGTGTCGTTGACGGCGGAGCAGGCTGCGACCTCGTTGTTTGTTTCTACGCCGCAGATTATGGAGGGGCAAACTTACAAGGTGACTAGTGGGTCGGCCACGACCGAGGTGGTGGCGGGGGAGAACGCTCAGGGTGGGTTTGGTGCCGGCCCCGGTGGGGTTGGCGGCCCTGGGGCTGGTGGTAGCAGTGATTTGGGTGTGGTGCCCCCGGAGAATGGTGATCTGCGGGCGCCTGCCCTCACCGGCAGCAGCCGCCGCGGCGAAAACAAACCAGCCGACGGGTGACTCATCCTCATAACAGTGGGGGAGTGGCAGGGTAATGAGCTTCCTCGGCCCTTGGTTTACGCACCCAGGGGCCGGGGATTTTTGCTGTAGCTACTGTTTTTGTGGGGTTATTCAATGAGTTGGTCGTCACAATATTCCCTGTTAGTTAATGACTTAGTATCCGTAGTCTTAATTAACAGGGAGTAGTTCGTTAACTATCACACAACCCTGGGCTGTGTTAATCATCGTAAACGAGTTTCACCTTCATTCCTCGTAGCGATTCCAAATCGACTACTGGGTCCATAGCTGCGAATTTGCGTGCGTCTGAATTGGTAAGAATCTCAATAGGGTCATCTAAATCAGGATCATCGAAACTCTCATCATTCACCCACAAAGCTAAAAACGGCCTTTTGAGTTCCAGGTCAAGCCACGCACCAGACTCTACTAAATCATTCAAAAGCACCTGCTCAAAATTCTCATACAACCCATACCGCCCCAATACTGCCGGTGGACGGGCTTCGTCAGCAACCCGATGGAATATATCTTTAGCCATCACCATCACCTAGATCTTCTAAAAGGGAATCCTTTGTTTACAATTGTACCATCTGCCAACGCTTCCGTGACACCGTCACCTTGAGTTGAAACACACTGTTGATTTTAAAAGTAGGCCGCGTTTCACCCTCCACACGAGGCATAGGAGCCTCACCAATATAGACAGCTAACTCCACTGTTCTTGATCCGGAGTTGGGTTCGAATTCTTCAGGTACGATGGCCTCTTTAGGTAGCTCGACCGTTTTGTACAAAGCGGTACCCCAACGCCAATAGGTTCAACCCGGTCAGGATTGAAAATAATGTCATGAACCACCCCTTTATCAGCGTCACCAAGCCATTCCTTCAGCCCTTCATCACCATTCTCAAACTCAGGGAAAAATGTTTTACCATCATCCGGAAGCCTTGCTTCTCCACTTCTAAGCAAATCTGCTACATCAGTTTGCTTTTTAAAAGAATGCATCCCGGAAATCCTACCTCTCCTAACTCCACCGTTGGTAATGTGGTCCATGGGAACAGTTCCGTCGTGCTGTCCCCGTTCTCTCTCAAGTTTCTCCCACAGCTCATTATTTTTCCCTGTTATTCTCGCATGATTGAAGCCCGAAAACATCAACCCAGATAACGGGGTTGGTGACGTATCCTTGTGCTGTACCGAGATTGGCGAGTAGTCCGAGTGGGTCTTGGGCGTTATACACCCCAGCATGCGGGTCATAATAGCGGAACCGGTTATACACCCACCCCGATTCTGCGTCTTCATACTGGCCGGTAAACAGTAGTGGTGTGCTAACCTCGCCTGCCCAATGCCGTTTCCCGAACAGAGTATAAGTGGCATAACCAACAACCTCACCCGTCGTGGGGTTGATGAGTTCCTAGGGGCGCCCGCGAGGTCGCAGACCATGGAGTAAAACACCGCATCCACACGCTGTTGCGGCCACCCCAACACACCACCAGCACCATTATTGGGATTGTTGTGCTGGTTGTAGGAACCATCAGTACTATTATGCCCACCAGTGCCACCAGGGTAATAACCAGTCCCACCATCTTGATGAGCCGTGGAACCAGTGGTGTTGGTGTTGATGGTGATCTGCCCCAGGATCTCCCCGGTACCAGGATCGGTAGGCCATAACCGGGCTGATCCCACCACATGCGGGTCCATAACATTGACCGTGTGGTATTCGCCGAAGAGCACGTCCCCTTCGTGCAGGAACATGACCTGGCTTGTGACCTCGCCTGTTGTGGTGTTGATTTGTTCTTTCCCAACCCTACGACATGCGCCATCATACAGGTATCGCCAACCTACACCTGGATGGTCGGAGTCCTCGTAGCCTACGGGTTGGGTCCCTGATTCATAGTAGAAATGCTTCACCAAGGGTTTCTTCGACAACCGCTTCGTCACCGTCTGGGTCACCCTGCCAGCTTTATCGTAAGTAAACCTGGTGCGGCCTACTTGGTGGGGCATGGTGCCCCCATAGGTATCTACATCATCAGCCCACCTAGTAGCAGTATCCGGGTGGAGTTTCGTGAGTACACCGGCTTGGCTGTACGAATACGACTCCTCACCACCACCAGGCCTGCATTGGTTAGGCTGGCTGGAACCGGCCTGTGGATACTGTGCTTGCGATGATGCCCCAACATGATTTCCTTGGGATGTATTCCCACCTGCTTGTTGGTGGATAACGCGTGTGACTCTGCCCATTGGGTCTACATCATAGGAGGTTTCCACACCCCGAATCCGGTCGGTGATCTGGGTGATGACATCATCGGCCCGCCATGTGAACACCCGGTCAATCACACCCACAGCATGGTACTCATCCTGATGCTGGGAAGAATCATTATGGACACTAGCATTTGTGGGATCAGCACCATGTTGTTTGTTTCCTGGTGTGAGAGCATGCACTTGGTCCCTGACCAGGCGGTGATTGCGGTCATAGTCAAACGAGCGAACAATAGATCCCACATGCGACCAGGAGCGCATGCCCGTATCATCTACACCGAACGATAAGGATGCCACCTCTGTGTCTCCTAGTGTGTAGGTGCTGTTCCGCAGCACACCCTGATCATCAAACAGTGGGGTTTCCGACACCTGTTTCCCGTCCGGGAGTGTGTGGGTGATCGCTTCCACGCCACCCAACCTCCCGTAGGTGAAGGCCATGGTGTGGGATTCACCCGAATACAAGGTAGTGGTTTCCGTAAGGGACCTGCCGTACTCATCATAGGAGTAATCCGTGGTGCACCACCGGTTCGTGACCTTTGTGATTTTCCCTAACGCATCCCGCTGGTAGGTTGTAGTGTTTCCCTGATCATCAAGGGTTTCTGTCATGCGGCCATAGGGGTCGAACATGGTGGTCATAGTCCCCGCACCAGTAGTAACATCAAGCCGTAACTTATCAGGGGTGGTGTGTGACTGAGTGATAAGGCCGTTATAATCCACCTCCTTTACAATGGAGCCGTCTAGGTCATAGTGCAGCTGCCAAGTGTGCCCGTCCGCATTCGTCACAGCAACGGGTTCCATCTGGGTGTTATAGGTATAGCGGGTGACGCCACCATTCGGGGCAATAACTTCGTTGACCTGATCAAACACGGTGTATCGGGTTGTGGTCTTGGCGCCGGTTTCGTTCACCGTTTGGGTGAGGTTTCCTTCCCCGTCATAGGTGCCGGACCGCCAACTCCCATCAGGGTTCATAACCTTGGTCACCCACCCTTCAGGCGAGTACTCGATTGTGGTCACATTCCCTACCGGGTCAATCACTTCCGTTACCAACCCACGCACATCCCTCGTGACCGATGACCTTCTGCCTGCGGGATCGGTGGACGCTACGGGCCGACCAGCGTTATCACACTCCATACTGCGTACTAATCCGCTGGGTGTGATTGTGGCTTTCGGTACGATACCGGTTACCCGCCATTCGTACTCAAACCTGGTCACAACTCCTAATGGGTCGGTGATGCTGGTAACCATGCCGGCGGCATCTACCTCGTACTCGGTGGTAAGCCCATCCCGGCCGGTAACCCGGGCGGGTTCGCCCCACGCACCAGGGGTGATCGTCTCTGTGGTTCCGTCACCAAAATCAATCCGGGTAACAGTCCCGTACTCGTCACGGTCAATCTGAGTGACCACACCAGTGTTCGATGTTTCCCGAATGATTTGGTGGTGCTGGTCGTATTCCCGATCCGTCACCACACCTTCCGGGGTAATGATCCGCCACACATCACCCGTCGGGGTCGACCGGTACACCGTGGGTCGGATATCCCCCCAAAAACTCGTCACGCAAAAGCTCCTCGGGGATCGACCAGGACTCATTATCCCGGGTACTTGTCCGGCCCCGGCCCGTCAAACCAGCACCTTGAAGGCCTTTCTCCCGCAGAAGATGAGCTAATGGTAGTTTATCCAACCGATCAAAATACTCATTGATGCATGTGTCGCCGATTTCTGCAGGGTCACCGTGGAACTCGCCTGCGCATTCTAGGGCGACACACACGGTGCCGTCTTCTGGGGCGTCATCACCAGTATCTTTCAGCCACACGGCCACATTGGGGAACATACCCCCAGTACCTACCTGGGCAACAACCCTACCCTGGTCGTCGAATCGGTAATGGTAGGAGTGCCCATTCCTATCCGCCCACCTAAACGGACGATGCTGGTCATCATAAAAATACCGTAGTGCCCCAGCGGCGGAGTTAATAACCTTCAGTAAGCGGCCTTTACCATCATAATTATACGATGCCAACCGGAACGGCTCCTCACCCGGGTGGGTTTCATCATTCCGCACCCAAATAGACAACAGGCGATGAATCCGGTTATGCCACTTCAACTCCAACACAGTGCCGTCACTTCGCCACATGGATACCAGGTGACCGGTTTCTTGTTCGTAGTCGTATTCGATCCACGCACCAGAATGATGCACCACCGTAGACAACTGAACCTCAACACCCAAACCAAACGTGTCAGCTACCGAACCCGGGGACAACATATTCACGAACGAGTTCGATGCCTCCCACACACCAGAACCATCAACATTGGTGTTGGAATCATTCTGGGGGTTATCAGTATCAGCCTGATCATTATCAGAGCTATTCTGTGAGACAGCAGAATCGTTCACAGGAACAGCGGAATTGTGAACGCCTGAAGCAGAAGCACCGGTGGAATCAGCCCTGCCATCCATGTCTGCATTATTCATGCCATAAGCATGAGTTTTATCCGCTACATCCTCATCATGCAATGTATTGTTATCATCGTCGATGGTTCGTTCTCTGCGGGTCAGCTCCCCGGTTTCCTCATCCAGACGGTACACGTAATTCCTGGGCGCGTCCCCTGTGATCGTATAATCCGGCACGGGCCCGTCGGGCCGGTAACATGGCTTCCCATCGTGGGTTTCACTTCCTGCTACACCAAACACATAGGTAATACCCTGGCTGATGTTGCGTACTCGGTATGCCCCGTCCACAAACGACAGTCGCCACGGGCGGCCTGTGTCTCCCACCTCTGTGCCGTCTACTGGGGCTGGCGGGAACTCCAGGAGCGCCCCGTCCGGGGTCATCATTAACACCTGGTCTGGGAGGATTTCGATCCTGCAATCCAATGTCGTGTTCCACCCCGGGCCGAACACCCTACTAGTGTCCATACCCGAGTCCGTGTTCCGGGCCACCACCATTGGTAGCATGCCGCCAATACGCACATCGGTGGCGGAATCAATCATGGCGCCTGTTGCCATATCCACTGGCTCCATGCCGGGGAGTTTGCATTCATTTCCCCGACACAGGTTTTTCGGCCCGTTCATCCCTAACTTATCTTTCGCCGCCCCTAACGCCTCAGACAGCGCTTTCCCCGGTCTTGTCCCTTTTAACGCATCGAGTATTTTCCCTCTAGGCAGGAACGTAGTCATATCCGAAGCAAACTCTTGCCACGAACAATTCCCCGTCAAACATAATAACCCCTTTAATTCCAACCCTAGAGTTTTTAACGGCATCCCGAGGACCGGCATTGATGCTAATAAACCACCAATAGACTGCAACACATCCGAAATATCACGCAACAGATCTGCATGCTTCGACACCCAGTCTTTGAATGCCTCCCATTTTTCTTCCACCCAATTCGGGTTCTCCTCAAACCGTTTCCTGGCCTGCGACCTAATAGCAGTAACCGTGGCCTGCACCTCGGTACTGAGCGTGGATTTAATCCCCGCACCCTTAGCAACATCCGCATCAAACACCGTAGTCGCCCGCAAATGCTCCGCTTTTTAGCTGCTTCGAATGCTGCCTGGGCGGCAGCCAGTTCTGACTGGGCTGCTGTAGCAGTACTCGCGGTAATCGCATTCACCCCAGGCAGGGCAGCTGTCGCCACCGCCGTCGCGGTAGCTACCTTCGCCGTAGCCGCGGCCCGGACAACGTTTGCCTCACAAAGGTTATAATTCGCCACCGCGGTTTGTACCGCAGTGTGATCTATCGCAGCAGTGGCTGTCAGGGCATTCATCTGGGTTTGCGCCGAAGTTAAGGCTTCCGCGTATTTGGTAACAGCTATGCTTACCCCACCATGGGCCTCACCCGTGATCGTCAGGTGCTTCGGGAACTCCCCATGGATCAGTTCCCGATACCGATCCCCCTCGCTGCCTAGGAACCCACCATCATTAATAGCACGCAACGATGCAGCGGTTGTTAACGCGTTCTCGGCGAATACCCGCCACCTGCGGGCGAATTCGAACACCTCCGCCTGGTTACCGCCAATCCTGAACTCGTTTTGCTGATAGAGAAGAAACGGCTTTAGAGGTAAAACAGGCATAACAACAACCTTCAAAAGATGGGGGGAAGTGGGAAGAAAATAAAGAGGGGAAAGGATCAAACCAGGGGGCAGAGGGTTGTTACCCCACCGGCTTTCGGACACCAACGGTGCACAAACTATAAGAAAATCTAGGGCAACACGCCACAATAATCTGCCGGCACAGCATCATCATGAGCCTCCAAGGATGGGTTATTCAACCAAAGTTTCAAAGAATATTATGAAGTAAGATAGCAGGCAGGCCACCCACCATTGCCAGCCAGAACGCGGTTACTAGCCTCCCATCAGGAAATAACTACATAAAACTCTCAGAGGGCACTCATATGTTGCTTATTACTTGCTATATTATTATCAATAAGCGTCAGACTTCTTATGTATGAAGATTCCCATATCAACCAGGTTTCATTCACTACATATCGATCACCCCATAGAATATTTAGATATGACATTCATCACGTAGATGATATGCAGCTCCAAAAAAGCTTCTTCCCGAACAAAACACACCCCACACACACTTCCCTCCCCACTGTACGGCAATCCACCACCCATCCCGCACCAACAGATGGCGGATCAGAAAAACATACCGCCCACCTTGACTCCTAAAGAAGAGTCATGAGTTATTAATGCCCTGGGTGGTCAAGCCCCATTTCCCAGCAGCTGAATAAGTCTCGGCGAATCAACGCTTCATTACGAACATCCCGCAGATTGATGCGCGCCAAATATATTGGGTCTTTGGCAACCCACGCTTGTCGACGTCGCAAAGCGATAGCACTCATGTTCTAAATCTGGTGTCAGAGGTGTCCACGCACTCTTGTACCCTGATAAACCATGAACGCTAAACACCAAGTCCTCCTCGCCGAAGAACAATACGCAACCGAATTAGCCTTCCTCGCCGCCTACGACCAAGGGCCCAAGCCACCAGGCTGGCTGCTTACCCCCCGCGCCGTCGTCACCTTCGTCTGCGGCGAAACCGGACTCCGACTGAGACAAAGACGCCAAAACCGAACACCCCGAACTACCAGCCCGAATGGACATCACCGCCAAATTCATCGGCGACCGGGCCCTCGTCGAACGCTGCGTCGTCACCCTCGCCGGCAGCCGGGCGCTCATGCTGGTAGGCGAACCCGGCACCGCAAAATCCATGCTCTCCGAACTCCTCGCCGCCGCCATCTGCGGCTCCAGCGAACTCACCGTCCAAGGCAGCGCCGGCACCACCGAAGACCAACTCCGCTACGGCTGGAACTACGCCATGCTGCTAGCCCACGGGCCCAGCACCGAAGCACTCGTCCCATCACCCGTCCTCCAAGCCATGGCCACCGGCAAAGTCGCCCGCATCGAAGAAATCACCCGATGCCAACCCGAAATCCAAGACGCACTCGTCCCCATTCTCTCCGAGCGCCGCATGGCCATACCCGAACTCGGCGAACACTCCGAAGCCGCCCGCGAAGGCTTCTGCGTCATCGCCACCGCCAACCTTAGGGACAAAGGTGTCAGCGAAATGAGTGCCGCACTCAAACGACGCTTCAACTTCGAACACATCGACCCCATCGCCGACCGGAACGTAGAAGTCAATCTCGTAAAAACGAAAACCCAACAAGCTATCGACAAAGCACAAGCCCAAGGCACCGTCGACACCGTGGTCGTGGAAACCCTCGTCACCATCTTCCGGGACCTCCGCCAGGGGCTCACCACCGAAGGCTGGGCGGTCGAAAAACCCGGCAGTATCATGTCCACCGCCGAAGCCGTCGCCATCTCCTCCTCCATCGCATTAAGCTCCGTTTACTTCCCCTCAATGAATCTGCCGTCAGTCTCATTCCCGGGCACCTGCTCGGCGCAGTCCGTAAAGACGACGACAAAGACGCCACTCGGCTGCAAGCCTATTGGGACTCCGTTGTCCGCCGCCGCGCCAAAAAACCCGGCATCAAGGGCGCCGATGTGAAGGCTTGGCAACTTCTCTGGGATCGTCAGGGAAGATGTGATGGCCCAATGACCGAACAACACATTCTCGACCAACTCGAACGAGTGGTCGAAAAAGAATACATTTTTCGGGTGCGGCACCACTCGCCAGCCTGCGCCCATGCCGTGGTGCAAAGCCGCCGAAGCCCTCCAGCCAGAAGCTATCGCCGTGGAAATGCCGGCCGACACCAAACCCATGCTCCCATGGATCATCCCGACGACACCAAAGCGCCCATCGCCCTGGCCGTGGCCGCCGAAAACACCCAACTCGGCTTCACCCTTCGCCGACTTTTTCACCCGAACTCGCGATCATGCGCTGGGCGCATCGAAATAATGTTCCCATCCACCTCATCGACCTGCCGGTCGGCGCACCCCACCCGCAGACCCCGACGAACCAGCCGCTGCTGATTCAGTCGCCACCGATGCGGATTCGCAGCCGCCCGTCGACGTGGACAAACTCGTCAGCGCCGAAGCCTGGGACACCAAAGTTGAAACCCTCGCCGTCGGCGCCCGCTGGCAAGACGTCCGCCGGGCCGCCCTCGCCGTCGGGGTAGGTACCCGTTTGGCCGAACCGGGCGTTGACCCCTACCATGCGCGCCGAGAGGCACACATGCGGGCGCAGCTTGCCGAACTGGGGGAGAAAACCCTGGTGGTGGTGGGCTCCTACCACTGCCTCGGGCTGCTGGACGGTGATCCTGAGGTGCCCGCCACCGTCTCCCCGGTGAACATGTCACTCGTCCGTTATAGTTTTGCGCAATTGGATTCCCGGTCGGGGTATGCCTCCGGCATTAGGGACCCCTATTGGCAGCAACGCATGCTCGGCATCACTTCGGCCGGGGTGACGGATCTTATCAACGACGTCATTGTGGACGTGGCGCGGGAATGCCGCACCCAGGGCGAACCCGCCGGCACCGGGGAAATTGCCGAAGCCATCCGTTGCGCCCACGACCTCGCCCGCCTGCGTGGCCTGCCCAATCCCGGCAGGCGGGAAGTGCTTGAGGCCCTCAACACGGTATTTTCTTACGGATCCGTCACCGGCCGGGGGCGCATTGTCGCCCAATCACTGCAAAAAGTCATGGTGGGCGATGTGACCGGTGAGCTGCCCCCGGACGCACCCGTGCCGGTACTAGAGCAACAAGTTCGGGCGAAACTTGCCGAGCTTGGCCTGCCGTCCAAGGAACGCACCGCAACCATCACCAAACAAATCGATCCCTTTTAAGGGCGGCAAGGATTTTGAACGACACCTGGTGTTAGCGCAGCTCGCCGTCCTGGATGTGCCCTATGAACGGGATCGGGTAACCGGAATGAATCGAGGATTCGAATCCCGCTCCTACTCGGCGACCTGCACGTTTGATTCCAGCACTGCCGCCACCCTGGGCATGCGGGCCGCCTGGGGGGTCAACCTGGCCCAGGCCGCAAAAACCATGCTGGCCGCCGAGTTGGCCACCGCGGCAGACGACCCAGCCAGCACGATTGACGTACTCCGCAAGGCCGCAAGCATTGGGGCCGACGATGCGCCTCTGCCAGGCCACCCAATTAGTGGAAAACACTCTGGTTGCTAGGTTGAACTTCCAGGATGCCATTAACGCCATTGACATTCTCATCGGGGTTGCCGGGGGCCGGGAGCCGGCCGCCAAGCTGCTGCGGGATACCACCCGTGACTATTGCACCAAGGTGAGCGAAATCCTCGGCGGGGTTGTGGTGCGAGAAATCGCCGGCATTGCCGGCTCCGACGAACTGGAACACGCCCGCATGCTGGGGTTCGCCGCGGGCCTCATGGAAACCCATTCCGTGAGCATTCAGGCGGCGATTAATAAGGTCAAGGTTGACGGTTCGCCGCTCATGCAAGGCGCGGCGTGCGCCATCATGCCTGACGAGCATTCCGCATCCTTCGTGGGCAGCTGGATCGACACCGCCGGCAGCCAGGCGCGGCAAACCAGCTACCGTCGGCTGGTTGGGTTCCTGGCCGCTTCCCGCGGGCTCTGGTACGACCACCCCATCATGGATGGGATTATCGACCGGGTGTCGTCCCTGTCCGACCCCATGTTTGTGCAGGCCCTCCCCACGCTGCGGGGTGCCTTCGACACGGTGGCTCCCGCAGAGCGGGAACAGTTCCTCGACCGGTTGTCGGCCCAGGTGGGGCGCATTGACGCAACCCTGATGATAGCGCCGGAGCAGATTGAGGCGAACGCCCGGGCCGACGTGGCAGCGAGGGCTAGGCTGGCGGCCTTGGGCCTGGCCGACCTGCGGTTCACCCCGGCGATGCGCTGGCGGTTGATTCTCGGCGCCGAACCCGAAACCCTCGACAGTGCTGGTGGGCGCATGGCGAGTGCTCTCGAAGAACTCTATGGCACAGACAACCGTCAGCAAGGACCACGCAGGGAATCCGATGGCCGGGTTCACGCCGCCGGCAATGGCCCCAGCCAATTGGGGGTGCGACAGTGGCAGGAGGAAATCACCGCCCTTTTGGCACCGACCAGTTACAAGAAATCTTCGGCAAGGCCGCCGACATGGGTCGCAGCGACGTTATCACCAGCCTTGATGCGGAAAGCGTGCGACCATCCGTAGAGCTCCTCACCACGGTGCTCAACCTGAAAGGCGCCCTCCCCGAGAGCAGGCTGCGGCAGTTGCGACCCCTCGTGAGCAAAATCGTGTCGGAACTCTCGAAAGAATTAGCATCGCAGCTGAGCCCCTGCCCTGGGTGGCATGGCGAACACGAAACCATCGCGGCGGAAATCACCGCGGTTAGATCTGCCGGCGACGGTGCGTAACAACCTGAAACACACGGTGATGGTGAATAGTCGGCCGCAGATCATTCCGGTGACCCCTGATTTTTCCGCGCCCCAGAGCGGAAGGTTTCGCCCCTGGCACATTATCGTGCTCGTGGATGTCTCCGGGTCGATGGAGCCCTCCACGGTGTTTGCCGCCATGACCGCAGGAATTCTCGCCGGGGTAAACACATTCAAGGTAAGTTTTATCACCTTCGACACGTCGGTGATTGATTTGACCGGGCACGTGGAGGATCCCCTGAATTGCTGCTGGAAATCAAGGTTGGTGGTGGCACTAACATTTGCCCAAGGCGTGCGGTATGCGGCAAGCCAGGTGACGAATCCCACCAAGACGATTCTGGTGCTCATCAGCGACTTTGAGGAATGGGGTTCCGTGAATAATCTGACCCATGAGATTGCCACCTTGGCGGATTCGGGAGTGAAACTGATCGGTTGTGCCGCGCTCGATGATGACGGCAAGGCAGCCTATAACGTGGGCATTGCCGAATCCGTGGCGGCGGCCGGCATGCGGGTGGCCTGCGTGTCACCCCTGGAATTGACCCGCTGGGTGCGGGAGGTTATCCAATGAGCGCAACACCACTACCATCGTTAGCTCCCGGGGTGTCCGCCGACGCCTTGGCGGTCATTCCCAGCCGACTGCTCAAACGCGCCGAAAAATTAGCGGCCGACAGCGACTCCTGGCAGGTGACGCTTGTCGACGACGGGTTCCGGGTGGAAGTCGGCACCACTACCGTCACCTATGTAGAAAACAAATTCGAATGCAGTTGCCTCATTAGTCCCAAGTGCGCCCACATCGGGGCGGTGTGCATGGCCGCCCCAATTGCCGCCGAGGCTGAGGATTCCGCCGAGCCGTCTGCGGGAAGCGTCGACAAGCCTGCGGCGGACAAGGCAACCACCGACACGGATTCGGCAGCGCAGGCCGCGTGGGCGAAGAAGCTGCCTGCGGTCGCGGACATCGCCGGTTGCGTATCCCAAGCCCAGGACATTACCTCCGCGATTTGCGACCAGGGATTAGCCAATCTCAGTGCCCGGTTTCATATGCAGCTGCTCGCCCTCGTGCGCACAACCAGGGTGGTGGGATTGCCGCGCCTCGAACGCGCCATCACCGCCCTCGCTACCCTCTCGCAAGACGCGCGAGTGGGGAAGCCTGTGGCGCGCGGGAAGTCGCCCGCCAGCTCTTCGCCGTCGCCATGGTTGCCCACCCTGCTGGACCGGGATCCCCGCGACCGGGACGCCATCGGTGCCGCCCGGCGCGCCTATAAGCCACTGGAGTTATCGGGGGCGCAGAACGCCACGTTTATCCCCTCTACGCCGAACCGATCGTGACTACGTCGGGGTTTGCCGGGATGTCTATCACGCTATGCACCCGTGGCGGCGACATGTTTTCCATCACGAAAACCCCGCCCGGGGATGCGAGCGCGGTTCCCACGATTTGGTATGGTCCGGTGCGGCTTGGGGACATGCATTGCAGTCATGCCCACCTGGCCCGGCATACGCTGCTCGCGAGGCGGCGGCAAGGGGTCCGCCGACGGGCGCATCGGCTCCGGCAAGGGGGTTCGGGCAGCCCTGGGGCAGGAGGTGAGCCTGGAGCTCATTCGGTCCCTCTCATTGCCGGGGGACCTGTCTTTGGTGAGCGGCGTTGTGTGCGATGCAACCTTGAAGGAACTGTCGCTGAACACCCGGGAGGGGATAGTGACGGTGAATTTCAGCGCCGCAGCACGTCGTACAAATATTCGAAACCTGGTGAATCTGATTCTGGCTACCAAGCCGGACGATCGGGGAGTGACCTGTCTCATCTCATGGTTCGGAGGTGGTGTGTCTCTGGCCGGAAGACAACTGGCTTCAGCTGAAACCGGAACAAGGCGGTCGAATATTTCCGGGCCTGGACTCGGTGTCGGCGCCGGCGGGTATGCCGGTTGGTAACCAGCAGCAAACCGATTTTGCCGCCCCACCAACCAGGGAGTGTCTGATGTACTCACGGTGTGGCTGGAGCGGTGCGCCCTGGGTGGCCGTGGCGCGATTCGGGCGCACCATGCCGCCTGCGCCGCCGACGTGCGACTGTTGAACGATGCGGGGGCACCATATGCTGCCGAATTATTGCAGCGCTTCGTCACCGACCCCACGCCCCGGCACGGATTATCCCTGGTTGCATATCTGCAATCGTAGGGCGACCAACTGGGGGAACGGGGGTTTGACCATGGTGACATGTTGCGGGTGAACATTCGATTACCGGATGTTACCGAAAGATGTCCACCATGGTCGTTATGATGTGCTCATAACCGTTGCGTTCGATCACATTCAACCACGCAGCGCTGGTTATCTCCCCGCTTGACGGTGTGGTGGCCACGCCTCACCGCAATCAATAATAATTTGTTTATATGTAGTGTTGAAGGATTATGACCTATGACTGACCTGCACTGGATTGCCGCCGGCGACTACCAACTCGCCCTCGACGGCACCACGATCACTGCCAAAAATGCTAAGGGCCGGGTGCTGAAAACTGTCCCGGCGAAGGCGAAGAAAACCCCCGAATACGAGCAGCTCAATAACTGCCGCATCTATTTGGAACAACACCAAAAAGAATGTTTGCGTCAGGTGAGCGAATGGTTCCTCAAGGGACTTCCGGTGCCGGTGCTGGTGGTGAGCGAGGTGTGGCCCGACCCCCTGTGGCGCGCCTGCTTCGAAAACCTTGTGGTGTGCGTGACCGCTACCGGTGATACGGGCCTGCTCCGGGACGTGTCCGACGGCCACCTGCACCTGGCCGATCTCGATGGGGAAGAGATTACCGTGCCCGTCGACGAGTCCGGTTCCATCACCATCCCGCACCCCGCCATCATTGCGGACATTGCCGACTGGCGGGAGTTCGCCGCCGAACTTGGGGTGTCGCAGGGGGTGGATCAGCTCTTCCGGGACATTTATGTGAAACCCGACGATGCTGTTGGCCGCCAGCAGGCTGTGCGTGCCTATACGGATGGCAGGTATGAAAAAGCCCAGGTGCTGATTGGTCGGAGCCGTGGTGGCGGGTTTACCACCACCATGCAGGAAGTTTCGCTCATTGTGGTGGAGGACGGTGTTGAGGTGCGTATCAGCCTTGATATTGACGCCTGGGATCCCTGGGAGGGCGGAACTATTGGGGAGCTGTCGTTCTACCAGGATGGGCAGTCGCTCCCACTGGAGAAGGTGGGGCCAATCACCTGGTCCGAGGGTATTCGTATGGCCGAATTCGTGTATGCCGGCCGCACTGTGGAATCCGCCGAAGAACCGTCATAAGGAGAAGAAAACACATGAGATCCCACACGTATTGTGGCATCGGGCGGCATGCTGCCGCTCACGCTCCCCGGCTCCCACGATGATACGGCCGATTCGGCCGCACCTGCGGACATTGTGCCGGTTGTTGCGCTTGCCGCCACAATGAACAGTGTCCCCGTGGTGCGGCTCATCCCCGAAACTCTTCTGACCGCCGAAACCTTTATCATGGGCCGACTCGGCCTGGAACCCCAGCCTCAGCCCCGCCAGGTGGGCCGCAGCCGGCCCCGCGCCATTGGTTTCCCCGCCTGGCCGATCATGACCGATCCGGACAACGCCGAACATGCCCTCAACCTGGTTGCTGACATTGAATGGGCGAAAAAGGTGGCGAAATCCCAAAAACAAAAGGTGTGGGACAGATTCCAGGAGCTCGCCCAAATGCTCAGCACGGCCGCCCCGCATTTCGCCCCGACCCTGTTGGAAGAACTCGCCCGCATTTTTGACGATTCGGGATCCCCGAAACTCGCCGTGCGTGCTTTCGGCAAGGCCCGCGAATTCGAACGCACGTACAGCCTGCCGGTTGATCTTGACCGGCATCGGCACGCCCTGACCGAATTCGCCCGCCGTGGCGTCATCTCTGCTAAGGAAATGGGTTTCGAAGCCACCAGTTGCATGCAGCGCATCTCTGACCCGGAGGCCGCCTACCAGTATTTCCTTGGGCTCATCACCGACCAGGTGAGTGCCGGCAGCGCCCCCTACGCTGGTCTGCCCCGCGATTTCTTGCGGGTGGCGAAACCCACCGGCCGCACCCCACAACAGGCCGGCAAGGAACTCCTCGACAGTATTTCCGAGTTAAGCGGCATGCGGCGTGCCCCCGTTGGCTTCGTGAAGGCCCTGGGCAAACACATGTCCGGACTGCTCGACCACCGGCCCGATGCTGTGATGCAGCTCTTTTCCACCCCACCAACTGACTATTATTCGTGGTACGGCGACCAAAAATTAGAAGACTGGACCACTGCCTTTATCGCTATCGGCGGGCTGAACATTCTGAAGGAAGACCCGGTGCATTTCCGGCGTTGGCTCCTGACCGTTCTCGATGCCTTGGTGGGCAGGTCCGATTATAGCCCCAGTCTGGTCGACCTCATCGTGTCGAATAGTGAGACGATTGCCGGCATTGAACTGGATGAGACCCATCTTGGTCTTCCCCTGGAGATTACCGAGGCGCTGATTGTTGCCGGCGCCCAGTGGCACCTCGATAATGTTTCATATGAGGAAAAACAACCAGCTGGAATCCTTCTTCGATCGAATCCAGTATTACCGGGACCACCGGCATAAAAACCTGACCCATTGCCTGGAGAATCCGCAGATCAAGGCGCACATGCTGTATGGCTGGACGTTGGAACGACTCATGAGGCGTGGTGATACCGTTGCTCAGGTGAATGGTGGCCTGCTGTACGATGAACTCTTGCAGGATGAATGCCGTCATTTGTGTACCGCACCACTGCCCACCCTTGACCGATTTGTCACAAGCTTGGCGCTTGCGGTCAAGGCACAGTTGCCGCTGGGGAAGCTGGAGCGTTTGATCGAGAAGGCGAATGTGGATGCTGCCACTGTTCTTGCCGCCAATCTTGCCCATGGACTCATTACCGAGCTCACCTGGCCGGAGTTGGAGCGTCACATTCATGCCATGCGTGACGAGTTGTCCCCGGGACGTGGTATTGGTCCCAGGCTGCAGATTACGGAATCCTATCCCGGTGTTGTGGCGTTTTGCGGCACTAAGGTTGCGGCAGTTTCCGGGGACACCACCCTCCTCGATACGAGGATGAGCACCAAGCACACCCCATTCGATATGATTTCCGTCCCAGATGTGGATGGCACCCGGGTGTTAGCGCTTGGCTATTCCGGCGGTAGTAGAATCTCGGCAACATGGGATGATGGCGAGGATGTTTCGCTGCTCCTGAGCGGCCAATCCTACCACTATGGTGTTCCCGAGCCGCGGCATAGCTCCCTTGCGATTCCCTGATGGTCGGCTGGTTGGTGATACCATCCTGCGTGCTACGAGCCGCGAGCTGAACCGCGGCGACAGCGTCGTGTACGGCGACAATGCCGGCAACATGTGGTATTCCGGTGACGAATACCACAGCTACCAGTGGTCCAGCATCATCACCCAATACGATCCAGCCACCGACACGTATATGAGGAACCAGCCGCCCAAACAGGTGGTCGATCTTGCCGAGGCCGCAGGCATCATCATGAACTGGGCATGGACCACGTTTCTTCCCGCCCCAGTTGATAACGATGCCGCCCAAGCAAAAATCATTCCCACCACCAATACCGGTGAGTTCTGTTGCATTGCGGGTCGTACCAATGATGAGAACCGGGACTATGTTCTGGTCACAGGGGATGGCACCCGCTATCTTCATGACATGCCGGTGTACGGCGTAACCACTTTTGGTGGTGTCACCCGCCTGGTAGGCGTCGAGGAGTCCAGCACGGTCCTGTACCTGCCCGGGGTTTCCGCCGTCCACAGTGAACTTGCAACCATACTGGATGATCGTGGGGAACCCCACTGGATGTATCAGCTGCCGTGGGTTGCTTGGAGGAATCTCACCCTACGTAACGAGGAAGCCTCCCACAGGTTGCGTGCTGTGCAGCCCGCTGATGTTGCTCCACTGCTGGCCGCCCTGGAACCGGATTCCAGCAAGCGCGGCACCACCGGAAACCAGGGGCGCGCTACCTCCGGGAAACGCGTGTATTCCGCACTGTCCCCGAACTGCCAACCGGGCTCCGCCGCCATGCAGGCAGCCGCCGACCTGTTGGGCACCGATGATCGGGAGCTGTGCGTCAGCGTGGTGCAGCTCGCCCTGTCCGTGCAGGCCAGCGTCGATAAGCTCACGAGTGCTTGCAACCATGCGCGGGTGCAGCACAAACGTGAGGCGATCGCGGCCCGAAACTCCGCTGCCACGCAGGAAGCCCCGGCGCCGAATGCCGGTGACGCTGATCGGCCGGCGCGCCCCGCCTACGCGGTCTGTGGCGAAAGTGCGACAGCTCGGGAAGTGATCGACGGGAAACGCGATGCCTCGCATATTGGTAAGAGCTATCCGTGGGGTTGGCTTTCGTTCGCGGGTCAGGAAAAAGCCCTGGTCTCCTGGGCTATGGGGCCGCTCACCCCACCGGCAGCCCGCATGGAGGCTGCCACGCTGCTGCGCAAAGCTTGCCGATGCCAAGATCGACAACCGCACGTGGCGGCAGGTGCTTATCGACTGGCATCGCATGTCCGAGAAGCCAGGTAAGGCCCGCGCCGGCCTTGCTCTTTGCCGATGCCGACACGCAGGTTATCGTCCTTGACACGCTGCACGGCGTCAAGAAGGGCACCAAACATCGCCTGCTCGTGGCCGGGGACAAGTTTCCCGAGACCGTGCGCGATGCCTCGGCCTTTGGGTGCCGCGAAAACCGCCCACGATCTTGGTGTCGAGCCGGGCATGAGCGCCGAGGAAATGCGTGACTGGGCCGATAAGTTAGAACACATGGAAGATATTGATTCCGGTGAGTGGTTGTCACGCATGCGGCCGCTTGTCGACGCCCTTACGGCCCGAACCTTCCTCACCGAAACCGCCGCAATCATGCTGCTTGCCGGTGGTTTTGAGACGTTCCCGCCCCGCGAACTCGCCATTGCGGCCTTCCGTCGCGCCGGCGGCGATGATCTCCGGGCCGCCGAGGAAGAACGGGCGAAAACTATCCGCCGGAAACTAAGGCTCACCCGCAAAAGCATCCTGGCCGCCACGGCACTCCTCACCAGGGTGGACCCGATGAGCCGGGAACTGCTCGCCACCGCTGCGTTCGACAATAATCCTGCGCTTGTCGACGCTTTCGTGGCCGGCCTTCCCGCCTGCGAACTGGTTATTCCCGACCAGCTCATGGAAAAATACCTTGCCGAACCGTGGGCTACATCCGACGAAAAAAATCCGCATCCTCTTCCAACTGCTCCGCCCCTTGAAACCTAAACCTCAATTCTCCGGGTGGAACGGTGGCATGGTCGCATCCATCGCATTGGATCTGGCCACCAACCTGCCAGCACAGGGATTTGCGGATGAGGCGGAAGCGACCACAGCGTGTTCGTTCTTGGTACACCAGCTCACCACGCTGAAAACCGCCACGGGTAAAAATATTTCCGGCAACCACACCTCCCTGCCGCTCGCCGGTGACATTAACCACATCAAAGACAGTCGTGAACACGAGTATTACTGGGGCTATAATTTGGATGCGTTCCGGGGTTTGTCGGAGGGGCATTTCGATAAGATCATTGCTGACCTAGGGGATGAGACGAAGTCTCGGCCTGCCGGTTGTTATCGTGATCCGCGGGTTTCTGCGCCTGCTGTTGTTGCTGAGGTGTGTCGGGAGCTTGGGCTTTCCGAGCCGGCTGCTGTGTATTTCCTTCAGCTACTCACCCTGGTCGATCCCACTGACGTGAATGTGAAGGCCTGGAATAAGTGGAAGAAGAAACAGTTTGATGAGGCCCGTGCCGAACTCGTTGCCCACGACCTTGTGGTTGAGGGGAAGCGTACTGGTGCTGGCCGAACCGTGTTTCTGCCTGGTGCGTGGTGGGAGGCCCAGTCGGGGAGTATGCCGGTTGAGGCGTGGAAGAGTAATTTTTATTTGATTCGGTATCGGGAGCGGTGTGAGAGCACGGTGCGATGGTGTCCGCCCACTGAGCCGTTTGACCAGTTGTTCCAGACCGTGTGGGGTCGGTGGTTGGCTGGGGATCGCCCCAGCTTTGATGCCCTCACCACCAAAAAATACCGGCGATAATCTGGGGTAATAATGGTTCGCTAAGCATGTCCGACCATCATGCTTGACTGGTGCCATGACCATACGCACACTCGTCGAGCCCCCGGAGCCGGAATCCACCACGCTGCACGCCGTCACCTTCACCAACACCGATGCCGGATCTGGCGTGGTGGTGGTCCGGTTGGTGCCCGAGGCCCTCATCCCGGCGGAGGAAGCAACCCTGCAGGTCCTGGGGTTGACGCCGACGCGAAGCAGGGAGTGGGGCACACCACGACGCGGTCCGTGGGGTTCCCCGCCTGGGTGATTTCCACCCACCCCGCCGACACCCGCCAGGCGTTACGGCTGGTGTCGGACTTGGAGTGGGCGCGAAACACCATGCCGAAGGTGGCGAAGATTGAGAAGAAATTCGCCACGATCCTTGCCGATCTGGGTGATTCGGCGCCGCATTTCGTCCCCACCCTCATGGAAGAACTAGCCCGCATCTTCGCCGCCGGCGGCAAGCAGGCCGCGGCGAAACGCGCCTTCGCCAAGGCCCGCGAATTCGAACGCACGTACGATCTGCCGGTGGATTCGTGGCGGCACCGGGCTGCGGCTACCGAATTTCGCCGCCCTCGGCATCATCGGTTCGGCCGACATGACTCGTGAGGCTCAGGCTGCCAGCAGTCGGTGCACCAACCCGCAAGAAGCCTACAAGTATTTCCTGTCGTTGTGCATCAACCAGATTCGCGCCGGTGGGCAGGTGTATACCGGAATGCTGCGTGACGTCATCCGACTGGGCAAAGCAGCCGGTCACAGCGCCGCCGATAGCGGTGTGCACCTGGTAGAGGGCATCGCCGGCAGCCCCGCCCTCAAGACGGTGCCCTGGCAGTTCTATAAGGAATTAGCCGAGCATATCCGGCCGGCAGTAATCCGGAAACCCGAACTGTACGCCCGGCTTTTCGCCCACAGCACCACACAGATCGACCGGTACGGCAGCGACCCGGGGAGTGGTTCACCATGATCTCCGACCTGGGGGTCGTCGACATCATCGCATCCGACCAGCGGGTTTTCGTGTCTTGGTTAGCGAACATCATCTGCCTGGAACCATACACGCCCCGCCGTGGTGGCGGCGACCTGACCCCCATCATCCGCGGCATCCGCGACAAGGCCGACCTGGTGCGTGGGCAGCACATCCCCGCGAACATCGCAAAAATCCCCCTGAAAATCCTCGCCACCCTCACCGCCGCGGGCGCGACCTGGGACAGAAACCCACTCAACAACCCGTGGGGGAGTCCAACCAGTGGCGTCGGGTTCTTCAGCGACTGCGCCACTGCCATGCCGGCGTTTTAGAACTCAGTGACCTGTGCGCTGATGCGGAGCTGCTCGCCGCTACCCTGGGTGATTTCTCCCTCGCCGACATTCCCCACCACGCGGTCCCAACCTTGGTGGCCTGCGGGGGCGTCGGGCTTTTCGACGCCCTCACTCAGGCTGCCCTGGACGAACTCGCCCGCGCCAACCACCCCCTCATTGGACGAACGAACTTTCGAAAACTTGTGGGTGGGATACCGCCGCAAACCCTCAGCCCCACCACCCGCGCCGCTATCACCCACCACTTTGACATCAGCCCGGCCACCATACTGGCGGCCAACCTCCACGCCGGCCTGCTCACTGAATACACCTGGCTGGAACTGGAAAACCGCTGGGCGGGCGTCGACAAGCGGCCCACCATCACACTGTGGGAATCCTACCCCGGCGTCATCGTCGCCACCCCGGACCGAATCGCCTACATCGAAAACAACACCACCATATCCGAACACGACCACGTCGACACCAACAGCGACGCCGGGCAAATCGCCGTGGGCGAAAACATTCTCACCATCCGATACGTGGCCGGCACCATCGGCTTCAACGCCGAATGGGCCACCGGGGTGCCGCAGCCGCTCAACCTTCACCAATGGCGGCACGGCCACCACGAACTCTCCACCAACACATTGCCCATCCCCGCTGGTAGGCTCTATGGCGGCGGAATAGCCCGCCACGCGGACGCCACCATAACCGATGCGCCGGGAACAGAAATCACCATGCCCGAAGGCAACGCATTCGGCGACAACGACGGCCACGCCTGGCACACCGTTCTCCGCAAAGACCCCTGGTCAGAAACCTACGCGACCAGGCAAGTAAACCCCAAAACCGGCAGGGCACTGGGCCCATCACAACCCGAGGCGCTGCGCAGCCTAGGACGCACCACCGTAACCCCCATCGACTGGGGGCGCAGCACCCAACTTCCAACCCGCATCATGGGCCGCGACTACCGCCCCCACCACCCGCAACTATTCTTCCGACAGGAACCACACGACCCACTCCTATTGTGCGCAATACTCAAACCTCACGAGGGCACCTACCCACTCATCGACGCCGACGGCATCACCCACACATCACCCGTGGGAACAGTCGGCTACCTGCACCTTCACGGCGTCACCTACCTTTACACCGAAGACGGGCAACTCCTTAGGCCAGGTACCAGCGAACTCGCCATGATCGCCAACCCCACCTACGACAAATGGGGAAACCGCCATTTCTTCCACGACCTGCCCTGGAATGCCTGGCGTAACCTCGCCATCCGCAGCCCCAAGGCCAGCGAGACCCTCCGGGGCATCACCGAAGCACAAGCCCAACAACTACTCGACAGCCTTTCTGCGGGCAACCCACACCAGGTCGCCGCGAACCTGCTAGGGCTTGATCCTGACGACGACCTCTGCGCCAGCGTGGTCCAGGCAGCCCGGTGCGTCCACCACCACTGCAAACCACAGTAATCGGTCAAACACGTCCACCCCCACAGTTAAGGTGGGGGCATGCACATCAACCCGCTCACCGTTTCGCCGTCGACAAGCGCACACACTATTAACGCAACCCAATTCACCAATGGCACCACCACCATTGTGGAACTCGTGCCAAAAGCCACTCCAGGAAGTCACCGATAGTCTCATGTCCATGCGTGGCCTGCAACGGACCACGCATCGGCCTGTCGGCTGGGCGCTACCACAACCGGTTGGATTTATCCACTGGGTTGCTATCAACCACCCGCAAGACGTGCCCGACATGTTCAAATACCTGCGGGAACTCAGCTGGGCGAACATAACGTGGTCGCCAACCCGGTCAAGGTAAAAATCCGCCTACAAAAATCCATCGACGACATTATCGTGGCCGCACCTCACTGCGCCCCTGCCTTCATCATGGAACTCGCGCACTATTTTGCGGCAGAAAAGAAAAGCAGCTTCGTCAAACCATACCTAGATCTCATCCGCAAACTGGAAAAAACCCACGACCTGCCCATCGATTACGACCAGCGAATGACATACTTCGTGGAATTCGCCGGCTGTAAAAAAGTCGTGACCGGGGACATCATGTGGGCGGAAGCGGAGAACCTTGTGGCACAAGGCTTCACCCCGCAGCAAATAATCGACTACCTGGCGCAAATCATCACCGCAGTAACACACCATAATGATTTGCACTACATTTGGTGGCGGCTGGGACGCAGCCGGGAACTCAGCGGCGACAGCGTTGACAACCTCATGATGCAAGCAGTCATCAGGGCGCAAAAACTATTGCCGCAAGCCATCGACTATTTCCGAAAAGCCAAGAACGCCGAATCTCTCCGAAAACTCATTCGGGAAAACCGCGAATACCAAGAACAGCTCATTGCCGCCCAACCCTGGGGTCGGGAAACCGATGCTCGCTACGAGCTGCTCCGCACCACTGAAGCCTGGCAGGAACTCACCCGCAACCCACGCCGACTTGCGGAATGGTTACTCAATCATTTCACCGGCCCTAACCCGCGCACACGCACCTGGATTATTGAAGCCACCAAACAAGCCCGAGGCGGCTTTGACGGCATGACACTATCCGTGAAAAAAGTGGGGTATGGTTCGCTCAATATCATTGACGCGCTTGTCGACGCCGGCGCCACCTGGGATAATCCTGACGGGCCCACAACCCCTATACGGTGCCTTATGGACCCGGTGGTGCCGGGAACTCGACGAAATTGAAGGCGACCTGCCCGCGATCGCCGCCGACCCACGCCTGCGCCGCAGCGTCAGCAACGCCCCTCGATATCATGCACATCATCGACCACAGTGACCTGTTCCTCCGCCATAAAGCTGCCGGGGAACTTGCAGCCGCCGCCCTCGACAGCTTTTGCTGATCACCCCGGGACATCACCCGAAAACCTGGGCGCAGTCGACTGGCGTTATGAAAAACAATCTGCTCTTTCACCGACCCCAAATATCGGCAGCTCAGCCCTGAAGCCATCGACCGCATCATGGACTTCGACCCGGTGACCGAACTCATCAACACGATCAGCTACCAAACCGATCAAACCCACTACCGCACCGACCACGTCCCATCCAGGCAGGAAGCCGCCGACCTGCTCGCCCTCGACAATCTTGACCACCTCGACCCCCACCATGGCTCTCATTGTGGCCAACATTCACGAAACCCACAACTGGTTCACAAACTCAACCAAGAAATCCGCGGCACCACCTCTACCATTGGTACCCTCACCGACCCTGCTGCCCGATACCTCTACGAGCTAGAACAAACCCGTGGCAACCCCACCGCCAAATCCATCATCAACCAAATCACCGACCTTGCCGACCGGCTTGTTCGTCCCCAACACTCGCCCAATCACCCAAAGCCGGAACCTTCGTGAACGCTTGGGTCCGCGGTATCGGCCACGAACAAACCCTTATCGCACTGCTCGCCAGGCCACACATCAACCCCGAATTAGCAGCAGAAATCCGCGACTTCCTCATCGCCGCCACCCACGCGGGTGTCTACGGCAGTGGCTGGTGTTACCGCACCGAAATCCGAGAAACCGACGAACAAGCACTCTTTGTCGGATGGCACCATGGTGCCTGGGTTTTGGAATCCCGCTGCGCCTCACACCGCCGCACCACCCACATGCTCGTCCACCCAGACCACACCAACCTCGGCGCCCTCCGCCTTGTTGATGAACCACCCCGCAGCCTCACCGGTGAACAATTCCTTCACCAGCTAGAACAACTCGACACTAACCACCAGGCTGCCACCCCCATGCTGCCAGGTGGCCTCACCTTGACCGAAGGGGTTCACCAACTCGCAGGCTACACCACCCTCACCCCCGACGCCGCCCACGCCGTACTTTCCGGGGTCATGAACGACAACGCAACCCCACAACTTTATGCGCCCGGCATGGTGCGAGACATCCTTGAAGCCGGAACCACCGAAAACCTCATGGAAACTGGCCTCGATTTCGCCGCCATCGGCGACTACTGGGACAAGTACCACGGTGCCCCCCAACTCCACCTCACCGACGAGGAATACGCCCAGCTCATCCCACTGGAACTCAAAGAACCATACGTCCGGGTGGCCGACACCCTCACGAATAAATTTTATGACGTCCCCTCAGTCATGGACCAGTATCTCGTCATTCTCATCGCCATGGCCCACCTGTTTCCCCGCACCGACCCGCGCGGGCTGCGGTCGCAGACCAACTGCTCCGGTTGAAAAATTTGTCATCCGCCAGGCTGCGGAGGGCACTGGCGAATGCTCTTCACCAGAAACCTGGGCGAACTACAGCCCGGAAACTCCCCGAAATTGCTGGACTGGCAAACCATTCGGGCACTGACTGAGGGGCACATGGACGAACTCATCGCCGACCTGCAACAGGCACCCGACCAGGAAGCCGCCGTGGCTGGAAACCCATATGATCCATGCGTGAGCGCACCCGAACTGGTCACCCAGGTCGCCGACACGCTCAGCATCCCGCACGACAGCGCCAGGTATTTCTGCAAATCGCCGCACTCCCCAACCCCACCGACAAAAACGTGCGCGCTTGGAACGGGTGGAAACCCAAACAACTCACCAACGCCGCAACACCCCTCGTGGAACGAGGACTGGTAGTGCATGAGAACCGACGCGCCGGGCGCACCCGATTCCTCCCCGGTGACTGGCTCCCAAAAACAAAACTCATGCCCCTCATGGAGGAAGCAAAAACCCCACTCTACTTGATCTGGAATACCCCGAAACCCCAGCCGGTGGTGCGGGGCTGCCCACCCCTAGTGCCCCTGCCGGTACTGTTCCACCAAGCCTGGGACCTCCACCAACAGCAATAGTACATCCTTTCGAACACAGGTTTGGGGGCGGGCATACATGTCCGACAAGGAAACTATGGTGGACAACCATGAATATCCGCCCGCTTACTACCCTGGAAACCCCCACCGAGCCACTCAACCGCGTCAAGGTGCAGGCCGCACGGTTCAGCGGTAGCGGCATCACCATTGTTGAACTAATGCCCATAGACGTCCTCCCCGCGGCGACGATTTGGGCAGCGACAAGCGGGCTGCGCCGCACCCACACCCAGGTGGTTGGCTGGGCCACGCCACGCGACACCTGCACACTGCCAATACTGGGTTGGGCACGCGGCATGGTCCACACCCGACCGCACCTGGTGAAAACCCGCATGGCCAAAGTAATCAACCAGTTGGCTGCGACCAGGCCGCGCCGGGCCGTAAGCGTTGTGCGGGAGTTGGCACGTTACTACATGGAGGCCGGACGGTCCGATTTCTTGCCTGCCTACCTCGACCAAATCCTGCGGATAGCACGCCACCATAATCTGCTGCTTGATCCCGAGTGTCGGCTGGCCGTGTTTCGGGAATTCACCGCATGGAACGCCCTGAGCATCGACCATGTGCGGGCGGAGGCCGCTACCGCAGCCCAGCATTTCACATCAGAACAAGCATTCGACTATCATGTGCAGCTCGTTGCCCTGGCCTCCCGGTCGGGCATTACCATGCAACCGGATCTTGTAGGCCAGGCTCGGCAGCTTGGCGCCACGGCGGGGCTCGACACCGATCGGGTGGATGCCGCGGTGATAACGGCGGTCTTCGACACAACCGGCTTTCGTGCCGCCCCGGACACATTCTTTGCCATGGTCGGCCGATCGTTACGGGCGCTGGTTCATTCCCGCCGTGATTATCAGGAAAAACTTCTTGATGTTCGCCCAGAATTCATGACCTTGGACCGCTACCATGACCTATTAGATGGCACCGAGGCCTGGGACGAACTGGCAAAAAACAAGTGGGAATTCGCCGCATGGCTCAAGGATCTCATCTTCGACATCATTGTGGATCACCCCATTCCCTTCCCGCCCCGAAAATGGCTCATTGACGCCATCCACCAGGTAAAAACGAATAGGGGGTGCCTAGATGTGCCGGGTAAGAAACTCCGATACTGCCCCTGGATGTTATTGACACGCTCGTCGCTATCGGCGGGGTGGATAGGTACGATGTTTCGGGAGATGCGTGGATGTGGGAGTGCTGGTTTGATAGTAAAAAAACTATGAGGATGTGGGGTGGAGCGTAGCAACTTGTCGGCATTAATGCAGCACCAACACCGGTACATTCTCGAACGTCACCTTGATGTTGCAGACATTGAGGACAATCTAGCCGTCATTCGTGAACATGAAGCAGTCCGCGAAATAGCCGCAAGAGTCTTGCGTTCAACCCCAATAGCACCGTTTGTTCATACCTTTGCTCGCTGCTTCACGCAGACGCTTTCCGTAAGTGTCGGCTCCGCCGAATTGTGGAAATATCACACAAATGTGCGAGACACAGTTCAAGTTTATGACCTGTTTGCCGCATACATTTCACCTCATGGGTATGCCAGTTGCGATCTCGAAGACCCCATATCGTCGCTTGATGAGGCCCGGTATGATTTTGGGGATAATTTTCCCTATGATTTTGGGTTCTTCAAGCCCGAAATAACTGAGGCTATGTCCGACCTTGACGACATCGACCACTGGGCAACTAAGACCACCACGCATCTCCGCAGCCTCGATAATCCCTTCACCGTGCTCACCGAGCCCGCCGCCGCATACCTATACGAGCTCAGTGGACACCACCCCGATCTGAACCTCACCGCCGCCGACATAACGGCGCAATTCACGCAGCTTGCCGACGAACTGGCGCACCCCCAACAATCCGGCCCGCCGCCACGTGTTCCCATCACCAACAACCTGTGGGTGCAGGCCATCGGGTGTGACGCCAGAATCCGGCGACTATTGCAACGCCCCTTCGTGAACCCGCAACTCGCGGAAACAGTCTGCAAATTCCTTGCAGCCGGTGCCCTGGCGGGCATTTATGCCTCGGGTTGGCTGCACCATACGGTGGCCTACCACGTTGAGCTTTCTCCCGGTTGGCACCACGGTGCCTGGGTCGTCGAATCTCGCAGTGAGGGCAAACACGTCATGATCGACATGCTCATCCATCCCGACCACACCAACCTCAAGGTGTTCGGCATTGCTTTTACCCAGGACCTGCTTGCAGGGACTATGAATCAGAGGATCTCTTTTTATGGTTGGATATGACCCTATAAGGACGTCATTAGGCGCCTCGGCGAAATCCCGATGAACCTGGCCAAACGGTGGAAGCAGCAAAGCATTTTCCCGGGCAACATTCCCATTGAAACCATTGCGGCGCTGCTTGTCGACGCCACCACCCTCACCCCGGCGGCCATCTATTATGTGTTGCTCGGCATCACCCCCACGCACCCGCAGGGCATGCCGCGCAGGCTGCGAATCATCGCCGAAGACCAGCTCACCTCCGACATCACCATGGGGCTTCTTCACGCCTACAGCTTGCCCGACATAGTGGCAGGCCGTTGGGCTAAAAACTACGGCACGCCACAACTCCATCTCAGCGATGACGAATACGCCCAGCTTATGCCACTGTGCTCCCGGATAAAAGTGGGGGATACCTTAACGGATCGGCTTCCTGACACCCCGGACAAAGCAGCGGAATACCGTGTGCTTCTGCGCCACATGGCCTACATGTTCCCGCCGGATGATCCACGTCAACGTGTTGTGGCAGATAAGCTGTGCGCACTAGATCACCTTGAGAAATCAGACAACCCTATGTAACCAATCGTGTCCACCCCCGCCGTTACAGTGGGCACCATGAACATTGACACACTTGCACCCCGGCAGCGTCGACAAGCGACGCCGAAGTACACGCGGCCCGATTCACGATCGGCGACATCATTGTGGTGCGGCTCGTACCAACAAAACTATTGCACGTGGCGGAAACCGTCCTGGAGACAGTCGGCCTGACACCGGCCACCACCCGGCAGGTGGGGAGGACAGCAGCAACACAACCCATGGGATTCATCGACTGGGTGGCTATTCATCGCCCCGACGATCTGCCGATTATCCTACCCTACCTGGGTGAACTCAGTCGAGCACAAGATGCCGTCACCAGCAAACCAGCCAGGGTGAAAAGCCAGATGAAGCCGGTGATCGCCAAACTGGAGGAGGAGGCACCACACTGCGTGCCGGCGTTCATTACCGAACTAGCCCGCCATTTCGTGATGGCCGGCCGAACCGGGTATTTAACCCACTACCTGATACGAATCGTTAAGGTAATATTCCGGCACCATCTACCCCATCGACTCGCCCGAATACCAAGAACTACTGTTCGAATTTGTCTCATGGCGGGTAATGACCTCTCGCGTTTTGCAGGACGCGGTGGACATCGCTGAGCGATGGCTCGAACCCCAAGCAGCCTTCGACTATGCGTACAAGCTCATCGTTGCCCAAGCAAAAGCCGGTGGGATACTCGATAAGTCCGCTGTGATCATTTTGCGTCGCCTGGGTAGGCCACTGGGAGCTCAGGCCGGATGACGTCATTGATCGGCTACTCGCCGATATCATTTATTCGAAAGGGTTTACTACAGCATATCCGGAGTTTTTCACCAGGGTGGAACCATCCCTGCGGCGCATCGTGCGGGCTGACCGTGGGCGGCAAGATCATCTTCTTGCCGTTCGGCCTATCAACATGTCGCTAGACATCTATCATGAAGCATTGGTGGACACCGAGGCGTGGCGGGAACTTACCAGTGACAACCGTGCGTTCGCCCAATGGCTCTACCTCCGCGTGATCACGCCTGGTGGCCTGTCCGCGCGGCCCTGGCTCATTGCTGCAATTTACCAGTTGAAAGACGAACTTGCCGGGATGGTCATTCCCAGTGAGACACACAAATATTTCCCTCATCAATAGCCCGGATCTTATCAATGTGCTCGCTGACGTTGGCGTGACCTGGGAGAATCCTGATGAGCTTTGGTGGCGTTGGGAGGACTGGTACAAGAATCACTACACCGATTTATCGGCTGCGGCAGCCGACCCATGCCTTCGTGCTAAAGCTGTTCGCGGGCTTTGGGTTTCCGATATTGTTTCGAACATTCACTTATTTCTTACTAACGAGCCGGCCAGGAAGCTAGCCGCAGAATCTCTCAACCAGTGGAGCAAGAAGCATTCTATGCCTTCGTGGGTGCCTTCGTGGATCCCCAGTAGGGTACAGCGAGGAGAAGCTTAACAGGAGATCAATAGCCCGCAATCTCATAGCAAAAGATATCGAAGAACTATTCGGTTAAACGATGCTATTGTGCGGGATAACTGACCTCAATGGGTACAGGTTTTCGATAACATATATAAGCATGTCCGATGTGCGGGTTACGGTCATATCGTGAACATCGCCAGCCTGGATCGTCAACCACCACGCACGTTAGCACTGCACGCCACCCAATTCACCGCGCCCGACGGCACCACTATTATCCGGCTCGTGCCAGAAACACTGCTGGAGGCGGAAACCCTAGCGTTGCAAAGCGTCGGGTGCCGCCGCGCAGATGACCAGGTGGTTGGCTACGCTTCGGCGCAAAAAGTGGGGTTCCCCACCTGGTTGATTCTCAGCGACCCGGCAAACACGCACTATGTGCGCAATCTTGCGACCCGCCTACAATTGGTGGAACAGCAAGCCCGGGAGCACCCACAGGCCACCCAGAAGAAACTCGTCGAACTCGCCACGGAATTCGCCGACTCCATGCCCCACCTCATTCCCATCTTCCTTGAAGAAGTGGCACGCATTTATGTTCGAATAAACCAGGTGCCCATTGCCAGCCAATTCTTCAACCTGGCCCGCGAAATCGAACGAAAATTCGATGTTGAGGTGGATCCACACCGGCACGCCGCCATGTTTCAAGAATTCACCCGCATGGGTGTGGTCGGGGTGAAAGAATTCGCCACCGAAGCCCGGAAAGCCGCGAAACGGCTCCCACCGCAGGAAGCCCTACGACTACTTCTTCGGCCTCTGTGTCGATCGCTGCCGCGCCGGTGGGTTAGCGTATTCGCAAACGTGCCAGCGACCTGCGTCGACTAGCTAAAGCTGCCGGCATCAGCGCCAAGGAATCCGACCGAGACTCGTCACGAATATCCTGGGGCTCGCAGGTTTCTACCAGGCAGCAACCGGGTTTTTCCGCGACATCCGTCCAACCCTCGTACAACTCGTCCGCGACAACCCCCAGTGGCATGACAAGCTTCTTCTCGCAAAACCCAAAAAACTCACCATCGAAGAATACTTCGAACTACTGCACGAAACCGGCGTCTATGATGTGCTCGTCGCCGACAAAGCCCGACTCGCCACGTGGCTCGTGCGAATTATCCGCCACGAATACTCCCGTGACAACTATAACTTCCGCCGCAGCCAGCAGCTTATCGACGCCGTAGCCCATGCAGGCGATGCCCTAAAAGGGAAAACCCTCCCGCTCAACGAGCGCGTCATGGACATCGACCTCATTGACGCCCTATCGGCGGGCGGCATCACCTGGGGCCTGAGCGACACAGACAGCCGGTACTTTGACTGGCGCTCGTGGGCAAGACCCGGCCCAGGTGAATGCCGCCGCGACCTGGCCGGGATTGTCAACCACCCGCAACTGGGGGAGTTTTATGGCAAAAACAATCCCGTTTTCCGACATTCGGATCCTCAAGCAACCATTGCTCGCCACCGAACCCGGCCGGCAGCTGCTCAGCCGTAGCCTGCAACACCAAGCCGACAGGCGAAAACGCATCATCGGCTACCCGAATGTGTGGAAACACTTCTACCGCCAGGTGCTAGAAGACCTGGCCCACGCACAACTAGGGCATATCAACCCCACAGCCGTCGAACAAATATTCTCCTACGATCCGGTGGCGGAACTGCAAGCACGCCTGCGCCTTGGTTTTTTCCAAGAACTCGCCTGGCCCTCCTCGAACAAGAACTAACGCGGCTCACGAACAAATCCACCAAAACATACCCCAAGATAGATTTCCTCGAAACCTATCCTGCGGTGATCCTTCGAGTCAATGAAACCGTGGAAGCCATCGACCGGGACCGTATCATTGCCCACGGCACCATCCCGGACGACTGCCACCTGTTTTCGGCGCACCTGGTTGGCGACAAAATCGCAGTATCTTATCGTGCCCATAATAATGAAAAATACGCATACTGGTTAGGGCAAAACCACGCATCGTCAATTCCCGTTATTTTAGTAGCGGAATGAACTACACCATCCCCATAATGAACAGCAACACGGGTACCGAAAGCCGACTCACCTCCGCCGGGCTCCTTACTTACCCCCGTGTGCCTAAAAACTTCGGCGGTCCCGTCATAGGCACCGGGCCATACTACCTATTCAAAGGCCGGAACATTCGAGAATGGCCCAATGGCAAAACCTACGAAATTAGTGCCATCCTGCAGGAGGAAGGAATACCAGGAATAGACCTCACAGGGCTGCTCCCCATGACACCGCCGGCAGACTATCATTTCCGACTCTGGTGCTCTGCAATCGCTCCAACCTGCCCCACCACCACGGAAAGCCTCTGCGGCACCCTCCATGGCCAACACATCAACATTGTTTTCCAACCGCGATGCTGCGAATGCGGAGACTTTCATGATGACTCCAGCTGGCTCTGCACACCGCTGGGACAATTCCAGTCACAATATAAGCTGCTGGGCGCCATCAAACGCCCCGGTGGCGGCGTGTGGCTCATCAGCGACAAAGCCGCAGACCGCGTAATCATCGACCCGGAAACCGACCAGATCATAGCCAGCGATGAAACCACCTATTACAAAAACCACGGACTACCTGGAAAAACTCCCCTGAGTGCCTACCACCAATTGCAACCCCGCAACCTTGACATGAGCATCCGACTGCGCCGGGCCACCCGGGAACAAGTTGCCGCCATCCTCGCCAACCCCGCCCCAGATATTATAGAACAAACATTTGGGCCAGACCCCGGTGTTGATTGCGGCCATACTCCGCGCCACCGTTCAAGTGAACGACCAGGCGGCACGCGCGGCACAGGTCCGACCAACCCCCGAGACCGGACAAGACCAGACGTAGACGCCACGCCGCCGGCGGGAAGCGACGTCGACAAGCAAAAACAAACAAACTTTCGATCATGGACGTGTTGTGTCCGAAAAACTAGATACAGTGGAACCAACAACCACAAACCTTACAGCGGAAGGCACACAACACAACCATGAACACCGACGACCTAGCCTGGCTCGACGCCGGCGACTACTCCTTCGCACTAGGACCAGACAACAAAATCATCGCCCGCAACGCCGCAGGCCGAGTACTCAAAACCGTGCCAGCCAAAGCCAGAAAACTCCCCGAATTCGACATGCTCGACGGACAACGAGTAACCCTGGAACAACACGAACAATCAAACCGCGACCAAGTACAAGAATGGTTCCTCCAAGGAGACACCATCCCCGTATTAGTCGTACACGCCGTATGGAAAGACGCACTATGGCGCAAATATTTCCAAGGATTAATTGTGTCACATGAATCCGAATCAGGCATGCTCCAAGAAGTCACCGACACATCATTACAACTCGTAGACCTCGACGGCGAAACCATCGAAAGTACCCGTCACCGACTCCGGGGTACTCACCATCTTGCACCCAGCACTCATCGACGAAGTAGAACAATGGCGAGAATTCGCCTCCGAACTAGGCGTACACCAAGGCCTAGACCAACTCTTCCGAGACGTATACTTCAAACCCGCCGATGCCGAGAGCCAACAAAAAGCAGTCAACGCCTACGCGGACGGAAAATATGCGCGCGGCTCACACCTACTAGGCCGCGGCCGGGGCGGCGGATTCCGCACCACACTAGGAGAAGTATCCGTCACCGTGCACGACAGCGGCCAAGAAATAACCGCATCACTCGACGTTGATGCCTGGGATCCCTCCGACGAAGCAGAACTAGGCACCCTGAGCTTTACCGCAAACGGTAAAACCCTCCCGCTTGCCGACGTCGGACCCGTGGCCTGGTCAGAAGGCATCCGCATGTGCGAATACATCTATGCTGGCCGCACCATCAACACCGACGACAACCAATAACCCGCCCAAAGGAACCCCCATGAACATCACCCCTCGCCACCCCGGAAACCCCAACCACCCGCAGCTCGGAGCTCCACGCCACCGAATTCACCAACCACGACGGCACCACCATCGTCCGACTCGTCCCCACCGAACTGCTCAAAGCCGAAGAACTCGCACTCGCATCCGTCGGCCTCAACCGGGGTGACGACCAAATCGTAGGGCGCACCATCACCAGGGCCGTCGGCTTCCCCGCCTGGCCAATCATCACCGACCCAGACAACGCCCAACACGCCCTCAACCTGGTGAGACACCTAGAATGGGCAAAAACGCAACGCGGAACACACTCCGAAACGTGTTAAGGAACGCTTCAACGAACTCATCACCTCGCTCACAAAATCCGCCCCACACTTTGTCCCCACCCTGCTGGAAGAACTCGCCCGAATTTTTCGTCAACGTAGGCAACACCAACTTCGCTCGACAATACTTCGGCAAAGCCCGCGAAATCGAACGAACATACGACATCACCATCGACGCCGAACGACACGCCGCCATGTTCACCGAATTCGCCGACTCCGGCATCATCGGCGCCAGGGAATTCACCGCCGAAGCCAAGTCCGCCGGCGAACGCATGGAACCACAAGCCGCCTTCGACTACTTCCTGCAACTCAGCATCTCCCGATCCCGCGCCGGGGACGGGGCCTCACGTTGGGCTCGCCCGCGACCTGCGGAAACTCGCCAAGGCGGCCGGGATGAGTGCATTCGACGCCGACAAAGGCCCCTGATTGAGGGCATCATCGAATTTTCCGGCTTTCAGGAAGCGTCAGCTGGGTTCTTTAAAGAGTGTTCGATCTGTCGTTGCCGAAAGATTGCTGCGGAGTCCGCGCGGTGCCGGGCTGCACTGCTGAAGGGGCGCTACCCGGGAGTTAAGTATCGACCAATACTTCACCATCTTGCACGAGTCTGGGGCATTCGCCGAGCTTGCCGCCGACAAAGAAGACCTTGCCGAATGGTTGGTGGAATTCATCGCAACGGAATATGGCAGTTCCTACTATTACTGGCAGCGGCATCGCAGCCAAAAACTTATCGATGCCGTGGTGCTGGCCGGCGATCATATGGCCGGAAAAACCTTACCCCTGTACAGTAACAGCACAGACCTGGACCTGATCGACGCCCTATGTGCTAATAACATTGTGTGGGATCTTCAGAATATTAACTATTTCCGCTGGTCTGATTGGTTTGATAATGAAAACTACAAAGATTCGGGGGCATCCCGCCGCGATCTTTCCGGGATTACCCACCATGATCAGCTCCGCGACCTCATCCCCGGCAGCATTCCCGTGGGGCTCATCGCCGGCAATGATAACCTCAGCCTCATTCTTAACATGCCTGTGTTGCGGGAACTCTGCCACATCCGCCTCGACCGGTGCGCCGCAGAACGTGACCGTCTGACCGGGTTCGAGCCAGAATGGAATCAATTCACCCGCACTGAGCTGCAGTACCTGACCGATCCGCGGGTGGCTGACATCAATGCTGAGGCGGCAGAGAAACTTTTCAGCATCGACCCGGTAGCCGAACTTCAGGCACGACTACGCAACGGTATCGTAGAGGAGCTCACATGGCCAGCCGTGGAGCAGTCCATGAGCCGATTGCTTGCGGGTGCGCCGCAAGAGGCAGCAGTAGAGTTTTTCGAAACCCTACCCCCGGCGTTGCCATCCGGTTTGGGGAAAAAGATTGAAATCATTGATGGCGACGAGGTAGTTGCCCACGGTACTGTTCCCGCAGATGCGAATGTAGATGCCATCCATCAAGTGGGGGATCATGTGGCTACGTTCTACCACCCGAACTATCGGAAGTATTATTCCTGCTGGTCGGGGGAGGCTCCAGTGTTGAACGGGAAACTGAATTACTACTCCGCTATTCCGGATAGCAACTCCCTTCCCACCCCAGAGGGACGCCTCACCGGCTGCGGCATGCTTTCCTACCCTCACCAGCCCGAATGATTACGGTGGTTATGTATTGGGTACCGGTCCCTATTACCGGTATGCGCGTTATGCGGAAATTAACGATGATGCTGCCCTTGAACCTGTTGGTCGAGGTGAGAGCATCCCCGGGGTGGATTTGACCGGCCTGTCCACGAGCCCACCACCAGCAACGCATACGTTCCTTGGTCGACAAAGCACCATCATTCCAGTTCAACCCACCACGCGTGATAGTCTGTGTGGCACTCTTAACGATCAACACATCAGCATTGTGTTCCGCGGCCACTACAGTGGTATCGGTCAGCCTGGCCACATTTGGACTCCCCTGGGAAGTTTTACTTCCAAACACAGTATCGTTAGCGCTATCCGCCGACCTGGTGGTGGGGTATGGCTTGTTGACGACTATTCCTATCGGGGTCGATGCTTCTATGACCCGGAAACCGATAATCACATGTTTGGCGGCACAAACACAACCAACACCATGGACTACGTGTGCCGGTTACCGCTAAGTGCCTATCACCAGTTGCGTCCCCGTGATGAGGAGATGAGTGTGCGAATGCGGAATGTGAGTTATGAGCAGGCCGCCATGTTGGTGGAGTCGCCCACGATCGAGGTGGTCGAGCAAGAATTTGGTGCGGACCCGGTGCTGGGCGCGGCCATCCTTCAGGTTGTTACCAAGGTGCAGGACCTTACCAACTGGTTGGCAATGAAAGGCCATGAGGCGGAGGAAGAGAAGCCTGAGAACGGGAGGTTAGCCTGGAGGCCAGCGATGTTTCTATGGCAAGCTACTACCCTGGGTCGTTATGCAAACAGTTATGTGCGGTGCATTGGTCAGTGGAATGGCGGTATTCTTTCGAAACGCTTCTCGCTAACCCCGGAGAAACCAACCCGGAACTAGACGAGGTAATGGAAGCCTCGAAAGAATGGTGGGAACTGCTCGGCAAGGAGAAAGTCATTGTTGTCGCCATTTCCGCCCCGTCAGAACGATCCAGGTGCGGTCATCGAGCTGTGCGAATGGTTGCTGGATGCCACGAAGCCGGACTGTTCGCTTCTGGGTGGCAGCACTGTCGGCTGATGGAAAAATCCGGTCAGCAGACAGCGGAGTGGCGGCAGGGTGCCTGGGTGTACAGCTATGGTCGCTACTACAATGAAAACCTGCATGCCATCATGCGCCCTGAGCACAAGGGCATTGCTGAACTACGTACTGTAACCGATCCTGACCGGCCTGATTTGTCGATGGATAAGCAGGAGTTTATGGATAGTGTTGCGGCGATCAAGGCATGGGCGGAGCAGCGTAAACAGCAAGTTGAGGAGCAGCCGGAAGACACCCAGGTTTCTTCGGCGGCAGTTTACTAGCCGATGCGGCAGCCCAACTGTCGAATAACACTATTCTCTTGCCGGAAACCGCCAAGTATATGCTCCATGGGTTGAAAGACTATTCCTCACGGTCGTGGCAATCGACCGTGTTAGATAAAGCTGGTCGTGCCGAGCTTGGGTTCACCCAAGTAGCAGAGCGGGCAGTATTAACCCAGGTTCGGGGTATTGGTGACATCGAATGGTTGTTGGCTTCGGGTGTGGATAAGTCCTTCCCAACTAAGGGCATTAACGTGGAGAAGATGCGGGATTACCTGCTCGAACGCTACGGCACGCCCATTATGGATCTCACCGTGCGGCACCTCAACGAGGCAAAAGAAACTCGGTCTACACGAGACTACATTACCCACGCCATCAGCCCCACCTGGGAGTACCTTCTCTTTTTGATGCCGAAAAAGCCGGGAAGTACCCTGCAAGTCCTGTTGTATCTGGCGCACGAAATGGACCTGTCCGACCCGAACCGGGCAATGATTGCCACAAAACTCATGGAGCTCAAAGAGTTTGCGGCGCAGCAAACCTGGAAAGAACTCGGCACCATGGAACTCGGCGGGGACTACGACCAAAAAGGGATTCACCTACACCGTCACCCATGAGGCTCAGACGATTCGTGTGTTGTTGGGGGTTTGTTGGATGGTTTTGTTGAGGTTTGGGTGTTGTTGGTGGTGTTGGTGTGGGGTTTGATCCGTGTGTGCGGTGCCTGGTTTGGTTGTTGAGGTTTCGGAGGTGTTGAGGGTGTCTTTGGATTGTGCGCGGTATTTTTGCAGGTGTTGGCGTTGGTGTGTCCGTCTGATGTGTGTGTGCGTCGGTGGAATGGTTGGGGGAGTGGGGATATTCGTGGGGTTGGTGAGGTGTTGGCTGGGCGTGGGTTGTTGGTTGGTGGTCGTCGGTCTGGTGCAGGGTCGTTCGTGGTTTTTGCCGGGTGGGTGGTTGTCTGGTGTTGCGAGGTTCGTGTGGTGTGGAGGTGTGGAAGGTGTCGTTGTTTTTGGTGTGGGGTGATGTGGTGTTTCGTCCGGTTGTTGGTGGGTGTCCGTCCGTTGGGTCTGTTGGGGAGTTGTTTACCACGGCGTGGGAGCGGTATAAGGGTGGCGACAAACCAGGATTCGAAGAAATCACAACTAGCCGCTACCAACGCCGGTAGGTAGCAACCCGAGTGGTTCATCCCTAGTATGGTTGAAAAAGAACCATGCCGATGCTGTACCCCAAAAACCTTTGGGCGTACAGCATTACTACCAAGCACAAAAAATGACCACGAAGATCACAGCCCTGCACCACCACCAAGAACACGATACTGTGTTGTGTGCCGTGGAATTCACTCACACCAATGGCACCACCATGGTTCGTATCATTCCAGCAGAACTCGTCGAGGCCGAAGCCCGGGCACTCGAATCCGTCGGGTTCAGCCTCGTGACCACCCAGGATGTGGGACGCTGCCCAGCCCGGGCGGCAGGATTCCCCACCTGGCCCATGAGCCAAGACCCAGCAAACGCTAACCACGCCGTGAATCTGGTGGGGGAACTGGAATGGGCAAAACGCAATGTTAGCCGCCATGGTCGGCAGGTGATAGCTCATTTCGATGAGCTCACCGTCTCATTAACGAGGTCCGTGCCACACTTCGTTCCCACCCTCTGGGAAGAGCTTGCCCGCATCTTTCTTGGTGTGGGCAAGAAGGCGTATGCCAAGCGTTGTTTCCATAACGCCCGTGATATCGAACGTATGTACGCCATTGACGTGGACATCACACAACATGTGGCAGTGTTCACCGAATTTGTAGTCCTCGGTGTTGTGGGGGCTCGTGAGCTCACCGCCGAGGCCACCACGGTGGTAAACCGCATGACGCCACGGGAAGCCTTCGATTATTTCCTCCGCCTATGCGCTGCATGCGCCAAGTTCCGTCGGGGCTGCCACAGCGCCATGGCCCAAGACCTACGAAAACTAGCGCAAGCAGCGGGATTAAGCGACTTCGAATCCGACAAAGCCCTGATCGAGACCATCATGGACTCACCCGGATTCATGTCGGCACCAGCAGGCTTCTACCGAAGTATCCGCGCATCCCTCATGACCATCGCCACCCAATCCCAACAGTGCAGGCAGGTACTGCTGACTGGTCGTCCCCCAAACTTGGGTATCGACGAATACCTCACGCTCCTGGAAGATTCCGGGGCGCTTGCCGAACTCGCCACTAACAGCGTGGACTATGCCCGATGGCTCATCGAATTTATCACCACGGAATGCGGCCGCCTCTACCAGTGGGGTTTACCGCACAGCCAGAAGCTTATCGACGTCGCTAACGTCGGCAAGCGCCGGTCTAGCAGGGATAGCGCTGCCGCTTGACCGCCGATGCATGAGCATTGATCTCATTGATGCTCTGTCCGCGGGTGGTGTCGTGTGGGAATTGCCCGACGCCGAGTTTCCCCGTTGGCACGACTGGTTTCACTCTGAGACGCCTCGCCGCGACCTTGCGGGTATTGCTTACCACAACCAACTGGCGGATTGGGCGTCCGCCACCATTCCCCTGGACTGCATCACCAAGCACTACGACCTGGTATCCACCATGCCTGCGCTTCGGGAACTCTGCCGCAAGCGCCTCGAACAATGCGTCGCGGAGCGCGACCAACTAACCGGATACCAGCCGGAATGGGACCGGTTTATTCACCACACAGCGGGCCAGCTTCTCGACCCACGATTCAGCGAGCTGCATCCCGAGGCTATCGAAAAGATATTCGCCTTCGACCCGGTGGCCGAGCTGCAAGCCAGGCTGCGCACCGGCATGGTAGAAGAATTTGCCTGGCCCGCCGTTGAGCAGGCCATAGATCGCCTCCGGGCCGAGGCCCCTATGGACGTCAAGGTGGAGTTTCGCGAAACCTACCCCGCCGTCGCCATCCGGGTGGGTGAAACCGTAGAGATCATTGACGGTGACCAGGTTGTGGCCTGCGGCACCATCCCCTTAGAAGCGCACTGTGGGTAGCACCAAACAACACAGCACAACAAACCTCCGCAATCACCTCCATGGAAGTGCGTGTGCGGGCAGCATACCCTGGTCAATGATGAGCGTGAGGGCAAATAAAGTGGCGATGTTGTACCAGGTTGACGAGGGGGATCCAGAGCACTTTTTGCATTTATTGGGCAACCTCATTCTGATTGGTTGGGTGAGACTCCAGTATTGGATGAGGAACTTTTGATGATCGTTGCACAGCTGCGTGAATCCTATTCTCTCCCGATCCCGGCGGGGCGGCTTACCGGCTATGGTGAGCTTTACCCTACCCCGAGCAGCTCAAAAATTTCGGCGGTCGAGTACTCGGCACCGGTCCGCATTATCTTATTACCTATAACTATAAGGCTGAAGAATGGGAGACTGGTATCGATCGAGACGACGACTATTTCGATCCCATCGGTCGGGGCGAAAACATTCCCGGGGTGGACTTAACCGGCCTGCCCACCAGCCCGCCGCAGGCAGGCCAAGAGTTCAATCTATGGCACAGCGTTGTTGTGCCCGCCCAACCGCAGACCCGCGATAGCCTGTGCGGCACCCTTAACGACCAGCATATCAGCATTGTGTTTCGTGGCCCCTGCCATTCGGGTGTATCGCCCAGTCACATGTGGACCCCCTGGGAAGCTTCTCCTCCCAGCACAACATTATGGGGGCGATCCGCAGGCCCGGCGGTGGGGTATGGCTCATCGAGGACCGCTCCTACCGGGGTCGATACTTCTATGATTCAAACACCGATCGTCAAGCATTCGGCGGCACTCGGCACTCGGTAGAGGGACAGGCCAGCTACATATACGACTTACCGTTAAGCGCCTATCACCAGTTGCGTCCTCGTGACGAGGAGATGAGTGTGCGAATGCGGAATGTGAGCTATGAGCAGGCCGCCATGCTGTTGGGATCACCTGCAATCGATACGGTCGAACAAATATTTGGTACGGATCCGGTGTTAGGCGCAGCTATCCTTCGTGCCGTTATCAAGGTGAATCGACTTGCCCAGTGGTTAGCGACTGCGCGTAATCCTGCCCAGAACAATCCCCCCAACCTGCAAGTCAGTGATGCTGCATCGAAAGTCCTTTGGCAGGCCAAACCCGGGAATAAACTTAATAAACGGGTGCGACGGATTGGCCCGTGGGATGGTGGCCCCCTGCCGTGGCTACTTGCTAACCTCGGAGAGACCACTATCCACAAGAAATGGAGGCCACGTCCATGGTGTGAATTGATTGGCAAGGAGAAGGTCATTGTCGCTGCTATTTCCTCCCCATTGCATGATCCCGATGTAGTAATCGAATTGTGTGAGTGGCTGCTGGATATGGTGGTAGCTGGGGTATTTGCTTCTGGTTGGTATGACCAGTTGAACGATATGATGGAACCGAAAACCCCTGAATGGCAGCAAAACTCCTGGGAATACTTCGGATATCGTAAATATCATGCACTCACGCGGCTGAAAGATGCCGATTCTGATCGGCCTGATTTGTCGATGGATAAGCAGTCGTTTATGGATAGTGTTGCGGCTATTAAGGCGTGGGCGGAGCAGCGCATGAACAGCCGAAGGGATGCGAAAACGCTTTTCGGTGGCGGTTCGCTGGCTGACGCTGCGGCTCGGTTGTCGGACGGTACTATTCTTCTACCAGAAACTGCCACATACCTGCTCCACGGCCTGAAAAACTATTCCTCGCTTGAGACTTTACTGGAGTCTCTGCGGAAGCGACCTTTTTTGGTGCTGGATGAGACTGATTACACTGAGTTTGGCTTTACCCAGGCGGCAGAGCGGGCAATGTTGATTCAGCTCCGGGGTATCGATGATCTGGAGCAGTTGTTGGCTTCGGGTGTGGATGAGTCCTTCCCGACTCGGGGGGTGAATGTGGAGAAGATGCGGGATTACCTGCTGGAACGTTACGGCAAAACCCCTTGTGAAACTAACAGCAGCACAAATTAATTACCTCAAACAGTTGGGGAGTGAGAATCATATGATTATTCAAGCTATCAGCCCCCGCCTGGGATTGCCCCAGGTTTGTTATGCCGAAAGAGCCGGGCACTACCTTGAGACTCTATTGTATCTGGCGCATGAAATGGATCTGTCCGACCCAAACCGGGCTGTGTTTGCCGCAAAACTACAGGATCTGAAAGAACTTGCTGTCCAACGAGCCTCAGAAGCACTATGGGATTGGGACAGGTTAGGGGAACAATGCCGTTAGGCTGTGATTACCACAACGATGCGTTTACCCCTCAAATTTCGACCATTCGTCCCAGACGATTCGTGTGTTGTTGGAGGGGTTGTTGGATGGTTTTTTGTTGATAGTTTGGGTGTTGTTGGTGGTGTTGGTGTGGGGTTTGATCCGTGTGTGTCGGTGCCTGGTTTGGTTGTTGAGGTTTCGGAGGTGTTGGGGTGTCTTTTGGATTGTGCGCGGTATTTTTTTGCAGGTGTTGGCGTTGGTGTGTCCGTCTGATGTGTGTGTCGTCGGTGGAATGGTTGGGGAGTGGGGATATTCGTGGGGTTGGTGAGGTGTTGGTTGGTCAGGGGGTTGTTGGTTGGTGGTCGTCGGTCTGGTGCGGGTCGTTCGTGGTTTTTGCCGGGTGGGTGGTTGTCTGGTGTTGGTGGTTTCGTGTGGTGTGGAGGTGTGAAGGTGTCGTTGTTTTTGGTGTGGGGTGATGTGGTGTTTCGTCCGGTTGTTGGTGGGTGTCCGGTGTTGGGGTCTGTTGGGGAGTTGTTTACTATGGCGTGGAGCGGTATAAGAACGGCGACAAACCAGGGTTTGAGGATGCTACCACCGTGAAATACCGCCAACGGTAGGCGAAGAAAGTGTTACCCTAGGGCCACCATGAAAATCGCCATTGGCCAAATCGGCACCGACGCAGATAAAACCGCCAACTTTGCTCGTAGCCCAGCGGTCATCACCGCAGCTATAGAATCATGCCCGGCTGATCCTGTTTCCCGAAGCCACCATGCGGGCGATTCGGCACCGGCCGACTCGACGAAATAGCCGAACCCCTCGATGGGCCATTTGTGAGTGCACTTGCGGGTCTCGCCAAGAACTACAATATTGCCATTGTTGTTGGCATGTTCCGACCGGCTGACCAGCATGTGGTGAGTGGAAGAACCATCAATCGTGTGTACAACACCACCGTTGCGATCTGTCCCGACGGCACGGTCGTCCATTACGACAAGATCCACACCTATGATGCCTTCGGCTACCGCGAATCCGATACCATCAAACCCGGGAAAAATCTCGTCACTTTTACCTATAACGCCGTCACCTTTGGGCTTGCCACTTGTTATGACCTGCGGTTTTTCCTCAACAATTCCGGCAGCTAGCGCCGCGGTGCCGACATTATTCTAGTCCCCACCTCCTGGGCCGATGGTCCCGGCAAGCTGCAGCAGCGGCAACTACTCATCCGCGCCCGTGCCTCGACTCCACCAGCTGGGTCATCGCCGCCGACCAAAACCCATCACGCCACCAGCCACCCCCGCGGCGTCGGCCATTCCGCATTTGTGCAGCCCGATGGCATGATCGCCCTGGAAGCCGGCCCCAATGCCCAAATGCTGCTTTACGACGTCGACCCTCACCTCGTCCATCGCATTCGGGAAAAACTACCGGTGATTTATGGCGACTAGGACTGGTCGGGCGTCGATAAGCAAAAATCTATAACCCATTAGAGCGGTGCGCAATCATAAGATCCAACCTGAGAATCTCGATGCCCAAGAGTTCGTTATCTTCGGAAACATCTAATATCACATTTGATACTCACCGTTGTCGTCAGTTCAAGGGATGGAATAAGCAACGGTTTGTGGCGTGGTGGATGGTTCACCAATATTGATATAGACGTGACCATCCTTATCAATCATTAGAGCAGGTTTTTGAATCAACATAAAATCTGATACTGGTTTGGTTTTATAGTGTGAGCGTAGATAAAAACAAGGTTGATGGCATATTTTTGATAATTTTATCAAAAGAATATGTGGGTTTTGTGGGTCTGGATTTTCGTATGGCTATCATTGAAGCTTACTCAACTACTCTGAAATGCGGCTTAGCCTCTCAAAGCACTAACACATGGCGACTTTCTGGAAGTGAAGAAAAACAAGGCAGATGATGTGGATGAATGATGGGAGTGTGTGCGTGACTTGTCGGAGTCATCGTTTGGTGATGCTGAATAAGCTTCCAAATACCTTTGGATCATCTTTAATGATAGAAAGTTGTTGACTATGTATGCGAGTTTTCCTCACGAGTTGAATACTGTTTTTGATGCTGGGTTGGCTAAGTATGGTCCAGTAGAGTTGTCGAAGCGGTTTATGTTTCACTATATGCGGGAAAATGGTGTGACTTATGGTGATGCATGGCAGTGTGTGATGGACTTGTCGGAATCTTCTTTTGAGGATCCTGTATATTTTCGTAAGGTTGAACAGTTTTATGCGAAGTATGCGGAAATCATGGACGAAGAGTCAGCAGCTACTGTAGAGGAGAACATCAGGTTCGGGGCAAAACATAATGTGCTACGGGGTATTATGCGGGGTTTAGAGGTTCCTATCTCAGAATTACCCTACAATGCTATTTATAGCGTATGGGGTTTGTATTGGGATGAGGAGCGGATACAAAACAGCTTCGCGGAATTAGACAGTGAAACGGGGATACCGGATTTTCACCCACCTGCTATTACATTTTCTACTCCTATTGCGTCGTTGGATGATGCCCGTAAGGCTGTAGCTAGCCGGAAGGATTTGGATCGCCCGTTAGCATTATTTGATACGTGGGGGTTTGAGTCGCCTACACAGTTTTTGGTGGTGGCGATTCTGTCTCAAGATTATTCGGCGTGGGAACACCTAGTACCTAATCAACCATTCTATAACTGCATTGTTGATAAAACCGATGGCAAGGCATACACGACCGATTTGAAAAACACAGATATATTTGCTCGTTTCGGGGAGGACGGTGTGCGGGTTGTGAGTATGAAGGGCAAAGATAGGGCTTTATGGCATGAGTGGTCACGTATGATGTTGGAGACGTTGCCGCCGTATCCGGGAGAAAGCTACTAATCTATAATGTTGTGGGCTGAATAGTTTGAAGCGAAAAATAGTCTTCAAGATAGTGGTAATAATGGCTAAACGATGTTGTTTCAGCGGGTTGCTGATGAAGCTAAACCTCGGCAATATTAGGGTCGGCTGAGTGTGGCCCACCCAGATTATGCTGTTTGATGTGCTTTTGGATGATCTAGTGAATTCTCATGCGTGGCTTGACCTGGAACTTAAAAGGCCTTTTTAGCCGTCATGGGTGAATGATGAGAGTTTTTCGATGATCCTGATTTAGATGATCCCTATCAGTTGCTCTTGGGCAATCGGATCTCGCGCAAATTCGCAGCAATGGACCCAGTAGTCGATTTGGAGTCGCTATGCGGAATGCGGGTGTACCATATTGAACCATACATACGATGATGAGAACATGCTCGGACTCATGTTAGATATGAGCTAGGGGTTCCCGAGTTTTCTCGGCGATCCACACTCTAAGGCTTATTCAGGTAGATGAATGCTCCCACCACCCACCAACTGAATAAGCCCCAACCTGCGCTCAGCCGTTAATGCTGCAACATTCGGGACAGAATCGTCCCTAAATATCCAATATGTTCCACCTCAGAGGGCAAATATTCTGGGCCACCCACCCGCCCAATGATGAGTACCAGCCCCGAATTCCCCAGCGGGGCAGCGGCCAACGAGGAGTCAAGCAGCGCCCAGCTTTCCGGAATCCACGTGTCCTCCGCCGGGTTCAAAATCTGGGCGGCCGTAATATTAATCAGGCTTGGCGTCGACCCATCATCCTCCGGCGCCCCATAGGAGGCGGTAATCCGCCGCACCGGACTGCCGTCCTCCAAAAGAATCGCCCACGATGACGTTAACACCTGCGGAATATTATCAATCAGCTGCGCAATCTTATCCGAATTCGATGAGCGCCCGCCACATCCACCAGCATCTTAATCTGGCCCCGCCGGTCAACCGTCCCCGAGAATGGGCGAATGGAATCAACCACCACGCCTTCTACCATATGGGCGGCAGAAATTAGCACGTCAGCCATAGTATTGGTGGGTAAGCTAATCACCATGTCATCCATGACCGTGCCGTCTGGGAGCGATTCCACCACGTCGACGCTTTTAATGTTGCCGCCCACCGTGCCAATCGCCTCGGCTAACCTACCTAAACTACCTGGGGCATCAGGGAGCAACACCCGAATAAGATACGACACCTGCGAAACCCACCTTCCTCACAAAACACAAATAATATTTGGAATAATTTCTCACCTAGCCACAGTACTAGCCCATAAAACTATGGGCACCTAGCTGAGGGGGCCCAGAGATGCAACCAACACCATGGTGATCATCCCGAATAATTATTGAAAACTGCTATCCGCAATATTCTACGAATAAACCCTCGCCAATAGTGAGGGTGTGAATCGGAAGTTATGAAATTGTCACCTACCAGCCTGGTTATCCGGTTAGGAATTTGAACTACCCACCATTGCAGTAAGATAACTGCGTGAACCTTATTCAATGGTGTCACAACCCGTACATTAGCCCCCAATAGAAACATATTGTAAGGAAAGACACGTGCCTGAGATTTCGCGCGACCAAGTCGCACACCTGGCCAAACTGTCCCGCCTGGCATTAACAGATGAAGAACTCGATCGCTTTGCCGCACAAATCGACGATATCGTGACCAATGTGTCCGCAGTGCAGCAAGTTGCCGCGGCCGGCGTCGAACCCATGAGCCATCCCGCACTCTATCCACACCACCATGCGTGAGGACGTTGTCAAACCCCTCCTCACGCCCGAACAAGCACTCGACCAGGCACCGGAAGTCGCCGAACAGCGCTTCGTCGTTCCGCAAATTTTGGGGGAATAACACCATAATGACTAATAAATACCTTGTGGGTGCAGCCGGTTCTTCCGAGCTCACCAGCATGACGGCCGCCGACCTTGCCCAAAAAATCCACGCCCGGGAACTCAGCTCCGAGGAAGTCACCCAGGCCCACCTTGATCGCATCGCCGACATCGACGGTGACATTCACGCCTTCCTCCACGTGGGTGCCGACGACGCCCCGGCCGCCGCCCGGCAGGTGGACGAGCAATTAGATTCTGGTGCTCGGCCGGCATCCCTGCTGGCGGGCGTGCCGTTGGCGCTGAAAGACCTGTTTACCACCACCGATGCGCCCACCACCTGCGGGTCGAAAATCCTCGAAGGCTACATGTCGCCTTACGACGCCACGGTGACCAAGCGCATTCGGGAGGCCGGTATACCCATTCTGGGCAAAACCAACACCGACGAATTCGCCATGGGGTCCTCCACCGAAAACTCCGCCTACGGGCCGACCCATAACCCCTGGGATCTGGAGCGCACCGCCGGCGGTTCCGGCGGCGGCTCGTCCGCGGCCCTAGCATCCGGGGAGGCTCCCCTGGCGATCGGCACCGACACCGGCGGGTCGATCCGCCAGCCGGCGGCGCTCACCAGCACCGTGGGGGTCAAGCCCACCTACGGTACGGTATCCCGGTATGGCCTGGTGGCGTGCGCATCCTCCCTGGACCAGGGCGGCCCCACCGCCCGCACCGTGCTCGACACCGCACTATTGCACGAGGTCATCGCCGGTCCCGACCCGTACGACGCCACCAGCGTGGATCGGCCGGTGGCCCCCGTCGTTGCGGCCGCGCGCGAGGGCGCCCGGGGGGATTTGACCGGGGTGCGCATCGGCGTGGTGAAACAGTTTGACCGGGACGGCTACCAGAATGGGGTGCTGGACCAATTCCACAAGGCGGTTGACCACCTCCAATCCCTGGGGGCCACCGTCGTGGAGGTGGACTGCCCGCACTTCGATGATGCGCTGGCCGCCTACTACCTGATCCTTCCCTGCGAAGTGTCCTCCAACCTGGCCCGGTTCGACGGCATGCGGTACGGCCTGCGGGTGGGGGACGACGGCACGCATTCGGCGGCGGAAGTCATGGCCCTAACCCGGGCCGCCGGCTTCGGCCCCGAGGTGAAGCGCCGCATCATCCTGGGTACCTACGCGCTCTCGGTGGGCTACTATGACGCCTACTATGTGCAGGCGCAGCGGGTGCGTACCCTCATCGCCCAGGACTTCAGCAAGGCCTACGAGCAGTGCGATGTGCTGGTGTCACCAACCACCCCCACCACGGCATTCAAGCTGGGCGAGAAGGTATCGGACCCGCTGGCCATGTATAACTTTGACCTGTGCACCCTGCCGCTCAACCTGGCGGGCCTGTGCGGCATGTCCCTGCCGGCCGGTCTGGCAGACGACACCCACCTGCCGGTCGGACTGCAGATCATGGCCCCGGCATTCGCCGATGATCGCCTGTACAAGGTCGGCGCAGCATTCGAAGCCACGTTCTAACCCGGCGGATGTTGGCGTCCACGTTACCTTTGGGCTGAGGCAGCAAAAACACCCCACCAACACACCACGGTAAGTGGTGGCTGGTGGGGTGCGATTCTGCCCCGGGGCCGGCAGGTTCGGGCGTCGATAAGCGACATGGGTGGCGTCAACTTATGTGCCCTTGACATTCATGACCTGGCGCAGCTTATGCTTAATCTCCACAAGGTCGCGGGAATCCGCCATGACCTGGTCAATGTCCTTATAGGCGTCGGGAATCTCGTCGATCCACGCCTCGCCCGGCCGGTACACGATACCGGTCATGCGGGACGCCAAATCCTCAACGGTAAACCGGCGGCGTGCCTCCGTGCGGGAGTAGCGGCGGCCGGCCCCATGCGGTGCCGAATGCAGCGACTGGATATTGCCCTTGCCTTCCACCACATGGGAGGCGGTACCCATCGAACCGGGGATCAGCGCCAGCCGGCCCTCGTCCGCATTCACCGCACCCTTGCGGGTCAACCACACCGTGTGGCCGGCGTGCTCTTCCCGCTGCGTGTAGTTGTGGTGGCAGTTAATGCGCTCCACTTCCTCCACATCGGTGCCCATAAACTCGGACAAGCAGGTGCTAAACCGGTCCATCATTTCCTCCCGATTGAGGAACGCAAACCGCTGCGCCCAGTGCAAATCCTTGATATAGCTCCCGAATTCTGGAGTGCCCTGCACCAGGTAGGCCAGGTCGTTATTTTCAATGGGAATCCACCACTTCGCCATTAACTTCTTAGCAATGGCGATGTGTTTTTCTGGGCAATCTTATTGCCCACGCCGCGGGAACCCGAGTGCGGGAACATCCACACGGTATCGGTTTCATCCAAACACAGCTCAATGAAGTGGTTTCCGCCGCCCAGCGACCCCAATTGCTGCCGCCACTTCGGCGAATGCGACAGGTCAACATCGGTTTCCTCCGCCAGTTTCGCCAGCTCCCGGCAACGATCATCGGCGGAACCCGGCAGGATCCAGTCCTTGTTATAGTTGCCCGGCGACAGCGGAATGGCGGCCTCGATGGCGTCCCGCAGTTGGGTGAGATCCTTACCCGCCAAATCGGTGGCTGTGAATTGGGTGCGCACGGCAATCATGCCGCATCCGATGTCCACGCCCACGGCGGCGGGAATCACGGCATCAATGGTGCCGAACACGGTTCCCACCGACGACCCTAACCCGAGTGTGGGCGTCGGGCATGAGCGCAACATGTGGGTAAATAAACGGCAGTTTTGCCAGCTGCTGGGCTTGTTCAAGCGTGGATTCCTCCAACTCTGAGGCAAAGGACACCACATTCTTCGGCTTGTGGGGCTTCAAGTGACGGTTGAGGTAATTCGCGCCCCTGCGGCCTTTGCGGTTACCTCGATCTTTGCGCGTCATTGCACGCATTCTCCTTATCTTTTTCATAATCCAAAACCGTGTGTGGGTTTCGGATAGGGAGATGTACATTGCCGGTGACAACTATTCCGCCGCGACCTACTAGCGTTGTCCCACTGAAGATGTGTGTTTGTGGTGTTATAGGGGCACTTTACCATGTGGCATCCATGGTGGGTGACCGATAAAAGTGCTGGTGAGCCGTATAGGAATATGAAAAATGCCGCCCATGATGCTTGTGGCACATGATGCGGCTGAAAATAGAAAAACGGTGGTGGCGGGTAATGGTGAAGAGGATCCCACCTACGATCAGTGGGGGTGTTGTCGGTATCCCCACCGGTGTGAAATTTTTCTTCCGCAATCATGGTCCTGCGACGAATCAGCTAGGTATGCCTCCGGCCGTGCATTGCGTTCGTGCCGTTTGAGCAATAGCAGCGGCAATAATAGCGGTTGCATTCCAGATCCCATCCTTTCACTTGATTCATCGCCGCGGCCTGATCATGGGCGGCAGAAAAACTTCTTAACATTTGGCACTATCGCCACTAACAAGTAGTAGTTGATGATTACGCAAGTCCGCAAGGGGTACTACCCCGGTCGCCTCGTGGCCAAGTGATGTGATGTTTTGCCCATGATCGCCGATGGTCGCAGAAATGTCATCCTGCAACAAGGGAGAGGTTACCCGCTGTGGGCTGCGATTATAGCGTCAAGTGGTGTGTGGGCTTATCGACGCCATCCCACGGGTTTTCTTGGGCCACCGGGATGATCTTCACGATTGTTTCCGGCCACGAATCAGCGGAAACCGGGGGTAATTTCATCGCGTGGGAAAAGGGGTGACGGCGGGTGACGTGGGGCTCGCTCATGTGACATGGCTGCTGCCCGTGAGACGCCGGGGCGAAACCGGGTGAGAGTGAATTCATGCATGCGAATACGTGTACGCATGCTGACCCTGAGGTGCTATACTTAGCATCGCACCTCAGAAGCGAGTTGGTGAAGCCATAAGTGTGTGTACGGCTTCATGGGAATCCGGTGCAAAACCGGAACTGGCGCGCAGCGGTGAGTGGGGACTGGCCCCTGAACAAGTCCACTGGCTACTCCAAGCTGGGAAGGCATAGGGGGTTCCGGGATGATCCACAAGTCCGAAGACCGACCAACTCTGACCATCATTGCGACCCTCGCGTCCAGGCGTCGCCTGATACACCCGACTTGTATCCGCGGTGGTTTCGTGACAACCACCATGGGCAAAGTCGTGGGGGAGTGGACGGTAACCGCCGACTCCAGCATCAGCAAGGTCCGCCGATGAGCAATCATTGGTGCTCCTGCGTGCTGCCGTAGCACTACTACGTACTGTTGAGTAGCACACATCGGGTGACTGTCCAAATAACGCGATGTTCATAAGTACCAGCGGTGCTGCGGCATAGCACAGAACACTATATGTCTTCGCCACACAGGTGAGGGCTGCAATAAGGTGTGGAATACGGCATCGTGTGAAACTAGCCACTCCCATGTTTCCCATGGCCGACCATTCCCAGACTTATGAGCTCGTGGCGGAGACATGCCAGTGTTCTATCTTGCTAAGGATGCCCGATGCCCACCGTGGGGATATTGGTGAATGTGAGCGCCAATTCTGGTTAAACCCCATGGTGGGCATCGGTTTATGTTTACCTCATTGAGGATTTGAGGTCGCTCAACACGCAGGCCGCGCCCGAAGCCACCGTCGTTACGGCAATCACCGACGGCCACGCCCCAATCTTCTTCGCCAACGGGTGCGATAGCCAAACGCTGCCACATAGGTGGCGCCCAAACCTGCAGCGAGCGGCACCCCGCCCTTTGCCAACCATGACCGGCCCGCCCACAGTCCGGCGGCCGTCAATAGTACCCCTGCCAAGCGGACGGATCCCGGTTTCCCGGGCGGTCAACCAGCCACCCACAAGCCCGGTGATGACAAGCGAAGCGGTATTGACATCCTTAGCATCTTTTAATGTAAAGCTCATGTGCCTAACGCTACTCGGGTATGCCCAGGAAGAACAGAGAAACACCCGAAACTCAACCAATGGAATGAATCCGCAGCATACCTATGGTTACGAATCAAGTATCTGACTTCATATTGGTACTGGTAATCAGATAAGCTCTGAAATCAGGGTATTTTTCAATAATATTTTTTACCCCCGTCGTGAAGGAGTTCACGGCGATATCTTTTTGTGAGTCATTGTAAGGAGTTTTGTGATTATCGCACGTCGCAAAATTGCTGCTCCCGTGATTTTTGTGTTGCTTCTTGCAGCAGCCGCGGTGAGCTTTGTGATCTCCTTAACCTTCGGCTCTGTTGCTTATGATGCCATCGACGTGTGGGACGTGGTGGCAGCACACATTGGTATTATCCCTGGTGACGACGTTTTTCGGCAGCACCATCGACTCGGTGGTGTGGAGTCTTCGAGCACCCCGTGGTCTGCTGGCGCTCATTGTGGGCGCCGGCCTGGCGCTCGCTGGTGTTGTCATGCAAACCCTGGTGCGTAACCCCCTGGCAGACCCCTATCTTTTGGGGGTGTCATCCGGTGCATCCGTGGGTGCGACCGCGGTCATCACCATTGGTGTTTTTACCTCGTTTGGCCTGTACGCAATTTCGGTTGGTGCGCTCTTCGGCGCACTAGCGGCCACAGCCATCGTGTACCTCATCACCCTGGCGCAGGGCGGACTCACACCGCTGCGACTCATCTTGACGGGTGTTGTGGCATCATCAGCATTTTCTGCCCTGGCGAGCTTCCTCGTGTTCAAAGCCCAAGATGCGCGTGCCGCGCAAGGGGTGATGTTCTGGATGCTCGGCTCCGTCGTCGGCGCCCAATGGGACAGGTTGTTGCTGCCTGCCCTCGTGGTGCTGGCGGCATTCCTCGTTCTCATGCTCATGTCCAATCCACTAGACGCCATGGCGGCCGGCCCAGACACGGCAGCTGCCCTGGGCGTCAACGTGGAACAGCTTCGGCAAATCCTGTTTTTCATCCAGGCGCTCTTGGTGGGCGCCATGGTGGCCGTGGCCGGTGGCATCGGGTTCGTGGGGTTAGTCATTCCCCACCTGGCCCGCATCATGGTGGGTTCCCTGCACCGCAGGTTGTTGCCCATCGCCATGGTATTGGGCGCGGTGTTTATGGTGTGGGTCGATGTGATCGCCCGCATCGCGGCACCACCGCAGGAAATCCCCTTGGGTGTGGTCACCGGTGTGCTCGGTGCCCCACTCTTCCTGCTGCTCATGGGACGAGGACGCTACCAATTTGGGGGCAGTTAAATGAGTCACATGGAAATCACTCGGGTTTCCGCAGGAATCGGAAACACCACTATTGTTCATGATATTAACTTCACCATTACTCCCGGCACTCATGACCGCCCTGGTGGGGGTCAACGGTGCCGGCAAATCCACACTGTTGCGGGCCCTAGCGGGTATTACCAAACCGCACCATGGTGAAGTCACCCTCGACGGTGAATCGGTTCACGAGATTCGCCCTCGCCGACGCGCCCAGCTTCTCACCTTGGTTGGGCAAGAAGAAAACCCTCCGGGCGATTTGACCGTCTCGGAAATGGTGACCTTAGGCCGCCTACCACACCTGAAATCGTGGCAGATGGGTGGCCGTGAGGAACAAGAAATCGTGGCGGAAGCCATAGCCATGGTGGGCCTCACCGACGTTGCTGACCGGCCTTGCGACCAGCTCTCCGGTGGTCAACGCCGCCGAGCACTGCTGGCCCGGGGCTTCGCGCAACACACTGACATGGTGATGTTGGACGAGCCAACAAACCACCTGGATGTGCACCACCAATTGCACCTGCTGAAGGTGCTGCGGGAATCCGGCCGCACGATTTTAGCCACCATTCACGATTTGGATCTGGCCATGTCACACTTCGACCAAGTGGTGGTGTTATACAACGGCACCATGCTGTGTGCCGGCCCGCCCGAAGAAGTACTCATCCCAGACAATCTGCGCGTCGTTTTCGACGTGCGGGCTTACATTGCGCGATTGCCGGAGGCAATCAGTCCGCATCTGATTATTGACAGTCTCGACGCTGGTTGGCGGCCCGGCACTCAAGGGCGTCGACAAGCGCACAACCAAGGAAAAAGAATAATGCGTTGGAAGCAACCACTAGCAGTTCTTGCACTGGCAGCCCTTACCGTGACTGGGCTGACCAGCTGCGCTCAACAATCTGCCAAGACCGGCACCACCGATGCGGCCGGCGGCATCACCCTCACAAACTGCGGTGAGGAAGTCACCTACCCGTCCGCAGACAAACTCATGGTCAACGATGGCAATATCATCGCCATGGTGCTGGCCGCGGGCGGGCGTGATCACATCGAAATGGGTGTCATCTCTCGAAGACGACGCCGACATTCTCAAGGCCAAATACGGCAAGGACGCTGAAGGACTCGATGACATCGCCCCCGAAGCACCATCATTAGAAGAAATCGTGGCTAAGAAACCCGACGTCGTGGTGGCCGGCTGGGACTATGGCTTTAGCGACAGCAAAAACCTCACCCCGGATACGCTGAAACAGCACGATATCGGCTCGTACATTCTCACCGAATCATGCCGCCAAGCAGGTAGTGAGAAACGCGGCGTGGTCGACCCGTGGAAGGCCGTGGAAGAAGACGTCACCAACATGGGTAAACTCACCGGTCACGAGGATATCGCCGCGGCCGTGGTCAAAGACCAACAGGATCGCCTGAGCGCGCTCGCCGCAGCTGAGCAACCCGAAACCGTGCCCAACACCTTCGTGTTCGACACCGCCCGGGAAGGCATTTTCACCTCGGGCCGGTTCGGCGGACCGCAGGCCATCATCGAGGCAGCCGGTGGGAAAAACTCCACCGAATCCGTCAACGACACCTGGACCAGTGTGAACTGGGAATACCTGACCGAACAGGCCCCAGACGTGCTCGTCTTCGTCGACTATCCCGGACAAACGTTCGAAGAAAAGGTGAAGATCCTTAAGGAGCGGGACGCCACCAAGGATCTGCCCGCGGTGAAGGAAAACCGGTTCATTAACCTGCCCTACGCCATGTGGACATCGAGCCCGCTCAATATTGATGCGGCGGAATACGTTCGCAAGGGATACGAAAAATTTGGTCTGGCCCCAGCGTCGGACATTACCCCAGCCCTGACCTTGCCGGATTCCCTGCAGGGGAAGGAATACTTCGTGGGCTAACCACAGAGGGAGCCTATGGGGTGTGCAGGACAACCCCAAGATAATCCGCCGCGATTTCCCCAGTGCCGTGCCACGACCACAGCCGGCACGCGGGTGACGCGGCGGATTCGTCGAAATGCTGCGGGCGACGCATGGGCGTATGCCCGGGCAGATTTTTATTTTGGCGCAGTATCAAGTACTCTTCGAAATCGGTTCACCACAACAAACGTGGAATAAGTAGTGTGATCTAAATCATGTATCACGCGCCGATCTGCCACCGAAAATGTGGGACACTCAAACATGGGACATCGGAACAGGCGACATGTCACCGCGACACGCCCCAGAAAAACCGATCCAGTGGCAGCACCCTAATAAAATTCAACCAATGCCACTTTTTTGCCAATTAGTGCCCAATTGCACTCACGGTGAAATAAGTGAACTGGGCTATTTATAACCAGTAAAACTGCACTGTAACAGATATTCATTACGAAAATTATGACCAGATATTTCCCCAATAAGGTGTGGTAAAAATTACGTAAAATTATAGTGGCAAATTTGCTGGGAACTATCCCTATTTCCCGCCAGGGGGTAAAACGCACATTTGATAAATGCTTGTTTGGTGGATTTAGGCGATAATTGCTGAAAACCTGATGTATCAATAATGAACAGAAAGGCGACTACCATGTACACGTTAGAAAATGCTCCCCTGAATCCAGACACATTGGAATCGCTTAAGCTCATTGTTAACAGCATTCGCTTCCCCGAGGGAAGAAAGTCCTCCCGAAACCATCCACGAATTCGTCCTCCTTGCGCTCGGCGAAATGAGCCAAGAAGAAGTCATGGAACGCTTTCAACGAACGCATGGAAACCGAACGACAAAAAGCCAGCGCCATCGCCGAGTAACTGTTTGTCAAACCCATTAGTCACACCCAATCGCTTATCGACGCCCGCCCGTGCCCCGGGTCTCTACCATCATGTGTGCAACCTAACATCACGCATCTCCACCATTTGGGGGAGGCCAATATTTCCCCTGATTGGACGTTGCCTCCAGCTAAGCCATGCTGCAAAATACCCCCATGGCTATCTTTGCTAGCACTGGCACACTACTGCACAATCACCCACCAATACCCATAGCGTTTCACCCCTATAATCGGCTGCCATCAGGTGCCTCACATGTCCACCACGCCAGCAAGCACCTGGAAAGCAGCACGATGACAACACCAACTTCCGCAACCACCTCACCCAACCCTAATGCTGCCTACCTCTACCTCGGCGCAACATTCCTCTCGGCATTCGGCAATGCAATAGCCAACGTAATCTGGCCCTGGCTCGTTCTCCAACGCACCGGAGACCCCGCCGCCGCAGGACTCGTCACTACATGCATCGTCCTCCCTTCTGCGGCATTCGCCCTCATCGGCGGAAACCTCATCGACAGATTCGGCCGGAAACGCATGAGCATCATCTCGGACATCATCTCCGCCGCATCCGTTATCGCCCTCATCACCGTCGACGCCACCACCGGGCTCACCATGGCCTGGTTCATCACCCTAGGAATCATCGGTGCCGTCGGCGACGTACCCGGCATGGCTGCCCGCACCGCCCTCGTCGGTGACATCTCGGAACGCTCCGGCAAAACCACCGACTGGTTAGCTGGCGCAGCACAAGGCATGAGCGGCATCAGCTTCCTCCTCGGACCAGCCTTCGCCGGATTTATGCTCTCCGTCATGAACATGACATCAATCCTGTGGATCACCGCCGGCTGCTCCGCCAGCGCCGCACTACTTACCGCACTCATCACCCTGGGAACGCACAAACCAGGACAAGAACACAGCACACCCGCACCCGAATGGGCCATATGGCGGGAAATCCTGCACATCCCAGCAATTCGATTGTTCGCCATCATTACCCTCATGACCCAAATACTGGTATCCCCCTTCATCATGGTGCTCCTACCCGCACATTTCGAAAGCATCAATAACTCAACAGCCCTAGGATTCGCCCTCTCCAGCTACGCCATAGGAATGATCATTGGCGGTACCGTCATCACCCAGGTCGGAACCAGCCGCCGCCGACTGATATGGGCCATAGCCATGGGATTCAACGGCCTAGCATTTATCGGCATCGCCTGGCTCAGCCTCACCCCCACAGTGATCGCCGGCATGCTCACCGCCGGAATCGCCGGCGGCATGATGCAACCAATCGTCACAGTCATCGTGACGGAAACCATTCCCGCATCACGCCGGGGCCGGGCGTTTTCGCTGTTGACGGCGTTAGGGTCGCTGACGGGTCCGATAGGGCTGGCGGCCACAACCGTGGCATTGGGGTTGACCAGCGTGTATCAGGTCGCCATGGTGTGCGGTGTGGTCGGTGCCGTGGTGATGGTGGGGGCGATGATCGCTGGGGTGCGAGTGCTTTACGACGTCACAGAGCATTGACTGACCGACCATTGGTCGGTAGTATGGAGAGGTGGAAACTGACCAACGGTCGAAAGAAGGCGATTGTGATTACCACTCACCCTGTCACCCGACATCCCGGGGCAGCTTGGCTTTATCTCGGTTCCGGGCTATCATCAGCGCTCGGCAACGCCATCTCCAATGTGGTGTGGCCCTGGTTGGTGTTGCACCGCACCGGGGATCCTGCCGCGGCCGGCCTGGTTGCCACCTGTATTCTTCTCCCCTCCATCATTGTGGCGGTCATGGGCGGAGACGTCATCGACCGGTACGGGCGCAAACGCATCAGCGTGATTTCTGACATTATTTCCGCAGCTTCCGTGGTGTGGCTCATTGCGGTCGACACCACGGTGGGGGCCACCCTCCCATGGTTTATCGCCATCGGTATTCTCGGTGCTGTCGGCGATGTGCCCGGCATGGCCGCCCGCACCGCCCTCGTTGGTGATATTTCGGAGCGTTCCGGCAAGAGCCTGGATTGGTTGGCTGGTGCCAACCAATCCATCATGGGGGTGTGCTATCTTGTGGGGCCGGCGCTCGCCGGCGTGCTGCTGGGCCATTTGCCGATCACTTGGATCCTTTGGTTGACTGCCGCCTGCTCTGGGATTGCTGCCCTCATGACCTGGGCTATCCGCCTCAATGCGTATACCATCCCGGCGGAGCATTCCAGCGTGCGCGGCACCGTCACGGTGTGGCGGGACGTGGTGAAGCACCCCATGCTTCGGCCCATTCTCGTCGTGGAGATAGTCATTGCCATGACGGTTTTCCCCTATCTCATGGTGTTTTTGCCCGCCCACTTCACCCACACCGATAGCCCCACCACCATGGGGTTCGCTCTCTCCAGCTATGCCGTCGGCATGATCGCCGGCAGTATTGTGATCTCGGCGGTGGGGGAGCGGCTGCGCCGCAACCTGCTGTGGCTGGTGGCGATTGGCGCCACCGCCATAGGATTTTTGGGGATTTCCTACCTCACCGTAACCACCATTGTGGTGGTGGGCATGTTCGCCGCCGGTTGCGGCAATGGGCTACTCCGGCCGATCGGTACTGTCGTGGTGACCGAAAACGTGCCGGAAACCATGACGGGCCGGGTGTTTTCCCTGTTCAGTGCCCTGGATTCCTTCGCCGGGCCCATCGGGCTCATGGCCACCACGGCGGCGATTCAGGTCACCGACATTTACCATGTTGCCCTGGGATGCTCCCTGTGCGCGGCCGTCATGTTCCTGTGGTTGGGAATCATGGGGTATCGCACCTTGGGGGCGTCGCAAAGCAACCTACAGTAGCTGCGCCACCACTTTCGACACCGCTTTACCCAACGTATGGTGCTGCTCTTTGTCTAAATGCACCCCATCAACCGTGCTGCTTGTGATCACCGAATTCGCGTCGAAAAACCCGCACCCATATTCCGCCGTGATCTGCCGCAGCGCATCCGCCAACCCCGCCGATGCGGTATCGCCTCCGGTAAACTTCGGCCCGATCGGGCCCCGCGGATGATCCAACGCCGGCGGTGCCACCACCAGAATCTTCGGTACCGGAATCTCCGGCTCCAGCGTGGTCGCCCGAATCGCATCAATAATCGCCGCGATCCCCATCGCCGAATGCCAGGGTGTATGCCGGTGAATCGACTGGAAATCATTCGTCCCCAACATGATAATCACCACATCCAGTGGGGACTGGGCCTCAATCACCTGCTGAATCCCAATCAAACCGCTGCGGCCCGGCTTATAGGGATCCTCGAACGCGGTCCGCCGACCATTCAGGCACTCCTCTGTCACATGCACCCGATAGTCTCGGCCGGCAGCCTCGGCCGTATCGTTGAGATCCTGCGCCATCACCTGTGGCCACCGGGAAGCAAAATCCAGCCGCCGCCGAGTCAGGGGAATAATCCCCCACGATAACGAATCCCCATACACCACAATATGTTTCAACTCGGTCATCACCCTCACCACTATCACTCAATCAGCTGAAATCAAGCGTAGTATCCTTTCCCGATGACTAATAATACTTCCGCATCGTCTACGCCACCCCCCAATGAAAACCCACCAATCACCGAACAGCAAGCCTGGCGCGCGCTCTGGGCGTTATGCGTCGGGTTTTTTATGATCCTTCTCGACCAAACCATTGTTGCGGTCGCCACCCCGGACCTGCAAACCGAGCTTGGCGCCAGCCTCAACCAAGTTGTGTGGGTCACCAGCATTTACCTACTGTTTTTCGCAGTGCCACTGCTCGTCACCGGCCGTCTCGGGGACCGGTACGGGCAGCGCAACATTTACCTCATTGGCATGGTGATTTTCACCATCAGTTCGTTAGCCTGCGGGTTATCGCCCACCGTGGAAACCCTCATCATTGCCCGCGCCATTCAAGGAATCGGCGCGTCGCTCATCACCCCGCAAACCATGAGCGTCATCAACCGCATTTTTCCCCGCAACCGCCGCGGCGCAGCCATGGGAATGTGGGGAATCGTTGCCGGCCTCGCCTCGCTCGCCGGCCCCATCCTCGGCGGGATCATTGTGAGCGCCATTGGTTGGGAATGGATCTTCTTCATTAACGTTCCTTTCGGCATCATATCCATCATCATGGTGTGGCTCATGGTGCCGGACCTGCCGCGGCTGGCCCGCCGCCTGGATTTCCTCAGCGTCATCGTGTCCATCATCGCCATGAGCAGCATTGTTTTTACCATCCAACAAGGCCCCGACCTGGGCTGGCCCGCCTGGATTTGGCCCATTCTTCTCGCAGGGTTAGCGCTCGCCGTCGTCTTCGTCCGATTTCAGGCCACCGCAACCAAACGCAACACCGAAGCCCTCGTGCCGCTCGACCTGTTCACCATAAAAAACTTCACCTTGGGCACCATATCCATCACCACCATGGGATTTGCCATTGGCGGCACCTTCATCCCGGTCATGCTGTTCCTGCAAAACGGTCACCATCTCAGCGCCCAGCAGGCAGGCCTGTACATGGTTCCCATCGCATTATTCTCCGGCGGCCTATCACCCTTCGTCGGCCGCATGAGCGACCACGTCAACCCCCGGCTGCTATCAATGATTGGGTTTGGTGTCATGTTCGCCAGCACCTTAGGGTTTGCGCTGGTCATGCGGGAAGGTGTGCCATTGTGGTGCATTTTTATCCCAATGGTGCTGTTTGGTATCGGTAATGGGTTTTGTGGTCCCCAAACTCGTCCACCAGCCTGCGGATGTGCCCCTGCACCACATGGGTGCCGCATCCGGGGTGTATAACGAAACCCGGCAGGTGGGATCGGTGGTGGGTGCCGCCGTGGTGGGGGCGGCCATGCAAATAGGGACAGCCTACACGGCGTTTACCACAGCCATGGGAAATTCCCTCATTCCGGTCGCGCTCGTGCTTGTTATTGGCCTGATTTCGGTATCGAAATTCGAGTACAAACCCCATATGCGAGAAAGTTCACACTCCTAAACCACCTATGATTCGGGAAAACCGCAGGTAGAAAGGTTTTGTGGGGTTATGTTTGATCGGGCATTCAGTTCAAATTTACATTAGGATTGATAGCATGCGTATTGCCACACTGACCTCCGGTGGTGACTGCCCCGGCCTGAATGCTGTTATCCGCGGTATTGTTCGTACCGCAACTGAATATGGTTCCACAGTGGTGGGATATGAGGATGGTTGGGTCGGTCTCATGGAAGATCGACGCATACAACTGTATGACGATGAAAAACATTGACCGAATCCTTCTCCGCGGCGGCACCATTTTGGGTACCGGTCGACTCCACCCCGATAAATTTAAAAACGGCCTCGATCAGATCAGGCAAAACCTGGAGGAAGCTGGCATTGACGCACTCATCCCCATCGGTGGCGAAGGCACCCTCAAAGGTGCGAAATGGCTCTCCGACAATGGCATTCCCGTCGTGGGTGTGCCCAAAACCATTGATAATGACGTGAACGGTACCGACTACACGTTCGGTTTCGACACCGCAGTGTCCGTCGCCACCGACGCCATCGACCGGCTACACACCACTGCGGAATCCCACAACCGGGTGATGATTGTGGAGGTCGCGGGCCGACACGTGGGGTGGATCGCCCCTGCACGCCGGCATGGCTGGCGGCGCCCACTACATCGTTATCCCCGAAGCCCCCTTCGATATTGCCGAAATAACCAAGGCAATGGAACGACGATTCCAGCTGGGCGAAAAATACGGCATTATCGTTGTTGCCGAAGGTGCACTGCCCAAGCCCGGCACCATGGACTTCACCGAAGGCGCCGTCGACCAGTTCGGCCACCAAATGTTTAATGGTATTGGCCAGGTCATTGGCGACGAAATTAAGAAACGCCTCGGCCACGACGTGCGTACCACCACATTGGGCCACATTCAGCGTGGTGGTACGCCTACCGCCTTCGACCGGGTGTTGGCAACCCGCTACGGTGTGCACGCCGCCCGCGCCTGCCACGACAATGATTTCGGTAAATGCGTGGCCCTCCGCGGCGAACATGTTGAACTGATCGATCTGGAAGAAGCCGTTGGGAAGCTCAAGACCGTTCCCGATAGCCGGTACCGCACCGCCCGCGCACTATTCGGTTAACCCCTGCTGGCAGCGTCGAAAAGCGTTCACCTTTAAGCTTTTCGACGCTTTTTCACTCTCATAAACATATTAAGGAGAAGACCCTCATGATTATCGGCTGCCCCAAAGAAATCAAACCTAGCGAATCCCGCGTCGCTATCACCCCTGCCGGCGTGCGGGAATTATCCAAACACGGCCACACTATCCTTGTAGAAACCGCCGCTGGTGCCGCCTCCGGGTTCGCCGACGCCGACTACGAAAACCGCCGGCGCCACCATCATCCCCACCGCCGCCCAGGTGTGGGCCGACGCCGACCTCATCGTCAAGGTGAAAGAACCACAAGCCAGCGAATGGCCACATGCGCGACGGCCAAGTGCTCTTCACCTACCTGCACCTCGCCGCCGACCCTGATGGCGCCCAAGCACTCATGGATCGCGGTGTGACCGGCATCGCCTACGAAACCGTCACCAGCAACAACGGCCTGCCCCTGCTCGCCCCCATGAGTGAAATCGCCGGCCGGCTCGCCGTCCAGGTGGGCGCCTTTACCTCATGAAACCCTTCGGCGGTTCCGGCATCCTCCTCGGCGGGGTCCCCGGCACCCCACCCGCCAATGTGGCCATCATCGGCGCCGGTATCGCCGGAGAAAACGCCGCCCGCATGGCACTCGGCATGGGCGCCAACGTCACCATTGTCGACATCAACATCAACCGGCTGCGCCAATTGGACTCCCAATACGGCCCCCACCTGAAAACCCTCATGTCCAACGAATACAACGTTGCCGACGTGGTAGCCGCCGCGGACCTGGTGGTCGGATCCGTCCTCATCCCCGGCGCCGCCACCCCCAAACTCGTCACCCGGCCCATGATCGCCGGCATGCGCAACGGCTCCGTGCTGGTTGATATTGCCATCGACCAGGGTGGTTGCTCTGAAGGCTCCCACCCCACCACCCACGAAGACCCGGTCTTCGACCAAGACGGCAAACAAAATGTACTGCGTGGCCAACATGCCCGGCGCGGTACCCCGCACCTCCACGGTGGCGCTGACCAACGCCACCCTGCCGTATTTGCTGCGGGTCGCCGACCTGGGGTGGCAGGAAGCGCTCACCCGCGACCCGCACCTGGCGCGGGGCCTGAACGTTCACGCCGGTTCGCTCACCCACCCCGAGGTCGCCGAAGCCCTGGGCCGGGACTACGTGTCGGTTGGCACGATTCTTGTCGGTTAACCACTCACTACCCCGATAGCGCCGGCAGCATGCCATCGTGCGCTTCCACCCTCACCCCACCCAAACAGGTGGGGTGAAATGGTTGAAAACCCACATGTAGCCGGCAGGGGTGGGGGAGAAGTTCGGGTTGAGCCCCAGGGATGAAACTACCACGCCCACAGTTTCACACCACAGGGTGACGCTATCACGGCAATAACCAGCAATGATGGAAACCATGCAAGAACATGATTTCCACATCATCCGAACCCATGGGCTCACCAAAACATTCGGCGAGCACCGCGCCGTCAACAACGTTGATCTTCTCGTCCCCCAGGGCACCGTCTACGGGTTCCTCGGCCCCAATGGTTCCGGCAAATCCACCACCATGAAACTCCTCCTGGGGCTCATGAAACCCACCGCCGGTGAAGTATTCATCAACGGCCGGAAACTCACCAAAGCCAGCCGCCCCGAACTGCTGGGCCGGGTCGGCTCCATGATCGAGGCCCCACCAGGCTATGGGCATCTCACCGGGTGGGAAAACCTCAAAATCGTCCAATCCATGTTGGGGCTGGAGGAACGACAAATCACCCAGGCACTCGACATTGTGCGATTGACCAAAAACAAGGACAAGCTGGTCAAAAACTATTCCCTCGGCATGAAACAACGCCTCGGCATCGCCATGGCCCCTGGCCAGGGAACCCGAACTGCTCATCTTGGACGAGCCCACTAACGGGCTGGATCCTGCGGGCATTGAAGAAATCCGGTCGCTCATCATCCACCTCGCCCAGCAGGGCATCACCATCATGGTGTCCAGCCACCTGCTCGACGAAATCGACAAAATGGCCAGCGTGCTCGGCATTATCAATGATGGCACCCTCATTTTTCAGGGCAGCCGCGAAGAATTGTCCGGCCAGTCCATCCCCGATTTCGTCATCGAATCCGACCAGGCCGGCCTGCTCCAGAACTTCCCGGGCGCCCGCATGCTTTCTCCCACCACCGTCAGCCTGGCCAACCTCAGCAAGGACGATGGTGCCCGGCTTCTTAGCGAACTCCACGCCGTGGGCGCACAGGTGTTCGAAGCCTATCGGGCGTCGCAATCCCTCGAAGACATCTTCATGAAACTCACCGCACAGGGCAACTCCAATGATCACCATCGAACTTCGCAAACTCCGCCACCTCAAAATCGCGCCCATGGTCCTGGGGATGCTCTTCCTGCTCTGCCTCTTCAACATCGGCAACTTTGGTGCCAACCGCATCAAAGACCTCGCCGCTGAACTCTCCGGCATCGGCATGATCCAGGCCTTCCTGGTGCCCATCCTCATCGCCACCATCACCACCAGGATCGTCGAAATCGAACACTCCGGGGGCGGTTGGCAATCCTTCTCCCTCATCGGCGCCCCACCCGGCACCCTCTGCCGAACCAAGTTCGCCATCCTCACGATCATTCTCATCCCCTTCACCCTGGTGGAAATCCTCGTCCCACTCGCCTTCTACCCTCATCGCCGGTGGCACAAACTTCAAAGCCTCAGCCTGGGCCAGCTATATCCTGTGCGTCATCATCATGAACCTGCTGACCTGCATGGTCCACATCATTCTGGCGCACCGCTACGATAACCAACTCGTCAGCATTGGCGTGGGCACCCTCGGGGCGTTTCTCGCAATGTTCTCCTTCCTGCTGCCCCGCTACATCACCCGGTTTATTCCCTGGGGATACTACGCGCTCATCCTGCCCGCCACCGCCAGCAGCGAAACCCACAGCCTCATCTACACCAACCCCGGAATCCTCACCCTACCTGTGCTTTACCATCCCTCACCATCCCTCATCACCGGGGGGTTCTACTACCACACCACGCAACTCAACAAAGGAGAAAGCTGACCTATCATGCTCCGCGCCGAACTACTCAAACTCCGCCGCTCCCACCTGTGGCTCATCGCCATCATCCTCCCGCTCCTGGCCGTTATCACCGGCAGCATCAACTACTTCGGTAACCCAGAGACCCTCACCCACGGCTGGGATTCCCTGTTCAGCCAAGTCCTCCTCTTCTACGGCATGTTCTACCTCAGCATTGGTATCGCCATCATTGTTGCCGCCGCCTGGCGCATGGAACACCAAGGCTCGAACTACGCCATGCTCCGCACCAACACGCGCCGGGCGATCAGCCTCATTGCGGCGAAAACCACGGCCGTGAGCATGCTGATCCTGTTTATGCAGTTCATTCTCGTGGCCGCGACCTTTATTGTTGGTTTTCGTTTTTCGCCAGCCATAACGGTGCCCCACCTTGAAATACCTGGTGTTGGCGCTCATCAGCATTGTTGCCGCCGTGCCGCTGGTGTTGCTGCAATCCGTGTTGTCCATGTATCTGAAATCGTTCGCCGCCCCCATCGCCTGGGCGTTCCTTGGGCTCATCATTGGGATTGCATTCAGTTTCGCCCCCGGCTGGATCCGGGATCTCGGCTGGTTGTTCCCCTATTCGTTGGTAAGCCGTAGTCTTTCGCTCATTTCCGTGGCCACCGGCGCCACCGACACCAGCATTGATATGGGGAGTGTGGTTATGATTTTCCTGTCCAGTGCCGTGCTTGCCGGTGCTTTCCTGGTCGGATTCGTCCGTATCTTCACTAACCGGGAATACGCATGATTGCGCGCCTCAATGCCTGGGTGGGGCACCCGCTCCGACTTTTCATCATCGTCGTGCTGGGGCTGCTTTTTACCGCCAGTTTCCTTGATCCCCATCCCATGGTTGGGGCGCCGGCGTTGACCCTCCCACCCAAAACATCATCGGGTCTGTTGTCTACCTTATTGTGACGGTGGCGTTATGCATCCACCCTAAATACCCCGACGCCACCATGGGGGTGATCGCCTGCTCCTTCACCACCCTCCTTGTTGCGCAGGTGGCCAGCGATTTCCCCCGGGTTGGTATTCCGCTCCTTTACGTCATCTACCTTGCCAGCGCCAACTGTAATCCCAGGTGGCGGCCCCTGTGGCTGGTTTGGATTCTCGCAGGCATTGCCGCGGCCGAGATGCTGAACGATAAACTTCTCAACGCTGACGCCCAAAACCACATGAGTGCCTGGCAGCTCCGTATCGCAGCCATCGCAATGAGCTGGATCATTGTGGGATTCTTCTGGCAGCTGGGCGGTGTGGCCCGGCGTCGGCAAGCGGAACACCAGGCTTTGCGGGACCGCGCCGAGTTGGCAGCCATCGTGGAACGCACCCGCATCGCCCGCGAAATGCACGACATTGTGGCCCACAACCTGTCCGCCGTGATCGCCCTCGCCGACGGTGCCCGCTACACCAACCCCACCAACCCCGAGGTCGGCACCGAAGCGTTAGAGACCATAGCCGCAACGTCCCGCAGTGCGCTGAAACAAATGCGCGGCCTGCTCAGCGTGCTCCGTGATAATGAACACCGCGACGCCGATGCGGTCTTTAACATTGCGGCGATTCGCGGCCTGCTTTACGACGCCCGCCACGCCGGGCTGGATGTCCACACCAGTGGAATCGACACCCTGCCTGATGATCTGCCGCAGCTTATCCAAACCACCTTGTACCGCATCATCCAGGAATTACTCACCAATATGCTGAAATATGCCCCTGGACAACGTGGCCAACTTACGGTAGAAACGACCGAGAAACACATCACCATCACCGCAACAAACCGCCTTCCCGAACATCTGCCGGACCCCGGATATGGGATCCAAGGCATGCGGGAACGCGCCACCGCCCTGGGCGGAATCATGCAGGTGAAAACCGACAACAACGAGTTTCTTGTGAAAGTAGAAATCCCACGATGATCACCATCGGTCTTGCTGACGACCAACCCCTTGTCCGAACCGGCTTTAGCCTGCTCATCAATTCCCAAACCGACATGGAAGTGTGTTGGCAGGTTGCCGATGGCACCCAGGTTGCGCACCAAAAACCCGTCGATATTGTGCTCATGGACATTCAAATGCCCGAACTCAACGGCATTGAGGCCACGAAACAGCTCATCACCGCCAACCCCGACACCAAGGTCATCATGCTCACCACCTTTGATGATGAAGAATTGTCGCCGGTGCCATCGCCGCGGGTGCCAGCGGTTTCCTCCTCAAAGACGTCGAACCGGAAGAGCTTTTCGACGCCATCCGCCTCGTCTATGACGGGCAGGCGGTGCTCGCACCCACCGCCACCGCCCACGTGCTGGAGCTGCTCAAACACCCCAACCAGCCCGCCACACCAACGCCCTCACCGGCCGTTGCTGAACTCACCCCCAGAGAAACCGTCATTCTTCGGCTCATCGCCCTGGGGCTGACCAACCAGGAAATTGCCGATCACGAATACGTTTCCATGGCCACCGTCAAAACCCACGTGCGGCACATCCTCATGAAAACCAACTCCCGCGACCGGGTCCACGCAGTGCTTTTCGCCTACCGCACCGGGGTAGTAAGCACCCACGAACTACTCTCTGGCGGCCAAGTCTAAAAATCCCCACCCAAGCGGTATAGTTTGTGGGTATGACAACCGCTTTTGACGAATTGATGGACTACGACGACGTCTTAGAAAAATACGAACCAGTAATGGGCATGGAAGTCCACGTGGAACTCGCCACCGAAACGAAAATGTTCTCCACCTCCTCCGCCCACTTCGGCGCGGAACCCAACTCCCATGTAGACCCCGTCCCCTAGGACTGCCCGGGGCGCTCCCAGTCGTCAACGCCAAAGGCGTGGAATGGGCCATTAAAATCGGCCTGGCCTTAAACTGCAGCATCGCCGAATCATCCCGATTTGCCCGCAAAAATTATTTCTACCCTGACCAGCCCAAAAACTACCAAATCTCCCAATACGACGAGCCCATAGCCTATGATGGTTACCTCGACGTTATCCTCGACGACGGCACTGAATGGCGCGTCGAAATTGAACGCGCCCACATGGAAGAAGACACCGGCAAACTCACCCACATTGGTGGCACTCGACGGCCGGATCCACGGCGCCACCTCCTCCCTCGTCGACTGTAACCGGGCCGGGGTTCCCCTCATCGAGATCGTCACGAAGCCCATTATCGGCGCCGGCCACCGCGCCCCCGAGGTCGCCCGCGCCTACGTTGCGGCCCTCCGTGACCTGGTCAAGGCCCTCGGGGTTTCCGACGCCCGCATGGACCAGGGATCCATGCGCGTCGACTCCAACGTGTCCCTCAAACCCATTGGCGCCACCGAGTTCGGCACCCGCACCGAAACGAAAAACATTAACTCCCTGCGCTCCGTCTACCAGGCGGTCCGCTACGAAATGCAGCGGCAAGCCCAGGTTCTCACCGACGGCGGCACTATCATCCAGGAAACCCGCCACTATCAGGAGACCGACGGGACCACCACCAAGGGCCGGCCCAAGGAAACCGCCGAGGATTACCGCTACTTCAACGACCCCGACCTGCCCCCAGTCATCGCGCCGAAGGAATGGGTGGAAGAAATCCGGGCCACCCTACCGGAACTGCCCTGGGTGCGGAAGGCCCGCATCCAGCAGGAATGGGGTCTCTCCGACGCCGAAATGCGGGACATTGTCAACGCCGGCGCCCTCGAACCCATCATCGCCACCGTTGCGGCGGGCACCACTTCCGGTGAAGCCCGCTCCTGGTGGGTTTCCTACCTGGCGCAAAAAGCCAACCAGCAAGGCATAGAACTCGACCAGTTGCCCATCACCCCCACCCAGGTCGCCCACGTGGTGGAGCTCATCAAGGCGGGGAAGCTCACCAATAAGCTCGCCCGCCAGGCGGTTGACGGGGTGCTGGCCGGCGAAGGCGACGTTGACGAGGTTGTTGCCGCCCGCGGGCTGGAGGTTGTCCGCGACGACGGGGCCATCGAAGCCGCCGTCGACGAGGCCATTGCCGCCAACCCCGACATTGTGGCCAAATACCGGGCCGGCAACACCAAGGTGGCCGGCGCTATTGTCGGCCAGGTCATGAAAGCCACCCGCGGCAAGGCCGACCCCGGCCAGGTGAACAAAGCTCATCGCCGCGAAACTCGCCGAATAACCCCGCGAATCCCTGCAAATCCAAAAAGGGCCGCAGGTCGGCAGCCCAGTTTTCCGCCGGTCAGTGGCCTATTTTTTCTTCCTTCTGGCCTGGTTAGTGCATTACCAGCCGAATGCACATCACCACCATGATGCACCCAATCACACCATTGATGATCCGCCACGCCTGTGGCCGGCTCAGTACCTGGGAAAACCGCGTCGAGAAAAACCCCAACAGCGGAAACCACACTGCCGACGCCATCAGCGCGCCTGCCGCAAACACCCACCGGCCGGATTCCCCATGCTGGTTCGCGATCCCACCCAACATGACGAGCGTATCAATATAGGCGCTCGGGTTGAGCCAGGTAAACGCCAATGCTGCCAACGCTGGCTTCACCCACGGCCGGGCCGGCTGGGCTGGGGTGGTGGTGACGGGCCGGGTTTTGGTTTGCACCTGACCACCATTCCCACTGGTCGTATCCACGTTCGAAACATGTGCCGCCGTGGGGGCGTCGTCAAGCGAAGTGCCATCATCGGTGGCGGAACTATCCAACGCCCGCGGCTTTATCATGTCTTTAAAACACGAAACCGCGAACCACGCCAGGTAGGCGGCGCCAAACCACTTCAACGCCACCAGGGCAAGGGGGGCCTTTTCAATAATCACGCCCACGCCGGCGGTGCCACCAAAGATCAAGAAAATATCGCTCAGCATGCAAATAGCAAGCACAACGATCAAACCCTCACGCTTGACGCCCTGACGGATCACCAGGGCGTTTTGCGGACCAATGGCAACAATGAGGGAAAGACCCAAGAGGAAACCAGCAACAGCAATGCTCATAGGTCTTAGTGTTATCGAAACACCCACTTAAGTAAAATTACTTTTAATTAACTTGCATAAGAATCGCTTTATAATACTGGTCATGAACCCCATCCACCTCCACACCCTCCTCACTATTGTGGACGAAGGCAGCTTCGAAGACGCCGCCTTCGTCCTCGGAATCTCCCCATCAGCCGTGAGCCAACGCATCAAAGCCCTGGAAAAACCGTCGGCCGCCTCCTGCTGCGCCGCAGCACCCCCGTCAGCGCCACCGAAGCCGGCGAAGTCCTCATGCAAGCCGCCCGCCGCATGGCACTGCTCCAAGCCGAAACCATGGCCAACCTCAAAGAACGCATCGCCACCATCCCACTATCAGTCGCCATCAACGCCGACCTCGCTCGCCACCTGGTTCCCGCCCGTGCTCGCCAGGGTAGCCAGCTGGGATGCCACCACCCTCACCCTGCGCATCGAAGACGAATCCCACTCACTCAACCTCCTGCGCCGCGGCGACGTGCTCGGCGCAGTCACCCGCGACCCCCACCCCGCCCCCGGCTGCGACGCCATCGAACTCGGAACCATGCGCTACGTGTCCGTCGCCAACCCCTGGCTACTCGACAAATACACCACCAATGGGCAAGTCGACTGGGAAGCCATGCCAGCACTCCGCTTCGGACCCCGCGACGGACTCCAAGACGAAGGCCTCAAAACCCACATCCAAAAAACCCACCACGGACCCGATAACACGCAACCAATCATGCGTCGAGTATCACAAATCCCCTCGGCCGAAGCCTTCAAAGAAGCAACCCGAGTAGGGCTCGGCTGGTCGCTCCTACCACTACAACACGCACAACCACTCCTCATGAGCGGCGACGTGGTCCGACTCGACGACACCATCCTTGACGTGCCCCTCTATTGGCACAGGTGGCGGCTCGAATCGCCAGCATTGGAAAAACTCACCACCGCCGTACAAACTGCCGCGCAAACACTGCTGCAGTAATCGCCGATGTTCCCCCAATGTCGTGATAATCTAGCGCCGATGACCAGAACAAAATTAGTAACCACATGCGTAACCACCATCTTCGTAGCACTATCACTCGTAGCCTGCGACCAAAATGGTGGTAGCTCCTTCACCCGCAAATCAACCACAACCAACAGCCAACAATCGCCCTATCGACGACGGGACCAGCAGCAACGGGGAAGAAAACGAACTCCCTGACGATGCTGACACCGGCGACGCCACCGGCCAGCCAGCACCAGCGCTCTCCGCAGTCGATATTGACGCTGCTCGCGCCGCCCTCAGCAGCCTCCCCCACCCGCGGTTTTCAGCCCCAACGTCCCCAAATACGACCGCAATGAATTCGGTAAACCCTGAGCGACGACGTCACCGTGGACGGTGGGCATAACGGTTGCGACACCCGCAACGACATTCTGGCCCGCGACCTCACCGACGTGGAATTCAAACCCGCCAAACGCAACTGCATCGTGACCAAGGGCAAACTCAACGACCCCTACACCAACACCACTATTGACTTCAAACGCGGAAGAAAATCCAGCGACCTGATCCCCCATCGACCACGTGGTGGCCCTAGGCGACGCCTGGTATTCGGGCGCCTACCAGTGGGATGCGGACCGCCGACGCACTTTCGCCAACGACCCCATCAACCTCCAGGCCACCAACCGGGAATCCAACACCCAAAAATCCGCCAAAAACGCCGCCGAATGGCTCCCACCAAACACCGCCTACCAGTGCGAATACGTGGGCCGGCAAATCACCATCAAATCCACCTATGGGCTCAGCGTCACCCCGGCGGAGAAAAACGCAATGGAGAAAGTACTCGCCACCTGCTCCTAAACCCCCACACATGACCAGTTGACGCGCACCTCACATGCCCAGGGATGCGGTCGATGGCTGGTGTGCTGGCCGACGCGCTTTGTGGCCGGCACGGCAACTGGGCACGGCAGCCGCAGGCGACAGCCAACACCCGCAGCCATGCCGCAAGCAGGTTATGGGCGTATTCTGGCCCGGCGCCGCGGCCGCGTGCGCAGGTCTGCGAACTGGCCACACGCCAACACCGCGGCATCTGCCGGCAGCAGGCGGCTGGGTTTTCGGCGATCTCGCAGCCTGCCACCGGCCCGTGGTCTGCCCACGCAATTCCGCATGCTATGAAACATTGACCATCATCACCAACCTTTCCTTAACACGCTCTTATTTTAGGAGTGGGGGAGGAGGGTAGCATATAAAAACATGCCAAATGGGAAAATCTTTCGAACAAATCATTCACCAATAATGGCTGAGCATCTCGCCGCAACAAACTCTGCCCATCCCAGGCATATCCCCACCATATTCCCCTAACAATAGGTTCGAAAATAATTTCTGGCACAGAAATCCCACCCGGTACGGCGTGGCCGGTTTGGAATGCCCGTATAGTTATCGAATACCCTTGATAAGTATGAGCGACAACACTAACAATTCTCATCAACACAACCCCTTCGCTAACCAATTCCCTACATTCGACGGGCAGCGAAAACCCGCCACCCCAGCATCCGACGTCTACAACCGGGCCGGCCGGGTCGTGCCGGAAGAAATCACCCCCAATAAACCTAGGAAAACCGACAACGACACCACCGTGATGGCCACATCACAACAAGACCTATCCGCAAACGTGTTCGGAAACACTTCCGGTGATGAGTCGAAAACCCCCAATATTTCCCACCCACATCCAGGCCCGCACAACAACAGCAGTCGACGGCGGATGACTACGACGACTCCTCATATTTCGCCACCGCCGAACTCACCCGCGACGACAGCTACGCGCCGGGCGGCCCCAATAGTCCCGGTAACCCTGATCTGGTGGACGACTATGAGGATTACGACGATTATGAAGAGTCCTATCCCACCACATCCGAAAACGAAGCGATTCCCACACCAGGGCCTTCGCCGGTGGTGGCGGCGCCCGCCATGGCCCGGGACCGGCAAATCGTCAACGAGGAATTCCTCAATGCACGATCCAAAGATGAGCCCAAAGAAAAACGCGGCACCCTTGACTTCGGGTTGCTGCTGGTGCGGGCGATTATCTCCACCTACCTCATCATTGTGTCGGTGAGCACGTTCTTCCAGATCGGCGCAAACCCCGGCCTCACCGGCCTGCAACACGACTTCGCCACCTACACGTTTGGCTCCGCCTTGTCGATCATTATCCCCACCCTGCAGCTGGCTGCCGGAGTTTTCCTCCTATGCGGCCTGCTCAGCCCAGTGGCCACCGCGTTAGTGATTACCGTGTGCGGTTTCAGCACCCTGCACGCCATTGATAAACAACCCAATTTCAGCGTGCTCAGCCCTAACGACTCGGTGTGGTTGAGCGTGCTGCTCACCGCGCTGGCGTTCGCCATGGTGTTCACCGGCCCGGGCACCATATCATTCGACCGCAGCCGGGGCTGGTCCCGCCGGCCGTTGGCATCCTCCTGGATTTTCGCCGCCGTCGGGCTGGTTGGCGCCGCCGCCCTGTGGTGGTTTGGTGCGGGCGCGAACCCTTTTCATTAAGCTTATCGACGCCCCAAGGTGAGGTTTATCACCAGTCGTCATCATCGTAGGGTGGACGAGGGTCATCCGGGGACCGCTCGGTAAAGAAAATATCAAGAAGCTCTTTGCCGTTAGCAGGCTGGGTGCCAGTATCATCATCAACCCATAAACCTTTGGCTGGTTCGATGGTCCAGGCAATGTCCTCCCAGGAATACCCGCGGTGGTAGGCCTGGTACGCCATATCAATGGCATCTATCCGATCGTCACCATCTTCGTGGAATTTACGCATGGCAGGAAGCGGATTTTCCACCGGAATATTATCGACAAGCTCCCAATCATCAGGGGTAATATGCTCATTTACGGTGTAGTCGCACAGGGAGGTTTCATCGATATAGGGCAGTAATTCCGGCGGGGTCATGATGATATCAGCCACCGCGCACCGGCCGGTGTCAAACCCGCGGGCTTTTAACGCTTTTGTGCCACAAACATAGGGGGTTGGATGTCGGTGCTCTGGCGGGATGGTAGGGAAAGCGATCAACCAATCCAGGTAAATGCTATCGGCCAGGTGGCCACCGACAAGTTTGGTGCAGTACGCGTATTGCATGTACTTAGTAGAAGCACATGGTGTTTTGTCGGAGTGACCGTGGTGCAAGTACCATTGCATTCCCGGTGGGCTGCAGATGAAACCGGTGCGGATGGCATCGGAGAATTCTCGATCGGATAGCTGGGATGAAAGAAGAAACCCACGCTGTTTCGCCGCTAATTCCTGGTAATCCATACCACCATCATGCCCGTGGTTGGCGGGGTGCGCTCGACGCTTATCGACGTATTCCGTCATATAGCCAACAATCCCGCCAGTGGCAGCGTCGACAAGCTCAGCGAGTAGGGGAAACCTGGTCGGGCCTAGTCAAATCCATGATCCGCGGCATGGCCACGCACAGCATGACGGTCAGCATCAGGCACCAGAAGAAATAATCGTCCATAAAAATCTTCATAAACAGGTGCTGTTGAAAATCCTGGTCCCCGGTGGGATCCCCCAGCCACCATTGCGGCGGCACCGTCAGCGTGAAGAAGCTAAGAATCGCGGCGGTCACCAGGCCGTCACGGCTGCGCAACCGCCAACTGTAATGCCACAACACATCAGCCACAGCGGCAGCCACACGCAGTGGTGGTTCCACGAAATCGGGAGAAATCAACAGCATCAACGCCGAATTAGCGAACGCCGCAAGAAGGAACAGATCCCGGTTCAGCAGGGCTTTAATAATGAAAAAGAACGCGGCAATGGTGATGAAAACCAGCACCAACCAAATAATATTAATGAGGCTGTTGGCGGCATTCGCGGCATCGTTCGACGGCCACAACCGGGTGATAACCCCCTTGATGGACTGGTTGGAAATATAGGCGATATTCACCCCAATCTTGGAGTTATCGTTCATGATGAAAAATCGCCCTGGTATAAAAAAATCCACCGTCTCCCGGGTGTTATACAATGCCGCAACCCCGGTGGCCCCCTAGGAACCCCACGATCGCCGAGGCGATCGCCCGCCAATCCTTCTTTATCAGGAACACAAACAGCATCACCACCGGCGTGAGCTTAATGGCGGCCGCCACCCGATCAGCCACCCCTGGGGGATGCGCCGGCGCCGGGGAACCAGGTCCAAAAACACCAGCACCAGCAGCCACATATTGATCTGCCCGAAGGACGCATTGGCCCGCACCGGCTCCGACAACAGTATGAGCCCCCACGCCCAACTGGTGAGCAGCAACGCCAACCCGGTGTCACGCAGTAAATTTCTGGGCCAAAAAAACCATATGCACGCCAGCATGAAGAGCGCGGAAAGAACCACCATGGCATAGCCCGCCCCCACATCCGTCAAAAGCGTAAACGGTGCGAGCAGCAGGGCCGCAAACGGCGGGTAAATAAACGGCAGTCTGAGGCCGAACACTTCGAACGGCTCCCCCTAAAGACTCCCGCCATCCACATAGGCTTGGGCGCCCGCCCGATACACCATCATGTCGATCCGGTCGGTGGTGCTGAGCACCTGCACCACCATGACCATGATTGATGCCAGGAAACCGCAGATGGTGAGGCTCCGCACCACGATTTTTGTCGAAAATGCGGATTCAATGGCTTCGAGCAGCAGGGTTAATGTTTTATTGGCAGTCACTGGTCGCTGACGATCCTTGGTTGAGAGGCGGTATGCTTGCACGGCAAGTGTAACGCACGCCCCGAAACACCGACCAATAGCTGGCCCATCACCACCCGTCGGCCAGCAAGTTGCGGCGAGCACGGTTAGGTCCTACCCGGTGCCCATTACCCGCCTGTGGGCCCTAGGCCATGGCGTTTTCGGGCCAGGAACGGTGGGGGGATGGTTAGTCGACCAGCCGCACCGCGCCCTTATCGGCGCTGGTCGCCATTTTCGCATAGGCCCGCAGTGCCTTCGACACCTGCCGGTCCCGGCTGCGCGGCGTCCATGGCTTTTCCCGAGACAGCATTTCCTGCCGCCGCTGCTCGATCACATCGTCGGGCACATTGAGGGTGAGCATCCGGTTCTTCACCGAAATAGTGATCGAATCACCGTTCTCAATCAGCCCAATCAACCCGCCGTGGGCAGCCTCGGGGGACATGTGGCCGATAGACAGCCCGGACGTGCCCCCGGAGAACCGGCCATCGGTGATGAGCGCGCACTTTTTACCCAGGCCAGCGCCCTTTAAGAACGATGTGGGGTGCAGCATTTCCTGCATTCCCGGCCCCCCGGCCGGCCCCTCGTAGCGAATGACCACCACCTCACCGGGCTGCACCTCACGCTTGAGGATCGTGGACACCGCCTCCTCCTGGGATTCGCACACTCGTGCGGGACCGGTGAATTCCCATAATTCCTCATCCACGCCGGCGGTTTTCAGCACAGACCCGTCGGGGGAGAGGTTGCCGCGCAAAATAACCAACCCACCGTTTTCGGAATAGGCGTGCTCCATGTCGTGGATACACCCATTGACCACATCCAGGTCCAGGGACTCCCACCTGGTGGATTGGCTGAACGGCTCCGTGGTGCGCACCCCACCAGGTGCGGCGTGGAACAGTTCGATCGCCTGGTCAATGGTCTTACCGCTGCGAATATCCCAATCGTTGAGCCACCCATCCACCGTGTCGTAGGCGACGGTGTGCACCTCTTCGTTGAGTAGGCCGGCGCGCCGCAGCTCCCCAAGAATGGCGGGGATACCGCCAGCCCGGTGCACGTCTTCAATGTGGTAGGTGCCATTGGGGGCAACCTTCGAAATGCAGGGGATGCGGTGAGAAAGCTCATCAATGTCGGCGAGAGTGAAATCAATGTCACCCTCCTGCGCGGCGGCCAAGGTGTGGAGCACCGTGTTCGTAGACCCGCCCATGGCCATGTCGAGGGCCATGGCATTACAGAACGCAGCCTTCGTGGCAATATTGCGGGGGAGGACGGATTCGTCTTCCTCACCGTAGTAGCGGCGACACAAATCCACAATCATTTCACCAGCCTGTTCGAACAGTTGGCGGCGGGCGGTGTGGGTGGCCAGGGTGGTGCCGTTCCCCGGCAGCGAAAGCCCCAACGCCTCCGTCAAACAGTTCATCGAGTTCGCGGTAAACATGCCAGAGCAGGAACCGCAGGTGGGGCAGGCGGACGCCTCAATGGCATGCAAATCCTGGTCGGAAACATCCTCCGAGGCAGAGGCAGTAATCGCCGTGATAAGGTCCGTTGGGGTGTGGGCTATGCCATCAACGGCCACGACTTTCCCGGCCTCCATGGGCCCACCGGACACAAACACGGCGGGAATATTCAACCGGAGGGCAGCATTGAGCATGCCGGGGGTGATCTTATCGCAGTTAGAGATGCACACCATGGCGTCGGCAGTGTGGGCATTGCACATGTATTCGACCGAATCGGCGATGATCTCCCGGGACGGGAGGGAATACAGCATACCACCGTGGCCCATGGCAATACCATCGTCGACAGCAATGGTATTGAATTCTTTCGGCACCCCACCGGCGGCCCGGACAGCGTCGGCCACAATGTCGCCAACGTTTTTCAAATGCACGTGGCCGGGCACGAATTGGGTGTATGAGTTCACAATGGCGACGATGGGCTTGCCGAATTCGTGTTCTTGAGTGCCGGTGGCGCGCCAAAGAGCGCGGGCCCCGGACGCATTACGGCCAACAGTGGTCACGCGGGATCGAAGCGGAAACATAAACTAGTCTTCTTATAATCGTATGTGGCTGCGGCGGGTGTGGGTGTCCCCGCACGTATCGAGTCAGAGTGTGTTCTTAGCCTATACCGCGCCGTGGCGTGCTGTTAATCCGAATCGGTTTTCGCCTGCTTATCGACGTCCTCCGCCGCCGACCGCTCGTATTCCTGCTTATCGACGAGCACCTGCCGGCCATCCTTATGCACAATCACCATCTTGTCGTCCGCGGCCAGCTTGCCCTGGGTGAGAGCGTCGGGAATCCGGCCGGCAGAGGCCGCCTCCAGCTGGGGGAGAGAATTGAACGTCACCCCAGGCAGCGTGATTTTCTTCCCCTCCTTGGTTTGCAGGAATGCCTGGGACCGGCCGAACCCAATGCCAGCAATATCCGCCCAATCGGTGGTGGTGGGCTTAACAAACGCAGGATGGGCGGTGATACCAGTGTCAGTCAATCAATCGTGTGGGCGCGCAACACCCACACGATAAACACAACAGGCAAAAAGCGGCAGCCAAAACAGGTAAAGAAGCTCACTGCCAATGATAAACAGCGACAGGAGAATCATGATGATGGCCGCCAAAAGGTGGGTGCGTTCGGGCCGGAACACGTGATGCTGTTGCTCTGCCATGGGCACCCATAGTAGTTGATGGGCGGCAAAAAGCCCCAGTTTGCGGTATTGAACTGGGGCTATCCGGGTGTAGCTAGCGCCGGGGATTATTGGGTGTCGGCGCCGCCTGCGGTCCCACCACCGGCGCCACCGGCCGTGCCGCCGCTTTCCCCACCGGTGCCGCCACCAGTGCCAGCGGTACCACCGGCATCACCACCCGTGCCGCCCGCGGTCCCGCCGCTATTGGTGCCACCAGACGTTCCGCCGGAAGTTCCACCCGAAGTGCCGCCCGCGGTGCCGCCGCTATTGGTGCCACCAGACGTTCCGCCGGATGTCCCACCCGAAGTGCCGCCCGCGGTCCCGCCACTGGTGTTCCCGCCGGTGCCGCCTGCGGTGCCACCACTATTGGTGCCACCAGCAGTACCGTTCGTGCCACCAGACGGCTCCCTGACCGTTGTAATCATTATTCGAGTTCGTGCCCCCCGCCCCACGGGATGATGAACCCTGCGTCGGGATGGCCTCCGAACCACGCGGATGACCAGACGGGTCCGTGCTCTGCGACTGTTGGTCACTGGGATCCACAGACTCCGAATTCGTCCCAGTGGTCGGAGCATCTCGTATTCGTCGACTGGGACACCCCATCACCACTACCAGGGGCGTTCACGCTCTGCGTGGCCTTGGGCGCCAAAATGCCGGCACTGCCCTCTGCGCCATTGGCGGGAGTGAACGTAAGACCCTTCAACACCAACAACACCAGGGCAACAACCAACAGCATGGTGGTAGAAACCCGCACCCGGCCACCAATCGTCAACATTTTCTCCCAGCCCTTCAGCTTGCGCTCCTCCTTGGGCTTATCCTGCTCCTCGTCCTTCTTCTTGTCATGGTCGGGGACCGCCGGATCATTCGTGGTGAGCAGACCCCGCTCGGTTTGCGACTCCGCCTCCTGGGGCGGCACCACGTTGTCAGGCGACAACACCCCCTCGGGCGCATGCCGCAGCCGCACCTCCCGCAGCTGATCGGTCGTCAACGACCTAAACTTATGATCCTTATCCGCCGCCTTCGCCGCGTCGCTAGCCGACGTGCTGGCAAACATGGTGGTCTTCGGGGTGGTCGGGTCCGCGCCCACACTATCCTTGGCTTTCACATCATTGAGCGAATACTTACCATCCAACGATGACGTTGATCGGTACTCATTCCAAAACTCGCTCACCAAACTCATGCGGATTGCCCGCTCCACCAGCCACTGGCTCCCCGGCTTCACCTGCGCCAAGAACCGCACACCCACCGTCCACGGCATACCCACAGTGGTCGGCTCGGTCACATTCACCGCGGGGTGCACGGCCAGCGGGCCCCACACCACCTCGTCTATCTTCGGCTCCGTCAACGCGGCTTCCGCAGCTTTCGTCGCCCGCTCAACAGCCTCATCAATCGTCGACGACTCCAACAACGGGATTTGCATGGTCACCACCGCGGACGACCAGTGATTGGAATTATTGATCGACACGCCAGCCTTGGAATTTGGGATAATCACCGTCTGCTCCGCCAAGGTTCTAATCCGTGTGGACCGCATCGTAATCTGAATGACGGTGCCCTCAATATCCGTGGCACCACCCTCAAACCGCACCCAGTCACCCACACCATATTGCTTCTCGCTCAACACGAAAAAAACCCGGCAATAAAGTCCGCAATAATCGACTGCGCGCCAAAACCAATAGCTGCCGACGCAGCGGTCGCCGGTATGGTCGCGCCCGCTAGCGAAAAAGCCCAGCGTGCTCAACGCAAACACGAAAAACCAGGAAATACGCGATGATCTGCGCCACGTACACCAACACACCAGCCAACGCCAGCTGGGTCTTCGTATCATCCTCATCAGGCGCCACGATTTTATTGGTAATCAAATACATCGCCAATCGCCCGGCGCGAGGAATCAGCAATGCAATAATGAGCCACAGCCCAAGAGTGAGACCTGGATCAACAATCCAAGCCCAAAACAAAGATGCAATGGTAGATAGGGGCATAATGTTCGAGCATAGCGAAGACCCGAAGAAGGGATACAAGTGTTCGACCACGCCTACCCCACAGCTAAACTGCTACGTTACGATGAGGTTAAAGAGAGACTGAATTTTTCCAACATGCGGGGTGAATTTGCGACGAACCACCCCTAGGACGGTAGTATGTGATCCCATGAACATTCTTCAGCTTGTACTCGTGGTAATTGTCGCGGCGCCTGCCGTGTCAACTGCCTAGTGTAAGTTGATTTGTCAAGCGCCCTCGGTTCACGCCACAAGTGTTGAAGCGAGGGTTTTTGCATAGGATTCTACCAAGTCATATCTCACCTACGATGTGGAGCCGGCGGAAACCTTTAAAAACCCAGTGATTTTACTCAAGGAGTCTGAAGTCGTGGCAGCTTCCTCTCACCCCACCCCGGCAACGGTTGCCCACCGAAGCCATAAAACCGCAGGAAACCACCCAACCACAAGCCGAACGCATCAACGGTGCCGAAGCGATCGTCCGATCGCTAGAAAACCTTGGCACCGACCTGGTCTTTGGCCTGCCCGGTGGTGCCGTCCTCCCGCTCTACGAAGCACTCTACTCATCCACCAAACTGCGGCACGTGCTCGTCCGACACGAACAAGGCGCCGGCCACGCCGCAACCGGTTACGCGCAAGTCTCCGGCAAAGTCGGAGTGTGCATCGCCACTTCCGGGCCTGGCGCCACCAACCTGGTCACCCCCATCGCCGACGCCTATCTGGATTCCGTGCCGCTCGTCGCCATCACCGGCCAGGTGGCCCGCACCATTCTCGGCACCGACGCCTTCCAAGAAGCCGACATCCGCGGCATCACCATGCCGGTCACGAAACACAACTTCATTATCACCGACGCTGCCCCAAATCCCGCAGGTCATCGCCGAAGCCTTCCACCTGGCGGCCACCGGCCGGCCCTGGACCCGTCCTCGTCGACGTCCCCAAAGACATCCAAAACGCCGAACTCGACTTCGTGTGGCCACCCCAACTCGAACTGCCCGGCTACCGGCCCGTCACCACCCCACACAGCCGGCCCATCGAACAAGCCGTCAAACTCATTGGCCAAGCGAAGCGCCCAGTCCTCTACATCGGTGGTGGCGTCATCAAAGCCAACGCCGCCCCCCAACTATTGGAGTTCGCCAATCACACCGGCATCCCGGTGGCCACCACCCTCATGGCGTTAGGATCCTTCCCCGACGACCACCCGCTGCACCTGGGCATGCCCGGCATGCACGGCACGGTCGCCGCCGTGGGCGGCATGCAGGGATCCGACCTGCTCATTACCATTGGCGCCCGCTTTGACGACCGGGTCACCGGCCAAACCGAAACCTTCGCCCCCGAAGCCAAAGTCATCCACGCCGACATCGACCCCGCAGAAATCGGCAAAATCCGATCCGTCGACGTCCCCATTGTTGGTGACGCTGCCGAAGTGCTCGCCGCACTGCTTGCCGAATTCAAACGCCAACTCCCCGACGGCATCGACATTAGTGACTGGTCCAACCACATTCAGGGGCTGAAAGAAAAATTCCCCGCGGCTATGTGCGCACCCACGACGGCCTGCTGGAACCCCAACACGTCATCGAAACCCTCTCCCGCGTCGCCGGCCCCGAAGCCGTCTATGTTGCTGGCGTGGGCCAACACCAAATGTGGGCCGCCCAATTCATCGACTTCAGTAATCCCCGCACCTGGCTGAACTCCGGTGGTGCCGGCACCATGGGCTACGCCATCCCCGCAGCCCTCGGCGCGAAGGCCGCCGCCCCCGAGAAAGAAATCTGGGTTGTCGACGGCGATGGCTGTTTCCAAATGACAAACCAGGAACTCACCACCGCCGCCATCGAGGGCTTCCCCATCAAGGTTGCCCTCATTAATAACGGCAACCTTGGCATGGTTCGGCAGTGGCAAACCCTGTTCTACGATGGGCACTACTCCCACACGAAACTGCGGGAACAGCACGAATACATTCCCGACTTCGTCAAACTCGCCGAAGCCCAAGGCTGCGTGGCGTTCCGCGTGACCAAAGACGAAGAGATCGAACCCGCGATCCGCAAGGCCCAAGAAATCACCGACCGCCCCGTGGTCATCGACTTCATCGTGGGCCAAGACGCCCAAGTGTGGCCCATGGTTGCTGCCGGCCACTCCAATTCGGATATCGAATACGCGCGCGGCCTGCGCCCCTTCTTCGATGCCGACCCATGCGTTATCGAAAAACAGTTCGAGGAATAAGGAGTCGAGATAATGCCTAATAATCCGAATAACACCGTGGTATCCCGCCATGTTTTAAGCGTGCTGGTGGAAGACTTAGACGGCATCATTACCCGCGTGTCAGCCATGTTTACGCGCCGGGGGTTTTCGTTGGTGTCGCTGGTTTCCGGTAAGACCGAGCATCCGAAGATCAACCGGATTACGGTGGTGGTGGATGCCGATGAGGTCAATATTGAGCAGATCACTAAGCAGCTGAATAAGTTGGTTCCGGTGTTGAAGGTGGTGCGGTTGGAAGAGGGCACCATGGTGGCTCGGGCGTTGATGATGGTGAAGGTGGCCGCGGATGCGACTAATCGGCCCCAGGTGGTGGATGCCGCCAATATTTTCCGGGCCCGGGTGGTGGATGTGGCACCGGATTCGGTGGTGATTGAAGCGACCGGTACGCAGGGGAAACTGCTGGCATTGTTGGAGGTGCTGGAGCCGTTTGGGATCCGTGAGTTGATTTCTTCCGGCCAGATTGCGCTCAACCGGGGCCCGAAGACGATGGCGCCGAGCGTACGTTAGGGTGTGGTGGTGCGACAACTGTCGTGGTCGTCGCACCCGCACCACATATCGATATATCCCATAAAGTGAGACTGGGCCCATGGTTTCGTCTCATTCTGTGATATAACGTTAGGTAGTCAGTTTTTCAACGAAAGGTATATTGTTACTCATGGCTATTGAAGTGCTTTACGACGCCGATGCCGATCTGTCGCTCATTCAGGGACGTAAGGTTGCGGTGTTGGGCTATGGCTCCCAGGGGCATGCCCACGCCCAGAACTTGCGGGATTCCGGTGTTGAGGTTGTGGTTGGCCTGCGTGAGGGCTCCAAGTCCGCCGAAAAGGCCAAAGAGGCCGGTTTCGAGGTGATGTCCAATGCGGACGCCACTGCCTGGGCCGATGTCATCATGGTGCTGATCCCGGACACCTCTCAAGCCAAGGTGTACAAGGAAGAGATCGAGCCAAACCTGGCTGACGGCAATGCTCTACTGTTCGGCCACGGCCTCAACATTCACTTCCACTTGATCGAACCAGCCGCCAATATCACCGTGGGCATGGTCGCCCCCAAAGGGGCCCGGCCACCTGGTGCGTCGTCAGTTCGTGGACGGCAAGGGTGTTCCCTGCCTCATCGCTGTGGAGCAGGACCCCAAGGGTGAAGGCAAGGACCTGTGCTTGTCGTATGCTGCCGCTATCGGTGGCGCTCGCGCCGGCGTGATCCCCACCACTTTCGAAGCAGAGACCGTGACCGACCTGTTCGGCGAGCAGGCTGTGCTGTGTGGTGGTGTTGAGGAGCTCATCAAGGTTGGTTCTGAAGTGCTCACCGAGGCTGGCTATGAGCCGGAGATGGCCTACTTCGAATGCCTGCACGAAATGAAACTCATTGTCGACCTCATGTTTGAAGGCGGTATTTCTAACATGAATTATTCGATCTCTGACACCGCCGAGTTTGGTGGCTACCTGTCCGGCCCCCGCCTGATTGATGCGGGCGCTAAGCAGCGCATGCGCGACATCCTGTCCGATATTCAGGACGGCACCTTCACCAAGCGCCTGCTCGCCAATATTGAGGGCGGCAATAAGGAGCTGGAGGAGCTGCGCGCCAAGAACGCCAATCACCCGATCGAAAAGGTTGGCGACAAGCTGCGTGACCTCATGAGCTGGGTGAAGAACCCACTGGACGAGACCGCATAGCATCGCAACAGCGTATTGCGGTGCACCCACCTGCCTGGCAATCTGCCGGCAGGTGGGTTTCCACGTCATTGGGGTGGGGGAGTGGCACCGGATTGCGCGGGCCGGTGATCGCAGTACAGTTGATGCATGGGTCAAACTCCATCGGCACAGTTCTATCACCATTAACCCAGTTACGCGCAACCTTGGGGGAAGAGCACCCCGATACGTTAGCCGCCTGGCGGGACTACACCACCGCCCTCATGGACGAGGGGGATGATAAGAAAGCCCAACCCGAGTTGCGGCAGCTCGTGGCGGCCTGCGAATGGGCGTTCGGGGCGGAGTATCCCACAACCAGAAGTAATCGCGCCGACTGGGCGTTGTGTTTGAAAGAAACCAATTTATATCTCCTGGCGTTGGAGCAGTACCTGCTGGTGGCGGATTATGACGATGGCTACGATGTGCGGTTTGCCGCGGTCGGGTGTTTTATCCGGCTGGGCCGTTTTGCGGAGGCCACCTACCTGCTGCATGCGGTAGTGCGCGGCTATGCAAAAACCCTGGGTGGCCGGCACGACCTGACCCGATTAGCCCGGGGTACCTTGGTTTTTCTGCTGGCCGGGGTGTATCAAGAGGAAGCGTTGGTGGAGTATGGCCGCCTGTGGGGCGTCGACAAGCGGTCAATGCATCGGCCGCTGGGAATCCTGGCGGAAACCCGGGCGCTTCTGGCCGATATTGCCGCTAATCATCCGCAATATGTTAGGAAAACCTTTAACCCGGTGGACACGTTACCGGTGCGGAATCCGGAGTTTTTTCGGTTTGTCGAGCGGCTGAATCATCATGAGGATTTCTACCCTAACCCACTGCAAAAGCTAGATCCCACGCTAGAGGCGCCTACGGATCCAAGCGACGTGCCGCGGCGAAGGGCGTATTGTGCGGGATTGGCGAGTGCTGACCGGTGTGATGAGGCCGTGGATGAATATTTCAAACTTATTGATTTTGTGGTGGAAAAATATGGGTTGCATTCTGACCTGTTCACCAATGTGATGGAGGAATTCCAGCAGTGCATTCATGCCATGCCTGGTGATAATACGGCGACCATTGAGCGGGTGAAGGAGCTGTCCCAGCTGCGAACGGAAGAAACCGGCCGGGTAAATAGCCAACTTGATCGGGTGCGACGAATCCGGGACTGGCCGGAAGCGGTGGTAGAGGCCCAAAAACAGTGGCGCATCCATCAAGACCTTGTGGGGCCCGACGCGCCAGAAACCCTGGTATGTGGGTGGACTTATCTCCAATGCATAGCGATGAGTAAGAACTATCATCCCAATATTACTGGGCAACATATTCGTCATATACTCACTGGGTGGCTTCGCGTCTATGGGTGTGCGGAACGGCAAAATCGTGCCCGGTGTCGTCGCTACCTTGAGTATCTTGCGCACAATGGTTATGTGGAGGAGTCCTTGGCATTGTTGGGGCCGGTGCTGCGGATTTTTGGTGGTGTCACCGAGGACTATGACAACTCGGTTCCGTTCCGATTGCAGTGCTGCCAGGCGCTACGGAATCAAGGGTGGTGCGATGCGGCGGAGCAGGAATATCGGGCGTTATTGGAAGCATGCGTCGCCACCGATTCGGAACCGCATTCTTATAGCTATAACGAAGGCGGGCTCGTGATTGAAATTCATGATGGTTACGTGGATACCCTTTATGAGCTGGGCCAGCGGGAACGCGCATATGATGAGACGCAGCGAATGCGATCGCTTGCCGAGGAGACGTGGGATCATGACCGTGTGGAAATGCTGTTGGCGCGGGTTGTCTGTGCCCGGCAGCTATTACGGTTGGGGTATTCCGCCCAGGCGCGCCGGCAGGCCATGATATTGAAGGGAACCTATGAGGTTGATTCGTATTCGCAGGAGCGGATGGACCGATGGTTTCGCCGGTGGTCGCAGGGGGATTATCTTGCCCCGCTGGGAAAGAGCGATAATTATAAAGGCCTTGTAGAAAAATATGGCCAATTATCGGCTTTGATGGTGGAAAAATGGGGTAACGATGACCCGGCCGTCATTCATGTTCGCTATAATTTTGCCCGCTACCTGCGGGATGTGCATGTTGATGATCAGGTGGCGCTGGTACAGTTTCGGGAAGCGGCGTGGGCAAGCGAAAAACTGCATGGTGCAGAGGATCCCATTGACCCTGCAGATTCGGCGGGATTATGCGGAGATGCTCGTTCTCACCGGCAGCAGCAAACAAGGGTTGGTGTTGGCCGCGGAGCTGGTCGCTGTCTGCCAAGACCAGTGGGGGGTGCGGCATCCCATGACCGCGGCTCAATGGGCGTCATACGTGTACTGCCTGCACCTGGCGGGGGAGCATCAATTGGTCATAGCTGAGGCACAGTGGGTAACGGTTTTATGCGCCTATGAGCTTGGGTATCTCCATCCGGTCGTGCTGAAATTATGGCATGCGGCAGCGGTCGCTTATAGCACTGTGGGGCCCTACGGCGAGGCACATAACATGTGGCTTGCACTGTATGACAGCCTCGATGAGCTTTGCCATTATGATTCATCGCATTGGTTGCTTGCATGGGTAGAAAACCGGCATGCGGAATGCGAGCGGCGGTGGAACGGCGAGGAAGGCTCCGCTTGACGACGCCGAAACATCCCCCGGCGGCAGTGGGGGAGCTATCAATAGTGATAAACCACATAGTAGTGATGCCTAATGTTTATTTTCAATAACTGGCGCTAAAATGAAAAACAGCGTGTAAGATGAGATTCATGACCAAGCCGAACACCGAAAAACCAGGCTGACACCACCAATGTGGGGGCGACTGTTGTTGCCGACCACGACCATCACGATCATCACGACCATGAGTGTCATGAGGCTCATCACGAGGAACACCAACACTCCCATGATGCCCACGACCATCACGACCACAGCCACCATGACCACGATCATGACCATAATCACAGTCACGTGCCCTCCTCCCTGAAGGCCCTGCTCGGCGTCCTGTTCTTCACCGCGGTCATTTTCTTCGCCGAACTCTTCGGCGGCTGGTACTCCGGCTCCCTTGCGCTCATCTCCGACGCCATGCACATGCTGTCCGACTCCACCGGGCTCGTTGTGGCTGCCGTCGCTATCCTCCTGGCTCCGCCGCACCGCAACGAAAACCGCCACCTACGGCTATAAGCGATTCGAAGTGGTCGCCGCCCTCCTCAACGCGGTGAGCGTGTCCATTATCTCCATTTGGATCGTGTTCGAAGCCGTCGAACGCTTCCGTAACGGTGAAACCATCGACATCACCGTCATGCTCATAGTCGGCGTGATTGGCCTCGTCGCCAACATTTTCGGCGCCATCGTGCTCCACGGGCACTCCCACGACAACATGAACGTTCGCGGCGCCTACCTGCACGTTCTCGTCGACCTGTTCGGGTCCGTCGCCGTGATCGTCGCCGCCCTTCCCATGCAGTTCACCGGCATACTATGGGCCGACACGGTAGCTTCCCTCATCATTGCGGCGCTCATCCTGCCGCGCTCCGTGAAACTCGCGTGGGAATCACTCCGGGTCCTGCTCGAACAAGTCCCAGTAGGTGTTGACACCGAGGGGATCGTCGAAAAGCTCGAAAACGTGGAAGGCGTAGCGGCCGTCCATGACCTGCATGTGTGGTCCCTCGACGGCAATAAATTGCTCGCAACCTGCCACGTGGTGATGGCGGACGAAAAACCCCTGTCCGGCTGCGGGGTGCCTCGATGACTGCAACAGGCTTTTAAAGAATTAGGAATCGAACACACCACCGTTCAAATCGAAGGAACAAAGCACCATAATCACGAAATAATTTGCCACACCTAGCACAAGTCATGCCGCAGTTGGGTGGAAGCAGCTAAACTCAAATTATGGGTTTTACCACGCCAAGCTACGATCTCATTGACCTTTTTGACCACATCAACCGCGGGGTGCTCCAACTCCCCGACTTCCAACGCGACTACCGGTGGAACGTCGACCGGATCCGCTCGCTACTTGTCACGGTGCTCCGCGGATACCCCATCGGCTCCTTCATGGCGCTCGACACGCATGATGTGCCCGTCTACTTCCGCCCCCGGCCGATCGAAACCGCCCCCGACACCGGGGTTTCCCCAGGTCTACTGCTCCTCGACGGGCAACAGCGCCTCACCACCCTCTACCAATGCATGCGGGGTGACGGGCTGGTAGAAAGCATGGACTTCCGCAAGAAGAAAGTCCGCCGCCGCTTCTTCATCGATGTCAATAAAGCCGTCTCCGAAGACGTACTACCCGACGAGGCAGTGGTCTCCGTCGACGAAAACGGCCACGTGAAATCCCACTTCGCCCCAGATCTACCCGAAGGACTCGCCACCCGCGAAGCCGCACTCGCCGCCGGCTACATTCCCGTCTGCGACCTGCTTTTCGACGGCGGCACCGACCTACTTTTTTTGATATTGCACAATCCGCCGACGCTGACGCCCGGGAACGCGCAAAAACCTTCTACACCCGCATCATTAAACCCCTCGTCGGCTATTCCGTCCCCGTGATCCAACTCTCCCGCAGCACCGACCACGCGGGCATCGGATCCATTTTCGCCCACGCCAACTCCGTTGGCCTGCAAATGGACGTGTTCGAACTCCCTCACCGCGAAATTCGCCACCGAGGACCCCACCTTCCGGCTTCAGGAGGATTGGGAAAAACCGAAAAATCCTCCGCGCTACTCCGGCGCTCGCCGAAATCGACCGCACCGAATTTCCTCACCTCCGTCGCGCTCTACGTCACGGCGAAAAACGGGCACGCCTCCGCATTCCGCGAATCCATCATCGAACTCACCCTCGACGAATACCGGCCCGCGGCCGACACCATGCGCCTAGCCTTCCACGAAGCCGCGAACTTCATGGCCCACCGGTGTATCATCACCACCTCCCAAGTGCCCTACTCCGCGCAACTCGTGCCCCTCGCCGTCATGGTCGCCCTGCTCGCCGAACGACCCGGCGTGCTCAGCCAACAACAAGCCTGGGACCGCATCCACCAATGGTTCTGGTGCGGCGTGTTCGGCGAACTCTACGGCTCCCCGGCGCTCACCGTCCGCATCAGCAACGACGTCGACGAAGTCACCGAATGGGTCACCGACTTTGATGGGCGCAATAATGTGCCCACCCCCCGCTCCATCATCCAAGCCCGATTCGTGGAATCCCGCCTGCTCTCCGCCGGCCCGAACTCCGGCCTGTATAAAGGCATCTACGCGCTCATCATGGGTCGTGGCGCGAAAGACTGGCGCACCACCATCGAATTCAACCACGAAACCTTCTCCGAGCTAGGGAACCCACTTCCGGCCCATCTTCCCCTCAGCTGGTGCGAAGCCAACGGCATCGACGCTATCCTGGCGAACTCCGTGCTCAACCGCACCCCCATGAGCCGCCGCACCCACGTCATGGTCGAAGAATCCTCCCCAGCCCGCTACCTGTACCGCGTCCAATCCAAGAGCCTCCTCAACGACGAAGATTTCGACGCCATACTCGAAACCCACCTTTGTTGACCCCAAACTGCTCTTCCAGGCCAACGCCCCTGAAATTCTTCACCGACCGGCGCCACCGCCTGCTGAAAAATGATCGAAGAAGCCATGGGCATGACCGCCATCCACGACGTGGACGAAACCGACCTACACGCAGGTGAAGAAGGGCCCGGCGCATTTGCTCAGCCGCCCCCACACCCACGTCTGTGCCACAGCCACCATCCTGGTTGCGGCACTCCTGGTCGCCGGCTGCCTCTCAACAACCCAGCCCACACCCACCCCGGCCGGCACCCCTCACCACCGATGACGCCCAGGCGGACACCGGTATCAACCCCTGACCTCATCGCCGCCCGCAACACCAACCTCAACCGGCACGTTTCCGACTTCCCCAACCACCCCATTGTCCTGCCCGACCGGGACCTCACCGGCGTTGACGCATCCCAACACTTCTTCACCACCTCGGAAACCCCTCGTCATCACCAGCAATGATCCCGCCAGCCAACCTGGGCTGCCTCCATTGCGGTGATCAGCCACGCCCCCATGCTCACCCTCACCACCACCAACCGGGCCGCCATACTCAACGAAATCGCCCGCCTGAAAACCCACACCATCCTCATCGTTGGCGACATACCCCACCTGCCGGCCCAACCCGGAATCGACTACATCACCGACCCCGAAACCCCTGACGCTCTGGGAAAACTCACTGCCCTGCAATTCATCACCCGCACCGTCACCAACCCACGGCATATTCCCCACGCCATCGCTAACCTCGACGGCGACACCGCCGTCGAACTCGTCCCCGCATGGGCCAACACCACCACCGCGGAAGCTTCCACCAGCACTGCTGCGGCCCCCACAACCCGGCCCCACAGGCCCCCCACCGACCTTCAAAGCATTCCCCGCCCAATCGCGCCGGGACGCCGACACCGCCCCCATCGTCATCGCCACCGCAGCCTCCACCATAGCCGGCATTGCCACCGCCAAAGCTTTCGGCGCTACCATCCGAATACTCCACGACCCCGATCCCCTGCTACAGCCTTGCCACCATGAAACAAGTCGCAGGTTTAGCTGATCAACCCCTCATCGCCCTCGGCGCCCACTCGGCACCGCCAGCATCCTTGCCGACCGTATTCGCCGCGGTGAACGCACCCACCAATACCAGCCAGGGACAATACCGCCGCGGCACCGTATACCCCCCACCGCATCATCGTCGCCCACCCCATCAACCCTCACCGCCGCCCTGCCCCGACAACCCCGTCGACATCGACGGCGAATTTGAACACCTACACGAACGGGTCATGCGCTACATCACCCCGGACCCCGAAACCCAAGTAACCCCCGCCCTCATCCTCACCGTCAGATGGTCTCCGCCCCGAACAACTCCAACTCTGGTTGAGCCGAAGCCACCCGAAACAACACCTACCCTCATACCCATGGCAACTTCCACCACCCTCACAACCTTCGAAACCACATTCACCAACCCCAACGTGGGTATGGCCCCCACCGGTGACCACACCCAAGCGGCAACCTGGCTGGCCACCCCTCACCCACGACCACAACCTCCCCAGAAACTCTTCCTCACCTTCGGCGTCACCACCGCCGAAGAAGCCCAAAACACCGCCACCCACCACGATGACCTCGCCCCCGTCGCCCTCATCGCCGCGGAAACCCCCGACGACTACCACAAGATCGCAACTGGGCTCCCATCCGGCGTCACCCCGGGAATCAGCATTTCCGCACACAACCCCCTCAACGCCTGGGACATGACCCAACTCACCCCTGAGGCCACTCATGATTAACCGCGGATAACCACTAAGCCCCGCAACCAGGCAGAAAAAGTCATAAAACCCCAGCCCAAAACCCCAAAAACCCACCCATGATAGCAGTAACCACTACACGGGAAACCTGTCGAAGAACAGGTAAAAAGCCGCCGGGTCGTTTACACTATTGGCAAGTCACACGCCGCCCCCGGCGGAGACCAAACCCCCAATGACAACCACCATTCCAAGGATAATCCAGGAGATTTCAACGTGAGCCACAACGGCAAACCGGTAGTCCTCATCGCGGACAAACTCGCGCAATCCACCATCGACGCCCTAGGGGACCAGGTAGAAGTACGGTGGGTTGACGGCTCCCAACCGGCCCGAACTCATCAACGCCGTCAAAGACGCCGACGCCCTCCTCGTCCGCTCCGCAACCACAGTCGACCGGGAAGTTCTCGAAGCCGCCCCCCACCTGAAAATCGTGGGCCGCGCTGGGGTGGGGTTGGATAATGTGGATATTGCCACCGCCACCGAACGCGGTGTCATGGTCGCCAACGCCCCCACTTCGAACATCCATTCGGCCTGCGAGCATGCGATTTCGCTGCTGCTCACCACCGCCCGCCAAATCCCCGCCGCGGACGCCACCCTGCGGCAGCACACCGGGAAGCGGTCCGAATTCACCGGTGTGGAGATTTTCGGGAAAACCATTGGCATTGTAGGGGTTCGGCCACATTGGGCAATTATTCGCCCAACGGCTCGCGGCATTCTGAAACCACAATCATTGCGTACGACCCGTATGCGAACCGGGCCCGGGCTGCGCAACTCGGGGTGGAGCTGGTCGCCGACCTTGGCGAGCTCATGTCCCGCGCGGATTTTGTCACGATTCACCTGCCGAAAACCCCGGAAACCGCCGGCATGTTCGACGCCGAACTGTTGGCGAAGGCCAAGAAGGGGCAGATCATTATCAACGCCGCCCGCGGTGGGCTCGTCAACGAGCAAGCCCTGGCCGACGCCATTCAATCTGGGCACATTCGGGGTGCGGGCTTCGACGTGTTCGCCACCGAGCCGTGCACGGACAGCCCCCTGTTCGACCTGCCGGAAGTCGTGGTCACCCCGCACCTGGGGGCCTCCACCGCAGAGGCGCAGGATCGGGCCGGCACCGACGTGGCGGCCAGTGTGCTCAAGGCCCTGGCCGGTGAGTTCGTGGCCGACGCCGTCAACGTGTCCGGCGGGCAGGTCAGCGAGGAAGTCGCCCTGTGGCTAGAGCTAGCCCGGAAACTGGGGCTGGTGGTGGGGCGCATGCTCGCCAAAGCCCCCGTGCGCCTAGAAGTAGAGGCCCGGGGCGAGCTCTCCACCGAGGACGTGAACGTGCTGGGCCTGTCCGCGGTGCGGGGCCTATTCTCCGGCATCGTTGACGAGCCCGTGACCTTCGTCAATGCGGCCACCATCGCCGCCGACCGGGGCGTGACCATCGCCGTGACGACCGCACCCGAGTCCGTGTCCCACCGGTCCGTTTTGGATGTGACTGGTATCGCCGCCGACGGCACCCGGGTGAGCGTGGTGGGCGCGCTCACCGGCCTGGAGCGAGTGGAGAAAATCGTGCGCATCAACGGCCGCGGCATTGACCTGCGCGCCTCTGGGCATAACCTGTTCTTCAACTATTCCGATGCCCCCGGCGCGCTGGGCATCGTCGGATCCGCCCTGGGGGATGCCGGCATTAACATTGTGGCGGCCGCCCTCACCCAGGAATCCGGTGGCGAGTTCGCCGTCCTGATCCTCCGCGTTGAGCAGGAAGTCCCCGACGAGCTGCTCGACTCCATCGCACAGTCCCTCCACGCCGAGTCATTCCAACTCAACCTGAGCTAGCCGCAGCATGCTTTACGACGCCCGATAGTGGGGGATTACCCACCGTCGGGCGTCGTTACATAACCTAACTCTTTATTTTTCAGAATTAATCCTACGATGGGAGTAGAACCACCACAACAAAGAAGAATGCCCGGCGCTAGCTGCACAAAATAGCGTCCCGCGGCAGGTGCCCGGCATCATGGACGCAGGGAGCAACCATGCCACAACCACCAACAACCCCAGCACTAAGCCTCAACAACATCAATATTTCCATTGCGGGCAAGGAAATCTGTCACGATATCAACCTCACCATCAACCCCGGCGAATGCCACATCCTCATTGGGGCCCAATGGATCCGGGAAATCCACCCTACTCTGCGCCATCATGGGCATCAAACCCTTCACCATCACCTCCGGCACCATCCTCCTCAACGGCGTCGACATCACCACCTGTGACATCACCGACCGGGCCCGCGCCGGCCCTAGGGCCTCGCCTTCCAACGACCCGTCGGCCCAGAAGGCGTCTCCGTCCTCCGCCTCGCCCACGCCCCTCGGCGCCACTCACCGACTCGAAAGCCGCCGCCCACCGCCTCGGCGTCGACTACCTCATCGACCGCGACGTCAACACCGGCTTCTCGAGGGGCGAACTCAAACGATGGGAAGTCGCCAAACTCGAACTCCAAGACCCCCAAGTCTGCCTCTTCGACGAACCAGAATCCGGCGTCGACCTGCAACAAGTCGGCGTAGTCTCCACCGCCATCAACCACCCTCATGTCCACCCCTCACCGCCAGCGGGAAAACGCCGCGCCGCCCTCGCCATCACCCACACCGGTTTCCTCCTCGACGGCGTCGACGCCACCACCGGCCACCCTCATGGTCGACGGCCGCATCATCGAAAACCGCCAACCCCCGCGACCTATTCTGAACGCATCCGCCGCACCGGATACGTACCCACCGCATAACCCACATCCCCTGAAGGACACACCATGACCACCAACAACACCCCCGCCATCCACTCCGGCATCGGCCCCGCCACCGCCACCCCCGAACTCTTAACCACCATCGGTTGGGCCCCCGAAACCCAACGATCCGGCACCAGCGTCCCTCATCGACCACCACTTCGGCACCCTCACCTCCACCGACGGCGACGTCATCGTCACCACCCTCGCCGACGCCCCTCGTCCGCTACCCTGGGTCCAAGCCCTCGTCTTTCGGCTCATCACCCCCGAAGAAGACGAAGTACTCCGCCGCGCCTTCGAATCCCAACGCGAACCCCCTAGGTACCTTCACCTGGGTCAAAGACAACGCCCACGTTGAACTGCCCTCCCAAAGCTTCACCATCATGACCAAACCCCAAGAACGACAATTCGTTCACGACATCACCGTGATCGGGAAAAACGCCACCGTCGACTTCGTCTCCGGCGCCGCCGTCGCCCCCGAACTCACCCACGCCACCCACGTATCCGTCTCCGAAACCTACATTGGCGCCGGCGCTACCGTCCGCTCCATCGACGTCGACCGGTGGGGCGCCAACATGACCGTCCACCCTACGACCGCACCAAAATCGACGAAAAACGCCCGCGTCACCTCCGTCAGCGTCGCCGTATCCGGCCTCAAACAAAGCGTCAACAACTCCCACACTGAAGTAGCCGCCGGCGCCGCCATCACCGACCACACCATCCTCTTTTGCCCCAGCCGGCACCCCGTCGTGACATGACCAACACCGTGTCACTCACCGGCCCCGGCGCCCAAGCCGAACAAGTCGCCCGTATGGTCAGTGACGGGGGAGTGATCGTTAACCGCTCCACCCTAGAAGCCGCCGTCGCCGAAGTACGAGGCTTCCTCGAATGCGACGGCCTCATGCTCCAAGACACCGGGCAAATCGAATCCATCCCCGCCCTCGACGCAAAAAGTAGCCCGCGCCCAACTCTCCCACGAAGCATCCGTCGGCATGATCGACGACGACAAAATGGACTACCTCATGGCCACCGGCCTCGACGAAGACCGCGCCCGAGACCTCATCGTCCAAGGCTTCCTCAACCTCGACGACCAACAAGTCCCTCGCCTCAGTACGCGCCACCGTCGACAATCTCGTGACCGCCGCCCGGGGTGCCGAAAAATGTAACCCCACCACCAACAAAACATGTCCGGGGGCGTGACTACCGTAAAACGTGTGATCACCTCCCTGACCCCACTGCAACCCGCCACACCAAGCGCACACTCCACCACCCTGCACGCCCTAGAATTCCTCGCTCCCCACAAGGCGGAAGCCTGGTCTGCCCTCACCCCAAAAGAATCCATCCCCGCTTACGAAAACCTCTACAAAAAATACGGCATCACCTGCACCACCAACACCACAGTGGGCTACTGCGGGGACGACGACATCTACCGATTCCCCGAATACGCCGCCCGCAGCGACCCAGACAACGCCGACACCGCCTTCGCCATCGAACTCCGCCTAAAGAAAGTCCGAAACCAAGCACCCAACAACCGCAAAGCGGCATACCAAGCCCCTCCGAACCATCGCGAAAGACGTGCCGCAAAGCATGCACCAAGTCTTTTGGGAAGAAGCCACCCGCATCCTCCCTCACCACCCCCCAAAAAGCAAAACAGCCCACCTGAACGCCAAACACGCCTTCACCACCTCCCGCCGCCACGCCACCTGCACCGACATCGCCAAAACCACCGCCGTACTCGTAGAATTCGCCGCCCACCACGATATTGTGGACCCCGACATCATCACCGACCACATCAAAAACACCATCATCCCCGCCCGTGACGTCCCAGCCGGCCTCAAACTCCTCGTCGCCCCAGCAACCGGCGGCCTGCCCATCAACTCCGACGCCGTTATCCTCATGCGACAACTCGGGCACCAAGCATCCCTCACCAGGGAAGAAGCAGACGCCCAACTCGTCGCCGCCCTCGCACGCACGACAGACGGCTTCCGGTCGCTCCCCCGACGTTTCTTCACCACCATGGACGGCCAGGCGCTAAGCCGGGCCATCGCCGCCAACCCCCATGCCCAACAACGCCTCCTCGACCGACGCCCCCGCCACTTGGGCATCAAACAATACCTCCGGCTCGTGCGGGACTCCGGCGCCTGGAACCGGCTGACAAAAACCCCTGGAAAACCGGCATTTTTCCTCTGCCGCGAAATCTGCCGGACCGCGGTGTGGTTCGTTTGCGGCAGCGACTAACGCGCGTCAAACCGCATGCTTGCGGCCATTATCACGCCTACACCGCTCACCATCACTACTGTAATACCCGGGTACTTACCTACACCGGCAGCCGGCGCAGGTAACCACCTTGCCTCACGGCGTAAAACCCATGGGGCATCCTGCTACCTCTCCAAAAAGACTCTGAAATGATTGATATCACCCTTGCTAAGGACATCCCACACCGAACAACCATCACCGATAACGGGGTGGAATACTGGACTGTTACCGCCATCACCCAGCACATCGGCGTTGCTAAGTCCACCTTCGCTAGCTACGTTGCCCGTGGCCAAGCCCCACAGCCCGCATTCCAGCTGGAACGCACCCGCCTATGGGACGCCAACGAAATCAAACAGTGGCACGCATCACGCCCCACAACAGCCGTAAAATAACCATCATTCTAGCTGACTGGGGGTTTTAGTCTTGCCCCGTATTACCAGCCCGCACGTGGGAGGAACCTGCGAAGACCATTAGTGCTACCGAAGCCGGCCTTCTCACTACCCGGGTGATACACTAAAACCGTCCATTATGCGAGAAAGGAATTCCACAATATGAGACTGGCTGTGATTGGTGGCGACGGCATCGGCCCCGAAGTAACCGCCGAAGCACTGAAAGTACTCCGCGCCTGCCGCGACGACATCGACACCACCGACTACGACCTAGGCGCCCGCCGCTACCTCGCAACCGGCGAACTCCTCACCGACGACGACCTCCGTTCCCTCAAAAGAACACGACGCTATCCTCCTTGGGGCCATTGGCGCGCCGGGCGAGGTGCCGCCCGGGGTGTTAGAGCGCGGCTTGCTGCTCACCATGCGGTTCGCCCTCGACCATCACGTGAACCTGCGGCCAGCAAAGCTTTACCCCACCGCCACCTCGCCGCTGGCGAATCCCGGTGACATTGATTTCGTGGTGGTCCGGGAGGGCACCGAGGGCCTGTACTGCGGCAATGGTGGTTCCCTGCGGAAAGATACCCCCCATGAGGTGGCGTCCGAGGTCAGTCAGAACACCCGGTTTGGGGTAGAGCGGGTGGTGCGCGACGCCTTCGAACGCGCCCAACACCGCCGCAAGCACCTCACCCTGGTGCACAAGACCAACGTTTTAGTGCATGCCGGCGGCCTGTGGCAGCGCACTGTCGACGAGGTGGCTCAGGAATACCCGGACGTCACCGTGGACTATAACCATATTGATGCCGCCACCATCTATATAGTGACCGACCCGGCGCGGTATGACGTGATCGTGACCGATAACCTGTTTGGCGATATTCTCACGGACCTGGCCGGTGCGGTCACCGGTGGCATTGGGTTGGCCGCCTCCGGGAACATTGATGCCACCGGGGTGAACCCCTCCATGTTTGAGCCGGTTCATGGTTCGGCCCCGGACATTGCCGGGCAGGGGATTGCCGACCCCACGGCCGCGATCCTGTCTGCCGCAATGCTGCTGCGGCATCTGCGGGATGAGGAGAATGCGGCACGGATCGAGGCGGCCGTCGCCGCAGACGTGGTCGCCCGCGGCGATGAGCCGGTTCGGACCGTGGCGGTGGGGGACCGGATTGCCGCCGCCGTGAAGCACTAGCGCGGTTTCCTTGAGGTTGGGCGGGGCGGTATCTCATCGGCCCCACCAACTGGGGGTAATTTAGAGGTAGCCCAAAACAGACATAGTAGTATGACCGTTATGCGTTTTGGACGAATTGCTACACCTGATGGCATGTTTTTCTGCACCATAGACGGTGCGGGTGATGACGAAAAATACCGGGTCATTAGAGATACCCCCTTTACTACCCCCAATTACACCGGCCAGGAGTACACTAAAGACCAGGTGCGACTCTTGGCCCCGGTGTTTGCCCAGCAAGATTGTGGCCATCGGTCGTAACTATGCCGACCACGTGGCTGAGGTCTTTCAAAAAGTCTGCGGAGCACCTGCCGCCCACCCTATTTATCAAGCCCCCCACAGCGGTAGTGGGTCCGGGCGCCGCCATTAAGATTCCCGACTTTGCCACCAAGGTGGAGTTCGAAGGGGAACTCGCGTTGGTAATCGGGAAGCCATGTAAGAAGGTCAAGGCTGATGACTCGAAGTCCGTGGTGTTGGGCTTTACCATCATCAACGACGTGTCGTCCCGCGACCTGCAATTTGCCGACGGGCAGTGGGCTCGGGCGAAGGGCATTGACACCTTCGCCCCGCTTGGCCCGTGGATCGAAACCGATATCAACTCCATCGACGTGGACAACCTGCCGATCAAGGCTCACCTCACCCACGATGGCGTGACCGAAACCAAGCAGGATTCCAACTCCAGCCAGATGATTATGAATCTGGGGGAGATCATCGAAATGATCACCGAATCCATGACCCTTTTGCCAGGCGATGTTATCTGCACCGGGTCGCCGGCGGGGACCGCCGCCATGTTCCCGGGGGATTTCATCGAGATCGAAATCCCCGGCATCGGTAAGCTGGGCAATCCCGTCGAACGCGCCTAACCGGCAACATTCGAACGCGGTATCGACACCAATCGGCATGTTCCCCAAAAAGGGGAGCGGTCGGTTGGTGTTATTTTTGTACGACTGCGGGGCGAAGGCACAGGAATTGGTGCGTAGCCAGGCCTATGGGCAACAGCATGAGCCACAGATTGACCAGCCACCACGATAGGCCCCACTCGGCCGGCTGTTGGGCGAAGAAGCTAACGGCCATGAGCCCGGCTGCGTGCGTAAATGCCAGGGCGGTGATCTGGAGTGGCTGACTCAACTGGTGGCGTTGTGGGGTGAAAGACCAGGCCAACCCCAGAATGATCGCCGCGAGATCCAGGGGAACAAACGACCAATTCCAAGTGTGAAGCGTGACATCGTGAGCCCCCACGGTGATAACCCCGATGAGCGAGAGCGTCCAATAGCCTAAAAGGCCCAGGTCGGTGCCGACAAGTAATGCTTTGCGAATACACATGCCACTACTATACCGGCTCGTCCGGTATAGTAGTGGTGTGAGTGAGAAACCCGACACCCCGACCGATACCCGCACCCGCATCCTCGATGCCGCCGGCCGCATCCTTGTCCGTGATGGCAGCGATAGCTTCACCATTGCCGCCGTGGCCAAGGAGGCCGGCGTGAGCAAGGGCGGCCTGTTTTACCATTTCGAATCCAAAGACCAGCTCATCACCGGCCTCATCCAGCACTATGTTTCCGGCTTTGACCAGCTCATCGCCCAGGCCGGCGACGAACCCGGCGCCGCCACCCGCGCCTACCTGCGTTCCGCCGCCCAACCGGCACCCCGGCCAGTGCTTGCCCTCCTGGCGGCGGCAATCAGCAACCCGGCGGCGCTAGAAAGCCTGAACCAGCGCTATACCACGTGGCAGCGCCGGCTCGACCACGATGGCATTCCCCCGCACATCGCCACCCTTGTCCGCTGCGCCATAGACGGCCCTGTGGTTGGCGGAAACCTTCGACCTGGCCGCCCCGAACCCCGCCACCCGCAGCCGCATGCTCGCTGAACTAGAAAAAGCTCATCGACCAGTGGCCGCGGTGCTGCAAGGTTCGGCGTCGTCAAGCATGCGATTATTGCCAGCGAACGTTTTCCAAATCCACGCCGTGCGCTGGGCATTGGCCTCAATAATGTCACGCAGCCACACTGCTAGGCCGTCGGCGAACCCTGTCGTAGTACTGCTTGAACTGGGGGTCAGCAACATAGCTGCGGGCCAAAAATCACGTGCTTGAGTGGGTCACCGGGAACCAATCCAGCGACTTTCGGGCCATCTCCGCCAGCTCATTGGCCTCTGCGGAACCTGGCTTCACGCCCCGCCGCATTGCGTCAGCCAGCGTTTCCTGCACGTGGGATGTTTTTTCCCGCATTGCTGCCCAATCGGCCTCCGACATGGACTTTTGCTTTTCCATGGCCTGCGCCCACTCTTCGGTGTGGCCGTATTTTTCCTCCGCCTCGGCCTCCAACTCGGGGCGGTAAAACTCGCCCATGATTTCTTTCCGCCGAGCCGCGGGAACTTCATGAGTGCTCATTGCTTCCTCCAAAAGCGTATCCAGGGCATGCAGCATGCCCGAAATGTGATCTTGTTGCTGCAGGAGAAGCCCGCCGCTGCGTCCGCAACTGCGCAACCACATCGGTGTTATCGCCCGATGATTCATCCAAGAGCTCCCGGATGGCCTGCAATTTCAACCCCACCGCCCGATACGTCAACACATCATGGATGCGCTGCATGTCGGACTCCGTGTACTGGCGGAAATCCTGCCAATCCCGATAGCTAGGAACCACCAACCCAATCTGATCCCAGTAACGCAACGTGCGCACTGTCAACCCAAATTGGGCGGCAACATCACCTATTGTGTAGGTTTCTTCTTCCTGCATGACTCCAACCCTAAAACCCTGACGCGACGTCACCACCAAACAGTGCTGGTAACGCACTGACATTCGCTTATCGACGCACTATAGTGGCACACCATGACTAGTCAAACCCACGACATGTACCACGATCACGATGGGCCCCACTGGAGCGGCAACCCCAACCAGGCCCTCATCACCGAAATCGCGCTCATCCCCACCCTGGAACACTCCGCCACCGCCCTCGACATCGGCGCGGGCGAAGGCGCTGACGCCATCTATCTCGCCACCCACGGCTATACCGTGACCGCCCTCGAACCCTCCGAAATCGCCAGCGGCCGCATCACCTGTGCCCTCACCACCGAGGAACTGCGGCGCCGCATCACCGTCCGTACCGAACCGTTCGAAACCGCGCACCTTGACGAATACGAACTGGTCACAGCGTTCTACACCCCGTTGCGGAACACCGAAGAAACCCTCACTAAACTCCTCGGCAGCATCAAACCCGGTGGCCACCTCATCATCGTGCACCACGACGACATCACCCACATGACCCAGCACGAAAACGCCGACGTCACCGCGTTCCTCACACCCGACCGGCTGCATCAGATCATCAGCAGCCGTTACCTGGACGACTACGAGGTTCTCACCCACGGCGAATTCACCCGCCACGTCACCAGCGGCATGGGGGCCGGCCACACCATCGACCGGTCCTCCACATCATCCGACGCCCATAACAACAGCCGTTGACCCGCAGGAACCCGGCACCCCGATGAGACTGCCACCTGCCAGTTTCCCGCGACCAGCAACCGGATATAGCCCCAGCCCACCCATCCACTACACTAAGAAACCATGTCCGAAGTACGCGTTCGCTTTTGCCCCTCACCCACCGGAACCCCCCATGTGGGGATGGTGCGCACCGCCCTCTTCAACTGGGCCTACGCTCGCCACACCGGGGAAAACTCATCTTCCGCATCGAAGACACCGACGCCGCCCGCGACTCTGAGGAATCCTACCAAGCCATCGTCGACTCCCTCACCTGGCTCGGCATGGACTGGGACGAAGGCGTGAGAAAAGGCGGCCCGCACGCCCCCTACCGGCAATCGCAGCGCATGGACATCTACGCCGACGTGCTGGAAAAACTCAAACAAGGCAGCTTTGTTTACCCCGCATACTCCACCGCCGAAGAAGTCGAGGCCCGGCACAAAGCCGCCGGCCGTGACCCCAAACTCGGCTACGACAATTACGACCGCGACCTCACCGAGGCGCAAATAGCCGCATTCGAAGCCGAAGGCCGCAAACCCGTGTGGCGGCTCCGCATGCCCGACACCGACTGGGCCTGGACCGACCTGGTCCGCGGTGACATCGAATTCAAGGCCGGCAGCCAACCCGACTTCGTGGTCGCCCGCTCCAATGGTGCCCCTCTACACCCCTGGTCAACCCGGTTGACGACGCCATCATGGGCGTCACCCACGTCCTGCGCGGCGAAGACCTGCTGCCCTCCACCCCCCGCCAGCTCGCCCTTTACGAGGCGCTCAAAGCCATCGGCGTGGCCCACCACACCCCCACTCCGGCCACCCGCCGTTCGTCATGGGGAGGGGAACAAAAAAACTCTCCAAACGCGACCCCCAATCCGACCTGTTCCACCACCGGAGCGCCGGAATCATCCCCGAGGGAATGCTGAACTACCTGGCCCTCCTGGGCTGGTCCCTCTCACACGAACGAGACATTTTCAGCGTGGCGGAACTCATCGAAAACTTCGACGTCACCGATGTGCTGGCCAACCCGGCGCGCTTCGACCAGAAAAACTCGAAGCCATCAACGCCGACCACATCCGCCAACTCCAGCTCGACGATTTCACCCGCCGGCTCCGCGACTACCTTGCCGAATACTATGATTTCCCCGCCGACTACCTGGAGTGGGAAATTCGCCCTCCTGGCCGAATTGGTGCAAACCCGGATCAAAACCCTGTCGGATGCGTGGGGGCTGGTGAAATTCCTCGTCACCGCGGACGAGGACCTCACGCTCGACGAAAAATCGGCGAAGAAAAATCTGAAGGAAACCGCCATACAGCCGCTCGACGCCGGCATTGCCGCCCTGGAGCTTGTCGACGACTGGAACACCGCCGCCATCGAATCGGCGCTCTCCGCAGCCCTCATCGACGATCTGGGCCTCAAACCCCGGGTCGCCTACGGCGCCCTGCGGGTGGGCATTTCCGGGCAGGCCGTGTCCCCACCACTGTTCGAATCCATGGAACTGTTGGGGAAGGAATCCACCCTGGCCCGACTGCGGGCCACCCGGGCGGTCACCCCCTTCGTACCGAATACTTCCGCCGGCTCATAACCATAGAAAACCAATGGCCCCGGGCCTAGAGAACATCGTGCTCCTCCAGACCCGGGGCCACAAGAATTTGCGGATAGCCGGTTTGGCTTAGTGGCGGACCGGTTGCGGCTCCGCGCTAGCTTCGACATCGGCTGGGGCGTCGGCTGCTGTGGCCTCGGTGCGCTGCACCTTCAACCACACGAAGAACCCCCACAGCACAAAAGCCCCATACACCAGGTACAACACGGCCGACGGGTAATAGCCGGCGGTGAGCAGCAGCGGAACACCCACAATGTCCACACCAATCCACACCAGCCAAAACTCCGTCCAGCCGCGGGCCATACCGTAGGTGGCGAGCATGGAGCCGGTGAAGATCCAAGCGTCGGCAAGCGGACCCCACGAACCCAACTGCGTGAAGATCCACGCACACACAAGCGTGGAAATAATGGCGAACGCCACCATGCCCAACCGTTCCCGGGTCGACGCCCAGTGCGGCTGCACCGCCTTCACATCCTCGGCGGGCTCGGACACAATCGACCGCGACGGGTCGGTTTCGTGCGACTCACGCAGACCAGCCTTGCGGGCCTGCGACCAATTCCACCAACCGTAGAAACTCACGATCATAAACATGACCTGCCGGCCGGCCTGCCCGTAAAGATCCAAATTTTGGGGGGTGTGGAAAACCCCGCCCAAAAACACCGTGAACAGTAGGGCATTGCCAACAATGCCAATGGGCCACGCCCACACCATGCGCCGCATGCCACCGAACGCGGAAGCAAGCCCGAACGCATTACCAATGATTTCCCGCCACAGAATCGACGCCCCGCCAATCGTCAGTGTGGCATTGAGTAGTTGAGTGAGAAGATCCACTTATGGTTACTCCTTAAAAATAAAGGAACGAACAAGAGTAAATCCTCAAGGCAAATATGTAGTGATGTAGCCAGAAAACCAAAAATTTTCCGCCCATTCTCTTCCATCCAGACTGTCACTGTCGGCTGTGGGATCACACCACTATCAGCTTGACCTTCTTGGAGAAAACCCCAAGAAGCGCTCGCGGGCTCGCCCCCAAAAGGGGGATCACCGCCGGTGGGGACTTTCACCCCGCCCTGAGAACGTATCCCTTAGTGTAGGGCAAACCGGGGGGAAATGGAAGCCGAATTAACCAGCAAGTTTCGATAAGTGAACCACGAAAATTTGCCAAAGATTAACCCATAAATGGTGGTGAGGATTGTAACAACGAGGTATGGAAGGCGGATATATTCTATAGTCATTCTTATTACCAGTGGTGTTAAGATGAGATGGCTTCGATGTGGTCACCCGGCCCTATCGACACCCTACTAGCTATGGATTAGTTTATAACAATTGATTTTTAGGCTTGAAAACGTGTTACCTCAATCGGTTAAAAAGATTTTTAGCACCTCAGGTGCCGTGGCGCTCCTCACCGCCAGCAGCTTAGGCATTTCCAATGCGGAATCCGCCGAAACGCTGCGGCAATTCTTCGAGCGCACCGCCACCCCACAGGTCACTACCGTTGCGGACAGTAACGCTGCAGCGGACGCCTCGGCGCAGCCGTCGAAACCTGCGGAACCCACCATTGAGGACGACCACGGATCGAATCCCAACCCCCCGGTAGTGTCCGGTGATACCCAAAACATTACGCTCACCACCAAGGATGGGACCCAGCGCCGCTACATCATGCATGTGGGCGCCAACTATAACCCCGACAAACCCAACCCCATGCCGGTGCTCTTTAGCTTCCACGGGTGGGACCAGTCGGTGGACTCTTTCATGGAATCCTCCGCCTACCAAAACACCCGCGCCTGGAATGACGCTATTGTCATCTACCCGGAAGCGCCTCGATGGGGCTTTGGGAGGCGGCGCCATACGCCACAGGTAGGCCAGGCAAAGACCTCGCCTTCGTGGAAGACATTATCGCCGATGTTGACAACGACTACCTCATCGACCGGCACCGCGTCTACGCCAGCGGATTCTCCAACGGCGGCGGTATGGCGGCCGTTGTTGGCTGCCACCTGCCGGACAAGTTCGCCGCCTTCGCCTCCGTGTCGGGTGCTTATTACCAGCAGGTCAATGTGGGCTGTTCCGAGCGGCCCATCCCTGCCATGATCGTGCACAACGTCGACGACCCCGTGGTCCACTACAAGGGCGGGCCCCGCAACGGTGGCCAACTCATTCCTGTCTACGAGGTCGCCTACCAGTACGCGCACCGCAACCATTGCGACCTGCTGCCCCCCACCAGCAGCGACATCACCAACGGCACCCGCCTGACCTTCAATAACTGTGAGGAACCCACCCAACACATCAGGGTGAATGTTGGCGGCCACACCTGGCCCCGCAACCCCGACATTGCATTCGAAGCCTGGCAATTCCTCTCCAGCCAAGCCCGCTAGCTGCAACCGCTTATCGACGCTTGTCGACGTGCACCGCCGCCCCACAGTGGGGGCGGTCCAGGGTGGCCACTGACCAGGGAATTTGCCAAAGTAAACGCTTTATTGTTATATTTCTTCCTGTTGCCCAGCACGGTCACGTGTGAAGCAACACGGAGAATACTCCACAATGGCCTATGGTGTAATTGGCAACACAACGGTTTCTGGTACCGTCATTCTAGGTTCGAGTCCTGGTAGGCCAGCAGCAATAATATTGCTAGTTCTAAGCCCCGTTCGTCTCAGAGGTCTAGGACGCCGGCCTCTCACGCCGGTAACACGGGTTCGAATCCCGTACGGGGTACAAAACAAAAACCACGCTTCGCACATCGCGGGGTGTGGTTTTTTCTTTGCCTACGATGGGGGAGGCTAGGAGGTAAGGGTGGTTTGGGCTGGTTAATGAGAAAGCGAAGGGCTTGACAGTGGTGGTGGGCCGCTTCGCTGTTGTAGGAGGGGGTGATCGTGGGCCGCGTAGTTTGTTGGAACCCCACTACGGCTATTTCCCTGGCAGTACTGTTTGCCGGTATCCAGCCAAGCGTTTCATCAGGGAAGCGCCGGCTCTTTCGCCCACTCCCAAAGCGCCAACCACCATGATCGTACTTGGCAAAAGTTACCCATCCGCACACAAAAGCAAGATTAATAATACTTGCGCACAGCATTCAGATAGTAGTATCCTAAGAATACTGAAAATTAACTTGGCGCACCATACTCTAGCGAGACATCATTGTCGATCGGCATATATTCTTGAGTGCCCACTACTATGGGCGCCGTATCCTTTGAGGAACATGATGAAAAGAATTGCCGCGCTGATTGTTGCATGCGTCCTGGCCGCCACCATCACAGGCTGTGATGACACAACCAGCGATAAAATTCACGCCCCACTGAATGCTTCCGACGTGAGCAACAGCAAGTACCAAGACGTGGTCTCCCAATTCAAGAAGTCTGGGTTCACAAACGTCACCACCAAAGAGATTGACGATCTCATCATTGGTTTTCTTACCGAGGACGGTGAGGTCGAGGAGGTGTCGATAGGTGGCAACACATCATTCTCCACCAGTGACGCATTCGCTGCGGATGTCCCTGTAGTTGTGAGCTTCCACACCTTCCCCAAGCAGGACAGTGAGGTAGCCGATCCGTCTTCCTCTGTCGCCGACGGGCCATCCAATTCTCCCGCACTCAACACGCAAAACATTACGGTCGACAACAACGAGGAGTTCCGTGCCCTCATCGAGAGCCCAGAACCCGATAACGCTACTGTCGAACAGTTCGTGTCAAAGTACAAGGGGCGCACTATCGAATTTGACGGGAATGCCGCTGATGTAGGTGCCCATAATAGCTACAAGACGCGTTTCGACTTTCTTATCCATGCCGGAGATTACAATCCAAATTCTGCACATGGCCCAAACTTTAAGTTCTCCGATGTCGCCTACCATGATCTCCACCTCACCGGCGCTAATATTCCAGACAGCATTGGTACCGGTCAGAACCTACACATCGTCGCAGAGATTCTTGAGTACAACAGTGTTCAACAACTGTTTTACCTGGAACCAGTCACCACATCGGTACGATAGTTTCCCCGCCAGCAGCGGGGCGGTAGGATGACAACGCGGTTGTTTTCGGTGAGTTTGAGAAAGACAGCGCCGAAATTGATCGCGTTGCTTCGTGCTTCGTCGCCGATGGTGAGAGCAAAGGCAAGGACGTTGTCGCGCGCCGGGTGGTGTCCGGGCCGAAGAGTAAAGTTTTATTGTCTAGGTCGAGATTAGGGAATGAACATGGATGATAAAACAACAGCACAGCACCGCGGTGTGGTATTCACCCGCATTCCGGTGGTGGAATTCATGCTTGATCTGGCCGGCTACCATCCCGATAAGCAGCTTCACACACTACGGTTGTTGGAACCATCCTTCGGCGACGGCAGATTCGTCATCCAGGCCGCGGGTAGACTGCTCCAATCGTGGCGAGCAGCCGGGGGGACAAGACCCCCACGACCTGATAGATGCGATACGCGCGATCGAAATCGACCCGCAGTCCGTCGCTCAATTCTCCCAACAGCTGGTGGACTACCTAGTAACACAGCGCATTGCGCCAGATGTAGCCCAAAACTCGCGGATACGTGGCTCATATCTGGGGACTGCCTCACCACCAATTTCGATCACCCATTCGACTTTGTGGTGGGCAATCCACCCTATGTACGACACGAAGCAATACCCAAAGAACTGCTCAAAAAATACCGGGCGCATTACCGCACCATGGTGGGTCGAGCAGACCTGTACATCCCCTTCATGGAGAAATCACTTGACCTGCTGTCATCTACGGGAAAAACCTCAGTTTCATTACCCCAAATGCGTGGATGAAAAACGATTACGGCAAGGCGCTCCGGGCAAAGATTGATCACGAGTTTCACCTGTCCCACTACGTTGACATGTGTGGGGCGGATGCATTCGAAACTGTTGTCGGTGCCTACCCTGCAATCACGGTCATTGAGCGTGGGCGTCGCAAAGCGGAAACAACCCGAATTGCCACCGGCATGGGCGGGCAGTGGCGCAAACGGCGTTTGGTGCGTGGCGGGCTGCCGTTGCTCACGGGCGACTCGGGGCCAGTGAAGCTTATCGACGAGCTAGAGCGCCGCTTCCCCACACTCGTCACCGCGGGCTGCCGGGTGGGTATCGGGGTGGCAACCGGTGCCGACAAAATATTCATCGACGACTTTGCTGCTATCGACGTCGAGGCTGGGCGGTGTCTGCCGCTCGCCACCAATAGCTGCGTGAGAAGGGGACAACTAGCATGGACCGGAAAAGGCGTTCTCAACCCATGGGCGGATCACGGTGGGCTGGTGGACCTGGCGGACTACCCCAAACTAGCCGCGCGCCTGCACCCACACCGCGACCGGTTAGCACGACGCTACACCGCACGGTCGGATCCGCGAAAATGGTACAAAACCATTGACCGCATCATCCCGGAACTGCGCCATGAACCGAAACTACTCATCCCTGACATTAAAGCCAACGGTGACGCAATCACATACGATGCTGGTAACTTCTACCCACATCACAATCTTTATTACATCACCTCCCAACAGTGGGATTTACGCGCACTCCAGGCACTACTTCGCAGCGGTATCGCCCACCTGTTCGTTGCTGCATATTCGGTAAAAATCGGTGGCGGTTACTTAAGATTCCAAGCCCAAAACCTCAAACGAATCCGAGTTCCGTACTGGGACGACATTTCCCCAGACGATCAGCAGCACATGATCCACCTTGGCGAGGCAGGGAGAAGCTACCAGTATCGCTGTTGGCACGGATTTACCGGGTGGGGAGGAGGCTTTGTTCTTATGGGTAAACCGCGATGACTTTAATAACTACTAATGGGTCATTAAATTTAAGTGTTCCTCGGATACTCCACAGGGTCTTGGAGAAGCCAAATTGTATGTTCCCAGCAACTGAATATGCTTCATTGCTAGCGTAATGGATGCGACTCAAGATGAGATTAGCATCGTCGAAAAATAATTCGAAATCTACAAAGCCATCAAGTAAGGCATGAAGCAGGAGCTTTTAAGTGGCCGGACTTGCTTATTGAAGGAGAAATAATATGTCTGATATTGATCGAGAATGGGCTATTAGCGAACTTTCGAAGTTCATGTACAGAAATCGAAATTATTTGGGATTCATTCTCTGAACAGTTTTGTAGTGATCAACGTAGGAGTGAAGGAGAAATTTCTAGCCAGGCCTACGTGGTCGATCGAATTCTTGATGTTGTCTTTCCCAACTGGAAGCAGGACTTTCCCAATCCACGTGCTGATGAATGGAGGGGGTATTATGAGGTAGCTTTACGAGCAAAGACTGCTCTTGAACGGCAAGCAGAGATCGAAGAAAAACTTGGTGACAATTCTCCACATATTACGGTTTCGCAACTTCATCCTTGGATCTGGGAGGGGGCCAGATCGTTGTGGAACTCTGGTCATTTCCGCGAAGCGGTTTCTGCCGCGGTCCGGAAAATAAATGCTGAAACCCAGAACAAAATTGGGCGTCGAGACATTAGCGAGACTGACTTGTTCAAGCAGGCGTTTTCTCTTGATCCAGCTCGGGAAGGAAAAGCTCGCCTACGGAGAATGACCCCAGACAGTAGTAAGACATATCAGTCTGTGCAAAGAGGTGCATGGTTATTTGCTGAGGGAATATTCGCAGGAATTCGTAATCCGCTCAGTCATGAGGTAGAAAACGAGCTGAGCGAGCATGAAGCATTGGAATACTTAGCGGCACTGAGCGTGCTTGCTCGGTGGGTAGATCAATCAACAGTTGAAAAAGCAAGAGGCGAATCATGAGCGGTATAGGACAACGAGAGACTCTCACTCAGAGCAAAGTGATATGTTTGCTGGTTAATAACCTTGGTTACGAATATTTAGGAAAACTGGTACGAACTGAACAACACTAATATCATCGAGTCGTTACTGTAACAAAACCTTGAGGTTTGTTGTTATGATGTCATCTTTATCCGCTGTATCATTCAGCAGTTCACTAAGGAAACTTCTCTACTGGCAGGTAGCTCGTTGGCATGAAGTGAGCCGCAGTCTACAGCCTGTTGTGCTCTGGCGTGAAAGTGTAACGATCAGCTTTGGAATCCCTTGAAACTGCTTAGCTTATTGACTGGACAAATCTTGGTACCGATCATTTTGCCGTTGCTGAAGAGGCAATGGTCGAAGGATATTGCACTAGGAGTCCCGACCTGGTTGTTTATGTCAATAGCATTGTCCTCGGTGTTATGGAATTGAAGCATTCTAAAGTGAGCATGAGCGAAGGGATCCGCTAGAACATCGGAAACTAGAAACTGAGTTTATCCGTTTGCTGATCGCCTTGTTTGGATGTTTGTGTCGAAGCTGCTCAACTCTAGATGGGGGTGATGCTCATTATTTCCTAATTCATTTCAGAAAAATGCTTAATTTTGGACGGATCTCGTGCTGCCATCATCCTTCTCCCGGAAGCCTTCGAAGAAACATCCGAATCCGTGTGGCCACAGGCTGCTCAGGAACACGCGGAAATCTATTAGACTTACCGGCCATGAGCATTCCCCTGACCCCGCGACTGCAGCAGGCCATCACGCAGGCTGCCACATCCCACGATGGCCACTACCGGAAAGGCAGTACGAAACCCTACGTCACCCACGTGGTTTCCGTCATGCTCATCGCATCGGAATACACCGATGACGAGGACATTCTCGTCGCCTGCCTGCTGCACGACATCATGGAAGACCGCCCCGACACCTACAGCTTCGACCAGATGGCCGCCGACTTCGGGCCGCGGGTTGTTGACCTCGTGCAAGGTGTGACGAAAGACTCTACCCTGCCCGACTGGCGGGCCCGCACCGACGCCTACCTGGCACACCTGCGGCAGGCAGGCCCCGACGTGGCGCTTATCAGCCTATCCGATAAATACCATAATTTGACCAGCATTCTAGCCGACTATGAGCAGCTTGGCGACGTGTTATGGGAGCGGTTCAATGCAGGGAAACCCGACCAACAATGGTGGTACACCATGGTCCTGGCCGCGGCCGAACCCCAGCTGCCGGACGGTCACCCGCTGGTGGCCCGCTACCGGGAGCAGCTCCAAAAACTACAGGGCCTATAAGGCGGCACTGAGCTGCGTAGCAGCGGCCACGAGATGATCCGCCCATAGCGCGCCGGGGTGGGGTTTCAGCCGCTCCGCCGGCCCCGAGATCGACAGGGCCGCCACGAACAGGCCTTCACCGTTGAATACGGGTGCGGACAGGGAGGCGAGGCCGACTTCGCGTTCGCTAATGGATTCCGCCCAGCCCTGGTCCCGGGCCTCATCAATGTCTTGCAGGGGTGAAGCTGGGGTTTTCCGCCATGATTGTGGCCTTGAGGGCGGGGGAGGAGTAGGCCAAAAATATTTTTGCGGCCGACCCGGCGGTTAGTGGCAGCCGGGAGCCGGTGGGCACCGTGTTTTGTAGGCCACTGGCCGGCTCCTGGGCTGCGATACACACCCGGTGGGCGCCCGCCAACTGGTAGAGCTGGACCGATTCACCCGTATCGGCCATAAGGGCCGCCATGATGGGGGTTGCGGCGTCGACAAGCGTCGTGGCGCTGCGTGCCCCCAGGGACGTGAGCACCGCACCAATGGTCCACCGGCCATCTGTGGTGCGTGTGAGGATATGGTGGGTTTCTAGCGCGCTGGCAAGCCGATGCGCGGTGGCGCGCGGCAGGCCGGTTGCTTCGCATAATTCCGTGAGCGACCGGGGTTTTTCCCCAATGGTGACGAGAATAAGCATCGCCCGGTCTAATACCTTAATTCCACTTGTGGTGGCGGGTGGTGTAATATTTTGTCCCATATTGTGATATTACCATCTCATAAAATGAGATGACTATGCGGAAGTAGAGGTAACACAATCCATGACCAGCCCCGTGGATTCCCAACCCAAACTCACCCCTGGCCGAAAAAGTCTGGCGCGACCACGTCGTCACCCACGGCACCGGTGACGAACCCGACCTTATCTTCATCGACCTCCAACTACTCCACGAAGTAACCTCCCCCCAAGCCTTCGACGGCCTTCGGCTCGCCGGCCGCACCCTCCGGCACCCCGAACTCCACCTGCCACCGAAGACCACAACGTCCCCACCACCGGCATCAAAACCGGTGACCTGACCGAAATCGCCGACAGTATCTCCCGCACCCAAGTCTCCACCCTGCGGAAAAACTGCGAAGAATTCGGGGTACGCCTCCACGCCATGGGGGACATCAACCAAGGCATCGTCCACCAGGTCGGCCCCCAACTCGGCGCCACCCAACCCGGCATGACCATCGTGTGCGGCGACTTCCACACCTCCACCCACGGCGCATTCGGCGCCATGGCGTTCGGTATCGGTACCTCCGAAGTCGAACACGTCGCGGCCACCCAAACACTCGCCCTCAAACCGTTCAAAACCATGGCCATCAACGTCACCGGGGAACTCCAACCTGGCGTCACCGCCAAAGACCTCATCCTCGCCATCATCGCTAAGATCGGCACCGGCGGTGGGCAAGGACACGTCATCGAATACCGTGGTGAAGCCATCGAAAAGCTCTCCATGGAAGCCCGCATGACCATCTGCAACATGTCCATCGAGGCCGGTGCCCGCGCCGGCATGATCGCCCCCGACCAAACCACCTTCGATTACGTTTACGGCCGCGAACTCGCCCCCACCGGCGACGACTGGGACAAAGCCGTCGCCTACTGGAAAACCCTCCCCACCGACGAAGGCGCCACCTTCGACACCGAAATCACCATCGACGGTTCCGCCCTCACTCCCTTCGTCACCTGGGGCACCAACCCTGGCCAAGGCCTCCCGCTCAACGCGGTTGTGCCCTCACCCGACGACTTCACCAACGAAAACGACAAAAAAGCCGCCGAAAAGGCCCTCACCTACATGGGCCCACCCCTGGCAACCTTCTGCGGACATCAAAATCGACACGGTCTTCCCTCGGCTCCCTGCACCAACGCTCCGCATCGAAGACCTGCGCACCGCAGCTCCCACATCAGCGAAAGGCCACAAAGTCGCCGACACGGTCCGCATGATGGTCGTGCCCTCCACCACCATGGTCAAACAACTCGCCGAAGCCGAAGGGCTCGACAAAATCTTCACCGAAGCCGGCGCCGACTGGCGCTCCGCCGGCTGCTCCATGTGCCTCGGCATGAACCCTGACCAGCTCAAACCCGGGGAACGCTCCGCCTCCACCAGCAACCGAAACTGAAGGCCGCTAAGGCCCCGGCGGCCGCACCCACCTCGTATCTCCCCGAAGTGGCCGCCGCCACCGCCATCATGGGCACCCTCGCATCCCCCGCCGACCCTGCCCACCCACGCCATCAGCCAAAACCACGCCAAGGACCCACCATGGAAAAAAATTCACCACCCACACCGGCGTCGGCGTTCCGCTCATGCGCTCCAACGTCGACACCGACCAAATCATCCCCGCCGTCTACCTCAAACGCGTCACCCGCACCGGATTCGACGACGGACTCTTCAACAACTGGCGCACCAACGAACCCTGACTTCGTCCTCAACCAAGACGCCTACACCACGGCACCATCCTCGTCGCCGGCCCCGACTTCGGCACCGGCTCCTCCCGCGAACACGCCGTCTGGGCCCTCATGGACTACGGATTCAAAGTCGTGCTCTCCTCTCGCTTCGCCGACATCTTCCGCGGCAACGCCGGCAAAGCCGGCCTCCTCGCAGCCCTCATGGACCAACAAGACATCGAACAACTGTGGCAACAGCTTATCGACCAGCCCGGCCTCAGCCTCACAGTCAACCTGGAAGACCGCACCGTCACCTGCGAAAACCACACCTACCGGTTCGATGTGGACGACTCACACCCGCTGGCGGCTCATGGAAGGCCCTCGACGACATCGGGCTCACCCTCCGCAAAGAAGCTGACATCGAAACCTACGAAGCCCACCGGCCCAGCTTCAAACCAGTCGTCAAATAACCCCCACGTAGGGTCGTCGTCAAGCACACTACAACACCGCTAGCGGCGACTCTAAATAATCCGCGCCAGTTAGCGCCCCATCGGTAAACGACAACACCCACACGCTCGCCTTCTTCGCCACCGGCGAATCAATCGGCAGCGTGCCCCGCGCCGACAACCACGCCACCACCTCGGGAATCATCAACCCCTGCGACACAATCACACTCGTCCCACCCAAGCCAATAATCTCCGACACCCGCGCCTGCGACGCCACCAGCTGCGCACACCAGCTCGCATCCCCCAACCGGGAATCCGTCACCACCGGCACCCCCACCGCATCCGCCAGCGGGGCAGCGGTTGAAACACACCGATCCGGCTCCGCCGCAAACACCGCCGTCGGCCCATACGGCGCCAACATCGACGCCAACGCCTTCGCCTGCCGCACCCCCTTAGTAGTGAGCGGCCGCTTCTCATCCGGCACCCCCTCAGGGCGGGCAGCTTTCGCATGCCGCACCAACAACACCCGCGACGTCACCGGCGTCGCAGTGAGCCGTTTTACCGCCTTCGCTAACACCAGCCGGTCCGTGTCGTACGACAACAATTCCCGCGCCGCATCCGCTGATAACCACCGAACCTCATCCACCTCATCATTCGGCACAAACTCCCCACCAATAACCCCAGCAACCCAGTAATACACCACCTTCGTCCGAGGCCCCTTCCCCCCAGACATCTTATCGGGCAGCGGGTACGTCACATGGCCCACCAGCTTCCCCAACCGCACCACAAAACCCGTCTCCTCACTAACCTCCCGCACCGCCGTCACCGGCAACGATTCCCCGCATCCACCTTCCCTTCGCCAACGACCAATCGTCATACCCCGGCCGGTGCACACACGCAAACACCCGACCCCCACCATCGTCGCAGCGCCATCGACACCCATACCGGCATCGGCACCGCGGCCCACCGCCACAACACTGCCCCCGCCGCCAACACCGGGCGGGCAAACCCCTAACCCCGGATCCGCCGGCACCACCTGAAACCGACCAACCACACCCTGTGGAAAACCCCGACCAACCACAACAACCATCCCTCTTTTTACGCGGAACACAACAACGAACTACCCCTCACCGTAAAACGCCCACCACCAAAACCCCAACCCGGCCCCATACCAAACCCACCACAACAACCAAACACCACTAGGGCTAATCTTTAAAAAGAAACCTTTCACCAACCCCACCACCAAAACGCAAAACCTCACAAACAACCAAGGACACAACTGTGCACACACCACAAAACCACCACACACCAGAACACATCGCAGTCATGGGCGCCGGCTCCTGGGGCACCACCCTCGCAAAGTCTTCGCCGACGCCGGCAGCACCGTCACCATCTGGGCCCGCCGCCCCCAAATAGCCGACACCATCAACACCTATCACCACAACCCCTGACTACCTCCCGGAATCCAACTACCCACCACCCTCACCGCCACCACCAACCCCACCCACGCCCTGGCCGGCGCCACCATCGTCGTCCCTCGCAGTACCCAGCCAAACCCTCAGAGACAACCTCGCCACCTGGGCACCCCACATCCCCACAGACGCCACCCTCGTCAGCCTCGCCAAAGGCATCGAAACCGACACCTTCCTTCGCATGAGCCAAGTCATCGCCGACGTCGCCGGCGCCGACCCCAGCCGCATTGCCGTCCTCTCCGGCCCCAACCTCGCCAAAAGAAATCGCCCTCCAACAACCCGCCGCCACCGTCATCGCCTGCACCGACGACCGCCGCGCCAAACAAATCCAAGCAGCCGTCGGCGCCCCCTACTTCCGCCCCTACACCAACCCCGACGTCATCGGCGCCGAAATCGGCGGCGCCTGCAAAAACGTCATCGCCCTCGCCTGCGGCATGGCCTCCGGCAACGGCCTCGGCGAAAACACCCCTCGCATCCCTCATCACCCGAGGCCTTGCCGAAATCACCCGCCTCGGCACCACCATGGGCGCCGACCCCCGCACCTTCGCCGGCCTCGCCGGCCTCGGCGACCTCGTAGCCACCTGCTCCTCACCCCTCTCCAGAAACCGCACCTTCGGCTACCGACTCGGCCAAGGCGGCACCCTCGAAGAAGCCACCCAAGCAACCAACGGCCAAGTCGCCGAAGGCGTCACCTCCTCCGCCGCCATCAACGCCCTCGCCCACACCCACAACGTCGAAATGCCCATCACCCAGGCCGTCTACGGCGTATGCCACCAAGGACTCGCCGTCAGCGACATGGTGGCAGCACTCATGGGCCGCACCAAAAAATCCGAATAACCCCAACAGAAAACCCCAGGTAACCCAAACGGCAGGCCCTAGGCAACTGGTACAGTAAAATACCGTGAGTTTGACTACTAAACCGATTAAAATTGCGATCATCTACGGCGGCCGGAGTTCCGAACACTCCGTCTCCTGCATCTCAGCCGGCGCCATCATGAGCCACCTCGACCCGGAAAAATACGAGCTGTACCCCATCGGCATCACCCAACAAGGCACCTGGACAGTAGGGGAGTCCGACCCGAGAAACTCGCAGCACAAACGGGTCATGCCAACCGTCACCCTCACCAAAGAAGTATCCTCGCCGCCGACCCGGCGCGCCGGCAGTTCCGGTTTGCGGACGGTTCGGAGCATGTGACGGTGGATGTGATTTTCCCGTGTTGCATGGGTTGTATGGGGAAGACGGACGATTCAGGGGTTGTTTGAATTGTCGGGGGTTCCGTATGTGGGCACGGGGGTGTTGTCGTCGGCGTGCGGCATGGATAAGGAGTACACGAAGAAGCTGTTGGCGGCGGAGGGCCTGCCGGTGGGGAAGGAAGTCATTTTACGGGGGGAGGAGACGCTCACCCAGGCTGATTGTCAGTTGTTGGGGTTGCCGGTGTATGTGAAGCCGGCTCGGGGTGGTTCGTCGATTGGGATTAGCCGGGTGACTCGGTGGGAGGACATGGATGCGGCGTTGCGTGAGGCTCGTCAGTATGACACGAAGGTGATTGTGGAGTCGGAGATTATCGGCGACGAGGTGGAGTGTGGGGTGTTGGAGTACCCGGATGGCACGGTGGTGGCGTCGGTGCCGGCGCAGTTGGTGAATACGTCGGTGGGTCATGAGGGGTTTTATGGGTTTGATGCAAAATATGTTGATGGTGATGTTTCGGCGATGATTCCGGCCCCGCTTGACGACGCGGCGACGCGGCTGATTCAGTCGCTTGCCCGGGAGGCGTTTCAGGCGTTGCAGTGTTCCGGGTTGGCCCGGGTGGATTTCTTTGTGACCCAGGCCGGGCCGGTGCTCAATGAGGTGAACACCATGCCCGGGTTCACGCCGATTTCGATGTATCCGCAGGTGTTTGCGGCATCGGGGGTGCCGTATGCCGAGTTGTTGGATACGCTGATTGCTCGGGCGTTGGCGTAGGGGAGTGCTTGGCTAGGTTGTCGATTTGGGGTTTTTGGGCCGGCCGCGTTTGGGGATTTCCCCGGTGTCTTTGGGGAGGCGGCCGGCTTTGCGGAGGTTTTCGCGCAACATTACCTCTATTTGGGCATTGACGCTGCGCATTTCCTGGTTAGCCCAGGCGGCTATGGCGTTGTAGACGGCTGGGTCGATGCGAAGCGGCACGCTTTTTCGGGGCATGGTTTAGGTATAGAGGATCCGGTGTTGATGACGGGTTGGGCATTGTTGTCCGAACACAATACCACGAGCAGGTTAGAGACCATGGTGGCGCGGCGTTCGGGGTCGAGGTCGACGATGTCTCGTTCGTCGAGTTGGCTGAGGGCGGTTTCTACCATGGATACGGCGCCGTCGACAATGGTTTCGCGGGCGTCGACGATGGCGGCTGCTTGTTGGCGTTGTAGCATGGATTGGGCGATTTCGGGGGCGTAGGCCAGGCTGGAGATGCGGGTTTCGATGATTTCCAGGCCGGCGATGGTGGCGCGGGCTGCGACTTCTTCGGCGAGTTCGGCGGAAACAATGTCGGTGGACCCGGAGAGTGAGGGGATGGTGGTGGTGTCGGTGGAGTCGTAGGGGTGGGTGGTGGCGACGTGCCGGAGGGCGGATTCGGCTTGGGAGTGGATGAAGTCGTCGACGTTTTCTACGGCGAAGGTGGCTTTGGCGGTGTCGGCGACCCTGCCAGACGACGATGGCGCCGATGTTGATGGGGTTGCCGTTGAGGTCGTTGACTTTGATGGTGTTGGTTTCGAAGTTGCGGACTTTGATGCTGACTTTGGTGGGGTTGCTGAGTGGGGGGATGGCCCGGAGTCCGGTGTGGCGGATGGTGCCGATGTAGCGTCCGAAGAATTGACGACTCGGGTTTCGCCGGGGCTGATGATGCGTACGCTGGTGAGCCCGAGAAGGCTGAGGATGAAGCAGCAGGCGCCGGCCAGTATGAGGGCAATGCCCATGGGGACGCTGATGGTGCCGGCGTCGAGTTTGTTGGCGGTGGTGCCGATGAGGAAAATCGCGGGGGCGATGAGGATGATGCTGATGAGGATGATGATGGTGGCGAGTCCGCCTCCCCCGGACCAGGATTTGCGTTCGGTGATGTCGACAGCGGTGCCGCTGTAGCCAACCGGGGTGGCGGTGATGTTTGGGGTGGACATTGAGGCTCTAACAAGCGAAGATTAATCTGATATCACATTATATTAATGTGATATCACTTTTTCAAGACCTTGCTCGTTTCGGCGTCGTCAAGCATGCCCAAGCTGCGCCTAGAGTTTCGACCGGATTGCCGCACTCACCTGCACCAATGCGGACTGTGCGGCCGCCTGCGGGGCGGACAGCACCACCACCGGGTGGGCATCTACCGCGTACCACACGGATGCCGTGGTCCCATTGCCCAATGTGGTGTCCTCAAACCAGGGCGTGTCATTGACCTGTGACAATCGGGCTCCCGCCTCATAAGCTGTTGGGAACTCCACCCCGCACCGCACCACGACAGGCTCCGCCCCCGGCGCGGTCCACGCTGCTAATTCCGGCGCCCCGGATGGCTGTTTCGCCTGTGAATACTGGGTTCCACCTGCCTCAATTGTCTCCGGCAGGGTGGAGAGCAGCCCGCCGCATTTCGACGTGTCTTCCCCTCGGCCGCGGGTAGCTCCGACAGGGGGATCGGTGACCGGTTCGCCGAACCCGCGGGGAGCGCTGCCAGCGCATCGGATAATGTGGTGATTACTTCCGGCATGGAATGCGACTGCAGCGCCTCACCGTCGGCCGTGATCGCCACCACCTTATCCCGATCTGTTGTGTACCATGTTTGCAGCGTGGAGCCGGGAGTGGTGTCTACCACCTGTAACCATTTCGCCCCCGCAACCTCCTCAAGCTGCGACAGGTCCGTGAGCTGTGCGGGCGCCGCTACCCCGCACCGCACGGTGATCTGCCGGAGTGCGGTTTTCCGCCACACCGCCACCCCGGCCGGGGCGGGGTCGGCAATCACCGCCCGCCGCAGCCCAATCACCGTTGTGGGCATGGCCGCGATGAAACTCCCCGCATTCCGACGAGTCCGCCGCGGGGAGTCCACCTCGGCTATCGCCACCGGTGTTTGGTGTGCCCGATCCGCCACCATCCGTGCCCCCACGATTACCCCCACAACCAAAAGTATTGCCAAGACCAGGGCGATAATAATAGGGACTTTATTGATACCTTCATTCGCATCATGCATGAAAATCAGTGTAATCTGCGGAAAAAAACCGGGCCCAAGGCCTCTAGCAATATTGTGACCTTCAAGACTGCAAGGATGATGTTCGTGACTCGCATCGTGAAAAACCCCCAACCCCACACTTGCCGACGTAGGTGAGCAGGCAGTCATTACCACCATTGTTGCCCACGCACCCCAGCGCCCGGAACGGTGACGATGCCGCGGTCCTGACCATGCCGCCCCTGAATTCCCCGCACCGTGATTACCACCGACACCCCTGGTCGAAGGCCACCATTTTCGCCGCGACTGGTCCCACCCCGCCGAAATTGGGCGGAAAGCTATCACCCAAAACTTTGCCGATGTGGAAGCCATGGGGGCCAGGCCTATTGCGGCTCTACTCGCCCTCAGCGCCCCGGGGGACACCCCTGCTGGAATTCGTCTGCCGACCTGGCCCGTGGTATTAACGAACGAGTCACCGACTACGATGCGGAACTCGTGGGCGGTGACGTCACCGACAATGATCGGATCACCATTGCGGTCACCGGTATTGGCCAATTTGGTGGTTCCCTCCCGCCGCTTCGGCTCGACCAGGCCCGGCCCGGCCAAACCCTCGTCGCCTCCGGGCACATTGGGTATTCTGCCGCCGGTTATGCGCTGCTGAAAAATTCGGCCGCACGGGTGTTCCGGCCGAATTCGACCCGATGCTTCGCGCCCACTGCTCTACCATTTTGACCCCCGGCCGTGGGTTCGTGGCCCGTTCCGCCGGTGTGACAGCCATGACCGACAACTCCGATGGGCTCGTCCACGATGTGTATGTTATGGCGAAAAAATCCGCCGTCACCATCAACCTGGATTCTGCCGCCCTGGAACCTGACGATCTGCTTGTTCGGGCCGCTGACCTGGTAGGGGCCGACCCGTGGGAGTTCATTCTTTCCGGTGGGAAGACCACACGCTCATTGGCACAACGTTCAGCCCACCACCCACTGGATTCGTAGAAATTGGTACAGTGGTTCGACATAACTCCATGGGTGCCGTCACCCTCGATAGGGCAGCACCCCCCTACACCTACGGATGGGAAAGCTACTGACCGATGACTAACCAGTTCAACCAGCAAGAAGACCTGTTTTCCAGTGCGCAGCAACCACTGACCACCAGTCGGGGACTATTTCTCCACCCTCAACATTGACGACTCCTGGCGGCAAGTTCTCGCCCCCATCGCCCCCGACATTAATGCCATGGGGACTTCCTCGCCGCCGAACAGGCCGCCGGCTACACCATTGCGCCCCCAGAGGAAGACCGGTGGCGGGCCTTCCGCTACCCCTTCGATAAAGTCACCGTCCTCATTGTCGGCCAAGACCCATACCCTACCCCGGGCCACGCCATGGGTCTATCGTTCTCCCTCCGCCCCGAGGTGAAACCCCTGGCCAAAAGCCTGGTGAACATTTTCGCCGAACTCCAATCCGATCTCGGTGTCGATCGGCCCAGAAACGGTGACCTCAGCGCCTGGAGCGATCAGGGCGTCATGCTACTCAACCGCGTCCTCTCCGTCCGCGCCCAAACCGGCGGGGCCGGCTCTCACCGGAAAAAAGGGTGGGAGAAAATCACCGACCATGTGATTACCTCCCTCGTGAACCGGGGCACCCCACTCGTCGCTATCCTCTGGGGTAAAGACGCCCAATCGCTCAGCCCCCTCCTCGCCGGGCACCCCAATGTGAAACAGATAAAGTCCGTGCACCCATCCCCACTGTCCGCCAGCCGGGGCTTTTTCGGATCCCGCCCATTTACCACCGCAAACTATTACCTCGGAAAGCTAGGTGCTCCGCAAGTCAACTGGGCGTTGTAAACTACTTTTCTATGGTAAACGTTGAGTATCTAGACGGGCCCGCGTTACATAGGTGGCTCACCCGGGCCGTCGCTGAACTGGTCGCCCGCCGCGCCGAAATCAACAAACTCAACGTTTTCCCCGTCCCCGACGCCGACACCGGCTCAAACATGGCCCACACCATGGAAGCCGCCCTCGCCGAGGTGAATAGCCTTCCGGCAGCCCACCAATGCGATATCACCAAGCTCACCGCGGCCATTGCCGTTGGTGCGGTGAAAGGCGCCCGCGGCAACTCCGGCATGGTGCTGAGCCAAGTCCTCCGCGGGCTCGCCCAATCCGCAGTCTCCGACCGCATCACCGGCCGCACCGTGCAACAAGCACTCACCACGGCCAATAAATTCGTCCACCACGCCATTATCGAACCCGTCGAAGGCACCGTCGTCACCGTCCTACGGGCCGCCGCCATTGCCGCGAACCAAGCCCCCACCGACTCGCTTATCGACGTGCTCACCGCCGCCACCACCGCAGCCAGCATCGCCCTGGCCAACACCCCCTCCCAACTTGCCGTCCTCCGCGACGCCGGAGTGGTCGACGCCGGCGCCCAAGGCCTCGTCCTCCTCCTCGAAACCATGCTTGACGAAGTAAGGGCGGCACCATAGAAACCAGCACCAACCCCAGTTTCCAACCACCAAAACCGAAAGCACTTTCGATTAAAGTGAGTGGGGACGGCGGCCCCCGGAAGCGTCGACATGTTCACCCAACTCCTCGGCGCCACCCTGCATCACAGCCCCCACCAACACCAACCCCACCCAAACCCCTGCAGCCACAACAGGGAAAAACCCCACCCCAAAACCCCGCAGCCCTTCGGCCAACCCACCCAACTCGCCCGCCTCTGGAACCACCAACCACCCACGATCGACACCCCACCCACAACCACCACCCACACCCGGCAAAAACCCCACACCGACCACCCCCTAATCCCCACCGTCCCCACCGAAACCACCCGTCCTCGCGTCGACTACCTCGAAGTCATGTTCTTCATCCAAAACGCCGACCTCAAACCACGTCCGCGACCAACTCCAACCCCTCGGCGACAGCTTCCATCATCGCCCCCATCAGCCCCCACCCGCCAGCGTCCACATCCACACCCACCAGCCGGAACCGTCATCGAAACCGCCCACCACCTCGGAAAAATCACCAACCTCCACATCGAAGCCCTCCCTGAAGCCACCACCACCAGCCACCGCATCATCCTCGCACTCACCCCCACCGGACTCATCACCCACCTCTACCAATCCGCCGGAGCACTCACCATCAACCCCGGCGACGACATCGTCCTCGACATCGCCGCAGCCGCCCGCGCCAGCGGCGCCACCGAAATCATCCTCCTGCCCAACGGCATGCTCACCACCCACCAACTCGCCAGCATCGAACGCTCCAGCCACGCCTTCTGAACAAGCACTCACCATCGTCCCCACCGGCACCATCATCCGCGGACTCGCCGCCCTCGCCGCCTGCAACAACACCCAACCCCTCGCCGTCGACGCCTACACCATGGGCGAAGCCGCCCAAGCCACCCGCACCGCCCGAATCATCACCGACCCCACCACCACCGAAATCCACGCCATCACCAACGACAAAAACCGCCACCCCACCACCCTCTGCACCACCACCACACTCCACCAAGCAATAGCCCACACCCTCACCACCCTCATCGACCCCACCACCCGCCGCGTCACCATCCCTCATCGACGAAACTGCCCCCTGAATTCTCCGCCAGCGACCTACCCAAATTCCACGGCGTAGAAATCATCACCTACTCGCACCCAAAACCTCGGATCCTCGCCGAAATCGGAGTCGAATAACCATGCTCAACTGGGAAGACAACCGCAAACTCACAGACCTCCTCCCCGAAAAAGAAGCCAAAACTATCTCGCACCACCCTCGGCTACACCACCGCCAAAGAACTCCTCACCCACTACCCCCGCAGCCCTACGCCACCCACAACGACATCCCCTTCCTTAACCAAGCAAACGACGGCGACATAGTAACCTGCATCGGCGAAAATCGTCCACACCACCACCATCTACACCAAAAACCACCATCATCTACACCATCACCATCCACACCACCAACGAACTCATCAAAGCCACCTTCTTTCACACCAAACCCCACCCAAGCTGCCTGGTGCGAACGCACCCCTCACCCGCGGCACCACCGCCATCTTCACCGGAAAAATCAAAACCTACCGCGGCACCCCCCAACCCAACACCCTGACTTCCTCCTCCTCAACACCCCCACCCAACCAGCACCGGCGCCTCAAACAACTCTACCGCCTACGGCAACGACACCGACATCAGCAACTTCCTCACCAGCCTACCCGCCATCCCCATTTACCCAGCCCGCCAACGCATCACCACCTGGCGCATCCTCGGCGCCATCCACCACATCCTTAGCAACACCAACCCCATACCCGACCCACTCGGCCCCTTCACACCCCCGACCTCCCCACCTTCGACCGCGCACTCCGCGGCATCCACCAAGACGGCACCAACGCCTACACCTACCGCCACCGCCTCTGCCTACAACGAAGCCCCTCGCCCTCGCCCTCGTCATGGAAATCCGCCGACGACACCACCACCCGCCACGCCACCCCACTAAGCCCCCAACCCTCACAGGTGCCCCCACCACCGCGAAAACCCCTCATCAATAACCTCCCCTACACCCTCACCACCGGCCAACAAACCATCATCAACACCATCGCCACTGACCTCAACTCCCTCCCACCCCAATGCAACGCCTCCTCCAAGGCGAAGTCGGCTCGGCAAAACCATCATCGCCCCTCATAGCCATGCTCCAAGCCGTCGAAAACGGCAAACAATGCGCCCTCCTCGCCCCCACCTCCGTCCTCGCCCACCAACACGGACACAGCCTCACCGAACTCCTCACCAACGCCGGCATCAACCTCACCATCACCACCCTCACCGGCGACATGACCCCACCCAAAAACCACGCCCTCCTCGCCATCATCTCCGGCGACGCCAACATCATCATCGGCACCCACGCCCTCATCCAAGACAATTGTCGAATTCTTCTGACCTCGGACTCGTCATCATCGACGAACAACACCGCTTCGGCGTCGAACAACGCGACAGCCTCCGCACCAAAGGCAAAACCACACCACCCCCCACCTCCTCGTCATGACCGCCACCCCCATACCCCCGCACCATCGCCACGACCTTCTTCGGCGACCTCAACCACTCCACCCTCAACGAACTCCCCGGCGGCCGCCGACCCATCAAAAGCTACGTCGTCCCCGAATACCTCCCCAAATACACCACCCGCGCCTACGAAGTCATGCGCGAACACATCCACCAAGGCCACCAAATCTACATCGTCTGCCCCCGCATCAACGGCCCCGGCGGCGTACTCGAAACCCACCAACACCTCAGCGAAACCGAATTCAAAAACTACCGCATCGGCCTCCTCCACGGCCAACTCAAAGACGCCGACAAAGACACCACCATGCGCCACTCACCAACGGCGACCTCGACATCCTCATAGCCACCACCGTTATCGAAGTCGGCATCGACGTCCCCAACGCCACCATCATCATGATCCGCGAATCCGAAAACCTCGGCGTCTCCCAACTCCACCAACTCCGCGGCCGCGTCGGACGCGGCGGATATGACTCCATCTGCTTCTTCCACCACACCGCCGAACGCGGCACCCCCGCCGACAAACGCATATGGCAAATGGCCGCCACCACCGACGGCTTCCAAGTCGCCGACATCGACCTCATCCAACGCCACGAAGGCGACGTCCTCAGGCACCAACCAATCCGGCACCAACCGCAAAATCGCCTTCCTCAACCTCGCCCGCGACATAGGCCTCATCAACCGGGCCAACCGCGACGCCAAAAACATTGTCGCCCACAACCTTGACCTAGCCCGCCAACTCATCGCCGGCATCGACGACATCACCCAAGACTACCTGGACAAATCCTAACCCATTACCGAAACCCCACCACCGGTTTGCTAGGGTAGTCCCCATGAAAATCTATGCCCCCTTCGCCGGCATTGTGCACTACCATGTCGCAGCCGGTGACGTTATTACCACTGGACAAAAACTCGCAAGCGTCGAAGCCACCAAACTCGAAGCTGCCGTGATCGCGCCGGGGCCGGGCGTGGTAGTGGAGTTGAGCGTCGCCGATTTCGGTGATGTGGTGGGCGGCCAGGCATTAGTGGAACTCGCGGATAGTTCGGAACCGGCAACGCTGGTGGGGAGGGGAAGTAAATGATGACGCGCATTATTTCCGGTGAGGCCCGGGGCAGGAAGCTGCAGGTGCCGTCGGAGGGGACCCGCCCAACGTCGGATCGGGCAAAGGAGGGGCTGTTTTCATCGCTGCAAGTGCGGTTTGGGTTTCAGGACGCCGTGGTGCTGGATTTGTTTGCCGGTTCGGGGGCGTTGGGGTTAGAGGCCGCATCCCGGGGGCTGCCGAGGTGGTGCTGGTGGAGTCGGATCCGCATACGTGTGCGGTGATTCGGCGGAACGCCGAGGTGGTCGGGCATCCGAATGTGCAGGTGATGCAGATGGCGGCGTCGGCATATGTGGCGCAGGCGCCCCGGAAGCATTTCGATATGGTGCTGGCGGATCCGCCTTACGATTTGGCCCCGGAGACGGTGGTGGAGATGCTTGAGGCATTGCGGCCGTTGCTGGTAGATGGGGCCGCGGTGGTGGTGGAGCGGCATCGGGATTCGCCACACACGAAGTGGCCGGCTGGGTATACGCCGACGCCGCAGAAGCTGAAAAAGCGCACGTTTGGTATTGCGCGCATGGATATGGCGGTGTTTTCGGCTGATGATGGGGAGAGGAGTAACCGATGATGCATCGTGCCGTGTGCCCGGGGTCGTTCGATCCGATCACGATGGGGCATGTCGATATTTTCCGTAGGGCAGCGCGTCAGTTCGACGAGATGGTGGTGTTGGTGACGGGGAATCCGAATAAGCCATCCGGGCTGTTTAGCATTTCCGAGCGGGTGGAATTGGCGGAAAAAGCGGTGGCCGATTTGCCCAATGTGACGGTGGATTGGTGGGGTGGCCTGCTGGTGGATTACACCACCAAGCATGATATTGGGGTGATCGTCAAGGGGCTGCGGTCGGCGCTGGATTATGAGTATGAGGTGCCGATGGCGCAGATGAATCGCAGCCTGTCGGGGGTGGACACCATGTTTTTCATGACCAATCCGAAATACGGCCACGTGTCGTCCACGCTGTGCAAGGAGGTCATTAAATACGGCGGCGATATTCATGATGTGCTGCCCCCCGATGTGGAGGAAGCGATTAAACAGAAATATAGTTAGTGTGCTTTTCGACGTCTATAGTAGCCCAAGTAAATCAAGTGCACCGCGGATGGTGGCCCGCATAGACCAGATGAAATAATCATGAGAACTCCAGGCTTCTGTGCTACGGGCGCCCGAAATAATGGTGGGGATATTGGTTGGGAGTTCACTATGATGGGCCAGGCCGGTTTCCTGGTGGCTGAGTGGATTCAGGTGAGTGAGGGCTACGGCGTGTTCAGCGACGACTGATAGGATAATACTGGCATGATGTGGTTGCCATCCATATGCGGTGGCATAATCAGCCTGAGTTTTTTCAATTGCCTGCAATGCTGTTGTGTGCTGAGGGGTTAATTGGGTGAGGAATATGCCAATTCCAGGATTATTACGCAAAGCGCCGGAGGGCGCAGGACATGTCAATAAAGGGAATCTTCGGGATTGGGGTAGTGGGGACTGGGGAGAGATTCTTGGGCAACAATGTGTTGGGCAACCAAAGATTTCGCGGTATGTAGATTATGGACATGCCGGTAAATGGACATTTCACTGACGTTTAATTGCTCAGCAAGCCATGCGAATGGTCAGGCGATCAAGAGTGATGATGCGTCCGGCTTCTAGGGATGCTGTCTATGGTGATGTCGGGGTCTGCGTGGTTTTGGGGACATAATTCGATTGTGACATAGAACTTAGTGCCATGCCGCAGCCATTTTTGTTATAGTGTCTAACAAAAGTCGAATATTTCGTGAATCATGGAAAGGATTGAATATTATGGGTGATTCGCAAAAAATGTCCGCTACAGAATTTGCTCGTATGGCCCAAGTGCTCGACCGGCCCGAACATGTCACTGGCCTGGAGGAAGGGGAATTGGTTGTTGATACCATCCAGGTGCTGAGCTCGACCTTTATGCGGATTCGAGGGCAATTGCAGGGGTTTCGTCTGCGGATGCGTGGCGAAAGCCTAATACTACATTGCGGTTAGAGGTCCCCATCAGTAATGACGCTATTTCTGACATGGATACCTCTTCCCGGGTGTATACGGTGGCTGAGATGGGTGATAATTATGACATTACTATTGATGCGGTTCGTCATGATGCTGACTCTCCCATGATGCGGTGGTTCAGCCAGTGCTCAGCCAGGGGGACCGCATGGTGGTGAAGGGACCTCGTCAACATCAAATTCTTCAACCTGGGGTAAAGAATTATATGTTTGCCGATGCTTCGGCGCTGCCCGCAGTACGAAACATCATTAAGAATCAGCCAATGTCAATCCCACCAACCGTGGTGATCACCGCCCCTGATGGAAGATGCCCAAACCTATTTAGCGGATTGTCATGGATTGGCGGATATGGTGTATCTGAAACAGCAAGGATGTAGTAGACGCTGCCGAGAGTTAAATATTACTTCGACTACGACTGTGTGGGCGGCGGGGGAACGAGATCAGATGCGTATGCTGCGAAATTACTGCAAGGCAGAATGCGGCGTTGCTCGGTCGGCGTTGCGAATCTTTGGGTACTGGAAACGGGGAACTTCATACCTTGTTGGACATTGCCCGGCTTCAAGCAGTAAAGCAGCGAATAGATTCGGGACCTAACCTAGAGCTTGCTGATGATTTCGACTTAGAAATCTAGGCAGGAATGCTGAGTGACATGGTGATTTCTTCCTTATCACCATGTTTTTTATTCACAACCCTTGCAAATTCAACACTTGTTGAATTATGGTGGTGGTATGAGTGCACGAACCACCGCCGCGGTGGAAGTCACCGACCTCCATATCACCCGCGCCAAAAACCACATCCTTCACGGACTCACCTTCACCCTCGACAAAGGCAGCATCACCGGGCTGCTCGGCCCCTCCGGGTGCGGCAAAACCACCCTCATCCGCGCCATCGTGGGCAGCCAACGCATCACCAGCGGCACCATCACCATCCTGGGCCAACCCGCAGGCAGTACGCAACTACGCACCACCGTCGCCTACGCCACCCAAAACCTCAGCATCTACCGTGACCTCACCGTCATGGCCAACATCACCTACTTCGCCCGCCTCTACGGCGCCACCGATTACGATGACGTACTCGAAACCGTGGGCCTTACCGACTACCGCACCACCCTGGTAGAAAACCTATCCGGCGGCCAGGCCAGCCGCGTGAGCCTCGCCTGCGCCCTCGTTGCCCAACCACAAGTGCTCATCCTCGACGAACCCACCGTCGGCCTCGACCCCGTCACCCGCAAATCCCTATGGGAAGTATTCCGCCAACTCGCCGACACCGGCATCACCATCATGGTCTCCAGCCACGTCCTCGACGAAGCCAACCACTGCGACAACGTGATCTTAATGCGCCGCGGCCGCATACTCGCCCACGCCCCCATCGACACGATCCAACAAGAAACCCACACCACCAACCCGGAAGCCGCCTTCCTCGCTTACATTGCGAACAATTCATAACTGGGGTCATCATGAAACATTTCGCCACCACCATCCGAATCGCTCAACAACTCAAAGCAGACAAACGCACCATCGCCCTCATCCTCATCGTCCCGGTCGTCCTGCTGAGCCTGCTCTACTACGAATTCCACGAAGTACCAGCATCCCCCTTCGACCGCATCGGCCCCACCATGCTCGCCATACTGCCACTGACCATGATGTTCCTCATCACCTCAGTTGCCATGCTCCGCGAACGCACCACCGGCACCCTCGAACGCATCCTCACCACCCCCATCAACACCATCAACCTCATGGTGTCCTACGCCATCGTCTTCGGCGTGCTCGGGCTCATCCAAGCCAGCATCCTCTGCCTCATGGTGCTCGGCCCCTTCAACATTGACATCGCCGGCCCCTGGCCCATGCTGCTGGTTATCGCGCTTCTCGACGCCTTCCTCGGCGTATCCCTCGGCCTCTTCGCCAGCGCCCTCGCCCGCTCCGAATTCCAGGCCGTCCAATTCATGCCCGTCTTCATCGCCCCCCAACTCCTGCTCTGCGGCCTCTTCATCCCCCTCGAAATGATGCCCAACATCCCTCGAAAACCATCGCCTGGGCCCTCCCCATGACCCGCGGTCGAAGTCGTCCGCACCATTACCACCACCGACACCCTCGACGCCGGCGCGTGGCGCCACATCGGCGAGCTCATCATCCTCATCATTGTGGCCTTATACGCATCCTCATTGACGATGCGGCGAACCACCAAGCAATACTTAGGGGTATGGCGAAAAACAAGCAAAGGTGACCAAACCCGGGCCCGAATCATCCGAGCTGCGCGGAACTCTTCGCTGCAGCCGCCTACGACCGAGTCAGCGTCCGCAAAATAGCCGCCGCCGGCGTGGACGCGGCACTCATCAACCACTACTTCGGAGGCAAAGAAAAACTCTTCTACGCTGTTGTTACCTACACCATCAACATGGACGAAGTAACCACCATGCTCACCACCACCCCCCGGGAACAACTAGGGGAAAGCATCATCCGCTACGCCGAAACCCTCTGGACCTCCCCGGCGGGCCAATCCTACCTCGCCGCCCTCCGGCACGCCATCGCCAGCAACGCTACCGCCACCCGGTTCATTATCGCCGACGCCATCCTGCCGCTCTCAAACTACATCCTGGACCCCGACGACCCCCACCGGGAAACCCGCATCGCCCTCATCATCAGCCAAATCTCCGGTGTGGCCACCACCCGATACCTCATCGGCATAGAACCCATGGCCAGCCTCGACACCGAAACCCTCGTCAAAACGGTAGGCCCCACCCTCCAACGCTACATCGACGGCGACCTGACCTAACCCCACCCAAGAGGGCGTCGACAAGCAACAAATCAGTGCACGTTCGACTTCCCCTTAATCTTCACCTTGCCATACACCACCGCACTCCCGTGCACCTGCGCCCGATCCTTCACCCGCACCCGGCCATACAACTCCGCATGCTCAAACACCTGCGCATCATCCTCAATACGACACGAACCCGAAATCAACGCCGAACCAAACACCTGCGCATTCCCCAAAAACTTCACCTTGCCGCTAATCTCCACATCATCACGCACCTGCGCATTATCCGTCACCAACACCTCCCCAGTCACCAGCGCATTCCCACACACTAGCGCATTCACCGATACCGTAATCACCCCAGCCAACTCCACATCATCACACACCTGGGCGTTGTCCGTGATCGTCACCGAACCATTCACCTTCGCCTTCCCCTGCACCTGCGACTGCCCTGAAACCACCGCGCTGCCCGAAACCTTCGCCCCATCTGTCACCTGGGCATTATCCGTCACCACCACTGAACCAGACACCTTGGCCTGCCCCTGAAACCACAGCATTGCCCGAAACCACCGCGGAATCCATGACCCGCGCATCCTGACATACCACAGCCTCATCCATGACCCAAGCAGACTCGGCCAGATTATCCTCCGACTGCACCCAACCCCCAACATCACCGGCTACAACATTAAGCTCCGGCAAATCAACAAGCGCGCGAATCCGGTGCACCGTCACCCCTCAAACACACGCTCATCACCAGTAAATTCGAAATGCTTAGCCACGAGACTGCTCCCTACACAACGGATGCTGAACAAAACACCTTAAATAATACCGCCAACCAGCAGGCAGCTAATCTGATTAATGGGTGTTTTTACTGCACAATCAGCGGGGAGCGGCATGGAAAAACGCGGCAACTACATCCCGAGCGACCCAGCAGCGACGATTACACCCACCCCAAAATCACCTATTCACCGTGGCTGCCACCAACGCATTTAGCCTCATCAACACGCCTTCGTCGTTCCGCAGTTTCCCGTCTTTCCGCCTAGGTATCTAGCTTCACAACATGCCTGCGGTAAGCCCGCGGCGCGCCGGGCCTGTTCTATTGCACCTCATCTGCGGTAAACGTCACCGGTCGGACGTGCTGAAATTACGGCGATCTCGGATTCACGTATGAAGACATGGGTGGCTTTAGCCTTGATCAAACTATCTCGAACTCTACCTGGCGCACTCGGAAGTCCATCCTGTTGTCCCATCGGTAAACATGGTTGTTCCCCGCTCATATACCGGGTCATCCATGCAATAACTAATGCTCTTATCCCATAACGGTTGCGGCGCCCCAGTCGGTGCAGCCGTAAACCCCAAGGGCACATCAGGTTCCAAACTGTCAGGCTCGGGATTATAGATTGTCGGAGCCGGCGTAGGCTCATATATTGGTTGCGGTGTCTGCTGCACAATCGTTTGCTGTGCTGCGGTCCCGGTAGCCGGCGCCACAAGGCCTCGTTGTCGTCGATCTAGACGAGCGTTGCGACGTTGGTTTCGAAGCCGGAACCGTGACGGTCTTCGTGACCGTGACCGGCGCACTACCCCCACCATGGCAACCAGCTAAAAGAATAGTAAAAAGAATGACAGGTAATGCCTTGCGCATGATAACAGCTCCCAAAAAGAATACAATATTCAGCCAAACCTAATCATATGTTTTTCCTCGACCTCAGGGAATAGTTTTGAAGAATTTTGCCGGGAAAAGAGCAAATCCACGCCTGAAACAGCATTCCTAGAAGCTTCTTCAATCGCTAGGAAAACCATCGCCACTAGCAGGTGGAAAATCAGAAAGAATATGGTATCTAGTTTGGCTTTGCTTACTTCTGAAACTAGTCATGCAGCGGAAGCTGACCCATATTTCTCCAGCAGCTGAATAAGCTTCCCAGCCCGGAGTGGTATTGAATTGAGTTTCGGAGTTACTTACTTGGGAAAATGATCTATCATGATGAGCGTGGATTTTAGTCAGTTTGCAAACATATTAATTAATTTTGTCTTGGCGGTTTTTACCTTGGGAACGTTAATTGTCGCTATCTTGACTTTCCGTCAGGCTAAAGAATTTGAGAAGGAACGAACAAGGCCGATAATGCAAGCGTACTTGCGTATGAATGAGAATCATTCACATTGTTTGGAACTTGCACTCTCCAATGTAGGCCAAACCATTGCTCATAATGTGACGTTTAGATTGTCCTGACCTTCCTGAATTGCCACTTGAGGAAATTAATTGCTTGGCAAGTGCGATATGGACTAAGCATCCGTTGGATATGGTTCGACAACGGCTCCTTAGTGACCCAATTCAGACTTGGGTTCCAGGTTATGAAATAACAGTTATGTTTTGGTCCTTTCAAAAGGATGAGAATCTTGATGCTTCTGCTGAAGGGATTCCTGCTAAGAGTAAAATTGAAATAAATTACATTGATGGATATAAGAAACCAGCGACGATACAGTGACGTTTTTGAGCTCAACGCTGCATTACTCTTTAGTACTGCAGAACCTAAAAATTTGATGACATATTCACCAAGAAATAAAATTTCTACGTGAAGGATCCGGTTTTTCCTAAACAGGTATCAGCAACAAGTACTGAAACTGCACAATCACGCGAAGAACCATAAATAAAATTCCCATCTAGCAGCACAAACGCCGGCGAGTAGTGGGGATAACAAATGGCCCCAGGTGAGAGCTGAATTTACACTGGACGGGTTTTGAATCCGCTGCCTCTGCCAATTGGGCTACTGGGGTGCATAACAGCCTAAAGACCTCAGCCACGGCATTCCCAGCCCGAGAGGCATTGAATAAATCTCACCATTACTTATTTGAGAAAATGATCTACCATTACGGCATGGATTTTGGTCAGATTATGAATATTATCCTGGTGGCCTTTGCCTTTGGAACATTAATTACCGCCATCTTGACGTTTCGCCAGACGAGAGAATCTGAGAAGCAGAGAATCCGGCCAATGATGCAGGCCCACCTACGCATGGCCGAAGAACCCATTCTCTGCGCAGAGTTAGTAATCTCCAACCCAGGGCAAACAATTGCCTACAATGTAAAATTTGAATTTCTTCCCGACCTCCCCAAAACACCCACCCAAAGAAACCACTACTCCCAACAAAAACCCCAGCATGGCACCAAAACCCACTCGACATCATCCGACAACGACTCCTCGAACTAATCCAAACCTGGGTCCCAGGCTACGAAATAATAATGCTGTTCTGGTTCCCCAAACGAAGACGGCAAATTCGACGTCTCCGCAGAAGGCATCCCCGCCAAAATCACAATCAAAAATCAGCTACACTGACGGGTACAAAAACCAACCCACTACAGCGATATCTTCGAACTCAACGCTGTACTACCTTCGGCACCGCAAAAACCCAAAACCCCAGTACACAGAATCCAAATACAGACCTACAAAAACATTCACCAAGAACTAAAAATCACTACGTGAAGGATGTGGCTTCCCGAAGCAAACACCAGCAACCCAGCACTAAAAACCCGCCCCAACCCTCCACTTGCCCAGACTCAACAACATGCCGGGTGGGGGCTCTATTTGTGTCCATGGCATCAAGCAGTAGATCCTACTACCAAATTTGACAACACATGAAAACTATTCCATCCACTCACACACAAAACCCCCACCATTAACAGTGAGTAAACAAAAAGTGCCCCAGGTGAGACTCGAACTCACACTGGACGGGTTTTGAATCTGTTGCCTCTGCCAATTGAGCTACTGGGGCAAAAAGAAATAATAACCCAAAACACCCCAGCCACGAAATTTCCTGTTCACAGCCACCATCCGGCCGAAATGTCCCCACCGTCCGCTACACTGTGGCACTGTGACTGACGAGAAAAACCGCCTCATGCTCATCGACGGACATTCCATGGCCTTCCGCGCATTCTACGCCCTCCCCACCGAAAAATTCACCACCACCACAGGCCAAGCAACCAACGCCATATACGGGTTCCTCTCCATGCTCGCCACCCTGCTTCACGACGAACAACCCACCCACGTAGCAGTCGCCTTCGACGTCGGACGCACCACCTTCCGCACCGAAATGTTCCCCGACTACAAAGCCCAACGCGACGAAACACCCCCCGAATTCATCAGCCAAATCCCCATCCTCAAAAACCTCCTCGCCACACTCGGCATCACCACCATCGAAAAACCCAACTACGAAGCCGACGACATCATCGCCACCCCTCGCCACCACAGCCCAACCCCCTAGGATCTGAAAACCCTCATCGTCACCGGCGACCGCGACTCCCTCCAACTCGTCAACAACACCACCACCGTCCTCTACCCAATGAAAGGCGTATCCGTCATCCACCGCTTCACCCCCAAGCGGTACAAGACAAATACGGACTCACGCCACAACAATACCCAGACTTCGCCGCCCTCCGCGGCGACCCATCCGACAACCTCCCTCCATACCAAAAGTAGGCGAAAAAACCGCCACCAAATGGATTGTCCAACACGGAAACCTCACCAACCTCCTCAACAACGCCGACACCATCAAAGGCGTCGTCGGCGCCAACCTCAGGGAACGCATCGACCAAGTAAAACTCAACCGACAACTCACCGAAATGGTCAAAAACCTTGACCTCACCCACACACCCCCAGAACTCAAACTCCAACCCGTCGACACCGAAACCCTCACCGAAGACTTCAACAACCTCGAATTCGGCACCACCCTTCGCACCAAAAATCCTCAAAAGCCCGCGGCGCCACCATAACCACCACCGCAACACCACCACAAACCCCCACCACCGTCGACACCATAGGCGTCGCAAAGTGGCTCAAGCAACACCCAACCGAAGCCATGGCCGTCCACATCACCGGCCGCGGCACCCCCGCAACAGGCGACGCCGAATCCTTCGCCATCATCGACCAAAACCACCACGCCATCGCCGGCAACTTCGCCGACCTCAACCCCAAAGACGACAAAGCACTCGCCGACTACCTCCAATCCACCCAACCCAAATTCCTCCACGACGCCAAAACCGCCTACCACATGCTCGCCGGCCGCGGCATCACCCTTGGCGGCATCGCCCACGACACCGCCCTCGCCGCCTATCTCCTCAACCCCGGCCAACGCACCTACGACCTCAAAACCACCTACCAACGCCACCTCCACCGAACCCTCGAAATCACCGAAACCGGCCAACTCTCACCCTCGACATCACCAACACCAACACCCTCATCACCGCAGTCGCCGCCATCCTAGAACTCGCAGCCACCCTCCCCACCAAACTCGCCACCATCAACGAACTCCGAACTCTACCTCGACCTCGAACTCCCTCTCACCACCATCCTCGCCGAAATGGAAGCCACCGGCATCGCCGTCGACATCCCCACCCTCGAAGAACAACTCGACACCTTCACCAACCTCGTCACCCAAGAAGAAACCGCAGCCTGTACCATCGCCGGCGACCCCAACCTTCTCCTCACCTCACCCAAACAACTCCAAGTCGTCCTCTTCGAAACCCTCGGCCTCCCCAAAACCAAAAATCAAAACCGGATACTCCACCGCCGCCAAAGAAATCGAAACCCTCGCCGCCAACCACCCCACGAATTCCTCAACCACCTCCTCGCACACCGCGAATACCAAAAATGAAAACCACCCTCGAAGGACTCATCAAAGCCGTAGGCGACGACGGCCGCATCCACACCACCTTCCAACAAACCATGACCTCCACCGGCCGACTCTCCTCCACCGACCCCAACCTCCAAAACATCCCCATCCGCACCCCAGCCGGCAAAAAAATCCGCTCCGCCTTCACCGTCGGCACCAACTACGAAACCCTCCTCACCGCCGACTACTCCCAAATCGAAATGCGCGTCATGGCCCACCTCTCCAACGACCCCGGCCTCATCACCGCCTACAACAATGGCGAAGACCTCCACAACTACGTCGGCGCAAAAGTCTTCGACGTCCCACCCAGCGGCGTCACCCCCGAACTCCGCCGCAAAGTCAAAGCCCTCTCCTACGGACTCGTCTACGGCCTCTCCGCCTTCGGACTCTCCCAACAACTCAACATCCCAGCCGGAGAAGCCAAACAAATCATGGAAAACTACTTCCACCGATTCGGCGGCGTCAAACACTACCTCGACACCGTAGTCACCCAAGCCCGCAAAGACGGCTACACCGCCACCCTCTTCGACCGCCGCCGCTACCTCCCCGAACTCACCTCCACCAACCGCGCCACCCGCGAAAACGCCGAACGCGCCGCCCTCAACGCCCCCATCCAAGGCACCGCCGCCGACATCATCAAAATCGCAATGCTCCGCATCCACCACGAACTCAAAAAAACCAACGCCAAATCCCGCGTCCTCCTCCAAGTCCACGACGAACTCGTCGTCGAAATCGCCCCCGGCGAACTCACCACAGTCAAAAAACTCATCGAACACGAAATGGACAACGCCATCACCCTCAAAGTCCCCTCGAAGTCTCCACCGGCCACGGCCCCAACTGGGACGCCGCAGCCCACTCCCCAAACCCACCAAAAGAAAACCACCAATCTATTTGCTCTAGCTGGGCAAACCCGGTAAAGTAGCAAAAGCATGTCGTTACTACGATGGAACCCCACTGCGGTAGGAGAGTGCGACCCCATCAAAGTGAGATTAAAACAATAAATCACCATTGCTTTTAAAAGACATGAACCACTGTCCATCAACAATTCCTACACAAAATTTGGAGCACCTAACATATGCCCACCAATAAAGCCCCCCAGGTTGCCATTAACGACATTGGCAGCCCTGAGGAATTCCTCGCAGCCATCGACGCCACCATCAAATACTTCAACGACGGCGACATCGTTGAAGGCACCGTGGTGAAAGTCGATCACGACGAGGTCCTGCTCGACATCGGATACAAGACCGAAGGTGTCATCCCCGTACGCGAGCTCTCCATCAAACACGACGTCGACCCAGACGAAGTCGTCGAAGTGGGCGATCAGATCGACGCCCTCGTCCTCACCAAAGAAGACAAAGAAGGCCGACTGATCCTCTCCAAGAAGCGCGCACAATACGAACGCGCATGGGGCGCTATCGAAGAGCTGAAAGAAAAAGACGAAGCCGTCACCGGCACCGTCATCGAAGTCGTCAAGGGCGGCCTCATCCTCGACATCGGACTACGTGGCTTCCTGCCCGCATCCCTCGTCGAAATGCGCCGCGTCCGCGACCTCGACCCCTACATCGGCCAGCAAATCGAAGCCAAAATCATCGAACTCGACAAACAACGCAACAACGTTGTCCTGTCGCGCCGGGCTTGGCTGGAACAAACCCAGTCCGAGGTGCGTTCCGAATTCCTGCACCAGCTACAAAAGGGCCAGGTGCGCAAGGGCGTGGTGTCCTCCATCGTCAACTTTGGTGCCTTCGTGGACCTGGGCGGGGTCGACGGCCTGGTTCACGTTTCCGAGCTGTCGTGGAAGCACATCGATCACCCGTCCGAGGTTGTTTCTGTCGGCGACGAAGTAACCGTCGAGGTGTTGGATGTGGATCTGGACCGCGAGCGGGTATCCCTGTCGCTCAAGGCAACCCAGGAAGATCCGTGGCGCGTTTTCGCCCGCACCCACGCTGTTGGCCAGATTGTGCCCGGCAAGGTCACCAAGCTGGTGCCGTTCGGCGCATTCGTGCGGGTTGAAGAAGGTATCGAGGGTCTGGTCCACATCTCCGAATTGGCTCAGCGCCACGTTGAGGTGCCGGATCAGGTTGTCAACGCCAACGAAGACGCCATGGTGAAGGTCATCGACATCGACCTGGAGCGTCGCCGGATCTCCCTGTCGCTGAAGCAGGCCGACGAGGATTACACCGAAGAGTTCGACCCGTCGAAGTACGGCATGGCCGACTCCTACGACGAGCAGGGCAACTACATCTTCCCCGAAGGTTTCGACCCCGAGACCAACGAGTGGCTTGAAGGTTTCGACGAGCAACGTCAGGCTTGGGAAGCCCGCTACGCTGAGTCGGAGCGCCGCTTCCAGCTGCACACCGCCCAGATTGAGCGGAACCGGATTGCCGCCGCCGAGGCAGCTGCCGCCGGCGAATCCGCCACCAGTGGTAACTACTCCTCCGAGACTACTGGTGAGGCGGCCGCCGAGGTGACCTCCGGTAACTCTCTGGCTTCTGAAGAACAACTGAAGGCCCTGCGGGAGAAGCTCACCGGCAAGGCTGACTCGAACGAGAACAGCTAACCCAGCCACTACTAGGGCAGTGGGCGCACGCGCATGCAGGGCGGCGCTGCCTTGGGTAGATAAGAGCGTGATAAATTATCACCCTCACCCATAACGGATAACCCCAAGTTAACCGGTAGGGTGGGGGTGTTTTTGCTGTTGAAATCTGGTTTAATGTATACAATGCGCGGTATGAGAAAAACCATTATTTCCGGTCTGGTTGCCACCGCTGTTGCCCTTGGAGTCATCGTTGTCGGTGGCCTGTTCACGCCCGCGATTATCTCCGCAACCCCCGCCGCAGCCTGACGGTTTCGCTATTTCGACACGCATTTCTAAGCGTCGACAAGCCAGCTACGCGTGTTCCTCACACCGTATCACATGCATGCCGCCCACTTGCTCATGTCTGGGTACGCGCCTATAACCCCCACCCTTAGGGGGTAAAACTTATCACTGTCATTCGATACTAAGTGTCAGATGGGGGTGTGGAGCGGGAAGCAAGAAAACCCGAAGGTAGCACCTGAGGTTCCCCAACAGCCTGCCGGTGTCGCCCATGGGATCAGATTTTCGAATCATTACCCCCGGTTCAGTTTCGGAGATGGTGCCAGCGTGCTGTCCCGGGTAGGGTCGCACGTAGCATTATCAGCAATGTGGGACGGACCATGAGATTAATAGGACACAACTGGGATAAATTTGTGGCGCTGAGCGCCATTGTCTTTGTTGCAGTCATGTGTGCCGCTATTCTCACCATCTATAACGACCCCTACGAGCAGGCCATTAACCCCGTATACCAAAAGCAAGAAACCGCCGGCCCAGTGGTTGACCAAGCGGTAGGGGAGGCGGTCGAAAAATACCTGAAAGTCCTCAATGCGGAATGGCTCGATAAGGATTGCACACTATCGCATTGTGCCACATCAAGCAAAAGCAATTCCCCGGTGTGCCAGACGCGCGGTCAGCCTTCACCAAACAAGAACAGAGTAAACCTAGTAGGCAGAGACAGCGAACGGGCATGTTTCGCCCCAATCATTGGGTTTGCGATTTATAGCGTAGCGGCACACAACAATAATTCCGTGGCCACGCTGCCTGGGCGGGAATCTCGGGAGTGGGGATTGGGGCATCAAAGCCGGCGGATTCCACAGTGTCCACCATCGTGTATGGCACCATTATTGAGCGAAACTCAATGGGAGGCAGTGCGAAGCGTCCGCATCCCGCAGCGCATGACCCTCATCAGGGCTGCCGCTAGTGGCGAGCACGGCCCCTATGTGGTGATGGAGGATGAGCGGCTGCTCGCCTCGGAAGAAAACCTTCCCACCTCGTCGTTTGACCCGCTGGTGTTTCGTAAATTCGTGGATTACCCAAGTGACGCCACCCGAACCGATGCCTGCGTGGGATAAGTATAAGTAATGGCCCGTAAGGCATCAGTGGGTGGCGTGCGATTTTTGAATTCTCCGAAATGATAGGGACAGGTTACAACTAGGGTTATAGGAATAGTAGGAATAGGAGCAGCTGGGCGCAGAGGATTTTCGCCACCATGGACATGGGGTAGACCGTGGTGTAGCCGTTGGCCGGCAGCTCGTTTTTGGTGTGATCCGACACGTACGTCAGGATCGCCGGGTGGGTTTGCATACCAGAGATCATGCCGGCAACCTGGCCGAAGGGGATCTTGAGTACCTTATAGCCAATGATGAGCGTCATCAGGCTGAAGAGAACGGTGACGATGGCACCAATGCCGATGACCGTGAGCGAGGTGGGGTCCTGCAGGGCTTTGGCGAAGCCGGCGCCGGCGGTCGTGCCGATGCCCGCCAGGAAGATGGTGATACCTAACTGGCGTAGGGCCAGGTTAGCGCCGAAGGGGACTTGCCACACGAAGGGGCCGGTGCGACCCACGGCCCCGAGAATAAGCGCGGCAAGCAGGGGACCGCCGGCACTGCCGAGCTTCAGGCTGGCACCACCCGGGAGGATTTCGATCAGGCCGACAAGCAGGCCCAAGGTCATGCCAATCAGCAGGGGGAGCAGGTTGAAATCGGAGATCACCTTTGTAGGAGTCGCCGAACATCTTTGTGGCAATGTCAATATGTTCGTGGTCGGCAACGACCCGTACGCGGTCGCCGAGTTGCAGCACGGTGTCGGGGCGGGCCACGAAGTCCATGTCGCCGCGGCGCACCCGGGTGATGAGCACACCCTGCAGACGGGGCTGGAGCTGCCGGATGGATTTTACCAGCAATGGGAGGAAGAGACGAAGATGCGGCGGAAGTCGAGGTTTTCGTCGTGAACGGGTGATCGCCGGGCAGGGGCTCGCCGATGAGTTCGGCGGCCTTGTCCACTTCTTCGGCGGTGCCCACCACGGAGATGATATCGCCGGGTTCTACGGTATCATGCGGTTCGGGCAGGAAGAGTTTCCCATTATGTTCGATGCGGGACACGATGATTTCCAGATTAAACCGGAATGGCATACTGGTGACGGACGGCAGGTCTTCTTTGGTCACCTTGATGCGATGGGTTTCGAGTTTTTGCAGGGCCACGCCGGCGTCTTCGGCCTCTTTATCGTGGTCGATCTTGAAGACTTTCGACAGGATCGCCACGGATAAAATCACCCCGAGCACACCGATGGGGTAGGTGAGAGAGTAGGCGACCATGGGCATTTCTAAGGTTGCTTTTGTCCGGAGTCGGGGAGGAAGGAGGAGGGCGTCGACCACTGCGGCCATGGCGGGGGTGTTTGTCATGGCGCCGGTGAAAAAGGCCCACACCCTGTGGTTGGGCGATTCCCCACAGCTTAATGAGGCCAAAGGACACGAAGGTGATGACCAGGATCATAATGAGGGCAAAAGCATTCAGCCGCAGGCCGGTGGTTTTAATGGATTGGAAAAATCCGGGGGCGGCTTCTAGCCCGATGGTGTACACGAAGAGGCTGAGCCCCAAGATATACAGCAGGGGCGGTAGGGTGATTTGCGGTTCGACGGTGGCGAAGGCCAGGCCAACGAAGAGTACGGCGGCAACGCCCAGGCGGAAATTACCGATTTTTATTCGACCAATAACCAAGCCTATGGCCATGATCGTCACGAGCGCGAGAATTTGGTTGTCAACAAGGAGGTGTAGAAGGTCCACAGTACCAATAGTTCCACGCTTAAAATTAAGTTTCAACTGCTTATCATGCCTAACGGTGCGGTGTGGCGCGTGATTGTTAATGAAAATGGGTGTGGGATTGTGTGGTAATCTCCCAGCGTGCGGGGCTGATTGCGACTTCCCCCATACGAGGTAGGGGGAGTGAGGAATCACATAGTTGCGGTAGGCTGTGATGTGATCAAATCGTCAGTTTTGGCTTTTCGACGCTTGGTCATGTGCAATCAATTTCTCACGTATTGGGGTATATGGGGGTAATACTCCATGCAGTTCTTTCGGCTGGCGGGGGAGCCGCTCATAAAAATCTAAGCAGGAGCTTGGCTATCACCACTATAGTTAGGATGTGTGACAGATTACGGAAAAATACTTTGATGTGGGGTGGTTCATGTCCTAATGTTGTGTATATTGTTCCGGTTATGTTTCCGATTATGTCCAAACCACCACAATGTGTGGTTTTTCCAGTGAAAGGTACTTCATGGCTACAAACGTCAAAGAAGTCTCCGAGTTTATCCTTGATAAGGTCGGCGGCGCGGAAAACATTACATCCTTAACCCACTGTGCAACGCGCCTGCGGTTCCAATTGGCGGACCAGTCGAAGGCCGATCAGGATGCGCTTGACAATAACCCCTCCGTGTTGGGGGTAGTACCGCAGGGTACCACCGGGTTGCAGGTTGTGATGGGTGGTGACGTCGCCGAATACTACAAGGGCATTAAAGCCCTGCCTGGCATGGGCGACGATGATACCAAAGGCCGCTCGCCGCTAGCAACAAGAAAGAGTACGGCGGGGTGCGCGGCAAGTACGCCTTTGTCGACTATGCTTTCAAATTTTTGTCCGACACGTTCCGCCCCATCCCAGGGCGTTGCTCGGTGCCTCGCTGGTGATTACCCTCTTGGTGTTGTTTGACACCTTCGGAGTTCAAAGCGTTCCAGGATAAGATTGAAACCCAGCCACCGGTGTTCCAGCTGCTGCACGCCACCTACCAGTCGGTGTTCTGCTTCCTGCCGATCATGGTGGGTGCCTGCGCCGCTAGGAAACTTGGGGCGAACGAATGGGTGGGTGCCGCCATTCCCGCGGCCTTCCTCACCCCTGAATTCCTCGCCATGGGTAGCAAGGGGGATACCGTGAACGTGGTGGGGTTGCCGCTGGTGATCAACACCTATTCCGGTCAGGTGTTCCCACCGCTTATTGCCGCCATTGGGTTGTTCTGGGTGGAAAAGGGCCTGAAGAAGATCATTCCGTCGTCCGTGCACATGGTGTTCGTCCCGTTCCTCTCCCTGCTTATCATGGTCCCGCTTACTGCGTTCCTGCTTGGCCCGTTCGGTATCGGCGTGGGTAACGGTATCGCCGCAGCGTTTGCCGCGGTCAATGGTTTCAACGCCTTCATCCTGGCCATCATCATTCCGCTGATCTACCCGTTCCTGGTGCCGTTGGGCCTGCACTGGCCGCTCAACGCCATCATGATTCAAAACATCACCACCTATAAGGAAGACGTCATCCAAGGCCCCATGGGCTCCTGGAACTTCGCCTGCTTCGGCGTGATCACCGGTGTGCTGATTCTCTCCATCAAAGAACGCAACAAGAGCATGCAGCAGGTTGCACTGGGTGGCACCATGGCTGGCCTCCTGGGTGGTATTTCCGAACCGTCCCTGTACGGTGTGTTGCTGCGGTTCAAGAAGTCCTATGCCCGCCTGCTGCCCGGCTGTCTCGCAGGTGGTTTCGTGGCCGGATTCTTCAGCATCAAGGCTCACGCATTCGTGTTCACCTCCCTGCTGACCATCCCCGCCATGGATCCCATGATGGGCTACGCCCTGAGCATCGCCGTGGCCTTCGGCACCTCGCTCGCCCTGGTGCTCATCTTTGACTACCGCACCCCGGAGGAAAAGGCTGAGGCCCTGGCGAAGATTGCCGCGGAAAACGGTGAGCGCCGCCCGCCGTGGCCCCCGCGGCTAATGATGCGCCCGCAGTCGCAGCATCGGATGCACCCGCCGATGGTGGTGGGGTAGCAACCCTGACGAAGCCGGTGAAAACCGCCCTCCAGTCGGGTGCGGTCACCGAAATCACCAGCCCGCTAGAGGGCGAGGCTGTGGCACTCAAGGACGTGCCCGACCCCATTTTCGCCGGCGCTAAGCTGGGCAAGGGTGTTGCCATCAAGCCCAGCGGGGACACGGTTTTCGCTCCGCCGACGCCACCGTGCTCGCGGTACAAAAGTCCGGGCACGCCGTGGGGTTGCGCCTCGACAGTGGGGTAGAGCTGCTGGTTCACGTTGGTATCGACACCGTTCAGCTCGGTGGTGAAGGCTTCACCGTGCACGTTGAGGCCAAACAGCACGTGACCGCCGGCACCCCGCTCATCACGTTCGATACGAAGTTCATCGAATCCAAGGGCTATAACATGATTACCCCGGTGCTGGTCAGCAACACCAAGAAGTTCGCCGAGGTGGAGGGCTTCCCCGCCGCCCACGCGGACACCGACACCGTGGTGGTGAAGACCACCGCTAAGACAGCCGAATAATAAGCCGTCGCCTACTAGGCGCCACTACCAGTTTTGGTGGGGGCGCCTATAGTGTTTTTATGAAAAAAATTGGCCTCACCGGTGGCATCGGCTCCGGTAAATCCACGGTTGCCCGCATGCTGAGCGACCATAACATTCCCATCATTGACGCCGACCGAATCGCCCGCAGCATTGTCGAACCCGGCACCCCCGCACTCGCTGAGCTTGTCGACGCCTTCGGCAGCGATATCCTCCACCCCGATGGGAGTTTGCGTCGTGCCGAACTGGCCCGGCGCGCCTTCGCCACCCCCGAGGCCACCCGCCTGCTTAATACCATCACCCATCCCCGCATCCAGGCGGAAACTAGCCGCCAATTCGCTCAGGCTGAGGCCGCCGGGCAGCCCCGTGTCGTCTACGACATGCCCCTCCTCATTGACAATGGGTTGCACACCGGCATGGATCTTGTGATCGTCGTCCACGCTGATGAAGACATCCGCATCCGCCGCCTCATGCGCCACCGGGGCCTGGACGAGGCGGACATTAGGCGTCGTATAGCAAGCCAAATAGACGAAGCAACCCGGCTGCGGGCCGCTGACATCATCCTCGATAACAATGGCACGGAAGCCCACCTGCGCAACCAAGTAGCAAAACTTATAGGTAAAATATAGTGTGTGACTAATTCATTATTCTTTCTTCCCTTCATTATTGTGCCGTTGTGTATCATCACCACCGCCGTTCTCATCACCTACAACAACATTCGCCAAGTAAAAGAACAATCCGACAGTCGGAAACAGGCCGAGCAGGAACGGCAGCTTGAAACCCTTGACGCCCATGCCGAAGCCCGCCGCTGGCTGGAGCGCCTAGGGTCCGAAGTACTCACCACCGACGGCATAGACCCCGACTCGAAAAACCTGATAGCCACCGCCACCGAACGCTACACCACCGCCCAAACCACCCTGGATGCCGCCCAAACCCGCAGGCAGGCGGAGATCGCCCGCGATATCGCGGTTGAAGGACTCCACCTCATGCGTGACGCCCGCATCATGATGGGGCAACCCGCCGGACCGGACATCCCCCCACTATGATGAAACACTATGTCTTCCGTTAACTCCCACCACCGACCCGACGACATAGCCCGCACCCCCGGCCGGTTCGAAGTCATCAGCGACTACCAGCCCGCCGGCGACCAGCCCGCTGCCATTGCCGAACTCACTCAACGCATCAACCGGGGCGAACGCGACATCATTCTCCTTGGGGCCACCGGCACCGGTAAGTCCGCCACCGCGGCCTGGCTCATCGAACAAGTCCAACGTCCCACCCTCATCATGGCGCCCAATAAAACCCTGGCTGCCCAACTCGCTAACGAACTCCGCCAACTTCTCCCCAATAACGCGGTCGAATACTTCGTCAGCTACTACGACTACTACCAGCCGGAGGCCTACATCGCCCAAACCGACACCTACATAGAAAAAGACTCCGCCATCAACGACGATGTGGAACGGCTCCGCCACCGCGCCACCTCCAGCCTCCTCTCCCGCCGGGATGTTGTGGTTGTGAGCTCCGTGTCCTGCATCTACGGGCTCGGCAACCCCCAAACTTACCTGGACCGCTCCGTTCTCTTGAACGTTGGTGACGAAATCGACCGGGATCATTTCCTCCGGCTCCTCGTCGATATCCAATACGAGCGCAACGACATCGGATTCACCCGCGGCGCCTTCCGGGTGAAAGGCGACACCATCGACATCATCCCCGCCTACGAAGAAACCGCCGTCCGGGTCGAATTCTTCGGCGACGAAATCGACGCCCTCTACCACATCAACCCCCTCACCGGCGACATCATCAGTCAAGCCGACACCATCCGCATCTTCCCGGCCACCCACTATGTGGCCACCCCGGAACGCATGCACCGCGCCACCTGCGACATCAAAGCCGAACTCGCCGACCGCCTCAAAGACCTCGAAAACTGGGGAAAACTCCTCGAAGCCCAACGACTTCGCATGCGCACCGAATACGATCTCGAAAATGATCGAACAAGTCGGCTTCTGCTCCGGCATCGAAAAACTACTCCCGCCACCTCGACGACCGCCCCGCCGGCAGCGCCCCCGCCACCCTCCTCGACTATTTCCCGACGACTTCCTCACCATCATCGATGAGATCCCACGTCACCGTCCCCAAATCGGCGCCATGTTCGAAGGAGACATGTCCCGCAAACGCAACCTGGTAGAATTCGGCTTCCGCCTCCCTCAGCCCTCGACAACCGGCCCCTCACCTGGGAAGAATTCGAAGAACGCGTCGGCCAAACCGTCTACATGTCCGCCACCCCCGGCCGCTACGAACTCACGCAGCCGGCGGCGAATACGTCGAACAAGTCATCCGCCCCACCGGACTCGTCGACCCCAAAATCACCGTCAAACCCACCACCGGCCAAATCGACGACCTCATCGACGAAATCCGCACCCGCACCACCAAAAACGAACGCGTCCTCGTCACCACCCTCACCCAAAAATGGCCGAAGACCTCACCGACTACCTCCTCGACACCGGCATCAAAGTCCGCTACCTCACTCCGACGTCGACACCCTGCAACGCGTCGAACTCCTCCGCCAACTCCGCCTCGGCGAATACGACGTTCTCGTCGGCATCAACCCTGCTCCGCGAAGGCCTCGACCCTGCCCGAAGTCTCCCTCGTCGCCATCCTCGACGCCGACAAAGAAGGCTTCCTCCGATCCACCACCTCCCTCATCCAAAACCATCGGCCGCGCCGCCCGCAACGTCTCCGGCGAAGTCATCATGTACGCCGACAAAACCACCGACTCCATGCAATACGCCATCGACGAAACCGAACGCCGCCGCAAAAACAAATCGCCTCACAACACCGAACACGGCATCGACCCCCAACCCTCCGCAAAAATCGCCGACATCCTCGACCAACTCACCGACACCCCCACGAAGACACCCCCGACGACCTGGTCGCCATCAACCACCAACCCAACAGCACCACCGAAATCCAACAACTCATCACCACCCTCACCACCCACATGGGTGATGCCGCCCGCGACCTCAACTTCGAACTCGCAGCCCGCCTCCGCGACGAAATTGCCGACCTCAAAAACAACTCCGCGGCATGAAAGACGCCGGCCTCTAAAAACCCCAATTCAGCTTCCACAACGTGATTTGTTACACTAAACGCTGTTTCCTAACTACTTTCGACCCAAAGAAACCAGGTTACCCATGGCGCCTACTCCACCATCGTCGTCGGCACCGACGGATCCAAATCCTCCATGCTAGCCGCTAGAACGCGCCGCGAAAATCGCCGCAGCCTTCAACGCAACCCTCGTCATCGGCTGCGCCTACTACGAAACCAAAGAAGACGCCTCAAAACCCTCCGCCAAGACCCGTCACCGTCCTCGGCACCGACCCCGCCCAAGAAAACCTCGACAAAGCAGCCGAACACGCCTGCGCCATCGGCGCCCCCACCATCCAAACCGCCATCCGCCCCGGCACCCCGTCGAAGCCCTCGCGAGCATCGTCAACGCAAACCAAAGCCGACCTCCTCATCGTCGGCAACCGCGGCATCAACTCCTCACCGGCCGACCTCGGCTCCGTCCCCGCCGACGTTGCCCGCCAATCCGACTGCGACGTCATGATCGTCCACACCGTCAACTCAACCCGGCAACATCATCAATCACCACCAGCGACCTCGTCGCCCGCGTCAACGCCACAAACAAATCCTGATACCCCTGCGGTGAATCATCAACAATCACCAACGGATCCACCACCACAACATCATCAAACTCCAAACCCTTGACGTCACTCACCCCGAGAACGCCAGGGGTTTCATCTTCCGCGAATCCGCCACAATCACCACCAACCGGCCCTCCTCCCGCGGCAGCACCACCCACGGATCCGTACCAGCCGCGCAAAACCGCACCACACCATCATCCTCACCCCGCAACGCCACCCCCACCGGAACACCAGAGCGCAAACAACCCCAACACCCGCTCCGCCACCGCCATAATCTCAGCCGGCGTCCGATAATTCACCGACAACCGATGCGTCACAAACCGGTCTCCACAAACGGCCCCAACGTCTCCGCCCAACTATCCACCCCAGCCGGCGACCCCTGTTCGCGCCGTATCCCCACAATAGTCATCCACTTCGTCGGACACCGCCGCATCACCATCCGCCACTCCATCGCACTCAACTCCTGCGCCTCATCAATAATCACATGCCCATACGACCACCGAATATCCCCCGCGCCCGCTCCGACACACTCCGATGCTCCCGCACCTCCTGACGCCGCGCCAACCCCTCAGCATCCACCATCAAACGCCGACAACACCTCAGCATCCTGACACATCATCCAAATCCGAACTCGCCGACGAGACTCAACACATCCAACACCCCTGCGCATCCGCCACCTGCCGACGCCACCCATCACCAACCCCTCATCAACCCCGAAAACCCCCAATAAGCTCCAGCTAACTCATCCACCAACGCCGCATCCGACGCCGACCACAAATCACCCACCTCACGAAACAACGCCCCTGCGTCACCTCATCATAATCACCCGCCACCCGAGCAATCACCCTCGATCCGACAACAACTCCGCCAACACCACCTGCGGATCCAACACCGGCCACAACTCATCAACAAAGCCCCACAAACCCCACATCCGGAAACCACATCATCGCACAACTCCGCCACATCACCCGCCGACAACAAATTCTCACCACCCAACGGATCCGCCCCAATCAACCCAGCCCACTGCCGCGCCAACGCAGACGCCAAAAATCCGCAAACAACCCCGCACCTCATTATGCGGCTGCCCCCGACCTGCGCGCGCAGCCCGCGCCGCCCGCACCAACTCAGGCGACACCTCAAGACCTCACCCCATCAACCACCAACACCACCGTCTCATCAGGAACCACCTGATACCGACGCACCGCCCGCGCCAAAAATCGTCACCATCTCCACCGACCCCTTCACCTCCCCTGCCCACCACCGACTCCACACCCACCGGAACCACACCCGGAAACAACTCACCCACCGTCGACAACACCACCCCCGTCTCACCCAACTCGGCAACACCTGCGAAATATACTCCAAAAACGCCGAATTCGGCCCCAAAATCAACACCCTGTCCGCGACAAAAACTCCCGCCACACTACAACAAATACGCAGCCCGATGCAACGCCACCGCAGTCTTCCCTGTCCCCGGACCACCCTCAACCACCATCACCCCCTCGACTCTCATCCCGAATAATCACATCCTGCTCCGCTGAATCGTCGACACAATCGACCCCATACGCTCCAGTCCGAGCTGCCCGCATCGCCCGAAACAACGCCGACTTCACCAACCACCCCCAAATCACCAACACCCCCATCATCCACACCAGACAACACCTCATCAGTCACCCCACCACAACCCGACCCCTGCATCCGAATATGCCGCCGCCGCTCCACCCCTCACCGGCTGCGCCGTCGTCGCACATAAAACGGCTGAGCCATCGGCGCCCGCCAATCCACCAACAACACCTGACCCCCATCATCAACCAACCCAACCCCGCCCACATACCGACACTCACCCCCAACCATATCCAACTGACCAAACACCAACCCCAACTCCGCCACCCGCAACTCATCCAACTGCCCAACCAACCCGTGATACTCCACTCACGCTCCACCAACGCATCCACATCATCACCCCGCAACTGCACCGCAACCAACCGCTCCTGCGCCACCCGCACCCGCGCATCCAACACCCCAAACAACCCATCCACAAAACCCTGCTCTTGCGCCACCACATCACACACCACAATCACTCCCAAAAAACTAAAAACCAGCGCCCCCCAGCGCTGGCACAACCAAAACCTTACAACCTAAACCTCACCATCCAACCGCTCCTGCGCACGTCGCAGCACGCACCGCCCGAACCTGCAACCGATCCGCCTGCCGCACCGCCCGCCGAGCAGCCCGACCCGACAACACCTGCGCATCCGCATACGCAGCCTGCGCCTGCTCCTGCGCCGCAACCGCAGCCCGAACCACCCGCTTACCAGCAACCCGCGAATTCGCCTGAGCCGCCTCCAACCAATCCTCCCGATTATCCCCCACATACTGAACCACCCGGCCCGACGCATCCCCAACCAATCCGCAGCCTGCGACACCATCGACTCGACTCAGCCCGCGACGGCAACGCTTCTGACGCACCCGCCACCCCAAACCCGGCTTCCAGTATCCATACTGTAATAACCAAACCCACCCAACAACGCCACCGACGTCAAAACCCTGACGCTGCGCAACCTTCTCCTCCACATCCTGCGTCTCCCAAAACGCATGACGCGCCACAATAGTCGGCACACTAACAACGCCAACACCCCAGCAGACAACCGCGGACACCGCCCCAACCCCAACAACGACCCCGCACCAACCTTCAACCCCCAACAGCCCGAACCAACAACCTGGATCCTGCGGCAACTTCTGGATACGTCGACCGTGACACAATCGACCGCACATGCCGCAACACCGCCTCAGCCCCCTCCACAGGAGCCTGCGTATTCAACACCATATCCGCACCATCAGCAACATACACCGAAGCCACCATCGGACGCGCAACTTACGAATCACTACAAACACTCCCAATACAAACGGAACAAAACTTACCCCCACATGCTACCCAAAACCTCACCTACCACTTACGCTCCCACCACAACCCTCAAACTACCCGCTCCGCCCCAACGTCGTCGACGCCCCATGCCCAGGCCACACCACCGCATCATCCGAAAAACCGATCAAACAAACCGCGACGACACATCCGAAAACAACAACTCAAAAATCCACAGCGACCCAGTCTTCCCCAACCCACCCGGAAACAAACTATCCCCACAAACAAATTCGGAACCCCACCCAACCTGCCACCCACACACACCCCACCCGCAGTATGACCCCGCAACACCACCACCGGCAACTCCACCCCACAAAACTCAATCACATCCCCATCAACCAACTCCACATCCACCCCACACGGCAACCCTGACGCATCCAACGCCGACGCATAATGCACCGCCCCGTCGCCGCCAACACCTCACCCAACGCCCGCACATGATCCCCAATGCGCATGCGTCGTCACCACCTTCGTAATCCGCACCCCACACCCGCAGCCAACCCCAACAACCGCGGCGCATCATCCGCCGCATCAATAAGTAACCCCTCACCTTTGCAAAACAATAAGTAGCAATTATTATCCATATCCGACACTGAAATACGTTTCAAATCCATAACCCCAACCCTACAGAACAGGACCCAACGTGGCAGACCGGCTCATCGTCCGCGGCGCAAAAGAACACAACCTCAAAAACATCAACATCAACATCCCCCGCAACGCCCTCACCGTCTTCACCGGACTCTCCGGATCCGGAAAATCCTCCCTCGCCTTCGACACCATCTTCGCCGAAGGCCAACGCCGCTACGTTGAATCCCTCTCCTCCTACGCCCGCCAATTCCTCGGCCAAATGGACAAACCCGACGTCGAATTCATCGAAGGACTCTCACCCGCAGTCTCCATCGACCAAAAATCCACCAACCGCAACCCCCGATCCACCGTCGGAACCATCACCGAAATCTACGACTACCTCCGCCTCCTCTACGCCCGCGCCGGGACCCCGCACTGTCCCACATGCGACGCCATGATCGACCGGCAAACCCCCCAACAGATTGTCGACCAGGTGTTAGAAATGGGGGCTGGGTTACGGTTCCAGGTGTTGGCGCCGGTGGTGCGCACCCGCAAGGGCGAATTCGTGGACCTGTTCGCCGACCTGGCCGCCCAAGGCTATGCGCGGGCACGAGTCGATGGGAAAACCTACCAGCTCACCGACCCGCCAACCCTGAAGAAACAGGTCAAGCACGACATTGATGTGATAGTGGATCGGCTGACCGTCAAACCCACCCAAAAGCAGCGTCTCACCGACTCCATTGAGACCGCCCTGCGGCTCGCCGATGGGGTAGTGGTGCTCGACTTTGTTTCGCTTGCCGACGACCACCCGCACCGGGTGCGCCGTTTCAGCGAAAAACTTGCCTGCCCCAACGGTCACGCCTCCTCGAATCGACGAGTTGGAGCCCCGCTCGTTTTCCTTTAACTCTCCCTATGGGGCGTGCCCCACCTGCGATGGGTTGGGCATGCGGCAGGAAATTGACATTGACCTGGTGATCCCGGACCCCAGCGCCCCCGCGCTCACGTCGGTGCAGCCCTGGTATTCCAGCCCCAACTCCAAATATTTCTCCCAACTCATTGCCGGCCTGGGCGCCACCATGGGGTTTGACCCGCAAACCCCCTACAACCAGCTGCCTGAAGAAGCGCAACATGCGCTCATCCACGGCAGCGACGATGTGGTGACCGTCCACTACAAAAACCGGTACGGGCGGGTGCGGAACTGGTCGGCACCCTTTGAAGGCGTGCTGGGGTACATGAACCGGAAGATCGAAACCTCGGAATCCCAAACACAGAAAGACCGTCTCCTGGGGTACACCCGGGAAGTGGCGTGCCCCGCCTGCCAGGGGGCCAGGCTCCGGCCGGAAATCCTGGCGGTGCGCACGCATCCGGGCATCATGCGGGGATTTGTCCATCGCCGGCCTGTCGAATTGAGCGTTGCCGAAGCTGTGGAATTTTGGCGGCCTGGTGTTAGCCACGCGAACAGCTCATTGCCGGGGCGGTGCTGAAGGAAATTCAGGCCCGGCTGCAATTTTTGATTGATGTGGGGCTCACCTATTTGACGCTCAACCGGGCGGCCGGGACCTTGTCTGGTGGGGAGGCGCAGCGGATTCGGCTCGCCACCCAGATCGGCTCTGGCCTGGCGGGGGTGCTTTATGTGCTTGACGAACCATCCATTGGGCTGCACCAGCGGGATAACCAGCGGCTCATCGCCACCCTGGAACGGCTTTGCGGGACATTGGTAACACGCTGATCGTGGTGGATCATGACGAAGACACCATCAAGGCAGCAGACTGGTTGGTCGACATCAGCCGCAAGGTCGGCGAATACGGTGGGGAAGTGGTGTACCAGGGGGAACCAGCCGGGATAGGGGAGTGTGAGAAGTCGCTCACCGGCGCGTACCTTGCGGGCCGCCGGAAATTGGGGGTGCCGAACCAGCGGCGCCCCATCGACCCGGATCGGAAACTCACGGTGGTGGGGGCCCGAGAAAATAACCTGAAGGGTATTGATGTGGACATTCCCCTGGGCGTGCTGAGTGCGTGACCGGGGTGTCCGGGTCGGGCAAATCCACGGTGGTCAACCAGATTCTTGCGCGGACGCTGGCAAATAAGCTCAACCGGGCCCGGCAGGTGCCCGGTCGGGCGGTGCGGGTGGATGGGGTGGAACACCTCGACAAGTTAGTGCAGGTAGACCAGTCGCCGATTGGGCGGACCCCCCGGTCAAACCCCGCGACCTACACTGGGGATGTCGACAAGATTCGGGGACCGTTCTGCGGAAACCACCGAGGTTGAAAGCACGGGGCTGGCAAGCCCGCCGGTTCTCCTTCAACGTGAAGGGTGGTCGGTCGGGGAGGCCTGTCAAGGCGATGGAACCTTGAAGATAGAAATGAATTTCCTCCCGACGGTATGTGCCCCTGCGAGTGTGCACGGGGCCCGATATAATCGAAACCCTGAGGTACAGGGGCAAAAACATTGCTGAGGTGTGGAGATGCCGATTGCGGAGGCCGTGAGTCCCAACCCATCACCGCCATCCACCGGTATTTGCACACCCTGACCGAGGTGGGGTTGGGCTATGTGCGGTTAGGGCAGGCGGCCACCACACTATCCGGTGGGGAGGCACAGCGGGTCAAGCTGGCTGCGGAACTGCAGAAACGCTCCAATGGTCGTGCACCATCTATATTTTTTGGACGAGCCAACAACCGGCCTGCATTTTGAAGACATTCGAAACTCATGCTGGTCATCCAGTCGCTGGTGGATAAGGGTAACCCGTGATTATCATTGAGCACAATTTAGATGTGATTAAGGCGGCGGACTGGATCATTGACATGGGGCCCGAAGGTGGCGCAGGCGGCGGTGAGATTGTCGCCACCGGCACGCCTGAAGAAGTGGCTCAAGTGGCCGGCTCATACACCGGCTCCTTCTTGGCCCCCTTGCTGGCATAGCCAATGGCGATACCGATCAAAATAATGCCGGAGAAGATAAACGCAGCGATGCGCGGCACCCCTGGATTGCCTGCATGTCGAAAAAGATGAGTTTCGAAATCGCGCCAATGCTTAAAAACATACTGACACTTAACGACGCGTGCCGCCAGATCGCCAACCAAGCGGCTAGCAGCAACCACGCCACCGACACAATGGCATGGCCTGCATAAAATCCCACATCTGAAGAAATGACAGTGCTGGTGATGAGCAGCACTGTGATCATCGAAAACACCAGCCCAATAACGGCAAGCACTGTGAGCATTGGCTTCGGCAGTTGAAGAATCTGTTTATAGTGATAGACGGCGACCCCCAGCATAATGACGATCGCCCAACACACCATTGGGTGTGTGCGTGCCAGCACAATAGGCCGATTGAAAATGGCCGCCACCAACAGGCCACGAACCAAATACAGGCCAATGAGGGCCCAAAGACCCCACAGAATCTCGCGGTAGTCAATCCAGCGCAGGAACCAGATGATAATGGCGAACGCCACGAAATAACCGGCCTGCACCAGGGAAAGATTGCTGTGGAATGACAGGAAATTACGGCAATAAGCCCCCAAGGGGCAGGGTTGGTGCGCTCCAGGTAAATCCACAGAACGAAAATGCCGAAAGCCAGCAGAAAATATATCTGATGAGCGTCCGAGAAAAACATCACGTGTAAAGACCGACGTTAATGAGCCAATGGCCGCGCAATACGATAGTGATAAGCATCGCCCCAACAGAAGAAAAGCACGAATCACCGGTGTCACCCGGATAGCCGCACCAGCAAAGATCAGAACCCCAGCGGCTAACTGGGCGGCCGACCAGGTTGGGCGTCGATAAGCAGTCAGAAGAAGTAGTAGGCCCGGCAGGCTATACGGAAACACGTGGGGCGTAGTGCCGCCGCGGCTAATATGCCACCCGAGCAGAATGAAACTGGCAATCGCAACGGCTATAGCGACGCCCTCGTGCGCTAGCCACCGGTTTCCCAGGCCATATGCGGCAACGAGCATGCCCAGCACCACAGATGCAACAATCGGTGGACACATGTCAAAGATATAGCCAACGCTAATAGTGGTGGCCCCAAGAGTCTGCAAGAGAGGTGACATAGACCGAGCCCACAGCGGCTGAATGCAACTGACGACGTTGCAAAACCGGGGTAGTTGCCAGCAGCGCAATGCCCAACAAGGTTGGTGAGCACAACCCGGACAGTGGGGTGGGTGAGCCACCCATTCTAATGCCCCAGCAACAAGAAACGCCACAATCAATAAAAGCGATGATCGCCTCCAAAACTACCCCCCAGAGGCGAATAATAATGTTCTCATTAGTCCACCACGGATCAGGGCTTTTGTTGCACTCTTTTGCATGACTGGTGGTTTGCGGCATAGTTGGTGGCTGGAAGACGTCGATCCCATTAAATTTGTAGGGAAGACCCGTCGACTCGGTCTGATGTTTATCAGGATTATCTTGGTTCATACCCTTCATCTTAGCCAGGGATTTGTTTGGGGCACCCACTGTGTTATATTCGACTCACTCACCGCCCACTGTGTATGCATTGGGTCGCAAGTGGAGATCTTCCACCCCAAGCTTCGGGTAAAGAGGTAAAAGGTATCAGGTCTCCCGTTTGCTCCTGAAGAAGCAAACGGGTTTTTCGTATGTCACGGGAATCGCTGGCGAATAACGGTAGATCACATAATCCACTTTGCTACTTGAGGAGTTCCCATCAGCGCTGAAGCTCGCATTAATGAGCGAATCCGAGTACCCGAGGTTCGACTTGTTGGACCTAATGGGGAGCAGGTTGGCATCGTGCATATTGAAGATGCACGCAAACTTGCTTACGACGCCGACCTCGACCTCGTTGAGGTCGCCCCCAACGCCAAGCCGCCGGTTTGCAAGATCATGGACTATGGCAAGTTCAAATACGAACAGGCTCAAAAGGCTCGTGAAGCTCGCAAAAATCAGCAGCAAACTGTGGTCAAGGAGCAAAAATTCCGTCCCAAGATCGACGATCACGATTACGAGACAAAAAAGAGCAATGTGATCCGCTTCCTCGAAAAAGGGTCCAAAGTAAAAGTCACCATCATGTTCCGGGGCCGGGAGCAGTCTCGACCGGAGCTCGGTACCCGGCTTTTAGACCGACTGGCAGAGGATGTTGCCGATTACGGCATTGTGGAATCGAAGCCCAAACAAGATGGTCGCAATATGACCATGGTCTTCGGCCCAGTGCGCAAAGGCAAAAAGTAGAGACCTAAAAGTTAGAAGGACGTTTAATCCCATGAAGCAGAAAACCCACAAGGGCACCGCTAAGCGGATCAAGACCACTGGTTCCGGCAAACTACGCCGCGAGAGGGCTAATCGACGCCACCTCCTGGAAGGGAAGCCGTCGAAACGCACCCGTCGCCTGAAGGGAACGACGGATGTAGCCCCAGCCGATAGCAAGCGCGTCCAGCGTCTCCTGGGCAAGGCTTAATCCACCACATAATCTATTGCTGTAAGGAAAGTTGTAAACAATGGCACGTGTTAAGCGCTCAGTAAACGCCAAGAAGAAACGTCGCGAGATTCTCAAGTCAGCCAAGGGCTACCGGGGGCAACGTTCCCGCCTATACCGCAAGGCCAAGGAACAATGGCTGCACTCCATGACCTACTCCTACCGTGACCGTCGGGCTCGTAAGTTGGAATTCCGCAAACTGTGGATCACCCGCATCAACGCTGCCGCCCGCATGAACGGCATCACCTACAACCGGTTGATCCAGGCCTGTCGGCTGGCTGAAATTGAAGCGAGACCGGAAGATCCTGGCCGACCTTGCGGTGAATGACTTCGCCGCGTTTCTCCGTGATCTGCGAGGCCGCCGCTGCCGCGCTGCCGGAAGATGTGAACGCCCCTGGGCCGTTTAAAATATTCTGACTCCACCGCTCCCAGAAGGGGTGGTGGAGCTCACCTGCTACCATAAGGTGAATGAGTTAGCCTCGACTTCACTCGAAGCGTTTACCGAACGCACCCCCGCATCGTCAAAGCAGCAAAGCTACATCGGACAGCGGTCAGAAGAAAGGAGGGAGGTTCATCGTCGAAGGCTCCAACTCCGTGGAGGCCGTTGTTGCTACGGGTTCCGCCACCGATGTGTTTGTGACCGCGGAGGCGGCGAAGCGGTTTGCGGATATTGTGGTGGCTGCGGGCCATATGCAGGTGTTTGTACACCCGATTACTGCGGGGCGGCCCGGTCGTTAGCGGATACCGCGACGGCGCCGGGGATTTTTGCGGTGTGCCGCCCGGTGTTGTGGCGGGTGGGGAGGCGTTGGTCGTAGTCCCCGGTTGGTGACTGTGGCGGTTGGCACGAATGATCCAGGGAATGCGGGTACGTTGGTGCGGGTTTCGATGCTTTGGGGGCGGATGCGGTGATTTTTGCGGGGGATACGGTGGATCCGGGCAGTCTTCGAAGGCGGTGCGGGCTTCGGCGGGGTCGGTGTTTCTCATGTGCCGTGCGGCGCGGTCGCGGGATGTGGGGGAGGTGCTGCGTCTGCTCGAAAGGCCGGGGCTGCAGTTGGTGGCGACGGCGGCTGATGGTGAGGTGGATTTGGGCATCGTACACGAGCTCCTGGCTCCGTCCCTACTGCCTGGTTGTTTGGGCAATGAGGCGCATGGTTGGGACCGGAGCTATGGAGTTGGCCGATCACCGGGCAGCGATTCTCATTAAGGGTTCGGCGGAGTCGTTGAATTTGGCTACCGCGGCGTCTATTTGTTTATGAGGGAGTCATCGAAATGAATCCGCAGTGGGCGAGTGCCCATTCCCGCATTCCTTTGCGGATGAGCGGTTTTTATTGTGGTAGATGGGCCCGCCTCGGGTGAATTGCCGTCGACTCGCCCGGTGGCGGGGTCTTTGATGGCGTGGCCGTTGTGCCAGTGTTTGTCGGGGTTGTCGTCGTTTTGGGCGTTGTAGCCGCAGAGGGCACACAGTTGGTGATGGTGGTGGGCCCGCCATTGGTCCAGGGCTTTGAGGTGGTGGCCCTGACTAGGATTGCCGGATAGCTGCAATCGGGTGCATGCAACACAGGTATTCGGCGGTGCTGATGAATTTTTGCCAGGGGCTGAAGCTTTCGTTGTTTGTCCCCGGCCGTTGGCGTCGGGGGCTGCGGCGCCGCACAGGTAGGAGGTGGCGACGGTGGGGACGCCGTTTTCGTCGAGTGCGGTGACGATGACGTAGCCGTAGTCGCTGAGTTGTTCGTCGACTAGTTCTTTGAGGGGCGGTGGAGCCGTTGGTGAAGGCGACGGTGCCGTCCGCGAAGTAGGTGGCGTCCGCTTGGAGCGGAAAGAGGAAGCAGGTGTTGGTAGGGGCTGCTGTCGGCGCTGGGGGCGGTGACCCGCTGATGAGCGCGTGGTGAGGGCTTCCGCATAGCCGAGGTTGGGGTTGAGCCGCCGGAGTTTTGGCGTCCGTGTCGAGGATGGCGCTGACTTTTTTGGCTTCGTGGTAGGGCATGGCGGCGTGGATGTGGCCCATGCCGTCAGCGTCGGCTTGTTTGGATATGCCGGTTGCGGCTTTCCGCGGTGCGCGCCCACTGTTGACTTCGAGTACCCGGGTGTTGACGTAGAGGTGCAGTTCGTCGACGGTGCAGGTGGCGGCGTGGTGAATGAATTCTTGCCGCAGTGCTTGCTTGTCGACGAGGTTAGCGCTGGCCTTATTCGCGGCTTTGGCCACCACCTGGAGCTGGCTGACGGATAGCTGTTTCGGCAGCGAGCATGAGGAGTTTGGCAGTGAATTGGTGGCCCAACCAGATATAAAGGTCTGCTTCTTTTTGGGTGATGCGAAAATCCCGGGCGATTTGGTGCTTTTTCAGGCCTTGACGACGCACATGCGCAACAAGCGCGGCACCGCTGCGTTGTGCGGTGCAGTAGGCGTCGTAAAGCGTTTCCATGCTTTATACCCTAGTAAAACCTGAAGAAAGAAGAAATGTGATTTTGATCAAATTTACCCCCATTCGTGATCTTGGTGGTTTGCAAACTAGTCGCTATTATGGATGAGTTACATTTTTATCGATTTACCAAGGAGAATCCGTGTCCGAGCTGACCGAAGCTGTGGAGGCCGCGCGGCAAGCCTTTGCTGCTGCGACTAACCTCGAAGAATTGGCTGTCGCCCGCAGGGAACATTTGGGTGATGATGCGCCTATTTCACAGGCACGACGCGCGTTGGGGTCATTGCCGAAGAATGAGCGGAAGGATGCCGGACGGCTTGTCAATCAGGCGCGGGGTGAGGCGGAGAAGGCGTATGCCACCGCTAAAACTGCCCTGGAGGAGAAGCGGAACACCGAGGTTTTGATTGCTGAGCGGGTGGATGTTACCGTGCCTACCACCCGACGGCAGGTGGGGGCGCTGCACCCGATCACGACACTGTTGGAGACGATCACGGATATTTTTGTTTCCATGGGCTATGAGGTGGCGGATGGTCCAGAGGTGGAGGCGGAGTATTTCAATTTCGATTCCTTAAATTTTGTGCCGGATCACCCGGCGCGCACCTTGCAGGACACGTTCCATGTTTCTCACGAGGGGTCGCGGCAGGTGCTGCGGACGCATACGTCGCCGGTACAGATGCGCACCATGTTGTCGCAGGATTTGCCGATTTATGTGGTGGCCCCGGGTCGGGTGTTTCGCACCGATGAGTTGGACGCCACGCACACGCCGGTGTTTCACCAGGTTGAGGGTCTAGCTGTGGCCGAAGGGTTGACGATGGCGCATTTGCGGGGCACGCTTGACCATTTGGCGAAGCGTTGTTTGGCGCGGAGACTCGTACCCGGATGCGCGCTAATTATTTCCCGTTCACGGAGCCGTCCGCCGAGGTGGATGTGTGGTTCCCGCAGAAGAAAGGTGGGGCTGGCTGGATCGAATGGGGTGGTTGCGGCATGGTGAACCCGAATGTGCTGCGTGCTGCGGGTATTGATCCGGCAGTCTATACCGGGTTTGCGTTTGGTATTGGGGTGGATCGTACGTTGCAATTCCGCAATGGGCTGAATGACATGCGGGACATGGTGGAGGGCGATATTCGTTTCACTGCACCTTTCGGAATCCAGGCATAAAGGAGATATTGGGATAATGCTTATTACTCAGAGTTGGGTTCAGAGTTTGCTTCCGGATTTCGCCGGTGTGACTCCGGCGGAGTTGGACGCAATGTATGTGCAGGTGGGATTTGAGACCGAGGGGTACGAGTCGATTCCGGAAACCACCGGCCCGCTGGTGCTGGGCCGGGTGGCAGCCATTGAGGAGTTGACGGAGTTTAAGAAGCCGATCCGCTACTGCCAGGTGTTGGTGGGGCCGGATCAGGTACAGAATATTATTTGTGGCGCCCAGAATTTTTCGGTGGGTGACATTGTGGTGGTGGCGTTGCCAGGGACGGTGCTGCCGGGTAGTTTCGAGATTTCGGCGCGGCAGACGTATGGTCGCGTGTCGGAGGGCATGATTTGTTCCGCGGCGGAGTTGGGGCTAGCCACCAGGTCGTCGGGTATTCTCACGCTGGATTCAGGGGAGCCGGGTGCGGATGCCCGGGAGGTGCTTGGCCTGGATGACACGGTTTTTGACGTGAATATCACCCCGGATCGCGGCTATGCGTTGTCGGCCCGGGGGTTGTCTCGGGAATTGGCGTCTGGGTTTGGGCTGTCGGCGGCCTACCAGGATCCGGCGTTGGCGGAGTTTCCGCAGGTGCCGCAGCCAATATCGAAGCTTATTGGCGTGGAGTTGCGGCCGGAGACGAAGGCGAAGCGGTTTGGGGTGCGTCGAGTAAGCGGCATTGATCCTAAGGCCACGACGCCGTGGTGGTTGCAGCGGGAGTTGTTGCTTTCCGGCCAGCAGCCGGTGAATCCGGCGACGGATGTGACGAATTATGTGATGTTGGCGTTGGGTCAGCCGATGCATGCGTTTGATGCCGAGAAGATCAGCGGTGATTTGGTGGTGCGGTTAGCCCGGCAAGGTGAGTAGCTGGAAACCCTGGATCATGTTGTGCGCAAGCTAGATCCTGAAGATGTGGTGATTTGCGACAATGCCGGCATCCAGTCGTTGGCGGCCGTGATGGGGGGTGTGTCGTCGGAGATTTCTGCTGATACCACGGATGTGTATTTTGAGGCTGCTACGTGGGATCCTATTGTGACGGCCCGGTCGTCGCGGCGTCATAAGTTGAGTTCGGAGGCGTCGCGGCGGTTTGAGCGGGGCGTGGATCCAGCATTGGTGGAGGTCGCCTTGGATATGGCCTGCGCGTTGTTGCAGGATATTGCGGGTGGCACCATTTCCACGGGTCGCACCGTGGTTGGGGAGGTGCCGGTGATGCCTACGATTCGGATGGCGGTGTCGCGTCCGGGCCAGATTGCTGGGGTAGATTATGCCCCGGAGACGGTGGTCGGCCGGTTGCGCGAGGTGGGATGCAAGGTCACGGAACATGACGGCATGTTGGATGTGGTTCCGCCGACGTGGCGTCCGGATTTGACCGAGGATGCGACCTGGTGGAGGAGGTGCTGCGACTGGAGGGGTTGGCGGATATCCCCGCGATTGTGCCGACCGTGTCGGTGGGTAAGGGACTAACTCCGGCCCAGAAGCGGCGGCGTGCCATTGGGCATGCGTTGGCTTATGGCGGTTATGTGGAGATTTTGCCGACTCCGTTTATTCGGCAGGACACATCTGATACGTGGGGGTTGGCGGCCGCGGATGAGCGTCGTAACGCGGTGGCGGTGCGTAACCCGTTGGATGCGGATTACGCCATTGTGGGCACAACGTTATTGCCGTCCATGTTGGAGGCTGTGGCGCGGAATGTGGCGCGGGGTATGACGAATTTGTCGTTGTTTGGCCAGCAGCAGGTGTCGGTGGTGCAGGGCGCGGGCATGTCACCAATGTTGTCGGTGGCGCAGCGGCCGTCGGATGCGGAGATTGCTGGGTTGTTGTCGACATTGCCGTACCAGCCGTTGCATGTGGTGACCGTGGGCACTGGTTTGATTGAGTTTTCGGGCCCGTGGGGTGAGGGTCGGGAGTATTCATATGCGGATGCGATCGAGTCGGCGAAGCTGGTGGCGCGGGCCGCCGGGGTGTCGTTGACGGTGGAGAATGCGGAGTATTTGCCGTGGCATCCGGGCCGGTGTGCCGCATTGCTGGTGGATGGTGTTGTGGTGGGGCATGCCGCGAGCTGCATCCGCAGGTTGTGGAGCGGCTGGGTCTGCCAGCGTGCACGTGCGCCATGGAGCTCAATGTGTCGGCGTTGCCGCTCACGCAGGTGTTGCCGGCGCCGGTGCTGTCGGCGTTTCCGGCGGTGAAGCAGGATTTGGCGTTGGTGGTGCCGGAGGATGTGCCGGCCGAGACGGTGCGGCAGGCCATTATTGCTGGTGGCGGCGACTTATTGGAAACCGTTGAGCTTTTCGACGTGTACCGCTCGGCAGGGTTGGGGGCCGACGTGAAATCGTTGGCCTTTGCCCTGGTGTTCCGGGCCCCGGATCGGACCTAACGGATGAGGAGTGCTCGTGGGCTGGGTTGGCTGCCGCGGAGTTGGCGGCGGAACGGTTCGGAGCCACATGGCGTGCATAAACTTGCAAGTTTCCGAATAATTGCTATGCTGGGTGCATGACAATAACGTAGCTGTCGCCGGAGCCTCCGGCTATGCTGGCAGCGAAATTCTCCGCCTGATTTCCGCGCACCCAGACGTGGAGATCGGCGCGCTGACCGGCGCCACCACCGCGGGCCAGTCCGTGGCCGAGCTCATGCCGCATTTGGTGAGTTTGGCGACCGCACGATTGAGCCCACCACCACGGATATTTTAGCCGCCATCGATGTGGTTTTTCGGGTTGCCGCATGGGCATTCCGCCGAAATCGCCCGAAATTTGGGTGATGATGTGTTGGTGATTGACTGTGCCGCCGATTTCCGCTTGACGGATTCTCATGATTGGGAAAAATTTTATGGCGGGGAACACGCCGGCAGCTGGCCTTATGGGCTGCCGGAACTTCCTGGTCAGCGCAGTAAACTGCGGGGGGCGAACCGGATTGCGGTGCCTGGTTGTTTCCCCACCGGCGCCACCTTAGCCATGTTGCCGGCGGTGGTGCATGATTTGGTGCGCCCGGATCTGCAATTTGTGTCTATCACGGGCACCTCGGGTGCGGGGAAGAAAGCCAGCGTGGGCCTATTGGGTTCGGAGGTGATGGGTAACCTGCGGGCCTATAACACCGCTGGTAAACACCGCCATAACCCGGAGATTCGCCAAAACCTGGGCGCGTATTCGACGGCGCCGGTGACGGTGAGTTTCACTCCAGTGCTGGCACCGTTGTCGCGGGGCATCTTGACCACGGCCACGGCGCCGTTGGTTGCCGGGGTGACCGGGGAACAGGCCCACGCCACCCTATGCGGAATTTTTATGCAGAAGAGCAATTTGTATCGGTGTTGCCGGGGGATCAGCAGCCGCAAACCAAGAGCGTGGTGGGGGCGAACATGTGTCAGCTCCAGGTGGAGGTCGACGAGGCTGCCGGCCGCCTGGTGGTGGTGAGCGCCATTGACAACCTGGTCAAGGGCACGGCCGGCGCCGCGGTGCAGTGCATGAATATTGCGCTGGGGTTGGATGAGGCTGCCGGTTTGGTCGTGAACGGGGTGGCGCCATGATTCCAGGTTTTGTTGCCGCGGCGGTGACCGCGGGCATTAAACCATCGGGGAAGCCGGACATGGCGTTGGTGGTCAATACCGGGCCGGAGTTCGTTGCGGCCGGCGTGTTTACCCGGAACCGGGTGGTGGCTTCACCGGTGAAGCTGACCCGGAAGGCTGTGGCTGATGGCCGGCTTGTGGCGGTGGTTTATAATTCCGGCAATGCCAATGCCTCGTAACGGGGCGCAGGGGATGTGGATGCTGCCGCTGTGGTACAGCGGGTGGCGGATGCCATTGGCTGCGAGGCGGCGGATGTGGCTGCCTCGCTCCACCGGCTCATCGGGGAGCCGCTGCCCCTGGATCTGATGCTCAATGCGGTCGACCCGTTGGTTGCCGGCCTGGGGGATCATGCTGATGCGGCGGCGGAAGCCATCATGACCACGGATACGGTGCCGAAAACTACCCTCGAGACGCACGCCGGCGGCTGGTCGCTGGCGGCATGGGGAAAGGGGTGGGGATGATGGCCCCGTCGCTTGCCACAATGCTGGTGTGCCTCACCACCGATGCGTCGATCACCCCGGACATGGCGGATGCCGCGCTGCGGCAGGCCACCGCGGTTACCTTTGACCGCCTGGACATTGACGGGTCTACCTCCACGAATGACACCGTGTTGTTGCTGGCGTCGGGGGCGTCGGGGATCACCCCAACCCAGCAGGAATTAGACGAGGTGGTTCGGGAGGCCTGCGAGGATTTGCCCGGCAGATGCAGCAGATGCCGAGGGTGTGACCGCGGGTCTGCCGTCACCGTTACTGGCACCACCACCGATGACATGGCGCTGAATGCCGCCCGGACGATCGCGCGGGATAACCTGTTTCAGTGCGCCATGTTCGGTTCGGACCCCAACTGGGGTCGCACCCTTGCCGCGGTGGGCATGGCTGATGCCGACATGGATCCGGAAAAAATCTCGGTGTATTTCAATAATCAAGCCGTGTGCCTTGATTCGTGCGGAGCCCCGGGGGCGCGAGACGTGGACCTGACCGGTGTGGATATTGATGTGGTAGTGGACCTAGGCACCGGTGGCCCCGGTCAAGCCACGATTCGAACTACTGATCTGTCATTAGGCTACGTCGAATTCAATTCCGCCTATTCTACCTAGGAAAGAAGCGATCATAATGAGGTATATGACCCCTCAAAAACGTGCACAAGTTCTGGTGGAGGCGTTGCCTTGGCTCCAGCATCTCAACAATAAGATCGTGGTGGTGAAGTACGGCGGTAATGCCATGATTGACAATGAACTCAAGGCCGCCTTTGCCGCAGACATGGCGTTCCTGCGCACCGTTGGCGTGAAACCCGTGGTGGTGCATGGTGGCGGACCCCAAATCACCGCCATGTTGGACCGGTTAGGCCTTGAAGGAGAGTTCAAGGGCGGTTTCCGGGTCACCACACCGGAGGTCATGGAGGTTGTCCGCATGGTGCTATTCGGCCAGGTTGGTCGCGACCTGGTGGGGCTCATTAATAATCATGGCCCCTACGCGGTGGGCACCTCAGGGGAGGATGCTCGGCTGTTTCAGGCGGAAAAACGCCTGGTAGAGGTTGATGGGGAGCTCACCGATATTGGCTTGGTGGGGAGATCGTGAATGTGGACGCGAGCAGCCCTCATGGACATCATTGATGCCGGCCGCATTCCCGTGGTCTCTACTATCGCCCCGGCTCGACGATGGTGAGGTGTAACGAACGCGGATACTGCTGCTGTCCTGGCGGTTGCCTTTTGGGTGCCGAGCGGCTGCTGATCCTCACCGACGTCGAGGGGTTGTAGCGCCAACTGGCCGGACAAGACTTCGCTCATTTCCCAAACCTCCGTGAGTGAGTTGGCGGAATTATCACGCAGCTCGACACCGGAATGATTCCGAAAATGGAGTCCTGTCTGCGGGCGGTGGAACATGGGGTTCGGGCGGCCCACGTGATTGACGGTCGGGTGGGTCATTCCGTGCTGCTAGAGCTGCTTACCGCCGGCGGTATCGGCACCATGGTGGTGCCGGACGATGTGGTGGCCGACCCCGCCAGCCCCACGATTTATCGCAATGAAGGAGACGAATAATGTCAACCTGGTCTGACGTAATAATGAACACCTATGGCACCCCGGCCATCACCCTGGTCAGCGGCGCCGGTGCCGAGGTCACCGACTCCGAGGGGCGAACCCACATCGACCTATTGGCGGGTATTGCGGTGAACGCCTTGGGGCACGGTCATCCGGCGGTGGTGCAGGCGGTATCCGAACAGATTGCCACCCTGGGGCATGTTTCAACCTGTACGCGTCCCAGCCGGTCATTGATGTGGCGGCTGGCCTTATCGACCCTGGTTTGGCGACCCGGATGCCCAGGTTTTTCTGCACTCCGGCACCGAGGCCAACGAGGCGGCGTTCGAAAATTGCAGGCGCCACGGGCCGGAGTCGAACCTCGCCGCCGAGCACGGGTTCCACGGCCGTACCATGGGGGCGCTGGCGTCACCGGCCAGCCCGACAAGCGGAAAAAATTCGAGCCCATGCCCGCGGGCGTCGAATACTACACCTACGGTGACATTGAAAGCTTCCCGCCGCTTGACGACGACGTGGCCGCTATCTTCCTGGAGCCCATTCAGGGCGAAACCGGCGTGGTGCCTGCACCCGATGGGTTCCTCGCCCAGGTGCGCCAGCTGTGCGATGAGCATGGCATCCTCATGATTTGTGACGAGGTGCAGACCGGGGTTGGTCGCACCGGTGAGTTCTTTGCCTTCCAACACGACAATGTTCGCCCCGACGTGGTCACCATGGCCAAGGGGCTCGGTGGTGGCCTCCCCATGGGGGCGTGCATCGCCGCGGGCAAGGCCGCCAAGCTCCTCCAACCTGGGGACCACGGCTGTACCTTTGGTGGAAATCCGGTGACTTGTGCCGCCGCCCGGGTGGTCCTGGACGTCGTCGATAAGCAATTCCTGGCGGAAGTCACGCGCAAAGGGGAGCTGTTGCGTCAAGAACTGCTCACCACCCCAGGCTGAGTCGGTGCGGGGTCGGGGCTTGATGCTTGGGGTGGTGCTGCGGGAGCCCGTCGCAAAGCGCTGCGGCCGAGGCACCGAAGCACGGAATCCTCATAACGCCCCGCAACCTCATGTAGTACGACTCACACCACCGCTTATTATTAGTGATGACCAGATCACTCAAGCGGTAGCACGCTTCGCTGACCTTCTTAAAGGAGTTTCCCACGATGACTACTAATGTGCGACATTTCCTCGCCGACGACCACCTCACCCCCGCCGAACAGGCCGAAGTGCTTACCATGGCCGCGGAGCTCAAGCATGCGCGATTTGCCTCACAGCCGCTGAAAGGGCCGCAATCCGTGGCTGTGCTCTTTGATAAAACCTCCACACGCACCCGATTTAGCTTTGCGACGGGCATCGCCGAACTCGGCGGCAACGCCATCGTGGTCGAATCCGGCAAAACCCAAATGGGCAAAGGCGAAACCTACCAGGACACCGGGGCGCTCCTGTCGCGCATGGTATCGCTGATTGTGTGGCGCACCTTCGCCCACCAGAACCTGTGGGACATGGCCGAAACCTCGCAAGTGCCTATCATTAACGCGCTGTGCGATAGTTTCCACCCCTGTCAGGTGCTTGCCGACCTGCAAACCATTATCGAAAATTTATGCCCCAAACAGGGGCCTAGCGGGCTTCGGGGTCATAAAGCGGTCTATCTGGGCGATGGTCGCAATAATATGGCCAATTCCTACATGCTGGGCTTCGCTACCGCGGGCCTAGACATCAGCATCATTGCCCCCGCCGATTTCCAACCGGAACCCTATTTTGTGGAACGCGCCCGCACTCGGGCCTCGGAAACCGGTGCCACCATTACCGTCACTAGTGACATTAACGAGGTGGCCGGCGCCGACGTGGTCATCACGGATACCTGGGTATCCATGGGCATGGAAAATGACGGTCTGGATCGGCGTACCCCATTCTTGCCCTACCAAGTAAACGATGAAATAATGAGTAAAGCTAATAAAAACGCCATCTTTATGCATTGTTTACCGGCATATCGCGGTAGTGAAGTCACTGCCTCGGTGATTGACGGCCCACAATCCGTAGTTTTCGACGAAGCCGAAAACCGGCTCCACGCCCAAAAGGCTTTGATGACGTGGCTACTGTGGAATCAGCCTAAACCAAATAAATAATCGAAGGAGCGCCCATGAGTCCCGTGAGCCCTGGACCAATCACTAGAACGGTCCGCCAAGCATTGATCTTGGAACTGCTCGAACAGAATCTAGTTTCCAGCCAAATGCAGCTCTCGGAACTGCTCAAAAACAAAGGCGTTGAAATCACCCAAGGGACCCTGTCTCGTGACCTCGACGAGCTCGGGGCCAAAAAAATTCGGCCGGACAGCGGCCGCGCATTCTATGCCGTCGGTAACACCGAAGAAACCCTTGCCCCCACCACCGTTGGCACCCGGGAAAAACTACGAAAAATGCTGGATGACTTGTTGGTATCCAGCGACCATTCCGGGAACATTGCGGTGCTGCGCACCCCACCTGGGGCCGCGGCTTTCCTTGCTAGCTTTATTGATAGGGTCAGCATGGATGAAGTGGTGGGCACTATCGCCGGTGACGATACCGTGTTTGTCCTGGCCCGCGACCCATTGACGGGCAAGGAACTCGTCGACTTACTGAACGTTCGATAAGGAGAAAAATTACATTATGACCAACCGTGTAGTCCTCGCATATTCCGGTGGCCTCGACACCTCCGTTGCTATCCCATACCTGGCAAAAATGACCGGTGGTGAAGTCGTTGCCGTTTCCCTCGACCTGGGTCAGGGCGGCGAGGACATGGAATCCGTGCGCCAACGTGCCCTCGATTGTGGTGCCGTCGAAGCCGTCGTCATTGATGCTAAAGACGAATTCGCTAATAACTACTGCCTACCCACTATTCGGGCCAACGGCATGTACATGAAGCAATACCCGCTAGTCTCCGCCATTTCCCGGCCGCTCATTGTGAAGCATTTGGTGCAGGCCGCCCAGGAGTTCGGCGGCACTCACGTCTCCCACGGCTGCACCGGCAAGGGCAACGATCAGGTCCGCTTCGAAGTTGGGTTCCGCAGTTTGGCTCCTGAGCTGGAAATCATTGCCCCCGCCCGCGACTATGCCTGGACCCGGGACAAGGCAATCGCCTTTGCTGAGGAAATCAACCTCCCCATCGAACAGTCGAAAAAGTCCCCATTCAGCATCGACCAAAACGTGTGGGGTCGTGCCGTGGAAACCGGTTTCCTCGAAGACCTGTGGAACCCGCCCACCAAGGACCCTCACGCATACACCGAGGACCCGGGTCTGGGTAATGCCCCCGACGAGCTCATAATCTCCTTTAAATCCGGTGTGCCCGTTGCCATCGACGGCCGGCCCGTCACCGTGCTCGAAGCCATTGAAGAACTCAACCAGCGGGCCGCGCCCAAGGTGTGGCCGTCTCCCGACATGCGTGGAAGACCGTCTGGTGGGCATTAAATCCCGCGAGGTGTACGAAGCTCCCGGGCAATTACCTGCTCATTGCCCACCAGGCCCTGGAAGACGTTACCGTGGAGCGTGAACTTGCCCGCTACAAGCGGCTTGTCGACGCCCGCTGGTCCGAAGAAGTCTATGACGGCCTGTGGTTCTCCCCGCTGAAACGCTCCCTGGATGCCTTCATTGACTCCACCCAAGAGCACGTGACCGGCGACATCCGCATGGTCCTCCATGCCGGCAGCGCAGTAGTGAACGGTCGGCGCTCCGATCATTCCCTCTACGATTTTAACCTGGCCACCTACGATACTGGCGACACCTTTGACCAAACCTTGGCCAAGGGCTTCGTGGAACTCCACGGCCTTTCCACTAAGATTTCGAACCGGCGGGACCGCGAAGCATAATCCTCATGGCACAGCAACACAAAACCAACCAAGGCGCATTATGGGGTGGCCGATTCGCCGGCGGCCCCAGCGACGCCATGTTCGCCCTGTCCGTATCCACCCATTTCGACTGGGTACTTGCCCCCTACGATGTCCAGGCATCCAAGGCGCACGCCAAGGTCTTACACAAGGTCGGCCTGCTTTTCCGACGCCAACCTGGACACCATGCTTGACGGCCTTGATTGTCTTGGCGAAAAAGTAGCTAGCGGCGATTTCGTCCCCCTGCCCACCGACGAGGACGTGCACGGTGCTTTGGAACGCGGCCTCATTGAGATTGTGGGCCCCGAGGTGGGCGGTCGGTTGCGGGCCGGTCGTTCCCGAAACGACCAGGTGGCGACCCTCTTCCGCATGTGGGTGCGGGACGAGATTCGGAACATTGCGGTCGAGGTGACCGACCTGATTGCGGCCCCTCAGCACCCAGGCAGCCAATCATCCGGGGGTTATCACTGCCCGGAAAAACCCACTTTTCAGGCGGCCCAGCCGATCCTGTTGGCCCATGCGTTGCTCGCGCACGCGCACCCGTTGTTGCGGGACATTGAACGACTCCAGGACCTGGACAAACGCCTCGCGGTGAGCCCCTATGGGTCGGGGGCCCTGGCGGGATCCTCCCTGCACCTCGACCCGGAGGCAATCGCCGCCGAATTGGGGTTTGCCGAGGCTGCGGACAACTCCCTTGACGCCACTAGCTCCCGGGATTTTGCCGCCGAAACCGCATACGTGTTGGCCCAAATCGCGGTGGATATGTCTCGCCTTGCGGAGGAAATCATCGCCTGGTCCACCCCGGAATTTGGCTATGTGACCTTGGCAGACGCCTGGTCCACGGGATCGTCGATCATGCCGCAAAAGAAAAACCCCGACGTAGCGGAACTCACCCGAGGCAAAACCGGTCGGCTTATCGGCAACCTGGCCGGGCTCATGGCCACTCTCAAGGCCATGCCATTGGCCTATAACCGGGACTTGCAGGAAGATAAAGAACCCATCGTGGACTCGGTGACGCAACTGCACCTGCTGTTGCCGGCCATGACCGGGTTGGTTGCCACTCTGGTGTTCCATCCGCGGCGAATGCTGGAGCTGGCGCCGGCCGGCTATACGCTGGCCACGGACCTGGCCGAGTGGTTGGTTCGGGAAGGCGTGCCGTTCCGGGAAGCACACGAGGCGTCCGGCGCCTGTGTGCGCATCGCCGAGGAACGCGGCGTGGGCCTCGATGAGCTCACGGACGAGGAACTGGCCAGCGCTCACAAGCAGCTGCATCCAGGGGTGCGGGAAGTGCTGACGGTTGCGGGTGCGGTGGCATCACGCACCACCCGGGTGGGACCGCGCAGGTGCAAGTCGACGAGCAACGGCACCGGGTAGACACGTTGACCGCCGACTATCGGCAGGGCGCAAGGATCACGCATGAGCCTTGACCCCCAACTATTAGAGGTGTTGGCATGCCCTCAGGACCATGGGCCGCTCACCTATCTAAAAGACAAAAACGTGCTGGTCAACCCGCGACTCAAGATTGCCTACCCGATTGTTGATGACATCCCCGTAATGCTTATCGACGAAGCTACCCCCTATTCCCCGGAGGACTAACACATGAACATCGTTGATGAACTACTGTGGCGGGGGCTTATCAACCAAGCCACCGATGTTGACGAATTACGTGCCGCTTGCGAGCAACCCATCACTCTCACTGCGGGTTCGACCCGACCGGGGCGTCGCTTCATGCAGGACACCTTGTACCTCTCATCATGTTGAAACGCTTCCAAAACGCGGGACACCGAGTGCTCACCTTGGCCGGTGGCGCTACCGGCATGATCGGCGACCCACGAGATGTGGGGGAGCGGTCCATGCTGTCCGAGGAAGAAATTGCCCACAATATTGCGGCGATCCAAGACCAAATTCGGTCCTTTATTGACTACACGGATGGCAAAGCCATCATGGTCAATAATGCCGATTGGTTGGGTAAATTCTCGCTCATTGACTACCTGCGGGACCTGGGCAAAAACTTTTCGCTCAATACAATGCTGGATCGGGAAACCGTGAAGCGGCGCCTAGGATCCGACGGGATTTCCTACACCGAATTCTCCTACATGCTGCTCCAATCCTACGACTATGTGCACCTCAATCGGGAATACGATTGTGTGCTGCAAATCGGTGGTGGTGACCAATGGGGCAATATTGTTTCCGGCGTAGACCTCAACCGACGCATGAACCAAACTAAGGTGCATGGTTTAACTGTGCCATTGGTTACGGATGCGCAAGGGCAAAAATTTGGCAAGTCCACAGGTGGCGGCAAACTCTGGTTAGATCCCGAACTGACCAGCCCCTATTCGTGGTATCAGTACTTCCTTAACGCGGGAGACTCCGTGGTCATTGACTACCTGCGCTGGTTCACGTTCCTGTCCCAAGCGGAAATCGCCGAATATGAAGCAGCGGTGCAGGAACGACCGCATCTGCGGGAAGCGCAACGACGCTTGGCGCAAGAAATGACCACCCTGGTACACGGTTCGGCGGCAACTAAGGCGGTAGAATTAGCAGCTCAAGCGCTATTTGGCCGGGCGGAATTGACCGAATTGGATGAAGCAACCCTGAGGGGAGCGCTCCAGGAAACCACGGTGGCTGAGATTGCGCCGCAAGAACCACGCACAATCGTGGACCTATTGGTGGCCAGCGGTTTGGCAGCATCCAAAGGAGCCGCGCGTCGCACAATAAAAGAAGGCGGCGCATACGTGAATAACCAGCGTATTTCCTCCGAGGATTGGGAACCAACAGCCGATGATTTGCTGTATCGCACATGGCTAGTGCTGCGGCGAGGCAAGAAAACCTTCGCAGGGGCAAAGATCCAATAGCGTAACCGGGATGGCATGAGAACCATCCCGGTTTTTGTTGTTGTGACGTGGGGGTTTGTGGTTTTGTGGTGGGGTTTGTATATTTGTGTGGTCGCTGTTTACGGCCCTGTGCTTTTTGTGGTGTGGGTGTTGTGGGTGGTGGTGTTGTTTGAGAACTCGATAGTGTGTCATTTGACGAAAAATGAATTATTTTTTTGAACATGAACATGAACAGTTTGTTGTTTTTGTTTTGTTGATTTCTTTGTTTTTGCCTGTAATTTTTTTGTTTGTTTTTGGAGAGTTTGATCCTGGCTCAGGACGAACGCTGGCGGCGTGCTTAACACATGCAAGTCGAACGGAAAGGCCCCCACCATTTTTGGTGGGGGTGCTCGAGTGGCGAACGGGTGAGTAACACGTGGGTGATCTGCCCTGTACTTCGGGATAAGCTTGGGAAACTGGGTCTAATACCGGATAGGACCATGGTTTAGCATCTCATGGTGGAAAAAAATATTGTTTTGGTGTAGGATGAGCCCGCGGCCTATCAGCTTGTTGGTGGGGTAATGGCCTACCAAGGCGTCGACGGGTAGCCGGCCTGAGAGGGTGGACGGCCACATTGGGACTGAGATACGGCCCAGACTCCTACGGGAGGCAGCAGTGGGGAATATTGCACAATGGGCGCAAGCCTGATGCAGCGACGCCGCGTGGGGGATGACGGCCTTCGGGTTGTAAACTCCTTTCGTTAGGGACGAAGCCACGCTTTTTTGGGTGTGGTGACGGTACCTTTGTTAAGAAGCACCGGCTAACTACGTGCCAGCAGCCGCGGTAATACGTAGGGTGCGAGCGTTGTCCGGAATTACTGGGCGTAAAGAGCTCGTAGGTGGTTTGTTGCGTCGTCTGTGAAATTCCGGGGCTTAACTTCGGGGTGGCAGGCGATACGGGCATAACTAGAGTGCTGTAGGGGAGACTGGAATTCCTGGTGTAGCGGTGGAATGCGCAGATATCAGGAGGAACACCGATGGCGAAGGCAGGTCTCTGGGCAGTAACTGACGCTGAGGAGCGAAAGCATGGGGAGCGAACAGGATTAGATACCCTGGTAGTCCATGCTGTAAACGGTGGGCGTTAGGTGTGGGGACTTTATTTGGTTTCTGTGCCGTAGCTAACGCATTAAGCGCCCCGCCTGGGGAGTACGGCCGCAAGGCTAAAACTCAAAGGAATTGACGGGGGCCCGCACAAGCGGCGGAGCATGTGGATTAATTCGATGCAACGCGAAGAACCTTACCTGGGTTTGACATGCACCAGACGGTTGTAGAGATACGTACCTCCCTTTGTGGTTGGTGTGCAGGTGGTGCATGGTTGTCGTCAGCTCGTGTCGTGAGATGTTGGGTTAAGTCCCGCAACGAGCGCAACCCTTGTCTTATGTTGCCAGCACTTTTAGGTGGGGACTCGCGAGAGACTGCCAGGGGTTAACTCGGAGGAAGGTGAGGGATGACGTCAAATCATCATGCCCTTTATGCCCAGGGCTTCACATGCTACAATGGTTAGTACAACGCGCTGCGAGCCTGTGAGGGTGAGCGAATCGCTGAAAGCTAATCTCAGTTCGGATTGGGGTCTGCAACTCGACCCCATGAAGTCGGAGTCGCTAGTAATCGCAGATCAGCAATGCTGCGGTGAATACGTTCCCGGGCCTTGTACACACCGCCCGTCACGTCATGAAAGTTGGTAACACCCGAAGCCCATGGCCCAAATCCACCATTTTGGTGGGGGAGTGGTCGAAGGTGGGATTGGCGATTGGGACGAAGTCGTAATAAGGTAGCCGTACCGGAAGGTGCGGCTGGATCACCTCCTTTCTAAGGAGAATATATTGTTAGTTTGTTTTGTCACTGGGTTGGGCGTCTAGTTAGGCGTTTGGTTGGTGGCAGAGTTTTTTCGTCATTGCTTGGTGCTGGTGAGGTGCCTGGTGGTGGCGGTTTTTGTTTTCAGGTGAAGCGAGTCCTGCACGTGTTTTGTGCGTGTGGGGGGATCAGTGAAACAAGGATGAGTGTGTTTGTGTTTTTGGTTTTGATGGTTTGTTTTGTTTGTATGGCATGCTGTTAGGGTATCTAGAGCAACACTTGTTGTTCTAAAAAGATCACCCCTTTATGTAGGCAGGACCTTTTTGTGGGTGTTGTTTGTGGGGTGGTGTGTTGTGTGAGAACTGTATAGTGGACGCGAATGCGATAATAATAATGGCAACGGCAATAATGTTTGTTGTTGTTTGTTTTTCTTTTTTGTGGTTTTTGTTCTTGGTATTTTTTGTTGTCTGTGCGTGATAAATTTGTTTGTGTTTTTTGTTTTGAGGGCGCACGGTGGATGCCTTGGTATGCTAAGCCGATGAAGGACGTGATAGGCTGCGTTAAGCCTCGGGGAGTTGCCTGATGAGCGTTGATCCGAGGGTGTCCGAATGGGGAAACCCGGCCATGGTTATGTGTGGTCACCCGCCAGTGAATGAAATAGTTGGTTGGGGGGTTACGCGGGGAAGTGAAACATCTTAGTACCCGTAGGAGGAGAAAACAAGAGTGATTCTGCTAGTAGTGGCGAGCGAACGTGGATGAGGCTAAACCGTATGCGTGTGATACCGGGTAGGGGTTGCGTGTGCGGGGTTGCAGGGATATGACGGATCAGTTCTACCTTGGCTGGTGCTGTTGTTGGTGTGTGTTAGTGGAAGTGGTGTGGAATCGCCTGCCAGAGACGGTGAGAGTCCGGTACACGAAAACATGCACCTACAGGGTTGTTGTGTTTCCTAAGCAGCGGCGGGCTCGTGGAATCTGCTGTGAATCTGCTGGGACCACCCGGTAAGCCTAAATACTTAGCATGACCGATAGTGAATGAAGTACCGTGAGGGAATGGTGAAAAAGTACCCCGGAGGAGGAAAGAGTACCTGAAACCGTGTGCTGATAATCTGTCATAGCCCCCTTATGGGTGGGGTGGTGGCGTGCCTTTGAAGAATGAGCCTGCGAGTCAGTGGCATGTTGCGTGGTTAACCACGAGTGTGGGTAGCCGTAGCGAAAGCGAATCCTAACTCTGAGGGTGTGTGTGTGGCATGTTCTGACCCGAAGCGGGGTGATCTACCCCATGGCCAGTGTGTGAAGCAGAGGTAAGACTTAGGGAGGCGCGAACCCACTTAGGTTGAAAACTGAGGGGATGAGTTGTGGGTAGGGGTGAAAGGCCAATCAAACTCCGTGATAGCTGGTTCTCCCCGAAATGCATTTAGGTGCAGCGTCGCATTGTGTGCTTGTTGGAGGTAGAGCTACTGGTTGGTTGAGCGGGACGATAATCTTAGCAACATCAGCTAAACCCGAATGCCAGCAATGTGTGCGGCAGTGAGACTGCGGGGGATAAGTCCGTTGGTCGAGAGGAAACAGCCCAGATCGTCGGTTAAGGGCCCCTAAGGGTGTGCTCAGTGGGAAAGGATGTGGGATCGCGAAGACAGCCAGGAGGTTGGCTTAGAAGCAGCCATCCTTGAAAGAGTGCGTAATAGCTCACTGGTCGAGTGGTTCTGCGCCGATAATGTAGCGGGGCTTAAGCACACCGCCGAAACCGCGGCAACACGTAAAGCGTGTTGGGTAGGGGAGCGTCGCATGTGTTGAAGCCAGCTGGTGATAGTTGGTGGAGTGTGTGCGAGTGAGAATGCAGGCATGAGTAACGAGTGATGTGTGGAAACATATCCGCCGGATGACTAAGGGTTCCTGGGTGAAGTTTATCTTCCCAGGGTGAGTCAGGGCCTCAAGGCGAGGCCGACAGGCGTAGTCGATGGATAACGGGTTGATATTCCCGTACCCGTGTGCGTGCGACAAGTGATGAATCTTATGGTACTAACCGCCCGCTTGTTTTCACTGGTCTTTTTGGCTGGTGGTTTCAGGTGCGTGGGATCTTCGTGGGCAGTAGTCAAGCGATGGGGTGACGCAGAGTGGTAGCTAGGCTTCCTGTTGGATTGGAGTGCAAGCGTGTGGCCTGTGGGGTTGGTAAATCCGCCCCGCATTATGGGTGAGGCGTGATGCGGACACCATTTGTGGTGGTAGTTAGTGTGCCTGTGCTGTCGAGAAAAGCTCTCTAGCGAGTGCGTGCATGGCCCGTACCGGAAAACCGACACAGGTGGTCAGGTAGAGAATACTAAGGCGTTCGGGTGAACTGTGGTTAAGGGAACTCGGCAAAATGCCCCCGTAACTTCGGGAGAAGGGGACCATTACTAGTTGCTGACAGCATTTTTGGCTGGTGGTGGTCGCAGAGGAGAGAGGAAGGACTGTTTATTAAAAACACAGGTCCGTGCGAAAACGTGGAAGTTGGAGGTATACGGACTGACGCCCGCCCGGTGCTGGAAGGTTAAGAGGACCCGTGAGCACGCTTTGTGTGCGAGGCGAGAATTGAAGCCCCAGTAAACGGCGGTGGTAACTATAACCATCCTAAGGTAGCGAAATTCCTTGTCGGGTAAGTTCCGACCCGCACGAATGGCGTAACGACTTCCCTGCTGTCTCAAACCACAGGCCCGGTGAAATTGTAGTACGAGTAAAGATGCTCGTTTCTGCGCGGCAGGACGAAAAGACCCCGGGACCTTTTACTATAGCTTGGTATTGGTGTTTGGTCATGCTTGTGTAGGATAGGTGGAGACTGTGAGACCATGACGCTAGTTGTGGTGGAGTCGGTAAGTGAAATACCACTCTGGTGTGATTGGGTACCTGAACCTTGGCCCCGTGATCCGGGTTGGGGACAGTGCCTGGTGGGTAGTTTAACTGGGGCGGTTGCCTCCTAAATGGTAACGGAGGCGCCCAAAGGTTTCCTCAGTCTGGTTGGCAATCAGATGGTGAGTGTAAGTGTATAAGGGAGCTTGACTGTGACACTCGACGGGTGGAGCAGGTGCGAAAGCAGGGACCAGTGATCCGGCATCTACGTGTGGTTGTAGGGTGTCGCTCAACGGACAAAAGGTACCCTGGGATAACAGGCTGATCTTCCCCAAGAGTTCATATCGACGGGATGGTTTTGGCACCTCGATGTCGGCTCGTCGCATCCTGGGGCTGGAGTAGGTCTCAGGGTTGGGCTGTTCGCCCATTAAAGCGGCACGCGAGCTGGGTTTAGAACGTCGAGACAGTTCGGTCTCTATCCGCCGCGCGCGTTGAAACTTGGAAGAAGGCTGTCCCTGAGTACGAGAGGACCGGGATGGACGTACCTCTGGTATGCCAGTTGTCACGCCAGTGGCATGGCTGGTTAGCTACGTGCAGGGAGGGATAACTGCTGAAAGCATCTAAGCGGGAAGCCTGTTTTTGAGATGAGGTTTCTGTTGAGGTTCCCCTAGAGATGATGGGGTTGATAGGCCAGGGCTGTGAGCAGGTGACGTGTTGTAGGTGACTGGTACTACACACCGACACACAAAAACACCTAGAGTGTGTGTGGGCAACAAAAAGAATGGTTGCTGGGAACAAGGCATATGCCGCAAAAAGAAGAGTGAAGAGTATTGTTGTTGTGGTTTGTGTTTGTTGTACAGTGTTTGACACAACACACTGGCTGCTACCACAGGGTGTGGGGGTGGTTGTTTCATGGGTTTGTGTTGGTGGTTTTTAGCGTCAGGGGTACGCCCGGTCCCGTTCCGATCCCGGTAGCTAAGTTTGACTGCGCTGATGGTACTGCAATCGTGGGGTTGTGG